>OBLW0100000462.1_pt1 | contig 34808 bp, 25 predicted proteins | sample 1520161 | NCBI WGS metagenome assembly OBLW01 (sample SAMEA3539309, study PRJEB22396) | soil metagenome | biome: tundra; feature: field; material: soil | place: USA | collected 2010-05 | depth 0.15 m
AAGAGGTCTTCGCCCGCCTGCTCGCGCAGCACCTCGCCCAGCAGCGTGCCGAGCGAGCGCACATCGCGGCGCAAGGGCGCCTCTTTCAGGTCGCCGGAGCGAGCCTCCAATTCGGCCAGCCGCTGCGACCAGCTCTCTGGGCTCCACAAAAGGGTCATCTTGTTTTGATTATGCACGACGGAAATGTGCCCCCTGTTCCCGGACGGCAGTTCATGACGACACCACCACGCCGGGCGAAAGATGGAATTTCGGCCTGTTTTTCCACTGAATAGGAGGGTTCCAAATCTCCATTGCGCGATAATGCTGCCATGGAATTGCTGGTTCAGCCTGCAAAAGCCGGTCGAAACGATCCCTGTCCCTGCGGGAGCGGAAAAAAGTACAAACGTTGCTGTCTCAGCAACCAACTCGTCGTAGAAGATAGTCCCTGGCAGAAGCAGCGGATCGCCTCCGACAGCCTCACAGACGACATGCTGAAATTCGCCCGGCGCCGCTTTGACGACTGCCTCGACGAAGCGTGGATGGACTTCAATCAGTGGCCGTTCCCCGACCCACTCGAGAAAGATGTGGACGAAAGCCAGATCTTTTTCCCTTATCTTCTGTTCGACTGGCATCCGGACCCGCCCACTCCGCAGCGCGGAAACCGCCCGAAACCGGGCATCGTCGCGCAGGAGTACGTGCTGGAGCGCGGCCATCGGCTCTCCGATTTAGAACGGTTGATTCTTGAGCTCAGCATCGTTCAGCCCGTCAGCTTCTACGAGGTGCTCCGCTGCGATCCGGGGCACGGCATGTTGCTGCGCGACGTCTTGATCGGCGGCGAGGCTGAGGTTGAAGAACATAAGGGATCGCAGTGCGTGCGCATTGGAAACATCCTTTACGGGCAGCTCTGTCCGATGCCTGGCGTCATTGCCCTTAGCCGAATGGCCCCGCTCGCGATTCCGCCCGGCAGAAAAGCGGAGATCGTCGCATTGCGGGCGCAATTGCGGCGCAAGATTGCGAAACAGAACCGTGCACTTGCGGCCGAGGACCTCATCCGCCATCGGGAGACGATCCGAACCGTGTACCTGGAAATTAGCGACGGTCTTCGCGCCCCAGTTAAATTGCAGAATACCGACGGAGATCCGATTCTCTTTCACGCCCTCACGTTCAAGATCGGTTCGGCGCAAGTGGCCTTCGATGCACTCGCTTCTCTGGCTTGGGGTGAATCGAAAGAGGAACTCTCCGACGATGCCGATCTCGCTGCCGACGGCACGCTGCTCAGCGTGAACTTCGATTGGCGCAAGAAGGGAAACGCAATGCACAAGACCTGGGACAACACGATCCTGGGCAACTTAAAGATCGCAGACAGAACCCTGACCGTTGAAGTAAACTCCGCAAATCGCGCAAAGAAGATACGCGAAGAAATCGAGCGCCGGTTAGGCATCCTGGCCAAGCATCAGAGCACGAAAACGAAAACGCCTGACCAGTTGATGGGAGAGAAGAAACGAACCCCCAAAGCACTTCCCACGCCAGGGGAGACTGAAGCGTCCGAGCCGCCGATCGATCCGGAGGTCCTCGATCAGCTTCGGGCACAAATGCGGGAGGAGATGGAGGGCTGGGTCCATCGGAAGCTTCCCGCTCTCGGCGGCCGCACCCCGAAAGAAGCCGTCAAGGACCCCGACGGAAGAGAAGTAGTCGAGAGCATCCTACTGGAGTGGGAGCATTCCGCTCAAGAGCCGGAGATCGCGAAATTTCTCAGTCCCGATGTCGGCGCAATCCGCAATCTGCTCCATCTTTAGATTTCTGCGGCAATGCCGAAAACAGGCTCCGCAACAGTCGATGCCGTCTCAGCCGAGTGCAGTCTGCTCTTCCAGTTGCACGGTCAGATCCCCCCACTCGGCCGTGAGCGCGGTAAGTTGCGCGCGCAGCTCCGCGGCAAGATCTGTGAGGCGCTGCGTTTCCGTCGCGGAGACGAAGACGCCCAATTGTTGCTCCGTGTGCTCAATCGACGCTTCAATCCGCGGAATCTCCTCTTCGAGAAACGCGCAGCGCCCCTCCATTTGTTTCTGCTTGATCGGATTCAGGCGGCGCGCCCTGCTCCCGATTGCAGGCACAGGCGCAAAATTCTCATCGATGTCATCGGGGCCGCCTTCAATGACGATCGTCGTGCCGCTCTCCACCGGCCGTGCCTTCGCGACGGCCTGCGGCTTCGCCGCCACTTCCGGAACCGCTGCGGCAAAGGCTAACTGCTCCTTCTTCCGTCGATAATCCTCATACGTTCCCTCGTAAGCAGTGATCGCGCCGTTCTCCACTTCAAGAACACGGGTGGCGAGACGGTCGATAAAGTAGCGGTCGTGGGAGACAAACACTACTGTTCCAGAGAAGGCCGCGAGCGCGTCGAGCAATACATCCTTCGCGCGCATGTCGAGGTGATTGGTCGGTTCGTCAAGCAGCAGGAAATTCGATGGTGACACCAGAATCCGCGCCAGCGCGAAGCGGTTCCGCTCGCCGCCCGAGAGCACGCCCAGCTTCTTGAAAACGTCGTCGCCCGAAAACAGAAAGCAGCCGAGCAGCGACCGCAGCGCGGACTCGGGCACCTTGATCGCCGCGCGGCTGATGTCGTCGAGCATGCGTGCCTCGCCGTCGAGCACCTTGTACTGGTCCTGCGCGAAGTACTCGCTGACCACGTTGTGACCGAGGCGGACTTTGCCGCTGGTCGGAGTTTCCATGCCCATAAGGAGCTTGATCAGCGTCGATTTGCCTGCACCATTCACGCCGACTAGCGCTACACGGTCGCCGCGCTCGATGGAGAAACGCGCGTTGCTAAAGACCTGCTTCGCGCCGTAGCTCTTTGCGAGCCCTTCCGCATCAACCACCATGCGCCCTGAGGGCGGAGGCTGCGGAAACTTGAAGTGGATGACCGGCTCTTCTTCCGGAATCTCGATGCGCGCGATTTTTTCAAGTTCCTTGATGCGCGACTGCACCTGTTTGGCCTTGGTGGCCTGAGCGCGAAAGCGATTGATGAAGGCTTCGAGGTGCTCGATCTGCTCGCGCTGATTCTTGTACGCAGCAACGAGCTGCGCGCGACGCTCCTCTTTTTGCGAGTGATATTTTGTGTAGTTGCCCTGATAAATTGTGAGGTGCTTGTTCCATATCTCCACGGTGCGATCGATGGTGACGTCGAGAAAGTAGCGGTCGTGCGAGATGAGGATGTAGCCGAAGGGATAGCTCTTCAGGTAGCCTTCGAGCCAGTTGCGGGTTTCGAGATCCAGATGATTCGTCGGCTCGTCGAGGAGTAGAAGATTCGGCCTCGCGAGCAGCAGTTTGGCCAGCGCGATACGCATCTGCCAGCCGCCGGAAAACTCGTCGGTCAGGCGCGTCCAGTCCTCCTTGACGAAGCCGAGTCCAGTGAGTACTGCCCCGACCTGCGCGTCGAGCGCGTAGCCGTCGAGAACATGAAATCTCTCCTGCAGCATGGAGTAGCGCTCGGCTGCGGCTTCGTATTCGGGACTGGCGTGATCGAGCTCCGCCATCTGCCCTGCGGCGCGCTCGATCTCACCTTCCATGGCGCGCAATTCGTCAAAGACCGTGAGGCACTCCTCAAATATGGTGCGGCCGGTCAGCTGCAGACCTTCCTGGGGCAGGTAGCCGAAACTCATGCCACGTGTCTGCTGCATCCCTCCGTAGTCCAGGGATTCGAGGCCGGCAAGCACCTTCATCAATGTGGACTTTCCGGTGCCGTTGGCGCCTACCAGCGCAGTTTTCTCGTTGCTGCGAATGAGCCAATCAGCTTCGAGAAAAAGAACGCGCGGGCCAAACCGCTTGCCGGCATTTTGCAAGGAGAGCATACATCTCCATTTTCGCAGAGCGATCGAGTGGCGTCGGGTTGGCTCCAGGTAGAGCCGCACACTCATTGCACGGGAGCTGAGAACCGCCCGGCAATCTCCGCATTGGCCTGCAGCACTTCATCGAGCCGACCAAGCTTGGGAAGCGCCGCGCCCGTTTCGCGCAACACGGCGAGCAACGTCTCCGTCGGAATATTCCCAACCAGCGCGTCCTGCGCGAACGGGCAGCCGCCGAGGCCACCGATAGCAGCGTCAAACCTGCGGCAACCTGCGTCGAAAGCCGCGCGAATGCGCGTCGGCGCGTCCTCGGGTCGTGCGTGCAGATGCGCACCGATTTCGATGCCATCGTACATAGCGATCACCTCGGCTAGGGTCTCTGCGATCTGTACGGCCGTCGCCAATCCGACAGTGTCAGCAAGCGAAATGGCCTGCGCGCCCGAGTCGACGAGCAAATCGCACGCAGTCAAAACCTCGTCTACGCTCCACGCTTCGCCATAGGGATTGCCAAAGGCCATCGAAACATAGGCCACCACATCGAGGCCTGCATTCTGCGCCAGTAAAACGATGCTCTCAAAAGCTTCGAGCGATTCCTCCAGGGTCTGGTGCTGATTTCGCCGAAGAAACTCGGCCGAGATAGAGTACGGAAATCCCAGCGTCTGCACGGCGCCGGTGCGTATCGCCCTTTCCGCTCCTTTTTGGTTGACGACGATGCCGATGATCTCCACATGCTCGGGCGGCATCAGGAGTTCGAGTACCTGCTCTGAATCGGCCATCTGCGGAATTGCGGCGGGAGAAACAAGACTGACGGCGTCGATGTGCGTGAAGCCGGCGGCGATCAGCTTGCGCAAATACTCCGCTTTCGCGTCAGGCGGAATCTGCGTGTGCAATCCCTGCCAGGCATCACGCGGGCATTCGACGATTTTGGCGACGTCTCCCATTACTCTCTAAACCGCAATCCGATGATCGGTTACCCACGTGCAAAGCCAATCGCGAGCAACGCGAGCGCCAAGTTGCTCGCAGTTCCACCGAACCCAGGCGCCGCAGGCGCGCCCGCCCGTGACGGCCAGTCACCCGCGAGAGGGGTGGACTTTCAGGATTTCGCGCGCAATCACCATACGCTGAATCTCGCTTGTGCCTTCGCCGATGGTACAGAGCTTCACATCACGATAAAACTTTTCGGCGGGGTAATCTTTGATGAAACCATAGCCACCGAAGAGCTGCAGCGCCTCATCGCAGATGCGCACGGCCACTTCACTCGCAAACAGTTTCGCCATCGAGGACTCGCGCGTCACCTTGCGGCCCGCGTCTTTCAGCACCGCGGCTCTTTGCGTGAGCAGGCGCGCGGCGTCGAGTTCCGTTGCCATGTCGGCCAGCTTCCATTGGATGCCCTGGAATTCAGCGATGGCCTTGCCAAATTGGCGACGCTCTTTCACATATTTCAGCGCCGCATCCAGTGCGCCTCGCCCGATGCCCAAGGCCAGAGCCGCAATGGAGATTCTGCCTCCATCGAGCACCCGCATGGCATCGATGAATCCTTCGCCTTCCGCGCCCAGTAGATTTTCTGCCGGAATCTCGCAATCCTCAAAGATCAGCTCGCTGGTATCGCTGGCGCGCAAGCCCAGTTTGTTTTCCTTTTTTCCCGGCCGGAATCCTTTCGTTCCCTTCTCGACGACGAAGGCCGAGAGCCCATGTGTTCCTTTGCTTTTATCCGTAACGGCGATGATCACCACAACGTCGGCGAAGCGCCCATTGGTGATGAATGTCTTGTTGCCGTTCAGTACATAATGGTCGCCTTTCTTCGCCGCGGTTGTACGAGCATTGCTCGCATCGGAACCCGAGCCGGGCTCCGTCAAAGCCCACGCCGCCAGCCATTCGCCGCTCGCCAGGCGCGCAACATATTTGCGTTTCTGCGCTTCGCTGCCGGCCAGAAAAATATGATTCGTCCCCAGCGAATTGTGCGCGGCAACGATGATTCCAATCGATCCATCTACAGCGGACAGTTCTTCAATCGCGAGCACATAATCGACATAGCCGAGACCTGCTCCGCCATATTCAGGAGGAAAGATCACGCCCAGCAGGCCCATCGCGCCGAGCTTCTTCACGGCCGCGGCAGGAAACTCGCTGGCCTCGTCCCACGCCATGACGTTGGGCGCAATTTCGCGCGCTGCAAACTCGCGAATCTCCCGTCGCAGATGCTCCTGTTCCTCGTTCAATACGAACGGGTACAGCTTCTCGACCGTTCCAAGCGCAACGCTCATGTCTAAGCTCCTTCTGAAATCGCGTTCGAGCAACCACTCAACGTTGATTGAGATGCATCCTAGTCTCTCGAAGAACGCAACCTGTCCCACGCGATCCAATCATGTCTGCAGAACCCCAGGGTTGAAACGCGGCACTTCAGGATTCAGTGCACAGGCCTCCAGCGCCGCGATCAGCACGTCTCTTGTTTTCGCTGGATCGATGATGGCATCGATCCAAAGCCGCGCGGCCCCATAGCGGGGATCAGCCTGTTCATCGTAGGTGGCGCGAATCTCTTCGTGTAGAGCGACCCTCTCGGCGTCGGACAATACCTTCCCGCCTCGCTCCATCTGCTTGGCGCGCACCTCGGCCAAGGTGTTCGCCGCGGAAGCTCCGCTCATGACCGCGTAGCGCGCCGTAGGCCACGCAAAAAGGAAGCGCGGATCGTACGCTTTTCCGCACATTGCATAATGCCCTGCGCCGAAGCTGCCGCCCACGATGACCGTAACCTTCGGCACCACGCTGGTACTCACTGCCGACACCATTTTTGCGCCCGCGCGGATAATGCCGGACCACTCTGCATCCTTGCCCACCATGAATCCGTTCACGTCGTGCAGAAACACCAGCGGCACCAGGCTCTGGTTGCAGTCCATGATGAAGCGCGCCGCTTTTTGCGCGGACTCGGTGTAGATTACGCCGCCCACTTCGATCTTTCTCGCGCCTGCCGATGGTCCCATGGCCACCGTCTGGTTTTGATTAGTCTTCTGATTCGCGACAATTCCCACGGCGTGGCCGCCGATGCGCGCGTATCCACAAAGAACGGTGCGGCCAAAGTCCGCCTTGTACTCGTCGAACTCGCTGCGATCGACGATCCGTGCGATCACCTCGCGCATGTCGTACACATTGCTCGTGCCCGGCTCGGGATTCAGCAGCGTGTGCAGATCCTCCGCATCGTATTGAGGAGCGTCTGTGGCGGCATCATAGGCGACGCGGGAGAAAACCTCCGCGGACTGAGCCGCCGGCCGCCGTTCACCCATCTTCTCGACAAGCGATCGCATGCGCGCGATGCAGAGATGGTCGTTCGGTTCCTTGAAGTCGACGGTGCCGGAGATCTCAGCATGCATCGCCGCGCCGCCTAGTTCTTCGGGATCGGTCTTTTGTCCGATGGCGGCCTGCACCAGCGATGGCCCTGCTAGGAAAAGCCCCGACCCTTCCGTCATCAGAACCGTATCCGTCATGACCGGCAAATACGCGCCGCCTGCAACGCACATGCCCATGATGGCCGTGATCTGCGGAATGCCGAGCGAACTCATCACGGCGTTGTTGCGAAAGACGCGTCCGAAGTCGTCCGTGTCCGGAAAAACATCCTCCTGCAGCGGAAGAAAAACGCCGGCGGAATCGACCAGGTACAACGTCGGAATTCGATTTTCGAGCGCGATGGTCTGCGCGCGCAGCACCTTCTTCGCGGTCATCGGGAAAAAGGCGCCGGCCTTCACAGTCGCGTCGTTGGCGATGATCATGCACAGCCGGTTGCTCACTCGTCCAATGCCGGTTACGACGCCGGCTCCGGGTGCACCGCCATATTCGGCGTACATTCCGCGCGCCGCCCAGAGACCAAGCTCGAGGAATTCAGGTCCCTCGTCAAGGAGCAGATCCAGCCGTTCGCGGACGGTGAGGCGCCCTTTGGAGTGCTGCGCCTCCGCAGCTTTGGCTCCGCCACCAAGCCGAATCGAGGCTTCCTCCGCGCGTAGCGCCGCCAGGAGCGCATGCAGTGCCGTGCGATTCGCTTTCAGCCGCGCCGACTCCGGGTCAAGCGCGGAGCGAAGCTGGTTGTTGGTCTTCACGACCTCGGCCATGGCACCATCCGCATAGACCGCAGACTATAGCATTTCGGACGATACTGCCGTCTACGACAAAGCGGCCCTCCCCGAAGGGAGGACCGCTGCCTCCGTTGGTTGTCGTTTACCGTTTAGTTCACAGTCAGCGTAAAAGTCGCTGTGGGAGGCGGCGCCAAGGGAGGGTTCCCCGTTCCCGTCACAGTAAACGTGTAGGTCCCAGCGGTCGTGCCTGGAATGCTAGTGCCTCCACCGCCGCTGCTGCCTCCGCCGCCACTGCCACTGCTGCCACCGCCGCCGCATGCCGCCAAGCCGCCAAGGACCGCAAGCAGGACAAACGCTCCCAGCATCGCCTGCCAGCCGCGCCGTCTTGCCGGAATACCCAGAAGAACCAGCAGTGCCAGGATCGCGCTACCGGCACCCATCAGGCCCCTACCATTGCCCCGCAACGCTGGCCGCACGAGGGCGCCGGTGGTCGCTGCCGTTGTTGTTACGGTCATCGTGGCTGTTCCCGTAGAAGCTCCCGATTTCAGGGTAACCGTCGCGCTCCCGGCTGCCGGAGCACAGCTGGGAAGAGTCGCAGTCGTAGCTCCAGTTGGAGACGAAGTCAAAGTGCAGGCCATCGAGATGATTCCCGCATAGCTGGTGGTCGTACTCACCGTGACCGTCGAGCTCGCCGAAATCCCGGGACTCACGGCCGTCGGCGCCGAAGCGCTCAGCGTATAGCTCGACGCAGTCACGGTCACGGTCGTAGTCCCGCTCACCGCCGTGTAGTTGCTATCGCCGCTATAGCTGACCGTCAGAGTGTCGCTTCCTACGTTCAACGCGCCCGAAGGGATCACGATGGAGTAACTGCCGCCGGAAAGAAGGGTGGCTGGAGATGCGTAGCCGCCACCCGTCAGGGTCACCGTTCCCGTCGCTGTGGGCCCTCCTACGGCAGAAATGGTCCCGCTCACCGTGAGAGAAGCACCGGAACCGATCGAGCTGGAGCCCGGTGCCACCGTGATGGCCGAAGTCAGCTTTGTGACCGTTACAGTGGCGGAGCCCTGTGCCTCCGCGAAATTCGCATCGCCGCTGTAGCTCGCGATCAGTGTGTCGGTCCCGCCGCTCAGGCCGTCCGCCGGAATGGTGAACGTGTAGGGACCGGCGCCAACCGTCTGCGGAGTCCCGACATAACCCGGACCAGCCAATGTCACCGTTCCCGTCGGTGTTCCGCTTGCGACGCTGAGGGCTACCGTCACGCTAAGACCCTGGTTTACAGGGATCGTCGTTTGTGCCGGAGTCACAGTGACTGTAGCTGTTCCTGTACCTGTCGTTGCCGTCCATGCATTCACGACATTGGCCACGTTCAACGAGCCTAAGCCGGTGGCCTGGTCATAACCCGTGATGGCGCCATAGACGGACAGAGTGCCAACCACATCGCCGGAGTTGACAATGGAGCAGTTGGGCGAAGCCATGCCAGCCGATGTTGTGGTAGCTTCCCATAGCCCGGAACTGGGATCGAAGATTGCGCCGCCCTCGGTCGCGTTGCCCTCGTAGTCGCAGGGCATGGCAATGGTGCCCTGGTCGATGTCATTGAAGAAGCAACCGCTGGAAGTGGATCCTGTTTCGGCCGAGCAGCTCGAGTAGGTCTGCTTGGCGGCGAGCGCGTACAGCTCCGCATTGGGGCTGCCCTGCGAAGCGTCGGCTTTCTGGTTGATGAGGGCCATTACGCCGGCCATTTCCGGCGTGGCGACCGAGGTTCCGCCAACTTCTTCGGCTTCGCCGGTCCCGCCGCTGGCAGTTGCACTTATGTTGGTGCAGGATGCGCCGTCGGCGGGAAGGCCGGGAATGGCGGCATTGGACTGCCAGCTTGGCTTGGGCCAGCCATTGTTGAACAGGGTGAGGTTGCCGTAAGTTGATCCGGTGCTGGTATCGCCTGCGCCGCAGGAGGGCGCGGTGGCAGAGTCGGCGTTATTTACCACGCAACCGCTTGCGCCGCCGGAACCGCCGATGGTGTCAACCCAGGGGGCCATGACGAATTGGCTGCCTCCGTTATTTTGGTTGTCCTGGTTCACCGCGGTCCAGTCTGAGTAGATGAAGTTGCAGGCGGCTTCGGCGTTGGCAAGCGCGGTGTAGTTAAACAGAGGCGCGACGCTTTGAAAATACGCCGTCCAGATGGGGTTGAGGCAGGTGTCGTTCCAGGGAGTTTCTGGCACGTAGCCCTTAGCGGACGCCTGCGTGGTGCTGCTGTTGCTGGTGTTCCAGTAGGGGGATGCGTTGGAACTGGCGCAGCCCTGGAAGGTTCCCTTGGAGGTGTAGGAGGCTTTGCACCAACTGAAATCCGTGCCGCCGACGGCCGTGTTGTAGGGTGTGGACGCCAAGCCGCTCACGGCCAGGCCGTATTGTGCTTCGTAGGGGTTGCCGACGGCATCGCCATTCCGATCGCAGGCCGGCGAGCCGGAGTCGCCGCTGGCTGCGAAGACGGCGATGCCGGCGCTGGCAGCCGTTTGCCACAAATTGTAATAGGCAACGTTGGAGGCGGTGCTGTTGAAGAGCTCGCACTGGCCGTAGCTCACGCTCAAGATCTGGGCGCCGTTCACTGCTGAGCCCTGAACGTAGGCGTTGTCTACCACCCATTGGGCGCCATCAAAGATCGGATCGTTGGTGGGAGTGGTCTGGCTGTAGTAGGCATCGGTGACGAGGATGATTTGCGCGCCAGGGGCAACGGCGCCAGACCACTCGACATCCAGCGAGTTCTCATCAAGGTCGCCACCATTGCAGGCATTGGTGCTGCCGGAGCAGATGCCAGGGTCGCCATCAGGGCCGTGTGCGATCGCCGGGGTATTGCCGGCGGGAAGGCCAAAGACGCTTTTAAAGTTAGAGACATCCGTGAGATCGATATCGCTGGTGCCGATGATGGCGATAGTCTGGCCGCTGCCGTTGTTGCTGTTAGGCCAACCCGAAGGCAGGTTGTAGATAGTGGCGAAATCGTAGGGCGCCACGTCTTCTTCCACAGCGCCGTTGCCGTTGGGGAAGGGGAAGTAGAAGTTGGGCTTGGGGGACGACGCAGGTTTGGCCGAGGCGGCGGAGGACTGCGCGCTGAATGCTCCGGCAGCGAGATTCGCGCCGGACGCATTCTGCACCTTGACCCAGCCGTGAGCGTCGGGGCTGAACTGGACCTTGCTGCCCATGCGGTGCAACGGATGGGGGAGAAAGTTGTGCAGCCCCTTGATGCCAGCGATCAATGGCGCCAGGGCAGCGGGGATCTGCGGATCGGACATGTTGGCGATGTGTCTCTCCCCGTTGATCGACAGATTGTGAATCTCCGTATGAACGGCACTTTCGACCTGCGCAGCCGTCCCTCCAAACCGGATTGACATCCGGTCCTTCGACACTGCAGCAACAGAAAGCCCATGGCTCGCAAGCCAGTTCGAAACGGTTGCGATGTCGGTCAAAGAGGGTCCAAACCGCTCGCGTTGCCTTTGAGAGTTATGAGTTGATTTTCGTCGACTTTCTCGAGAATCCTGGAGGTCGAGTTTGCCCTGGGGGCGGCACTCTGGGTGACGGCTTGGGTAGCGCTGATGAATGTAATTGCGGATAAACCAAGGAAAAAACCACGGAGGAGCCGCATACTTTTGTCCCCGGCACCTTTCTCGGAGGATGTGCCCCGATGACTTCAGAATCTATTTGTCTAACTTCCGCTGATAAGGACAGGATTGCCGCCAACTCTATCACGAATGGGATACGGAAATCTCTGTACCAGGAGGACCGAAGAGTGACTGCTGTTCCTTCTCATTATTGTTCCTTCTCATTGTTGTTCCTTCTTCTTATTTTGAAGAAAAACTGCACCGTTTCTTCCCCGCATTTCCGCCTTCAGTAATGTGTCCAGCGCAGTGCGGAGCAACTTTGTTGGAGAAGCAAACATCCTCCGCTGCTCACAAAAATAGACGTTTCGGGCGGCCTGAGTGGAACCATAGCGCGTCAGTTCACAGGGGTGACCGCAAGATGGATCGAGTCCAGCCTTGAAGCCGAGATTGCCCCAAGTAGGCCGCGACGAAATTCAGAATTCTTCGGCAACTCGGTGTTCCATTCCACTCAACTGCATTGCGCCGTATTTTCCCCTACAATCAGGAATGGCAGCTGCCGTAACTCGTTGAAGGGCCTGTAGCTCAATGGTCAGAGCAGGGGACTCATAATCCCTTGGTTGGGGGTTCGAATCCCTCCGGGCCCACCACGCGTTCTCGCCCAGGGCGTATCAGCGGTCGGCTCCAGTCCTCGTATACTCATCCCAGCGTATGTCGCAACTGGACTCAATTCTTCAATCCACACGCGCCTCCGTTGCTGCGGCCAAGTTGCGTGTGCCCATTGCGGAACTTGAGCGGCAAGCGGCGTTGCATCAGCCTCGTGGTTGGGCGGCGGCATTGCGCCGGCGGGCTGCTTCCGGACCGGCAATCATCGCCGAAATCAAGAAGGCCTCTCCGTCGAAAGGCGTGATCCGCGCGGATCTCAATGTCGCGTGGCTTGCCCGGTGCTACCAGACAGGCGGCGCCACAGCTCTTTCCGTGCTCACCGACGAGCCATTTTTTCAGGGAAGTTTGCACAATCTTGAACTGGCTTCTTCAGCGGTCGCGCTGCCGTGCCTGCGCAAGGAATTCATGGTAGATGAGTATCAGATCGTTGAAGCGCGCGCTCACTGCGCCGACGCTATTCTGCTCATCGCCGCCGCGCTCACTGATGACGAGATGAAACGCTTCGCGCGCAACGCCCGCGACCTTGCACTGGACGTGTTCGTCGAAGCGCACACGTTCGCCGAACTCGATCGCGTACTCGATGCCTTCGGGGAGAAAGGCGCGGACGCAATTGGCGTGAACAACCGCGATTTGAAAACATTTGAAGTGCGCCTGGATGCGTCGCTCGCCCTTATCGAGCGCATTCCGGCAACCGTAGTGCGTGTGACGGAGAGCGGAATCTCCAACTCTGACGACCTGTCGAAGCTGCGCGCGGCCGGATTCGATGCGTTTCTCATCGGCGAGAGCCTGATGCGTCAGGCCGATCCCGGCGCGGCGCTTGCGGCACTGCTGGCGGGAGCATTGACGACGCCGTGAGCCTCTGGATCAAAATCTGCGCCAATACTTCGGTTGAAGACGCATTGGTCGCCGTGGATGCCGGGGCCGATGCCGTTGGCTTCGTATTTGCGCCGAGCCCTCGCCGCGTGACGGCGGCGCAGGTCGCCGCCATCGTACCCCACTTGCCGCCCGTTGTAGAGAAGATCGGCGTCTTTGTTGATGCGGGGCTGGAGGAGATCGAACAGACCGTCCGTGCCTCGGGACTCACAGGCGTGCAGTTGCATTCAGACGTAGGACCAGATGTGCCGGCTCAGCTTCGCAGTCGCTTTGGGCCCGTGTTCCGCATTCTGCGCGTGGCGCATTTCGGCCACACGGCACAAGAGCAAGTGACCGCCATCGTGCAAGACGGAAACGTAGACGCGATTCTGGTGGATTCGCGCACAGCGACGGCGGTGGGCGGAACCGGTATTGCATTCGATTGGCAAAAGGCGCGCGACACCGTCTTTCGCAGTGCGGCGCCGACTCGCGTGCGCATGGTGGTCGCCGGCGGACTCACGCCTGCCAATGTCTCCGAGGCCGTCGCAACGCTAAAACCTTGGGGCGTGGATGTGGTGAGCGGGGTGGAAGCCTTGCCCGGACGGAAGGATCCGGCAAAGGTGCGCGATTTTATCTCTTACGCCCGTGCGGCTCTGCTACATCGGCAGAGAGAAGAACTGAAATAACTCGCAATGACTCCGGAGAAAAAATGCAGGATCAGATCCTCAAGCTGTTGTCAGCGCGGCATGGACATTTTCTTTTCGAGTCAGGCCATCATGGCGATCTATGGCTGGATCTTGAATCGCTCTTTCTCCGACCTGACCTTATCCGGCCTCTCGCCGCTACGCTTGCGTCCCGGCTGCGCGAATACGATATCGAGATTGTTTGCGGGCCTTTGGTCGAAGGTTCTTTTGTCGGGCTATTGGTCGCATTGGAGCTTGGCGTCGAATTCGTATATTCCGAGCGCTACTCACGTCCAACGCAGGACGGCCTTTTTCCGGCCGGCTATCGAATTCCCCAACCTCTCAGAAAACTCATTCGACAAAAGCAGGTCGCCATTGTCAACGATGTCATCAATGCAGGGTCAGCGGTGCGAGGCACGTTCGACGATTTATTGGACAGCGACGCAAATATAGTGGCGATTGGTTCGCTGCTGGTGCTGGGAATATCGGCTTCCGAATATGCTTCAAGCAAGAGCGTGGGATTGGAGTGTCTCGCAACTCTTCCGAACAATCTATGGACGCAATCGGAATGTCCGTTGTGCGCAGCTGGTGTTCCGTTGGAAGACGTGGAAGGGTTTAACCTCGCTCTTGGGCAAGCGTGAGCCAGGCCCTGTCTGTCCCCTAGTACACTGAAAGTTCCATCTTTCTTGTGTGCGAGGCAGGAGGCCCCATGGGATCGGTCATTCTTCCAGCAGCTCCATCCGAGTCCCGTCCAGGGCGCTTCGGCGTCTATGGCGGCCGCTATGTGCCGGAGACGCTGATGGCCGCGCTGGTCGAGCTCGAGCACGAATATGACATAGCCAAAGCCGACGCGGCGTTTCAGGCCGAGCTTGGTGGACTGCTGAAGGATTTCGCCGGCCGTCCAACACCGCTCTATTTTGCCAAGCGCCTGACCGAAGAACTCGGCGGCGCCAAGATCTATCTCAAGCGCGAGGACCTGCTGCATACGGGCGCGCACAAAATCAACAACGCTCTCGGCCAGGCTCTGCTCGCCAGGCGCATGGGCAAGAAACGCGTCATCGCCGAGACAGGCGCAGGCCAACACGGCGTCGCGACGGCCACCGTTTGCGCATTGCTCGGCATGGAATGCGTCATCTACATGGGCGACGTCGATATGGCTCGCCAGGAGCTGAACGTGCTGCGCATGAGGCTTCTTGGGGCCGAGGTGCGCGGCGTTTCGTCCGGCTCGAAGACGCTGAAGGATGCCATCAGCGAGGCCATGCGCGACTGGGTCACGAACGTCCGCACCACTTATTATCTGTTGGGCAGCGCGCTCGGCGCTCATCCCTACCCGACGATGGTGCGCGATTTTCATCGCTGTATCAGCATTGAGATGAAGGAGCAGATCCTCGAGAAAGAGGGTCGGCTTCCCACGGCCATCATTGCGTGCGTAGGCGGCGGATCGAACGCCATTGGCGCGTTCTACGAATTCATTCCAGATAAGCAAGTTCGCTTGATCGGCGTCGAAGCCGGTGGCTGCGGCACCGAATTAGGACAGCATGCGGCGCGCTTTCGCGGTGGCGAACCGGGGGTCCTGCAAGGCACATATTCCTACGTTCTGCAGGACGAGAACGGCCAGATTGCCGCCACGCATTCGGTCTCAGCGGGCCTTGACTATGCCTCCATCGGCCCTGAACACGCGGCCCTTCATGATTCCGGACGTGCAGAGTACGTTTCGCAGGATGACAATGCAACACTGGACGCCGTCGTGAAACTTGCGCGGACCGAAGGAATTTTGCCTGCACTGGAAAGCGCCCATGCAGTGGCCGAGGCTTTGCGCATTGCTCCAGGCATGAGCGCGCGTGACATACTAGTTGTAAATCTCTCTGGACGCGGCGACAAAGACATGGGCATTTTGGCGCGCGAGCTCAAAATTCAGGGAGCGTAACCGCAACTTCCGATGGCCATTGTTTTCAATCACAAGCCGGGACTGGTCGCATATCTCACCGCCGGCGACCCCTCTCTCGATGCCACGCGCGCCATTGCGCTTGAGGCCATCGATGCAGGCGCGGACGTGATTGAACTCGGCGTGCCCTTCACCGATCCACTTGCCGACGGGCCAATCATTCAGCGCGCCAGCGAGCGCGCTCTTGCCCGCGGCACAAGTCTGAAGAACGTTCTTGCTCTCGCCGCCGATATTCGGGAAGCGCGTCCGCAAGCCGGGCTCATCTTTTTTACCTATTGCAATCCCGTTCTGCGCTATGGCTTGAAGAAATTCGCCGACGCTGCTGCAGCCGCAGGCGCAGACGGTGTTCTTCTTACCGACATGATCGTCGAAGAGGCCGCCGAATACTTGGCGGAAATGGACCGCGTGCATCTCGCGCCTGTTTTTCTGGCCGCACCCACCAGTCCCGACGAGCGCCTCGAAGCAATCGCGACGCACAGCAAAGGATTCGTATACGCCATTTCGCGCGTGGGGATTACCGGCAAACAGCAAAGCCTCGCCTCCGAAGCGGCCTCGTTGGTGGCGCGCATTCGGCGATGGACAACGCTGCCGGTGGCCGTGGGGTTCGGCATCTCGAACGCGCAGCACTTCGCCCAGGTGGCGGAATTCGCGGATGCCGCGGTCGTTGGCAGCGCAATCGTGGAGTTGATCGAGAGATCGACCCCGGAAACAGCGCCCGGCGCAGTGGCTCGATTTATCAAGGGTCTGCGCCAACCAGCAGTGGCGCTGGCCCGGTAACCGCACCCCATTGGAAAGAACGGACTCAACTCAAGCTCTATGCACTTTGAACCGCGTGCGTTTATTTGCAAGAGAAAGCACGCGGCAAGGCGCAACACGAGGATGGAATGACGCTGGAAGAATTGCGAGATCAGATTGATGTTCTGGACCGCCAGCTTGTGGAGTTGCTGAGCGAGCGGGCCCGTGCCGCGTTGATGATCGGTCACCTCAAGGTCGCCACTTCGCTGCCGGTTTACGAACCGGCGCGGGAAAAAATCATCTACGCCAATGTGCGCGCGGCCAACAAGGGCCCGCTGCCGGACATCGAGTTGACGCATATCTACGAGCGCATCATCGACGTAATGCGGGCATTGCAAAGGAATGAGTTGGCATCGGAGAGAAACGCCCTGGCGAACGCATCCGGATTGTCCGCGACCGAACAGCATCGCGGCGGTGATTCGTCGGGCCACGGCACTGGCGCACAGACGCCTGAGACTGGGAAGCAGCAATGATCGTTGCAATGCAGGAGAAGGCCACCGAAGAGCAGATCGATTTCGTGATCGACGCCATGGTGGATGCAGGAGTCGGTGTTCATCGAACTACCGGCGCAAGTCAAACTATTTTGGCGGGAGTAGGACCAACCGCCAGCGTCGACCTAAGCAAATTCGAACTGCTGCCGGGAGTGCTGCACGTCCACCGCATCAGTTCGCCCTACAAGCTTGCAGGCCGCGGCTTTCGGCCGGAAGGCACAGTCGTTGAATTCGGCAACGGCGTAAAGGTTGGCAATCAGCGCGTCGTCGTGATGGCCGGGCCCTGTTCGATTGAAAGCCACGACCAAATCTTCGAGACTGCCGCTCGTGTCAAGGCCGCGGGCGGCAGCTTTCTGCGCGGTGGAGCTTTCAAACCCCGCAGCTCGCCCTATGCCTTCCAGGGTATGGGCATCTCGGGACTCGAGCTCATGCGGGAGGCCGCGGATGCGAACGGTCTGTTGGTTGTAAGCGAAGTCATGGAGATCTCCCAGATCGAATCGATGCTGCCTTACGTGGACCTGCTGCAGGTCGGCGCGCGCAACATGCAGAACTTCAATCTGCTGCGTGAGCTTGGACAGATTCGCAAGCCGGTGCTGCTCAAACGCGGCATTGCCGCCACCATTGAAGAGCTCTTGCTCTCAGCGGAATATATTCTCAGTGGCGGAAACTACGACGTGATTCTCTGCGAACGCGGCATTCGCACCTATGAGACTGCGACGCGCAACACCATGGATATTTCGGCGATTCCAGTCGTGAAGAAGTATTCGCATCTGCCCATCGTCGCCGATCCATCGCACGGCACGGGCCGGCGCGATATGGTCGCTCCCATGGCGCGCGCAGCGGTTGCCGCAGGAGCCGATGCGATTCTTGTCGAGGTGCATCCGAACGCGGACAAGGCAGCCTCCGATGCGGCGCAGACGTTGTACCTGGATCAGTTCGATAAGCTGATGGGAGAGTTGCGGGTCATCGCTACCGCAGTCGGAAGGACGCTTTAACTGAAAGCGGGGTTAGCCGTGTTAGCCGCGCTTCGCGCGTGTTAGCGGGGCTCGTCTTCCTAACGCCGCTGACTTCGCTAGCTCCGCCAACTCCGCTCCGAAAGGAACCATGATCGAGCGCATAGCCATTGTTGGTACGGGCCTGCTGGGAGCCTCCGCGGGCCTGGCGTTGCGCGCGGCTGGCTTTCGCGGGACGATTGCCGGATGGAATCGCAGCCCCGAACAGGCGCAAACCGCGCTTCAAATGGGCGCTCTCGATTCCATCGCAGCCGACCCCTTGCAGATGGCGCGCGACAGCCAGTTGGTGCTACTGGCCACGCCAGTCTACGCGATTCTCGATTGGATGGAACAGCTCGCCCCCACGCTCAGCCCCGATCATCTGGTCACGGACGTTGGCAGCACAAAGGCGCAAATCACCGCCGCAGCAGGCCGCCTCTTCAATCAGCCCGATCGCGCGGCGTTCCTGCCCGGTCATCCCATGGCGGGCAAAGAGCGCGGTGGCGCTGCTCTCGCCGACGCCGAGCTGTTTCGCGGCGCGGTCTGGATGTTTACGGACGATGCTACATGGAATCGCTCGCCCTCTTCGGCTGAGTTGGTCCACGAATGGCGTGAGTGGGTCGCCAACCTCGGCGCCAAGGTCATCGATATTGATTCCGCGCGGCACGATGAACTGGTCGCCTGGGTCAGCCATCTGCCTCAGTTCGTCGCCACGGGCCTCAGTGCATTGCTCGAAGATCAGGTGGGCGATGCGCCTGAGTTGAAAGACGTGGGTGGACGCGGACTGCGCGAGATGACGCGCCTCGGTGCAAGCCCCTACTCCATGTGGCGCGACATCGCCTATACCAACACAGAGGCAGTGCAGGCCGCGCTTTTCGCACTGGAGCAGCGCCTTGCCCATATCCGCGAAAACCTGCGCACGCCCGAACTGCGCGATGAATTCGACAAGGCCAATCAGTTTCGCAAAGAATAGTTCGCGCCAGAAGCGCATCTCTTCGCGCGGGATTGGCTTCGCCCGGGCGCAAACCCGATCGGCCGTTCTAGGATTGCCGCAGCACCCAGGAAGGCTGGCATCGTGACGATGACCGTGCAAGAGCAATTCGGGCAGATCGATATCTACGTTTTCGATCAGATTCTGCGCGGTAACATCGCCGCTGGTATGCGCGTGCTCGACGCAGGGTGCGGCTACGGACGAAACCTCGTTCACCTGCTCCGCGAAGGGTGTGAGGTTTTTGCGTTGGACGCAGACGCAGCCGGCGTGGAACATGTGCGCAAGCTATCCGCTTCGCTCGCGACCGGATTGCCGGCGGAGAATTTTCAAGTTGGCCCCATCGAACAGATGCCATTTCCCGATGAGTTTGCCGATGTGGTGATCTGCAGTGCTGTCCTGCACTTTGCGCGAGATGGTCGGCATTTTCTGGCCATGTTGAAGGAGTTGTGGAGAGTCTTGCGGCCCGGCGGGATGCTGTTCAGCAGATTAGGTTCAAGGATCGGCGTGGACTTCGAATCCGTACGCCCCAACATCTACTTGGTTGGCGACGGGTCTGAGTGGTTTCTCGTCGATGAAAAGATGCTTCTGCGATTGACGGATGAATTGAATGGCGTGCTCGTCGATCCGCTAAAGACAACCATTGTGCAGGACTACCGATGCATGACGACGTGGGTGCTGCGGAAGCGCAAAACCTGAGACAGCCTAAACCTGGGTTGCTTTTGCTTCCTCGACCACTTCTTTCAGCGGATCCAGCACGTTGAATCCCTCGGTCTTCGCCGCGTCCAGCAGACACTGCGATGCCGATACGAAGATAATCTCCGTGCCCTGAAACATCTCGCGCGCCACAATCGCTGCCCCCAGCTGGAGCGCATCGGGCCAGCGAAGTTCTGTCCGATCCACAAGCTGCCGCGCCGCCTCAAGCACCGCCGGATTCAGCGGCTCCTGCACCATGCGGGCAGCCTCCACACGCAGGATATCCAGCGCGGAACTGGCATCTTCAGGGCTGATCGAGCCTGCCCGCGCGCGCCGCCGAATTGCGGAGTAGACCTCCAGGGGCGCAGAAGCCGCAATCAATTTGCGGTTGTCCTCGACATTCTCCATCAACCGGATCAGCGCGTCGGTGCCAGGCTCCTGCACAAACAGCTTGGCGAACGCCGTGGATTCGAGAAAGTAGCAGCTCACAGAGCGCCACGCTCCTCTTCAATGACCTCGACAACTGAGCCGCCGCCGTGCACGGCCACGGGATGGAAGCGCTGCGCTTCCTCGGGAATGTTTGCTTCCGCCCGGTTCAGGCGGATGGTCGTGGTGGGATAAGCCGGCGTTTTGGGATTCGCGATCTTGCTGGTCAACACGACTCCGCGCTGAATGGCTTCTGCCAAGACTGCCTGGCGCGATTCAGGGTGCTGATTCCAACGAAATGTCTTGCGCGGCAAAAACGAATCACGGAACCACTTCAGCGCGATAAAGGCGTGCCCCCCGCGCTCTGCCTCGGCCAGCGCTGCGCATAGCTCTTTCACACGCGCTTCCAGATCGGCAGGAATCATTGCGGGTTGACTGTCATCTTCACTCTCAAAAGAGTGCTCGGCCGTTGCGCGAGGAGAACGAATCTCTCTGGGAGACGCGCCGGCTTCATCCGTGCGCTCAAAATAGATTCGTACTTCGTCTTCTTCTGGAGACCAGGAATCCGCCGAGGCATTGCGGCGCTTGCTGCGGCCATTTTCACTGCACAGTTCCACAATTGCCTGGTACCCCGGCGGAGCAAGAAACCGCAATGCTCTCACCAGGCCAGGATCCTGTGAGAAGGCGAGCTCCCCCAAAGCCTCTTCAATAATCTCTTCTGCGTCAGGGATACTTAGGTTGCTGACGTCTATGCTGCTCTGCGCAGCGCGTGTCGCCTTCATTTGTGCTTCTCCCTATAACGTCTCTTTAGGCCCGCTTCATGAGCGGTTTTTCAGGTCCCCAAAATCTTGGTCCAAAATATGTTAGCCACGCTAACGCACAGACCGGCATCTCGCAAGAAGAAACCGGATAAGGCTTTCCCGAATGGGCGTGAGGCGATTTATGGCTTCGGGCAGTCCTCGGGAACCTTCCCCATCAGTCCAAGCTAACTGGACCGCCTGCTTCCACTTCTCTCTTTGGACCCGAAAAGGATTTCGAGAAACTCTAGCTAATCAATCCCCAGGTGCTAAAGCAGTCCTAGTGTAAATGATATTAATACGTTTCTTACTAAATGCTACAGCTAATCGCGAGCCCGGAACGACTCAAATCCGTACAAACCTGAACTGCCGTACTCCGAACGATGATTTCCTTAACATCGCCAACTTCGTACAATAGAGTCATGCGTCATTTGCTGTCCGTTTTATTGCTTTCCTTCTCAGCCCTGCGATTGAATGCCCAGGCATTTGACCTTGCCGGCCCGAAAGTCGATATACACGTCAAGCGGGGTCAGGCAACGCTGCCCATTGGCCAGGTGCCCAACCTCCTCGCGGGAGACCGGCTCTGGATCCATCCCGACTTTCCCGACAGCCAGTCCGCGCGCTATGTGCTCATCGTTGCCTTCCTGCGCGGCATCACCAATCCTCCGCCCAACGATTGGTTCACGCGCGTGGAAACATGGAACCGGGAGGCGCGCGAAGAAGGCATCTTTGTCACCGTGCCTCAGGAGGCGCAGCAGGCCATCGTCTTTCTGGCTCCGGAAACCGGCGGTGACTTCAGCACTCTGCGTAATGCCGTCCGCGGCCGGCCTGGCATCTTTGTGCGCGCCAGCCAGGACCTGCAGACGGCCAGCTGGGACCGGATGCGTCTCGATGCCTACCTTTCTGAAATCAGGGTTACCTCGCAAACCGATCCGAAATCCTTGAAAGAACGAGCCGAAACGGCGGCCCGCAGCCTGGGCATCAAGGTCAACCAGGAATGCTTCGATCGGCCCATCGATCAGCAGGCCACCTGCCTCTCGCAACATACGGAGGGGCTGGTGATGGACGACTCCAACTCCCAAACCCGCGTGGCGCAACTTACGGCGGGCTCAACAGCCGACCTGATGAATCAACTCAGCTACTCCAATATGGCTGGCGCTGGAGCCTACAGTCCTTACATCGGAGCCATCGTTGATACCGCGCGCATCCTTTCTTCGTTGCATACAGCCCACTACCAATACATCCCCGCCCTGGCCCTGTCCACGGAAGACACACTGAACCTTCGCCTCAATGTGCCTCCTTCGTTCCGCGATCCGAAATCCGTCGTGGTGATTGCGCTTCCGCCCATCGGACCGCCCAAGATGCCTCCGTTGTATCCCGTCGATCCAAAGGAAGTTTTCTGCGCGCAGAAGCCTGATCTTGTGCTTCCCGCCGAGGGAGCGCCGTTAGTCCTCGCCACCCAGCTCGCTCACGATCTGTCCCTACGTATCGAGACCCATGGCAATACGGTCGATCTGCCCGTCAAGGCCGATCCCGGCGAAGGTGGACTGGCTCTCTATCATCCAGCGCCGCTCTTCACGGTCAGTGAAGTCACTGCGGAAGTGCGCGGTAAATGGGGCTTCGACGATTGGATTGGCCCCACTTATCACCTGCATTCCGCGCAGCAGGGGAAGTGGAGCATTGCTTCCAGCGATCAATCCGCCCTCGTCGTTGGGCGCGAAGACACGCTCCACGTCCAGGGCGACAGCAGCCTCTGCGTCGACAAAGTGGAAGAAGTTACATCGGGAGGAGACGCGCTTCCGCTGACCTGGAAATCGCCGAAGCCTGATGTCCTGGTAGCGACCATGCCCATGGCCGACGCTGCTCCGGGATCGGTTAAGGTTGAGATCACGCAGTTCGGCCTTCAGAAGCCGGACGTTCTCACACTGAACGCTTATGCGGAAGCGGCATCGCTCGATCGCTTGACCCTAAGCGCTGGCGATTCGGCGGCTGTGCTGACTGGCACCCGCCTCGATGAAGTCGCTAAGGCGACTCTCGACGGAATCACCTGGTCTCCGGCGAACTTGACCCGTATCCAGGACATCGACCGGCTGGCGCTTCACACCGATAGTTCCACGGCAGCCCTCGAACCCAGCGAGCACGCCTCTGCCAAGGTGCTGCTGCGCGATGGACGGGAACTCAAGGTCCACGTCACTGTCAATCCGGCTCGCCCGCAGATCGCCCTTCTAAGCAAAGGTTCGCAGGACGTAACTACCGAGACACCAGCCCCCGTACAATTCGGCAGCCGGGACGATCTGCCTGTCGAGAAAAAGCTGCTCTTCTTTCTCAAGTCCAAGGTCCCGATGAGTTTTCCGAGGGACGAGAAGATTGAAGTTTCCGCTGTCGATGGCAGCTTTCGCACCGCACTTTCGCTTGCCGACGGCAGCCTGATGCTCGAAGACGCGAACACCGCTCTCGGCGTTGTGGAGCCACTCGCCCGCTTCGGCCCTTCGGCATTTGGTCCCGTGGAGGCCCGTGCCGTGTCGGCCGAGGGGGTTGCCGGGGATTGGTTGCCGCTCGGGACTCTGGTCCGGATGCCGGGCTTCAAGGAACTCCGCTGCCCTCATGCGGTCGCGAAACCGTGCGCGCTGTCGGGAAGTAATCTCTTTCTGGCTACTGCGATCGCTTCGACGCCGACGTTCGATAATCCCACCGACGTGCCGCCGGATTTCACCGGGACGCAGCTCGTCGTGCCGCATCCCTCCAGCGGCACGTTGTATCTAAAGCTCCGCGACGATCCAGGAACGGTGCAGACGCTGACCCTTCCGGTTCTCCCCATCAGCGCGGCCGCTATGACGCCGCTAATACCGGAAGCGGTACCGGAAACGCCAACGGAACCATCAGCCCAACCGAAACCTGAATCCCCCCCGACGCCTACTCCGGCAACACCTCAATCGCAGTCCCAATCAGCAACAGCGCCTGCGGGCACGCATTCCTAACCCGCTGCACGAAATGGGTGCCCCATCCTTTCGTCTTTTCTGGCGAAAGGGTGGGTGAGCACCAACCCTGACCAACCGCTGTCCGCACCAAGCGCTTTTCCAAGAACGCCCTATTGAAAATATGCCCGATTCTTCTCCGCAAAATCCATCTTGTCCGCCGGTAGTTCATCCAGGGCAAAGATGGCATTCTGCGCGCAGACCGACGCGCAATTCCCGCAATCAATACATTCGTCGGGATTGATGTAGACCTGCGAGACCGTTCCCGCAATCGCATCGCCCGCTACCGGCGCAATCGCCGCGGTAGCGCATTCCGCCGCACAGACAAAATCCTTGGTGCAGGCATCCGTCACTACATAAGCCATGATGAGATCTCTCCTTACTTATCGGAGCGCCCGAGCCCCGGCGCGCCCCCTCATCTTGAGCCTACCCAGCAAGCGGCCTTCCCGATGGTGACTCGAATCACAGGCAGCGACGAACCTAATTGATTACCTCCGTGATGGATGTCAACACTCCTGTAACCCCGTGTGGCGTTCCATTTGCACCCGGTCCCTGACAATCGACCCATGCAACGCAAAAGATGGACCCTCATCTTCGCCAAGACGTGTGCCTGCTGGAACTGGAAGTGTGCGCTGCTCAGCGCTGCCGCGCGCGCGCTCGTCTACCGGGCGGCGATGGCGCGGCCTGGCTCGCACAACCGGCTCGGCCTCGTTGCAGTCGAAATGGCCTATGTAACCCTCGCTGCCGGGATCTACGCCGGCATGCAGCAGCGTGCTCTCGGCCTCCGCTCACGGCGGCTCGGCAATCTTGTGATCGCTGTCGGCGTTCCCGGACTCGCTCAACTCCTTGACTGGATCACCCACCGCGCCGTTGGACCCGCTGCACCTTCCAAAGCCATCTTCGCAGTCTGCCTTTTCACGCTAATCTCAGCGCTCTTCCACCTGCACGTCATGCGCCGCGGCGCCTTTCTCACCGGTCATGCCGGTCGCACACTAGGCGATGACTTCCGCCGTATTCCCTGGCTCATTCTCGGTTTCGTTCTGCGTCCCATCGCACTTCTCTCAAACCTCGGCGGTCGCCTCGAGCGTCCAGCCCAATCCGAAGGCGCGTTGTGACACTCGCTTCACACCCTGCGTAATCCCTGCAGGTTATGCTGTTTGCATGTTGAGGATGCCGCGTCTCCTGCTCTTTTCTCCCATCATTGCGCTGGCCATCGCGCCGGCACACACCCTAAGTCAAGCTGCCCAAATCGCCCCAGCCGTCCAGACCGCGCAGGCCACTCCAGCCTCTCCAGTCTCATGGGCCTTCGCCGTCTCCGGTGACAGCCGCAACTGCGGAGACTTCGTGATGCCCGCTATCGCCGCCAAAGTGAAAGCCGAAAACGACGTCCTTTACTGGCACCTCGGCGATTTCCGCTGGATGTCGCAGCCCGATCAGGATCTGATCGCCATGGCACACGGCGGCAATCCGCTCGCGAAAGAGGATTACCAGAAGGTGGCCTGGGACGATTTCCTCATCCACCAAATGGCTTCCTTCGGTTCCTTTCCCGTCTTCCTCGGCCGCGGCAACCACGAAACCGTCAAGCCAATGACCCGCGAAGGCTACATCGACAAGTTCTCCAGCTTCCTCGATCGCCCCGAAATCGCCGCCCAGCGCAAAGCCGATGGCGCGGACGGTGCACCGCTCGGCCCGTGGTACCACTGGACCCGCGATGGCGTCGACTTCATCACCCTCGACAACGCCAGCCACGATGAATTTTCCGACGCACAGCTTCACTGGTTGCGCGGAGTCCTCGATCGCGATCTTGCCCCGAACTCCGGCATTCGCGCCATCATCGCCGGCATGCACGAGGCTCTGCCACACTCCACCGGTTCCGAACACGCAATGGACGATTGGGACCTCGGTCTGCACACAGGCGAGTTGGTTTACACGTGGTTCTACGATGCGCAGGCCGCCGGCAAGCATGTCTACCTCATCGCCAGCCACTCGCATTACTACTCGCCCAACGTCTTCAATAGCCCGTATTGGAAACAGCACAGCAATACAATCGTCCCCGGCTTGATCATCGGCTCCGCCGGTGCACGTCGCTATCAGCTGCCGAAGACCGCCGAAAAAGGTGCGAAGACCCATATCTATGGATATGTGCAAGGCGGCGTTCACGCCGACGGCTCCATCGACTTCACATTGCACGAGCTGAGCGAGCAAGATTTGATTCAGGCGAAGTGGCCCAACGCCCCGCTCGACGCCATCCACGAGTGCTACATCCATAATGCGGAGGAATAACAATTCGCTATTCAAACGTTTCTTACGCGCCCTTCAGCCCTTTGTCCAGGGGATGAAGGGTTACAATGAAGCGCATGCCGACTTTTCCCCATGAGATGTTGCGCGAGATTTACGAACAGCCTGAGGCACTCGCGAGAACCATTGCTTCGTATCTCGATCACAACCAGCTCAAGCCCGATGTGACCCGCAGTCTCGCCGCCTGGGCCAATCCGGCTGGCGAGGTCCTGATCGCCGCCAGCGGTTCTAGCCGACACAGCGGCCTCGCTGCCGAGATTCTTCTCGAAGACCTCTGCGGCCTCGCCGTCGACGTCGAGTACGCCAGCGAATACAGTTGCCGCGGCGGCAACAATTTGCGCCGCCCCGCAGTCATCGTCATCTCCCAATCCGGAGAAACCTCTGACACTCTCGCGGCACTGCGCGAAGTCGAACAGCGCGGCCAGACCACCCTCGCCATCACCAACGCCGCTTCGTCCACCATGGCGCGCGAAGCCCGAGTCTCCATGCCGCTCGCCGCGGGGGTCGAAAAGGCAATCCCCGCCACCAAGAGCTTCACTTGCCAATTGGCGGTACTCTTTCTCCTCGGACTTTACGAGGCTCAGCGCCTCGGCCATATGGATCGCGACTCGCTCGAGTCCAACATCGTCCGCCTGCTTGCCATTCCCGACACCATCGCTTCGCATCTCGACGACTGGCGTCTTGGCATGGAAAAGCTGGCTAAGAAATATGCATCGGCCCACACCTTTCTCTATCTCGGACGCGGCATTCATTACGCCATCGCCCGCGAAGGCGCTCTCAAGTTGAAGGAAGCCTCCTACGTCCACGCCGAAGGCTATCCCGCGGGTGAGTTGAAGCACGGCCCCAATGCACTGGTCAGCGATAGCGTGCCCCTTGTGGTGATCGCGACCGTCGATCGCGAACTCGAGTCTTCCGTCGTCCGCTATGAGAAAACCCTCCAGCTTCTCGAAGACATGAAGGCCCAGGGCGCGCGTGTCATCGGCATCGCCAACACCGGCGATCGCGCCGTGCAATCTCTCGTGAGCGATTGCATCGAAGTACAGCCAACGACCGAGTACCTGCTGCCCCTCCTCGAAGTTGTCCCGCTGCAGCTCTTCGCTTATTACATGGCCATCGAGCACGGCGTCGACGTTGACCGGCCCCGCAATCTATCCAAAGCGGTCGTGGAGCAGTAGTCCAACAATTCCCCTGGATGCAGCAGCACCTGCCCGTCGCCTTTGCAACCGCACGTTGATCTTTGCCGTGCATACTAGGGAAAATGATTCGCCTGCGTGCAGCTTCCTCCTTCATTGTTGCGGCATCCTTCTTGCCTGCCCCTTGGCTCTTAGCACAACCCGGCGTCAAGGCTGTCTTGCCCAACGGCCGCGAGCTTCATCCGGCGGGTAACTGGATTCCCGTCGCGTCCTATCCGTTTGCACTCGCTGTGCGGCCTGATGGCGCGCAGATCGCCGTCCCTTCCATCGGATTTCCCTTCGCATTGAACGTAGTCAGCGATCCCGCCGGCCCCGCGCCTTCTGTGCAGCGTATACCCGGGGGCTTCGAGAACGATCCCGCCATTGAAACCCACGCCGGACTCGCCTACTCCGCAGATGGATCGCTCCTCTATGTCGCAACCGGTGACTCCGGCAAGATTCGCGCCTACCGCACAAGCGATTGGAAAGGAGCAGGCGAACTTTCCCTCGACGGCACGATCGCAGGCCAAGATTTTTCCGGCAGTTTCGCAGCGACACTCATTGTTTCCGCCGACGGCAAGACAATCTACGCACTCGATCAGGGAAACTGGCGCATTGTCCTCATCGACGCAACCACGATGCAGCGAATCGCCTCCGTCCCCACCGGCAACTATCCAATCGGCCTGGCACTCTCGTCCAACGGCCAGCGCCTCTACGTCACCAACACCGGCCTCTTCGAATACACGACCATTCCCGGTGCCAGCGAAAAGGACCCCCTCGGCACAGGCCTTCACTTTCCGCCCTTTGGCTATCCATCGAAGGCCGCGCGCGAAGGGGCCGTTGTTGAAGGCAAGAAGATCGCCGGCCTCGGCAACGAAAACTCCGTCCGTGGCAGTTCGCTCTGGACCTACGATGTCCGAGACCGCGAATACCCGGCACTCACCGCAAAACTCCGCCTAGGCGCGCAGATCAGCGAAACGCGCGGCCAGACTGTCGGCGGTGCAGCGCCCACGGGTGTCGCTGCTGAGAACGACGCGGTCTATGTCTCGCTCGCGCACGAAGACGCCGTCGCCAAAATCAGCTCCGACGGAACTCGGCTCCTCGCCCAAACAGAGCTATCGCCATTCACCGAACCGCGCTTCAAAGACGCCGTAGGGCGTCCCTTGCGCGGAGTCATGCCCAGCGGCCTGACCCTCCACGAGGGCCGCATTTACGTAGCCGAATCCGGCATCGACGCCGTTGGTGTGGTCGACGCTGTATCGATGCGGGTCGTCTCGCACATTCCCGTGGGATGGAATCCATCGGCTGTCGCCTTCTCACCCGACGGCAAAACGCTCTACGTGGTGAACACCAAAGGGAGAGGCGCTGGCCCCAACGCGGGCAAGGGACACGATCCCAAAACACCAACTTATGTCGGCTCGCTCGAACTCGGCAGCCTCAGCGCGATTCCGCTCGACAGCCTGCCGTCCGCGGAAGAATCCACAAAAACAGTCATCGCCGCTAACACCGCAGCGATCGCCAACCATGCGCCGCTGCCGCAGCTTAAGCACTGCTTTCTCGTGATTCGGGAAAACCGCACCTACGATGAGGTACTGGGCGATGTGGCCGGCGCCAATGGCGATCCAACGCTAGCGCGCTATGGCATGGACGGATGGGCTGCCGAAGAAAAATCCGCGACCCATCTACATGTGACACCCAATCTCCACGCCCTTGTGGCCCGCTTTGCCATGAGCGATAACTTCTACGTCGACTCCGATGTCTCCGCCGACGGCCACCGATGGGTCATGGGCATCAACCCCACTCCCTACTTCAATACAGCGTGGACTTCGGGATACGGCGGTCGACGCCACGATTTTCCAGGCGCGCCGCAGCCCGGCCGGCGCGCTCTTTTCGGAGGAGCTGACGCACCCATGCCTGAAGATGAGCCGCAATTTGGTTCGCTGTGGGAGCACATCGCCGCCAGCGGTAAAGGCGTGCTGAATTACGGCGAAGGCCTCGAGATCGAAGGCAACGACGAAATGCCAGGATCGCAGCCCGAAGGCCAGCGCCTCTTTTTGAACTCGCCCCTTCCCAAGCCCGTCTTCGATTCAACCGATCGCCGCTACCCCACATTCAATCTCGGCATCCCAGATCAATTTCGTGTTGCGGAATTCGAGCGCGATTTCAAGCTCAAACTGGCTACTGGCAAGGTCCCAGCCCTCATTGTCATTCGCCTTCCCAACGACCACACCATGGAGCCGCGCCCCGCCGATGGCTATCCCTATCGAGCCTCCTATGTCGCCGATAATGACCTGGCCCTGGGCCGCATCGTTGCCTTTCTATCGAAGACTTCCATTTGGGAAGACTCCGCATTCTTCGTCACCGAGGATGATGCGCAGAACGGCGTCGATCACGTCGATGCACATCGAAGCATCCTGCTGGTCGCGAGCCCATGGGTCAAGCCCGGCTCCGTCTCGCACGAACACAGCAGCATGGGCTCCATCGTGCGCACCATCGATGAACTGCTCGGCCTCGGTTCAATGAACCTCGAAGATGCGTTGGCCGGCGAAATTTCCGGCATCTTCGATGCGCAGCCGCACCTTGAACCGTTCGTCGTTCACCGGTCAGACCCGCGCGTTTTCATTGCAGCCAAAGCTCGCTTCGCCAAGCCGAAAACGAAGCAGGAAGCCGCGGCGCTGCACGACGTCGACGACGCCGACGAGATTCGCAAGGAGATGGAAAAGTCCGCTGGAAAACTGCATAAACCATCCACGTCGAATTGACTGCGCTGCCTCCGCGATGATGGATTGAATCGAATGCAAGAAGACTCTGAAGCCACTCGATCAAACATGCCGGCAGCAGCATTTTTGATATCGCTGAAAGGAGCGTCGAGGCCATGGAACAGCGGATAAGTATCTTGACCCTCGGAGTAAAGGACCTCGCACGTTCGAGACGATTCTATGCAGACGGCCTCGGATGGAAGCCGGTCTACGAAGACAAACAGATTGTCTTCTTCCAGGCCGGTGGCATGATCTTCGGTTTGTTTCTGGCGGCGGAACTGGCCAAAGACTTCAACGCCGATCCAGCATCCTTCGGACGCACGCCAATCGCGATGGGCTACAACGTTCGCATGAAAGATGAAGTCGATCCGCTGATCACTCGCGCCCTGAGCGCTGGCGCCACGATACTGAAGCCCGCACGCGATGCAGTCTGGGGAGGCTACTCAGGCTACTTCGCGGACCCCGACGGCTTTGCATGGGAGATCGCCTGGAATCCGGCGTGGAGACTGGAAGCCAACGGAACCGTGACCTTTCAATAATCCGGAAGCGAGTTCAACCGGGATAGGTTTCGCGCATCCTTCTGGAACCGAACGTCGATCATCGCGCACCCCATATAAATCAGCCCACTAACCACGCCTGACGCCGAATTTTTCATTGTCCTGTAACAATTTCCGTTCGCCGCTGTAACAGAATGCAGTTAGCCTGAACCTGGAACAAGACCACAAACTTGTAACTGAAACGCCACAGATGAATTAAATCTGTGTGTCAGTAGTGTCGCCGCAATTGGATGTGCCCCCGGTCAATCATCCAAACGGTGCGCCGGGCCTGAAAACGACACGCAACCTCCATAGGTGTCTTTTCCAAAATGAATTCTGCGTCCTGAATTTCTTGCTGGCGTTAAGGGCAGGCAGTCCCCTACCCATTCCTTCTTTTTAGAAGCGCAACCCGACCACAACTTACCATGCATCATTTTCAGGAGAAAGTGACCTATGTTTCAAAGCACCCTCGATTTCCAACAGAAGCTCCGCCGGCCGACGCTGGCCGTTCTCTTCTTGATCGTAGTCTTTGCACTGGCCTGTGTTTACGGCCACGCGCAAGCCACACAAGGCGCCATCATCGGCTCAGTCAAGGATGCCGCAGGATCCGTGATTCCCAACACAACCGTCACCTTGACCAATACCGACGAAGGTGCGCTTCGCACAGTGAAGTCGAACAGCGTCGGCGACTATCGCTTCCTCGACGTGAAGGAAGGCCATTACTCGCTGCAGGTGGAAGCTCCCGGGTTTGAAAAGTGGTCCGCGACTGATGTCACGCTCGAGGTCCGCCAGGAATTGCGAGTCGATGCCAAACTCTCCGTGGGAGCGGTGCAGCAATCGGTCCAGGTCACCGGGGATTCTGTTCCCGCCATCGAGACTGACTCGCCGACCATCGGTGGCACATTCACTACCGACGATGCCGATAACTTGCCGGTCAACACCCGTGCCAGTTTTTCCGGCACCAGCGCCGCCAACATTTTCAGCGCACTGCCCGGTGTTCAGGCTGACCACTCCGGCATCTCGCTGCAGGGCGCCCTCCCCTATCAGACCGACGTGACCGTAGATGGTATCACCACAAAGAACGCCACAGGCGGCGTCTTTATCGGCGATGCCTTCCCTTCCACAGAATCGATCTCCGAAATTCGCGCCGACGGCGTCTTAGCCAATGCCGAATTCGGTGATCCTGGCCAGGTGGTTGTGACTACTAAAGGCGGCACCAACACATTGCACGGTACGGCGTTCTGGTACTACCAGAGCTCCGCATTCGATGCCATCGCCTACACCTTTCCAACCACCAAGACGAAGCCCAGTGTACACGGCAACACCTTCGGTGGCAGTATTGGGGGCCCGGTCCTTGTTCCCCGTTTCTACAATGGCCATAACAAGAGCTTCTTTTTCGGCACCTATGAAGGCTGGCGTCACCCCGCGCAAGAGACGCTGCTTGAAAAGGTTCCCAGCACTCTCATGAAACAGGGCGATTTCTCAAAATACAGCGCCACGGGCTTCACCGGCCTCAACAATCCCTTCACAGGGGGCAGCTATGGCACCGCTATTCCGCAGGGTTCGATTAGCCAGATTGCCCTGAATACGCTGAAGCAGTTCTATCCCGATCCGAATATCGGCGACCCCACTTTATATAGCGACGACAGCGTAGCCAACTGGCAGCAAAACGTCGACGACAGCGGTCACTCGGACCAGTTCGACATTCGCGGCGATCAATATTTCGGATCGAACCAGAAATTCCTGTTGTGGGGAAAATTCACCTGGAAGAACTTCCCCATCAGCAACCCCGAGCTGCTCCTGGTGCCTTCAGGGTTAAGCAACAGCCAGAATCGCGCCATGAAAGTCGACACCAACTGGATCATCAAGCCGAACCTGATCAACGAAGGCGGCTTCGGGTTCACTCGCTATACATCGGGCAACAGCAACGGCTTTAACGGCCTGGCATTCACGAATGCGCAGGGCTGGCAGGGCCTGCAGAACCTCTTCTACAACGGCATCCCGGAGATGGACTTCAACCACATCCAAAGCCTGAACGCCGACCGACTGACGAGCCTCACCAAGTCGTTCACCTACGACTATAGCGACACTCTCATCTGGACCAAGGGCAACCACTCCTTCAAATTTGGAACAGATATTCAACACCTCGAAGCCATCACGCCGCTGGGCTTCAACGGGTCTGACAATTACGGGACCTACCAGTTCAACAACAGCGGCAGCAGCGGCATGTTTACCGGCGTTGACTTTGCCGATTTCCTTCTCGGCCTTCCCAACCAGACCTTCTACGACGTCGTCCGCCAGGACAACGACGGTCTCTCCAACCACTACCATTTCTTTGCACAGGACGAGTGGCGCCTCAGCCCGCAGTTGACGCTTTCCTATGGTGTCCGTTACGAACTGCACCCCGGCTACTTCGATCGCTACGGCGACATCGGCAATTTCGATCCCAGCGTCGCGCTGTCGGGCCGCGTCATTTATCCGCAGGGCAAGGAATCGCTCCTCGCGCAGGGTTTTCTGGCCAGCGCGAATGCTTGCGACGCCGACGGTGTGAACAACACCAACTCTGCCGCAGTTAACGGCGCTCCATGCATGCAGGTTTCGGGCAACAGCGCCGCGGATTTCCCCTCCGGCCTCAAGAAATACCCCCACCTTCGCTTCATGCCGCGTTTCGGTTTTGCCTATCGTCCATTCAACAACGATAAGTGGGCAATCCGCGGCGGGTTTGGCATGTACAACATCAATATGCTCGGCTCGAGTTTCTACTCGCTCACCGGCACGGTACAGGCCTACACACAGAATTTCACCAATACCTATAATTCAAACACCCACGCCATCGGCTACCAGTGGCCCGCGATCGATCAGGGTTCAGGCAGCAACGGCTGCACCACCTGCTACGGCACTGACTACTTCGGCACCGCCAACAGCACGAACTGGAAAGACCCCTACACCGAGCAATGGTCCATGGGGGTGGAACACGATTTGGGTTCGGGCTACGCCGCGCGCATCTCCTACATCGGCTCCGAGACGCATCAGCTGGTCTGGGCTCCGGATGAAAACACGCTTCCTTATTCGACCACGGTCTCCGCGTTCAATGCACCCATCAGCTCCCGTATGTTCCCAAACTGGGGCCGCATCAACACGCGCGCTACCGGCGCAAACGAGAGCTACCACTCGCTGCAGCTTGAGGCCAGCCACCGCCTGCAACATGGCCTTGAGTATCACTCCGGATTCACTTGGGCAAAGGCACTCGCCGACAACCAGGGTCCCTACGGCTCGGTTGCAACCGGCGACGGATTTGCTGGCGAAGGTGGAGGCGAGCGCTCCACCTCGCTCCTCAACCGTCATGTGGACTTCGGCAACGTCTACGGAACTCGCCGCCTGCGCTGGAACACAACCGCTCTTTACGATCTGCCCATCGGTCGCGGCAGGCTCTTGGGCGGCGCCATGCCGCGTGCAGCCGACCTCATCGCGGGAGGCTGGCGCTTGTCCTCCATCCTCACTGTCCAAACTGGCCCGTACGAAACGCCCTACTTCCCCAGCGGCGAGGGCGACCCGTCCGGCACCGGCTCCGGTCTGAATGGCGAGTTCGGCGACGGAACCGGCAGTTTCGATGGTGGTCACCGTGCCCAGCATCCAGACCAGCTCTCCGGCATCAGCGTCAATCCCGATGGAAAGAACCGCCTCAACTGGACCAACGGTTCCGCCTTCGCCTGTCCCGGCGACTCGACCTGGACACCAGGCAACGCATGCACCACCGGTGCCGGCTTCAATCCGCTCACCGGCGCTCCGTTGAGCCCCAGCCCGTTGCCGATCGGCCGCTTCGGCAACAGCCAGGTTGGCTCCGTCGAAGGTCCCGGCCTGATCAATCTTTCTGCCGGCCTCAGCAAGAGCTTCTCCATCACCGAAAGGCTCCATATGAGGTTCGAGGGAACATTCACCAACGTGCTTAACCACACCAACCTCGGCGATCCCAATATGGACCTCAGTTCGAGCAGCTTCGGACTGGTTTCCTCGAGCATCGGATCGGACTTCGGTGGCGCTCGAACCGGCCAGGTCGCGGCGCGAATCGAATTCTAGAGCGCAACTGTTGTCTTTTCGCTGGCGTGGACCTCCGGGTTCACGCCATGCTTTTTGTGCGTCAACAGCGCAACCACCGCCCGCGTCGTTTTGCGCGTTACTGCTTGAGTTACCAAAAATCGCTTCTCGCTCCCGCACCTGCGCCTTTAAACTTCCGTCCACCATACCGGAGCTTGATTTGATACGCATTCGACTCCTGATCT
>OBLW0100000464.1_pt1 | contig 34679 bp, 31 predicted proteins | sample 1520161 | NCBI WGS metagenome assembly OBLW01 (sample SAMEA3539309, study PRJEB22396) | soil metagenome | biome: tundra; feature: field; material: soil | place: USA | collected 2010-05 | depth 0.15 m
CGCTGCCCGCCTCTTATCCCAAGGATCCTTCCGATCGCATCATTGGCGCCACTGCCCTGGTCGAAGGTCTGTCCCTGCTCACAGCCGACCGTGAAATCCGCAAGTCGCGGGCGGTTCCGACGATCTGGTAACTCGCACAAAGTCCTCAATAAAACCCGGGGATGACCGCGGGCACGCGCCGGGCTTAGTCTTCGAACTCCTGTCCAAACGCGGCGCGCAATAGCTTCTCCTCGCTGCGCACGCGAATCACCATTGCCCACAGCGAAAATGATGATTGCCACAGGCAGTACGATCCAGTGTTCCGTCGTCAACCCGGTGGCGATCAGCATCCCGAGCATCCCCGTGTAAATCGGATTTCGAACTTAGGCGAAAGCCCCCGATGTGATCAGCTTGTGTTCTTCGACCAGGCGTGCGCGAAGAGCCCACTGCTTGCCCAGCGTGCCGATCGCGGATTCGATCAGCCAGCCTGATCCGGCCGCGATGGCCACGGTCGAGAGGAAGGCAACCGGGGGCAGGAATGGCTGCCGCGGAGGCTGGAACCACACCAGGAAAAATCCACACATTTGCAGCACAATGCCGAGGGAGGCTTGCCTGTCCCATTTGGCCTCGGGTGCTTTCGGAGGCCGTTTGCGGAGCAGGAAAATGCCGACGACCACCAGCCAGCAAAGGATCACACCAGTAAGGGTTGCGAGCGCGCGTGGAGTTGGGCTCGGCATGCTTTCCATCCTCTCGAAAATAATCTACCAGTTCCCGCGCGGCTTGGACTTTGCCGACGAATCTGTTTAAATCGTGAAGAAAGGGCAACTACCAGCGGTGTGCTGGTGTTCGTACATTTGTGGTCGACATCCATTCTCACATCCTGCCCGAAGTAGACGACGGCCCTAAATCCTGGGACGTCTCGGTCGCCATGTGCCATGCGGCGGCCGCCGACGGCATCACGCACATGGTTGCGACTCCCCACGCCAACGACCGCTATCACTACGATCGGGAATACCTGAAAGGGCTGGTCGTCCACCTGCAACAACTGGTCGGCGACTCGCTGAAAGTCAGCCTGGGTTGTGACTTCCACCTGTCTTACGACAATATCCAGGACGCCTTGGCTAACCCCACCCGTTATGTCATCGAAGGCACGGGCTACCTGCTGGTGGAGTTCAGCAACTTCAGCATCGTGGAGCAGACGACGGAGCACTTCTTCAAGCTGAGGAGCTGCGGAATCACGCCGGTCATCACGCATCCCGAGCGCAACCCGATTTTGCGAGAAAGCCCGCAGCGAGTGCTTGAATGGGCGGACCAGGGCTGCGTGGTTCAGATGACGGGCTCGGCTCTGACTGGATTCTGGGGGGACCGCACGCGGCGAGCGGCGCTCTGGCTGCTCGAACATCAGGCCGTCCATGTACTCGCAACCGATGCCCACGATCTCGAAAAAAGGGTCCCGATTCTTTCCTCGGCGCGCGATGCCGCCACCACCATCTGCGGAAAAGACATCGCGGAGGCCATGGTGGAAACGAATCCCCGCGCCATCATCTCCAACCAGACCTTGCCCTACTTCCCGCAGCCGGTGATGACGAGCTACAAGAAAAACTAGCCGTCCACACTCAGCATTCAGTACTCAGCCAGTTGAGATGGTTTCGCCAACAGGCATTCCAGTCACGGCTGAGGACGAACAACTGCGAACCGTGGCCTCTGCTTTGGCTCAATGCTGAGGGCTGTATCCAGCTACTGCGGGCGGGAAGAGTCGTTCTGCGTGGAGCTCGGAGCAGGCACCGGATCTGCCGTCGGCGGTGCGCTGTGCGGTGTCGTGGGCATCGGCTGGGCTCGCGGCGAATCGGGGACCGTCGTCATTGCACTTTCAGGATTCAGCAGATGGTCTTTGCTGGGTCCCAGCCCGAGTTTGATGAGAGCGCGCGAGTCGGGAACCGTCTTGCTTTGCCAGCCATGATCGGCCTGGTAACGGCGCATGGCCTCTTCGCTGGACGGGGTCCACGTGCCCGTCGCCTCTCCGGTCATGTAGTGTTCGCGGATGAGTGCTTCCTGAATCGACTGCGCTCGCTCGGAGTCGATTTTCTGCTGCCCGCGAGCGCGTGCCGATTTCTTCCGTGAGGAGCGTTTTCCTGCGGCTGCGCTGTGAGTCTTGCTCGTGGATTTCTTCGCGCTCGTGGAACTGGCAGGCGCGGTGCTCGTATGATGCTTATGCACCGTGGTCTTTGAAGTCGTGGGCTTCTTCGCCGGAATGTCGCTCGTCGCACTTTGGCCCGCGTTCGCCGCAGCGACGCACGCGCATATCACCAGCGTGCTCGCCGTGACAAATCGCGCTCTCCGGATTTGATCCCAGATTCTCACCGCGAAAACCTTTCCTCTAGAAACTCAGCGAGCTCAACACGGCCCAAATGAAAAACTCAACCGACGCTGGCACTGTAATCATCCTTGATCGGAGGCTACAGTGCCAGTTCCCGTTGGGCTTATTTCAGTTACGGAAGTGTACCGGCCAGGAAGATCGTTCCGTCCTGCCGCGACGCACCCCGCGAACGCACCAGGAATACCACGTCCTGGCCGCTCTTCAGGCTCGACTCGACCTTGGCGAATTCCTCTTCGCTGTTCACCGGCTGTTTGTTCACTTCCAGGACGATGTCGCCGCGTCCCAGGTTTACGTCCTCGGCGAACGAACTCGGCTTCACGTCCTGAACAATCACGCCCTTTCCGGCGGGCATGTCGAGACGGTCGGCCATTTCCGGAGTCACCTTGCGAACCGTCACGCCGAATTTGCTCTGTTTGGGCGTGCTCTCGTCGTCGCTCGTCTGCTCGTCTCCGAGGCGTGCGGCAAACAACTTGGCGCGATCCGCAATGGTAACCGCAGTTTCCTGCGATTTTCCGTTGCGCAGGAAGCTCAGGGTCACCTTCGATCCCGGTTTGCGTGAGGCAATGTCGGCCACGAGTTCGGAACCCTTGCTGACCTTCTTGCCATCGACGCTGGTGATGGTGTCGCCAACTTTCAATCCCGCCTGATCGGCAGGACTGCCCGCCACCACGCTGGAGACGGTGACGCCCGTTCCCGAACCGTACACCCGGGCAATCGCCGGATTCTCGACCGCGTCAAACATGATGCCAATCGATCCGCGCGAAACTTTGTGTTCCGGCCCGGTCAACTGGTTGTAAACGTCGACCACGGTTTTCGACGGGAGCGCAAAACCGACGCCCGCGTAGGCGTTGGTCTCGCTCAGAATTGCCGTATTGATTCCGATCACTTCGCCGTTCATATTGACCAGCGGTCCGCCGGAGTTTCCGGGATTGATCGCTGCATCGGTTTGAATGAAGGTCTGGAACTGACGGCCGGGAACGATGTCGCGCCCCTTGGCCGAAACGATTCCCGCCGTCACAGTCTCTGACAATCCGAACGGGCTGCCTACAGCCAGAACCCAGTCACCCACCTGCATGCTGTCGGAATTGCCCATCTTCGCGGACGGCAGAATGCGGTCCACATCGACCTTGATTACCGCGAGATCGGTTTCCTGATCGGTGCCAATGACCTTGGCGTCGTGCTGCACGCCCGGCGGATCATCTTCGAACCGGACCCGAATGCGGTCCGCCTTCTCGACGACGTGGCGGTTGGTAACGATGTATCCCTTGGGATCGACAATTACGCCTGAACCCAGCGAACGCTCGCGGATCGCGCCATCTCCAGGGCCTCCGGGACCCGCCTGGCCGCCGGGCCCACCGAAGAAGTGGTTGAAAAAGTCGTCCATGCCGCCGCCATTATCGCCACTTCCGTCGTCGTCTTGCCCGCCGCGGCGCTTGTGAACATTCTTTATGGTCGATTCTGTGTTGATATTGACCACGCTCGGTTCCAACTGCTTCGCAATCTGCGAAAACGTGTTCGACATCTGCTGCGGCGATGGCAGGGTGAGCGGCGTCGCGTCGCTCTTTTGCCCTTCTTTCCCTTTGACTCCGTAGGAAATCACCGTCCCGATCAGAATGCCGACGGAAAGCGTTGCCAGAACACTTAGCGTGTAGACCCAACGATGGGCCTTCATGCGCATCCACATTGCGCCCGAATCCATATGTCTACTTCCCTCCAAAACTCATTAAACCCCTTATAGTATACCCATTTACGTAAGAATATTCGCGCGTCCCGAGGCGGCGCTGTCCCAGCATTGAGGGCATTCTCCCAGGCGTTTTACTATTAGACGCGTAAACGCGCCAAACCGTTTGATGCAACAAGACCGTTCCGCTGCATTCGATTTTTCGTCTTGACCTGCCGAGGCCTCTAACGCAATATGTTCTGGCCGTTAGCGGTTCACTGAATCCCGCCTGCGTTCATTCCCTGTCGAAGAAAGCCAGGAGCCCGAGCGGTACCAAAATCTTGCTCAGGAGCTTTCCATGAAAAGCATTATCTTCGCCCTCGCTATATCCCTGTCCAGTTGCGCGTTCGCGCAAAAGGGCCAACCTGCCAGCCATTTCACCAAGATCTATACCCCGGGAATCGAAGCGCCGGTTTCCGCCAGTATCTATTACGGCGGCGGTCCTGTCATGAGCGGTTCCACGAATCTCTACGTCGTGTTCTATGGAAGTTGGCCCACCAAGTCCGTCAACATCATCAATGGATACCTGCAGCGCCTGGGTGGCACTCACTACTACAACGTCAACACGACTTATTCCGACACAACGGGCGCCCACATACAGAACGTCGTCCACTACAACCCAACCACCAATTCCTACAATGACAACTACTCGATGGGCAAGACCGTGACCGACGCCGAGGTACAGACCATCATTTCAAATGCGATCGCGGGCGGCCATCTACCCAACGATCAGACCAATGGAATTTATTTTGTGCTAACGGCCAAGGATGTTTCTGAGTCCAACCCCGCCCTCGGCTCGTTTTGCGTGCAATACTGCGGCTATCACGGGCCCTCGAACTCCATCGTGACAGGGGAAACCATCAAGTATGCCGTTGTCGGCAATCCAGCCCAATGCTCCTCGGGTTGCGACGGGAATGTCGCTGTATTCCGTGACGCTACAACTCCAAACGGCGACGTGGGAGGAGATGGCACTATCAGCATCATGTTCCACGAATTGTCAGAATCCGTCTCCGACCCCAATGTGACCTTCAGCAATGGCGCGTGGGGCGACCTGGTCACGGGCGAGAGTGGCGATATGTGCAACTTCACCTTCGGCACAACCAAGATTGCCGCGAACGGTTCGCACTATAACGAAACTATCAACAAAACCAACTATCTCATTCAGCAGATGTTCAAAGTCCCCACTACGATCAATGGTATCGGCTATTACACCGGAACGTGCATCACGGCCCTGAAGTAAAAGAGCCGACGCAAGACAAAGGCCCGTCCGGACGCCCCGTGCGGACGGGCTTTCGATCGAGTCAACACTCACTTCGCTTCGTACACAGTCTTCCCGCCCACCACGGTGCGCAGCACCTTGGTCCCCAACAACTTCTCCGGCGAAGTAGCTGTCGGGTCGCGGTCCAGCACAACAAAATCCGCCAGCATTCCCGGCACCAGCTTGCCTTTTTCTTTTTCTTCGAACTCCGCGAAGGCGGAGCCCACGGTGTAAGCGGAGATCGCTTGATCCATCGTCAGCCGCTGATCGGGGAAATATTCCTGCTTGCCGTTTTCGCTCTTGCGTGTGACGGCCGCGTAGAGTCCGCGAAAGGGCGTAACGGGTTCCACGGGATAATCCGTGCCAAAAGCCAGAGGCACACCTTTGTTCAGAAAGGCCAGCCACGCGTACGAAGTGGCCGCACGCTTCGGCCCCAGCCGGTCCTGCGCCCAGCGCATATCGCTCAGCAAATGACTGGGCTGCATCGAAGCAATGATTTTCAGCGTCTTGAATTGGGCGATCTGCGCCGGCGTCGTCACTTGCGCGTGTTCGATCCGCAGCCGAAACTCTTCGCCCCCGTTGGGCGCCCTTACGTGTGCTTCGTGCGCGGCTTTCTCCGCTCCTGCAAAGGCATCGAGTGCCATTTGCGCGCCCTTGTCTCCGATCGCATGAAAGCCGATCTGGAAACCCGCCAGCACGCGCTCTTTCGTCATGTCATTCAATTTGGCCGCATCGTATCGCGGCAAGCCGGAGTTCTTAGGATCATCCGCGTAGGGCTCCAGCAGCGCGGCCGTATGCGATCCCAGCGAGCCATCCGTGAACCCCTTCAGCATCCCAGTGTGAAGCATTAGGTCGGATTGCGGATGAGATTCGCGCTTGCGGCCCAACTCGTCCACCGGATCGTCAAACGGAAGCCATTCCGTGATGCGCGCCGTCAGCTTCCCTTCTTTTTCAAGTTCTTCGTAAATCTGAAAATTTTCCCAGAACGGCGAATAATCCTGCGCGGAAGTCACGCCATGCTCCGCCAAGTCAGCGAGAGCAAGTTCGAGCCCTTGTCGGCGCAGGGCGTGTGTCGGCTTGGGAATCACTCCCAGGACCGCTGCCTGGGCCGTTTCACGTAAGATGCCGGTGGGCTCGCCATTCTCATTGCGATCAATCTGACCGCCCTGCGGATTGCGACTGGCCAGCGTGATGCTGCCCAGTTGCAGCGCCCGTGTGTTCGCCACTGCAATGTGCCCGTCGATGCGCACCAGAAACACCGGGTGGCCGCCCGACACTTCGTCGAGGTCCCAGCGCGTAGGCATCACCTTCACGGGCCACAGCGTTTCGTCCCATCCTGATCCGAGAATCCACTCGCCGGCCTTCGAGTCTTCGACCTTCTTCAACACTCGCGCGCGGAGGTCCTCGAGTGACTTCACGCCCGTCAAATCCACACTCAGTTTTGTTGTTCCCGCGTCGTCGAGATGAAGGTGGGCATCATTGAAACCGGGCATGGCGAAGTGTCCGCCGAGATCGACCACCTGGGTCTGCGGCCCTTTGAGTTTTTCAATGTCGATGGTCTTGCCCACCGCCTGGATGCGATCGCCAAGCACCGCAATCGCTTCCTCGCGCAGAACGGAACTGAACGGTGTATTGGCGGGCACGCCCGTGTAAATATTCGCATGCTCGAAAATGATGTCGGCTTTCGGTTTGGCCGAGGAGGTTCCGCCGTCGGGAGGATTCTGCGCCACGCTTGAAGCACTAAGCGCGGCGAGCGAGCACAGCAAAATCGGCAGGATCTCAGCCCACCGATGTCGAGTTAACTGCATCGGAACTCTCTCTGACATCAGACTCATTCCCCCACCCCCGCCAAAGCAAGCATCGTCAGCAAAATTCTCTTCAATCCCAGTTCGCGCCCGTTGGAATCGAACCACTCCTGCAAAGTGTGTGCCCCGCCGCCGGATCCGCCACCGCCGATGGCAATGGCCTCTTGTCCCAACGACAGCGGAATGTTGGCATCGGTCGAAGCCCGCTGCACCTGCGCCGCGTTGGCCAACTGTGCATCGACCGTGCGCACGACTTGCAGAATGCGAGCCCCGGCCCGTAGTTCGCCCGCCGGGCGGTTTCCGATCACCACCACTTCACAACTCACGCCAGACGGACGTTTCTGCGATGACGATCGCATTTCGGCGGCCATCGTCTCGTCTTCGACAGCGCGGTTCAGCGCCAGGCGCAGCGACTGTTCCAGACGTTCCATCTCGGTCATCGACGTCGAGCGAATATCCACTTTCATACTGGCCGACTCAGGAATCGAATTCACCGAGGTCCCGCCGCGAATCACCCCAATATTGAACGTGGTCTTTGGCGTCGTCGGGACCGGCGTTGCCGTGAAAGTTTCGATCGCCCTGGCCAGAATCACAATCGGATTGGGCGCACCGAAATCGCTCCACGAATGCCCGCCCGGCCCGCGCACGATCACCTCAAAGCGACGGCTCCCCAGGGCTTCGGCCACAATCGTGTCCGCCCCCGCGCCATCGAGCACCAGGCTGTAGGCAATGGAGTCCTTCCAGCGCGGCGTCGAAAAAATGTGCCGCATGCCGCGCAGGTCGCCTTCCCCCTCTTCGCCGACATTCCCGATAAACACAAACGGCAGCGCATGCCGGATGCGGACCGTCCTCAGCAGCGACGCTATCCCCAGCAGCGCCACAACACCCGCCCCATTGTCGGAAACGCCTGGCCCGAAGATACGGCTTCCCTGCTGGCGGATATTCAGCGGGGTGTTCGCTGGAAACACGGTGTCGATATGCGCGCTCAAGGCCACATAGCGCCGGCCAAATCCGGGATGCGTCCCGAAGACGTTTCCTACGTCGTCGATGCGAACATCGTCCAGCCCGACTTCGCGAAAGCGTTCCGCCAGCCACGCCGCGCGCGCAGATTCGCCAAACGGAGGCGCCGGAATTCGCGCCATCTCCATTTGCCAGTGCGTCCACTGCGGCTCTTGGGTGCGAAACCAGTTGAACGCCGAACGCACTTCCGGGGACGCGGCCAGGCGCGCCACTTCCTGTTGCACCGTGGGCGTTAGCGATAGGTCCGGCAAGTCCGGGCGCGGGGGATTCGGGCTCATGGAAGTATTGCCTAAGTTTACAACGCGTTGGCCGCAAAAGGGATTGGCAAGCGGGGGAACTGGGGATTACGGGAGGGTGGTAACCAGGCATGTAGGAGAGCGCCACCTTTGGGCATGTTCTTGCCTCCCGAGGTGGGCTATGCCAACAGACTCGCTGAGCGTCCCGCTCTGCGTTCTACTGCGGCCACCAGGTTTCTTGTAGCTGGCACTTCGATTCCATGCCGCTGACCGCCGCGCAGGATCGGTCCCGCGATCGCGTCGAGTTCCGGGGTGTTGCCGCGCTCGACGTCTTTCTGCATGGAACTGCGCATATTCCCCGGCATTTTCACGACCGATACGATGACCGCGTCCGCGTCAATTTTCGCGCCCTCGGCGACCGCGACTGCACTCGCTTCCCGAATGCACGACAATCCCAGTTGCCGCCAACCGGGGTCGGAGAGGACTTCTCCCGTAGTTTTGCCCGAGGCGGTGGTCGTGAGCGCAAATGCCGCCAGAAAGACGAGCTTGCTCCACATCAGGGTGGGCTCATCGTCGATGAACCGGCACTCGAATCTCATTTTCTGAAACTCGTCCACAGTGGTGCCGAGCAGATTTCGCCCAGTGGAAGACACATTCAGACGCGCAAAAGGCGTGCGATGGACGATGTGCCCGGGCGCGATCCGCTCGGTCTCGCCGGCAATCGTAGCCGCAATGACTTTTTCGTCGCCGTATTTCGTCCGTAGTACTGCAAGATGGTCGATGCCATTTAGAAGAGGAACGATGGCCCGCACCGCGTCGGGCTTCGTGAAAGAGGCCAGTGCTGCACCGAGTTGCGTGGCCTTCACCGTAATCCAAAGCACGTCGGCCGCGGGCACCATGGAAGCGCGTGAAACCGGCACACTGAAGTCTCCAAACGCACTTTCCAGATGAAGTTGTTCAGGATATTGAGCGAGTGATTCCGGCCTCACCACCATGGTGACCGACTCTCCTGATCGCGCCAGGCAGGCACCGATCAGGCCGCCAACTCCGCCCGCACCCAGAATCGCATGTCTCATGCGAGCGTCACTTCTTCTGCGCCGCGGTTGGCACGCATTCCAGAATCTCCGCTTCGCTCAAAGTGTGGTCGCTCTGCTTGGCGCGCTGGTAGATTCGATCCACGATCCCGTCAGTCACCGGAATCCCACGTCGTTCCAGCCACCACAGCACATTCGATTTGCCGCTCATGGGACCGATGTCGATAATCTGCTCCAGCCCAAAGACGTGCGAGGGCACGCCCGAATACACCGTGTTGGCCAGCACCACATCATCTTTGTGGTACGCCTTGATGATCGCGGATGCATGCACACCCGTCGCGGTGCGGAACGCATCGTCGCCTACGACCGGATAATTCGCCGGGATTGGCACGCCCGTCGCCCGCGACACCGCCTGGCAATACTGCTTCAGCTTGGTCAGGTCCTGCTCGTCCCAGGGAGCAATACCCATCAACTTCAGATTGACGAGCATCTGGTCGATCTGCGTATTGCCGACACGCTCCCCGAGCCCAATCGCGCAGCCGTGCACGCAATTTGCGCCGGCGATAATCGCCGCCATCGAATTGGCAATCGCCAGGCCGCGGTCGCTGTGCCCATGCCAGTCCACCCGAATCTTCTCGCCCGAAGGCTTCACGCATTCGGCAATGACAAATCGCACTAGCGCCAGCGCGCCCATGGGCGTGGCGTGACCCGCTGTGTCGCAAATGCAGATCGCCCGCGCGCCACAGTGAATCGCCGCCGTATACAGACGCTTGACCGTCTCCGGATCGCAGCGGCTGGTGTCTTCGGTGACGTACATGACATCAAGGCCGAGCGAAACCGCATACTTCACAGCCTTCTCCGTGGTTTGGAGAAGAAAGTCGTCGGTCCATCCTTCGGTGAATCTTCGGATCGGGCTCGACCCGATAAATGTCGCCGCCTCGATGCGAAGTCCGGTCTTCTGCACAATCTCGGCAATCGGACGAATGTCGTTCTCATGTGTCCGCGCGGCGCAGTTCGCGCGAATCTTCATCTTGTGCACAGCTATTTCGCGCGCCAGTGCGGTAGCGGCTTCCACCGCGCGCGGCCCCGCTCCCGGCAGTCCAAGCGCCAGCGAATGGATTCCCAGCGCCTCCATCAAATGAAGGATCGCGATCTTCTCCGCGATGGAAGGATCGCGCACCGACGGCGACTGCAGCCCATCGCGCAAGGTCTCGTCGTTGATCAACACCGGCCCCGGCGGCTTCAGCCCCGGCGGATGGTTCTTGTTCCAGTCGTAGATGAGGTCGGAAGTGTGCATGAAAAACAGCTTCTAGCTCCTAGCTGCTAGCTTCTAGCAAGACTCATGTGGGGACAGCCGCCTTCGGCTGTCCGGCCGAGCGAAGCTCGGCTTGTGTTTTTGGGTCCCCAGATGAAATCGTCCCACGTTTTGTTGCTAGCAGCTAGAAGCTAGTCGCTAGAAGCTGCTCTATTTCTCTTTCGGCGGCAGAGTCAGCCCGAACACCGAAATCATACCCTGCCCCGCGACGTTGATCTTCGTTTCTCCCGGGGTCGGCAGATACAGCGCCTTGCAGTTTTCGCAGCGATAGACTTCCGCCTTCGGTCCCCATGCCTTTTCCACGTCGCCACACTCGCGCTCCACCGCGTCGGTCATGTAGAACCAGAGCTTCAGATGCCCGCCGCAGAATTTCCCCTTCTCGTTTTTCTCGTTACAGGCGCGCTGCCCGGCCTTCTTGATCCTGACCTTATGGTTGGGAAGCTGCGGAATATTCTGGGAGCCAGACGCGGCCACTTCGCTAGTCGCCAAGGACGTACCCCTCGTTCGAGCGGCTCAAACGCCGCCAGATTCGGCCTTACGCGGTCATTGTAACCGAAACCCAGCAGCCGAGATATTTACGCCACGGGAGCCCCGGCTTCCGAATAGGGCACACTCGTATCGATACATTCTTGACCGATCCGAATGGCGTATTCTAGGCAGACTCCAATGATTATCCACAGGACTTCGCTGATCTGCGCCGCGCTCCTTATCACTTCACTCACCCTTGCAATCTACACGGCGAACGCTCAAGCGCCGAAGAAGAAAAACACCATCGATCAGGAACTGGTCCGCACCGAGACCGGCTTCTTCGAAGCATGGAAGTCCAAGGACCTGGCATACTTCCGCAATCACATTCCCGAGAATGGAGTCTTCTGGGGTGAGTACGGCACCGCTTCGCGCGATCAGCAACTGGAAGAGCAGAAAGGATCCGCAGGGTCGTGCGTTGTGGAGGGCTACAGCCTTTCGGACTTCGGAATGCTGCCGTTGGCTTCAGGCGCTTACCTTCTCACCTACAAAGCCGAGCAGCACGCTACCTGCGGCGGACAGAAAGTTCCGGTGTACATGAACGGCAGTTCGGTCTATATCTTCAGAGATGGCCGCTGGCAGGCCATCTACCGCGCCGAAGTGCCGCTGAAGAATCAAGGGTGAACGGCCCCATAGAACCCTCTGCTACTCTGGAACCCAGCCGGACGGATCGGGCCCACCCCTCCGCACGCTTCACACTCGATAGGAACGCATGATCACAATCGTTTCGGGACTGCCTCGCTCCGGCACGTCCCTCATGATGCAAATGCTGGTTGCCGGCGGGATGTCGGTGCTCTCCGATGGCGAGCGCGGGGCGGACACCGACAACCCGCGCGGCTATCTGGAGTGGGAGCGGATCAAGCAACTTCCCAACGATCCGGGCTGCATCGCTGAAGGCGAGGGCAGAGTAGTCAAAGTGATCTCGCGGCTTTTGCTATCGCTTCCAGCCAGCCATGAGTATCGAATCATCTTTATGCAGCGGCCGTTGCGGGAGGTGCTGGCGTCGCAGGATGAAATGTTGCGCCGGCGCGGAACCTACAAGGAAGGAACCGATCCGGCACTCATCTCTGCTGCATTTGAGAAGCACCTGCGTGAAGTCTATGCATGGCTCGCCGGCAAGCAGTACGTCAAATCGGTTTGCATCCCGTACCACGACGTGCTGAGCCAGCCGAAAGAGATCGGGCACCAACTCGAAAAATTCCTTGGGATCCCGCTGAATACGGAGGCGATGGCCCAGCAGGTGGACGCTTCCCTTTACCGCAATCGCACCAGTTGATGCGCAGGCAGCGGGTCAGAACTCGCGCTTCGGTTGGGCCTGATCGGCGCCCACTCGGCCTGTTTCGATGTCGGCCACGTAGTAGCTCTCGCCCTTGACCGGCGCCTGCGCGATGCGCCGAAGGATCGCAATCTGTCCGACGTGCGTCAGCGCATCGGCAACCGGTCCCTGAAACAACTTCTCGAGCGGAGCCTGCACCGATTCGCCCGAAGCGAGGAAATCGTCAAACTTCTGGAGCGCGGCGAAGAATCGCTCGACCCCTTGCTCCCACGGCAGAGGTCTTGAGTCATGCCATTTCTGCTGGCCCATCGCAATCGACAATGCCCAATCGAACAAATCTCCCATGTGCGCCAGAATCTGCCCGGGCGTGCGCACACCCTCGCCCGCGTGAAAGTCGGCAAACTCAACGGGCGCGTTCCGCACCGTTTTCCCGCCCCGGTAGGCCAACGTGGCCAGCGTGTGCCGCAAGAGTTCACGTTTGGGATCGGAGGACGGCATGGAATCAGTAGGATTGGTCATGGCGACAGACTACACTTGTCCCCAGGAGACGAAAAGCATGGCGAAGAAAATCCAATCGGCATCTGCCCAACCAGGCTCTGTCCCGACGGGTTCGGTCAAACCTGGTTCGATCAAACCCGGTCCAGTGAGCCGGGAGAATGCCGAACATTATCGCTGGGGAGTGGAGTGCGACGCCTGGTATCTGGTCAACGACGAACAACTCAGCGTCATCGAGGAGTTCATGCCCCCCGGCGCGGCCGAGATTCGCCACCACCACGAGAAAGCGCAGCAATTTTTCTACATCGTCTCGGGCGAAGTGCTGATGGAAGTGGAAGGCCAAACCTCGCTGCTGCCCGCTGGAACTGGCATCCGGGTGATGCCAGGGAAGCGTCATCAGATCCGCAATCCCTCGTCCGGCCCAGTTCGTTTCCTTGTGATCTCGCACCCCCGCAGCCACGGCGACCGCTTTAACGAATGATTGGCGTGGGGAACAACGACTCATGTGGGGATAGCCGCGATTGATGTGGGGAAAGCCGCCCCGGCTGTCCTGGGCATAGCCCGGCCGAGCCATCATTAAAGCTGTTTTCGTCCCACGGCGCCGGCCGCACGCAACGCCCCTCGCACCCTCGTGCCAAGTCCACGGGCGAACTGCATATCCAAAAACCCTTCCATCTGCCGCCGGAAGCTCTCGCCGTACCCATGCCACCAAACCTTCTTCATCCCAGGCATGAGATCGATATCCAGATATTTCACTCTCACCATTCCATCCAGCCCGAAGCGACCGTGGGTACGGCCCACGCCACTGGCCTTCACGCCACCGTGCGGAGCCTCGCTGATCCCGAAGCACGAAATCACATCATTCACCATGACGGTACCGGCATGAATGCGCCGCGCCAGCCGCTCGCCGCGCTTCCGGTCGCGCGTCCACACACTCGCCGCCAATCCGTAGTCGGAGTCGTTGGCCAACCGCACGGCTTCGTCATCATCGTTGCACGCCATCACCGGAAGCACTGGACCGAACGTTTCTTCCCGCATGATGCGCATGTCTTGCGTCACACCGACGAGCACCGTCGGGGCGTAGAAGTTCGGACCCAACTCCGGCAGCCGCGAGCCCCCCGCCAGAACCCGCGCCCCGCGAGCCTTTGCGTCTTCCACGTGCGACTCCACAATCCGCACCTGCCGTTCCTGGATCATCGGACCCACATCGGTTTCCGAATCCATGCCGTTTCCCACGCGTAGCTGTTTTGTCTTCTCCGCACACGCCTTGGCAAAGGAATCGTACAGACTGCGATGCACGTAGCACCGCTCGACCGACAGGCAGGCCTGCCCGGCATTGACGAACGCTCCCCATACCGCCGCGCTCGAAGCCACATCCAGGTCAGCGTCATCGAGTACGAGCATTGGATCTTTCCCGCCGAGTTCGAGCACCACCGGGAGCAATCGCTCCGCCGCGGCCGCCGCAATCCGCTTCCCGGTCGCCACGCTGCCGGTGAATACCAGCTTGTCAATCGGCGATCGTAACAGCGCCGCCCCAGTCGGGCCATCGCCGACCACCACTTGAAATACATCCTCGGGTACGCCCGCCGCGTGCAGCAACGACGCCAGTTCCAGCGCCACCAGCGGCGTCAACTCCGACGGCTTCAGCACCACTGCATTGCCTGCCACCAGCGCAGCCAGCGTTTCCGTCGCCGGAATGGAAAACGGATAATTCCACGGCGAAATAATTCCAATCACGCCGTGCGGTTCGCGCACCAGCCATCCGCTCTTCAGCTTGGTAGCCAGATTGCCGTGCGGCACCGACTCATCGCGCAGCAACCCCCAGGCGTTTTCGATCAGAAATCTCGTGGCATCCAGCACCACCAGCACTTCGGTGACCAGTGCCTCCACCAGCGGTTTCCCCACTTCGCGCATGATCGCCGCCGCAATCTCAGATTTCTTCGCGTACAGCTTTGCCTGGAACTCACGCAGCACGGCAATGCGCCGCCGAAGTCCCAAATCAGCCCATGCCAACTGCGCCGCGCGCGCACGTTCCACTGCAGCCTGAACCTCGCCCTCACCCATGCATTCAAACTCGCGCAGAAGTTCACCCGTCGCCGGATTCACCGATTCGATTTTCGGCGCCGCGATTTGTAGATCCGTAGCCATAGAGAAATCTTAGTCCGTAGAGACGTAGCTTGCTACAAAAGCCTCCACTAGTACTCGACATTCACCAAATACAATCCACTCGCGGGCGCGGTGGCACCCGCCGCCGACCGGCTCCGCGCCTCCAGGATGCGCGTAATATCCTTAGCCTCTAGCGTTCCCTTCCCCACCAGAATGAACGTGCCCACCAGATTCCTCACCATGTGGTGCAGAAACCCTGAACCCCGCACGGCGTAGACCAGTTCGTTTCCCGTCCGCTCCCACAGTGACGAAAATATTTCGCGCACATTGGACCCACTCGCTAGGCCAGCCTCGGAACCGCTCGTGTGGGACCGGGTTTCAGACCCGGTCACGGGCCGCAGGCCCGGAGCGTCCCCGATCCGGCGTTCGGGATCCACCGCCGCGAACGAAGTGAAATCACGCTTCCCGACAACCAGCTCCGCCGCCCGCCCCATTTCCTCCTCATCCAGCCGGTAGGGATAGTGCCAGACATACCGCGCCAGAAACGGTGGACAGATGGACTCCCGATAAACTCGATAGCGATAGGTTTTCGCCCGCGCCGAATGCCGCGCATGGAATTCCGGCGGCGCCTCCACCACCTCCAGCACACGCACCGACGCAGGCAATATGTCGTTCAATGCCTTTACAAAGTTCCCCGTTGGGACGGAAGACTTCGTGACAAATGTCATCACCTGCGCGAGTGCGTGCACTCCCGCGTCGGTTCGCCCCGAGCCTTGGGGCAATACCTTTTCCCCGGTAATCCGTCCAATAGCCCAGGCAAGTGTGCCCTGCACGGTTGCAGCGTCGGGCTGCACTTGCCAGCCCGAGAACTCTGCCCCGTCATAGGAGAGAATCACTTTGAGATTGCGCATCGTGCGATCTTTCGAGTCCCGCGCCGTAGCGGCATCATCCAAACCGATTCAGGTTGTGCCAGCAATTTACCAGTTCTATAAGCGTCACGGTGCGAGTCAAGTGCAGTTCGGGTCAGATATACTGAATGGTTTCCGCGGAATTCCGGTCTTTGAAGCTGGAGACCCCTCTGCCAATACGTCCCAAGATACACAGAGCGCAGGAAACCAAGGCTCGGGGAAGGTCATTTTTATCCTAAGCTTTTCGGAACCTTCCGCCGGTCCTTTGCGTACCAATGCCTGAGTAGAACTTTATTTTGGATCGTTTGGACTGTCTCAGGCGAAACCCAAGCGTATTCGCAGCAAGGTCTTAATTATCAGGTAGTTTTTAAACCAAACGGTACTCACGAACTGGTGCTAACGAACGGAGAAGAGTAGATGCCATTCGCACGTTTTATGTCGACCGCCCGGCTCGCCGCCGCTGCCAGCCTATTCGCAACGCTGACCCTCGCGTGTTGGGCCCAGCAACCGCCCGCGACTCCCACCCCGCAGAACACGCCGGAAGCACGGCCCCTGCCGGTGATGAACTATGCCAAGCCCGTGTCACATTTTCCCAATCCGATTGGCCCGTACACGTCACGGCATGTGGATGCGCCGAGCCTCGCCAACACCGCGCGCATTGACCAACTCATGCACGACGGCAAACTCTACCTGTCGCTGAATGACGCCCTGGCTCTGGCGCTCGAAAACAACCTCGACATCGCCATTCAACGTTACAACCTGAATATTGCCGACACCGACGTATTGCGCGCCCGGTCTGGCGCCAGCATCCTTGGCGTGAATGCGGGCGTCGTCCTGAACACTCCGGGTGGAGGCGTGGGCGGCATCGGAGCAAACTCCGGGGCTTCCACCGGTGGTACCAGCCTTGGCTCGGGCGGCGCTGGCGGTGGAACCAACGGCCTGGTCAGTTCCACCCTCGGCTTCGGGCCCACGATCAACAGCTTCGATCCCGTCCTTACCGGAACGCTGCAGGAGGATCACTTCAGCCAGCAAGCAACCAGCATTTTTCAGGGAGTTCTTCCCGGCTCCAGCTTGGCGCAGAACACCGGAACGGTGAATTTTGCATATCAGCAGGCTTTCCAATGGGGCACCAACTTGTCGGTGGGCTTCAATAACACGCGGAGCACCACCAACAGTTTCTTTTCCAGCTTGAGTCCTTCGTTGAACTCGGGCTTCAAGGCGACAATCACCCAACATCTGCTGCAGGGCTATGGCTTCGCACCCAACACGCGGTTCATCCGCATCGCCAAGAATAACCGCGAGCTTTCTGACGTCGCTTTCCGTCTCCAGATCACCGATTCGGTCGATCAGATCGAAAACATCTACTGGGACCTGGTTTTCGCCTACGAGAATGCCCGCGTGCAAAACGAATCGCTTGCCTTCGCTCGAAAGACCCTGTCCGACACCAAGAAGCAGGTCGAGATCGGCAGTCTGGCTCCGATCGAAGTCGTTCGCTCGCAAAGCACGGTGGCTCAGGATCAGCAGTTAGTGACTGCCGCACAAACCAATCTCCAACTGCAGCAATTGTTGATGAAGAATGCTCTCACCCGTACCTTGAAAGACCCTGTGCTGGCCAACGCCGAAGTGATCCCGACCTCGACGATGGATGTGCCCGCTCAGGAGAGCGTTGTGCCCACCGAAGACCTGATCAACGAGGCCCTTCGTCATCGCGCCGAACTGGTGGAATCGCGGATCGACTTAAACAGCCGCGAGCTTAGCAACAAGGCGGTTCGCAGCTCTCTGCTTCCCACGCTCGACCTCTTTGCTTACTACGGCGGCGCAGGCGTTGGAGGTTCGCAGAATGCCGCCAACCTCTGCTCAAATCTGGATCCCGCGTTGCAGGGCTTCGGCTGCGCCCCGAGCCCGACCCCGGCCGTGGGATACGGCTCTACCCTCAACCAGCTCGTCAATTCCACGGCTCCGGACAAGGGCGTGGGCCTGCAGCTCAACATTCCGCTGCGCAACCGGGCCGCCCAAGGTGTGCAGATTCGTTCTGAGTTGGAATTCCGTCAGGCCCAGATGCGTTTGCAGCAGATTGAAAACCAGGTAGCAATCGAAGTCCGCAACGCACAATATGCCGTCCAGCAGAACCGCGCCAGCGTGGACTCCGCCAGGGCGGCGGCGGAACTGGCCCGGCAATCGCTCGACGCCGAGCAAAAGAAATATCAGTTCGGCACGTCGACGACGACCTTGGTGCTGCAATACCAAAGCCAACTCGCCACCTCGGAATCGTCCTTGGTAAATGCCATGGTGGCCTATGAAAAATCACGGATTGAACTAGACCGGTCAACCGGCCAGCTCATCGACAACGTCGGCATCAGCATTGACGACGCCGCCCGCGGCCAAGTCCGCCAGATGCCCCATGTGCCGTTCATTCAGCCGCGCACCGAAACACCCGCGACGACACAAACCGTTCCGCCAGCACCCGCTCAGTAATAATCGCAACGCATCCCGTGGCGCCGCTTGACCAACCGGTAGCGGCGCCACTCTTGTCCCCCCACAATTCTTTACAATCCCTCACCTTTTCCGCGAACCATATCCCGCTAAGATGAAGTGACCTATTTTTGCGTCTTGCATCCAACCTTGGCATTATCAGAATTTGGATCGCAGAGAACGCACTTCCGCTTTCATGCAAGGAGAAGAACCCATGCCTTTACTGCCTTTGATTTCCCGGGTCCACCGGCTGCCGCTGTACCTCACGTCGGCCATACTTCTAGGGACAGTTCCGATCGCGCTCCGGGCGCAAGAACCGCCCCCCGCGCCATCTTCCCAGATAACGCCTCTGCCAGCATCTCAGCCCGCGCAGCCGCAAGCCGTTCATCTGCAGGACTACTCCAATCCGCGATCGGCATTTCCTCACGTCTTGCAACCTTACAGGGCGCAGGAACTCGCCCAACCGAACTTGGGAAACTCGCCGCGCATCGACTCCCTCATGCGCGATGGCAAGATTTACCTCTCGATCGACGACGCCATTGCTCTCGCCCTCGAGAACAATCTCGATCTCGACATCGCCCGCTATAACCTGAACATCGCCGAAGCGGACCTGCTCCGCGCGAAATCAGGCGCCAGCATTCTCGGCGTCAACACCGGCATCGTGCAGAACACGCCCGGGGGCGGCGTCGGCGGACTTGGCGGCACGGTCGGCTCCGGCACCGGCGGCACCACGGTCGCGGCCGGCGGCGCCGGCACCGGCACCAATGGCTTGGTCAGTTCAACGCTCGGCATCGGATCGCCCATCACCAGCTTCGATCCGGCTCTTACCGGCACGCTGCAACTCGACAAAAACGACACGGAGTCGGTAAGCTTGATCAGTCCCGTCCCCATCCTTGCCCAGAACACCTACACCGCGAACTTCGGCTACACCCAGGGATTCGAGTGGGGAGGCGCTCTCACCGGCACGTTCAATAACACTCACCTCACCACCAACAACCCGATCAGCCTGCTTACGCCACAACTCGGCTCAAGCTTCCAACTCCGTTTCACGCAGAATCTGCTGCAGGGCTTCGGCTTCCTGCCCAACACTCGATTCATTCGTATTGCGAAGAACAACCGCGAGATTTCTGACGTAGCTTTCCGCCTGCAAATCATCACGACCGTCGACCAGATCGAGAACATGTATTGGGACCTGGTCTTCGCCTACGAAAATGCGCGAGTGCAGCAGGAATCGCTGACCTACGGGCAGAAAGCTCTCGACGATACCCAGCGTCAGGCCCAGGTTGGCACGGTCCCGCCCATTCAGGTAGTCAGCGCGCAGAGCATCGTCGCCACCGACCAGCAGAATCTGATTGTGGCTCAGAACAACCTGCAGCTTCAGCAACTGCTCATGAAAAACGCCCTCAGCCGCAGCATCGAAGATCCAGTACTCGCAGAAGCCGATGTCATTCCCACTTCGACCGTGCAGGTACCCCCGCAGGAACCGGTCATTCCCATACAGGACATGATCAACGAGGCGCTGCAGCATCGCGCCGAACTGGTTGAGTCGCGCATTGATCTCAACTCTCGCGACATCAATACCAAGGCGGTTCGCAATGCACTCCTGCCCACGCTCGACGCCTTCGCTTACTACGGCGGGTCGGGAGTGGGTGGCAATGTCAATCCCGCCCTGCTGCCACCAAACTGTGATCCCACGGTCCGAACCTGCTTCAACGGTTCCAGTTCGCCGCCCCCATTTGCCAACGGAGGCCCCGTGGGCTACGGGGGCACTCTGAATCAACTCATCAACTCGACCGCGCCCGACAAGGGCGTGGGGTTGAGTCTTAGCATTCCGCTTCGCAACCGGCTGGCGCAATCAAACCAAGTACGCGCCGAACTGGAATACCGCCAGGCGCAAGTCCGCCAGCACCAGCTTGAGAATCAGGTGCGGATCGAAGTGCGCAACGCGCAATTTGATGTGCGCCAGAACCGCGTTGCCGTGCAGGCTGCACAATCTGCGGTGGATCTGGCTGGCCAGACACTAAATGCCGACCAGCAGAAACTGAAAGTGGGACTCACTACGCAGACCGCGATCCTGCAGGATGCCGCGACGCTAACCACGGGCGAGTCGAATCTGGTCTCGGCCAAGGCGGCCTATGAAAAGTCGCGCATCGAACTGGATCGCGCCACCGGATTGCTACTTGACCACGCCGGAATCGACATCGGCGACGCCACCCGCGGCCAGGTTACGCACCTGCCCAACGTGCCCTATGTCATTCCGCGTCAGGACGCGCCTCCTGCGGCACAGCCGGCTTCGGTGCCGCCTCAACCTGCGCAGCCCGGAGGCCAAATGTAGCGCCCTGTCGGGCCCGGCATGAAAATGCCTCGGCATTGCAAACAATAGACTTACTCGATTTGTACATACAATTATGTACCATAAAATGTTCTTGCAGGAACATTTCGCCCCACACTTGTCATCCCGAGCGTAGCATTGCGATTGGGTTCACCAATCGCAATGCGCAGTCGAGGGACCTGCTGTTTGGTTTGCATCGCACTCATCGCATCAAATTCCAGTCCTCCCCTGATAAACTACGCCCGATGGCGAGACCCTCCCGACCTGCACTTCCCAGGTTCTTCCTCTGGCTCTTACCTCTGTCGTTTGTGCTGCAGGTGGCGGCCATCGGCGTGTTCCATCAGTACCGAACCCGGCCCGGCGACGATCACTTCGAGTTTGGCTGGGAGATGGGCCGCGTCGGCCGGTCCATCGCTCTGGGCCAGGGCTTCAGCAGTCCTTACGACGGCAATACCGGTCCGACGGCCTGGGAACCGTCTCTCTATCCTTATTTGATCGGTGGAGTGTTCAAGGTTTTCGGCATCTACACCCAAGCTTCCGCATGGGTGTTGCTGTGCATCAACAGCCTGTTCGCAACGCTTACGTGCGTCCCGATTTTTCTGATCGCGCACAGAACTTTCGGCGAGCGCATTGCTCTATGGTCTGCGGCGACATGGGCGCTGTGTCCGTACGTCTGGTACTGGTCGGTTCACTGGATCTGGGATACAACCTTCACCCCGCTCGTGCTGGCATGTCTGTTCTTACTCGCTTTGGAAATGCAGGAATGGCTGGGCTGGCGAGGCTGGGCGCTGTTCGGCGCTTTGTTCGGCATTGGGGCGCTGGCTAATCCTACGATGCTCACCTTCCTTCCCTTCTGCGGGCTCTGGATCTGGCGGCAGAGATACCGCCGCGGGCTGTCGTCTCTGGGCGGCGTTGTGCTTTCTTCCGTCGTGTTCTTTTTGGTGCTGACTCCTTGGGTGGCGCGGAACTACGAAGTCTTCGGACGCTTCGTGTTTCTCCGTGACGATTTCGGATTGCAGATCCGTCTGGGCAACGGCCCTTACGCCGATGGCATGCTCATGGCCTACCTCCAGCCGAATCTCAATCGACTGGAACTTGAGAAGTTTCAGAGCATGGGAGAACTCGCTTATGCGGACTCCTGCAAACAGATGGCGTTCGACTGGATCCAGACGCACCCGGCGCGCTTTGCAGTCATCAGCATGAAACGCTTCTTCTACTACTGGAACGGCGTTCCGAGAGCTACTGATAGCGTCGCTCCAGTGGACTTCCGCACCTCGGCGTACCTGGCAACTTCCGTGCTGGCTCTCTGGGGACTTGGACGCGCGCTGCGCCAGAAGCGGCCTGGGGCGTGGCTTTTCGCGGGGCTGGTGCTCACCTATCCGATGGTGTACTACTTTGTGTTTCCGCACGCCCGCTACCGCCATCCCATCGAACCGGAGTTGCTGATCCTGATCGTGTTTCTGCTGTCAGAAGCGAAGTGGAAGAGCGGCCTTCAGGGCCGCGTTAGCGCGCCAACGTCGTCGGGCTTTAGCCACGGTGTGTGAGACAATTTCGAGTCCGCGAACGAATTCGCGATTGGGATCGGCCGCATTCCACTTATGAACCTTTCCGTCGTCATTATTACTTTCAACGAAGAGACCAACCTCGGCCGCACGCTCGCCAGCGTGCAGGCGCTCATCGCCGACGGCAAGGGAGAAATCATCGTCGTCGACTCGGGCTCGACGGACCGCACGGTTGCGATCGCGAAGTCGTTCAGCGCGAAAGTCTTCGTCGAGGAGTGGAAGGGCTACGCTGCGCAGAAAAACTCCGCCATCGAAAAGGCAACCGGTGATTGGATTCTAAGTTTGGATGCCGATGAGGAACTCGACCTCCTGCTACGACAAGCACTGCACGACCTGTTGGCATCCCTCGACCGCTTGTCGGCTCTGAGCAAGGAAACGGGGGATCATTCACCTGCGGTTGCTGATCCTGGATTCGACATCGGCACCGACTTCGGCGGCCTGTGGATACCCCGGAAGAATGAATTTCTCGGTCGTTGGATCAGGCACGGCGGCTACTGGCCCGATCCAAAGCTGCGGCTCTTCCGTCGCGGAATCGGCAAGTTCGAAAATCGCGCGGTCCATGAAGACGTTCACGTCGAGGGTTTCACCAGACGAATTCAGTCTGGAGCGCTCCTTCACCACTCCTACCCGACGCTCTCCGACTACATCGAGCACATGAACCGCTACTCGTCACTGGGCGCGGAGATGGTCGTGGCGAAGGGCGATGGCAAAGTACGGTTCAGCGTGATCAACATCGTCCTGCGTCCGCTGGCAACGTTCGTCTACAACTACTTTTTCCGCCTCGGTTTCCTCGACGGGCGCGAGGGATTGCTGCTGCACATCTACCATGCGGTTTATGTTTCGTGGAAATACGCCAAGGCATGGGAACTTTCGCGCACATCGAGAGCCACTCCCAAACTGTCATCCTGAGCGGAGTGACTGGTTCGCGAATGCGAACCAGTCGCGGAGTCGAAGGACCCGTGTGTGCTTGCTACAACTACCGGCATATCGAGAGTTCTCAGATAAACGTCCGTAGAGAGAATGCCTTTCGGGTGTGGGTGGCGGGGAAGACGTGCAGGGATCCTTCGACTGCGTGGGAAGCTCGCATTCGCAAGCCTCCCACTCCGCTCCGGATGACAGGGGCGAGGATGGCGCGGGCGACGTAATCACTAACGGCTGACCGACCGGTCGTTTTGATCACTTGTGCTCTCCTTGCTCCTGCGCGCTCAGTTCCCTATCATCGAGACAGAACTGGGGTGCGCATGGAAAACAAGCCGCTGAAGCCGCAAGTTGCCGAGAGTCCGCTCGCCGACGTGTTTGAGAACCGCCATCCTTCCGACGTGGAAAAGGATTGGGCGGAGAAGACCCTGGCACCCACGCTCGATAAATCTCCCGAGCGGCCCATTGGCGCGCCCACCGGCGTCAATCTTGACGCGCACGGGCACGCGCGCTTCACCACGATCTCCGGTGTGCCAATTCGCCGCCTCTACACCGAAACCGATCTGCCCGAGGACTGGAGCGAGGAGAAGTATCTCGGCTATCCCGGCCAAGCGCCCTTTACGCGCGGCATTCACGCCACGGGATATCGCGGCAAGCTTTACACCATGAGGCAATTCTCGGGCTTCGCGTCGCCCGAGGAAACCAACCAACGCTACAAATATTTGCTTGAACACGGCGGCAGTGGGCTCTCCGTCGCCTTCGATCTGCCCACGCTGATGGGCTATGACTCCGACCATCCTGCAAGTGAAGGTGAAGTCGGCAAGTGCGGCGTGGCCATCGATTCTCTCGAAGACATGGAAATTCTTTTCGGCGGCATCGATCTGGAGAAGACCACGGTCTCGATGACGATCAACTCGCCCGCGTCGGCGCTGTGGGCGATGTACCTGGTGGTCGCGGAGAAGCAGGGTGCCGATTGGAAAAGGATTTCCGGCACCATTCAGAACGACATTCTGAAGGAATACATCGCGCAGAAGGAATACATTTATCCGCCGGCGCCGTCGATGCGGCTGGTCATCGATACGTTTGAGTTCGGCTCAATATTCACGCCCCGATTCAACACGATTTCCATCAGCGGATACCACATCCGCGAGGCGGGCTCGACTGCGCTGCAGGAACTGGCATTCACGTTGTATGACGGTGTCGAGTACGTGGAGTGGGCGCGGCGGCGGGGGCTCGATGTGGACGAGTTCGGTCCGCGACTGAGCTTCTTCTTCAACGCGCACAACGACTTCTTCGAAGAGATTGCCAAGTACCGCGCGGCGCGCAAAATCTGGTATCGCGTGATGAAAGACCGCTTCGGCGCGAAGAACCAGCGCACGTGGCTTATGCGCTTCCATACTCAGACTGCCGGAGTATCTTTGCCGGCGCAGCAGCCGATGAACAACATTGCGCGGGTGGCTGTGCAGGCGCTGGCGGCAGTGTTAGGCGGAACCCAATCGCTGCACACCGATTCCTACGACGAAGCCCTGGCTCTTCCCACCGAAGAAGCGGCTCGCATCGCGCTGCGCACGCAGCAGATCATCGCGTATGAATCTGGAATCGCGCAGACCGTCGATCCCCTGGGCGGGTCCTATTTCCTTGAGAACCTCACGCTGCAAATGGAAAACGGCGCCTTCGATTATTTCGGCAAGCTCGACGCGATGGGCGGAATGGTGAAAGCCATCGAGCGCGGCTATCCGCAGAAGGAAATTGCCGAAGCGTCGTACCAGTATCAACGCGCCGTCGAGGCGCGCGAGAAAGTCATCGTTGGCGCCAACGAATTCGTCATCGAGGAAGAGTCGCCGCACACTCTCTACATCGATGAATCTGTAGCGCGCCAGCAGTCGGCAAAGCTGAAGACTCTGCGCGCGCGCCGCTCGAATGAGGCCGTGAACCGGGCGCTTGAAGCGCTCAAGAAAGCCGCGGCGCAGGAACCGAATGCAGGAACCAACGGCAACGTCTCTTCCGCCAACACCATGCCATATATCGTGGATGCGGTTCGCGCCTACGCCACGGTCGGCGAAATCTGCGAAGCCTTGCGGCAGGTGTACGGCACATATACGGAAGTCAGCATCACATAGACATCGCCGTTATGAACGCCCCTGTCTGCACGAGGATTCTTCGCCGCAGCGTATTGCTTCTTCTTATGACTATGCCGCGCTTTGTTCTTGGCCAGGCACAGCTCAACGATTCCATTCAGGACGTAGATGTTTGTCAGATCTTGAATAGCCCAAACGCGTTTGATGGCCAGATGGTGCGCTTTCGGGGGCGCTTGGAATTCGAATCTGAAGGCGACCACGTAGCTGACTACGCCTGTGGCCAGCCACTTCTTCATACTGGGATCTGGTGGACCTACGGCGGCAAGCCCTTTCTTGCTTTTCAGCCGGACGCAAAACATATCCAGTCACTAACTTCGCCGGTGCTCAAGAATCCCGATTTTGACGAGTTTCATGCGCACGTCCATGCCCGCCGAGCCCTGCGCCCAGATGGCGAGATGTGCGAATCTCACCGAGCATGCGCTTACTATGATGTCGTGGCTACCTACACCGGCAGATTTTTCGCTGGCAAAATAAGACCTGGACGTACCCGAGTTGGCGGCTTCGGCCACATGGGTTGTTGCCATTTGTTCGTTATCGAACAAGTGTCCGAGGTTGAAGCCCGAAGAACAGCCGTTCCGGATGAGGAGCAGAAATTCTCCTGCACCAGCACATCCTGGCAGAGTGAATATCCGGCAGTTGCTGTCCCCAATGTCGACGCCCGTTTGGCCTCGAACAAACAATTCCTGATCGATCAAGTGCGCGCTCACGGCGACGACTCCCTGATTGAAACCATGGAATCCAAGTCGCCATGGGATTTCCTCGGGCTGACCGGATACTTGGTTTTGTCTTCTCCCGACTTGCTGACGACCTACACTGCACAATTCCCTCAATCGCTGCTGCATCTGAAGAAGGCGAAGAAACACCAATCGGCTGCAGCGGCAGCTCCAATCGTCATGAGTGTCAGTAGGGAACGGTGCGAGCCGGCGGTGAACTAGCGTCTTTTTTCTCTTTCGTCTTCTTCTTTCTTCCTGACGACGCCCCCTCCATCCCCCACATGCGCAGATGGCACTGGCGGCACATATCCTTCGTCTCCGTGTCGTGGTTCATCGCGTCTTCCGGAATTTCAGCCGCCGCCTTCAGCAGATGCAACTGCGTTCCCCCATGTGCCTGATGGCAGCTCATACACGACATTTCACCGCCCGTGAGCGGATCGCGACTTCCGCTTACGGGATGACGCTCGTAGGGATGTCCCATGGTGTTGTTTGCCGTGAGCGTGATCGTCGGCATGTACCGCGAGGCCACCGTCTCGGGAGTACTCAGGTGGCAACTCAGGCAAAGATCATTCGCCTTCGCTCGCAGAAGGTGAGCATTCGCGGACGCGCGGATTATGACAGCGCGGGAAAAAGCGCAGGCAGTGCGAAGAAAGACCCGACCCCTCGGGGGGCGGGCTTCCGGCAACTTGAGGTTGTCCTTGTAAGTAATTGACAATAAAGACACACGGCCACGAACGCGATGGCAGCAGACGTGCCACCTTAGTGGTTTAAGGTTTAGCGCAGCTCAAGGGAAGGACTATGGCTAATGAAGCGGAACCCGGCGTACCGCGAGGCTGGCGAACGTCGCAAGTGTATGCCATGGCAGCGATCTGTCTGCTCGTTGGCCTAGCCTTGGGGTATTTGTTCCGCGGGTCGGCGTCTCGAACCGCGCAATCTTCTTCTGCCTCGACCGTGGCTGCCGATGCGGGGGCTTCACCCAGCACCCAGCCGAAGATGCCAAGCCTGGACGACATGAAGCACATGGCCGACAAGAAGGCGGAACCCCTTCTGGCGCAACTGAAGAAAGATCCTAACAACTCCCAACTGCTCAATCAGATCGGGACGCTATACAAAGCGACGCATCAGTTTAAAGATGCCGCCGGATATTTCCAGAAGGCCATTGAGGCCGATCCAAAAAATGTGGCGGCGCGCACGGATCTGGCTTCGTGCCTCTTCTATGAAGGAGACGCCGACGGCGCCATCCAGCAACTGCAGCAGTCGCTCACCTACGACCCCAAGGATGTGAATTCTCTTTTTAACCTGGGGATGATCCGCCTGCAGGCGAAGAACGATCCCAGCGGCGCAGTGACGGCGTGGCAGCAACTCCTGAAGCTGAATCCCACGCTGACCGAGGATAAGAAGGCAGCGGTTCAGAAGTTGATTGCCCAGGCTCGGAAGCCCAAGGTTAGCGAGTAACGGACTCCCTTCCCGCTCTCCCAACACAAGCCGCCACCTTTGGTTCGCTGCGAGCGCCAGCGGTGGGCCGGCACGCGTCGCGCATCCCGTCAGATTTGCAACCTCTCAGAAACCGCTACGGAAGCGGCGCTCGGCGCAACCGCCGGACCACGTCCTGCGATATGAAGAGGAATGAAATGACTGGGGTAACGGAGGCGTCCCTAAAGTTTCGTACGAAAGGCCGATGTAGACGGTATGGCCAGACCTCTACCTTGTTGGCATACTTGGCCGCTGTTTTCACTTCTGGCGTTTTGGGGCGGGATCTCCCCCGGAATTGCGGGGGACCGTCCGGACTTCACCTACCGCGCCAACGCCACGGAGGTCCGGCTGAGCTTTTCGGCCATCGACCAGAACAATCACGGCGTGGCCACATTGCAGGCCAGTGACTTTGCCGTCGTTGACAAAGATGTTATCGTCCGCGATTTCCAAAGCTTTACCCGCTCCGATTGGACGAAGCTCGAAATCGCCATTCTGATCGATTCCAGCGAGTCGGTCACGCCGCGTTTGCGACGGGAAATGACGGACGTCCTGGAACTCGTTTCCCAAACCGCGGGAGTGCCTGACGAAAATCTCTCCCTTTTCTATTTTGAAGGCTCACAGCCTGCCTTGCTCTGTGCCGGAGACTGTCGCGCCAGGCACTCCGCCGAGAGGCTTCCGGCAGTGCCTGCCAGAGGTCTCACACCGTTATTCGACACAATCGTATTCGCGGCGGACTTTCTTGCGGGCCACGGGGATGCTCAGGCCGAGAAAGTCCTGGTGGTGTTCTCGGATGGCGCCGACACGGTCAGCCGGAGCTCGCTGGGCGAGGCTGTCGACGCCGCGCTGAAGAGCGAGGTTGAGTTGAATTGCATCGATCTGAACAAAGCTGCCTACGGGTCGCAAGGGGCCGCGGCTCTGCGAACTCTCGCGGGCGCCACCGGAGGCCGATATTTTCCACCCCCAGGCGGGGCAGCGCAAGCGCTGAATGTAATTCTTGAGGGTTTCCGGGCAAGCTACGCCGTCAGCTATCGATTACCGAGTCACACCGCTGGATTTCACGCCGTCCGGATTCTTCCTACTCACAACCTCAACCTGCAGTTCCGCAGCCGACGCGGATATTACTATCCAAACCGAGTTCAGTAATTGGGGGCCTATGAAACGCACGCTGCTCTATGTTCTCGTGTTCGTCTTTCCCGCTTTTCTCTCCGCGCAGTCCTACTCTCACCAGCAAGGCACGATCATCCGCATGCGCATGACAGATTGCCTGGGTCCGCAGCATGGATTCATGGCAGCCATGTCAGGCGCCGGGAAAATGGAAACGGGTGCGCTCTGTCCCGAATACGTTCTGGTGGCGGACAAAGTCGTGTATGTGATCAGCGGAAAGACTTCCGACCAACTCATTCCTCTGGCCGAAATCACGCGCTTCCGAATGCAGAAAAATGAAATGCTGATCCGCATCGACGACGCGATGAAGGAATCGCATTTCCACATCAAGGCCATGGTTTTGCGGCCGGAATGGGATCGCAGTCAAATGCTCGAGGATGCCGAAGCCAATGCCATGATCACCCACCATTTGGGCCCCGCGACCCTGCGAGAGCAGCAATAGCGACGGCCGGCCGGTCCGCGATTTCGTAAATCGGGGAAGCTATTTTCGAGGCTTCCCCACGCGCTGCGCGGTCGCAAACATCTTCCCCACGGTGTCCAAATCTTTCGGCTGTACCTTCCCTGCGGGAATTCGCATATGAGTGAGGTCTTCAAGCTTCAGCAATAGATCGATCAGGGACATCGAGTCGATCAGCCCAGAGGAAACCAGCGGAGTGTTCTCGTCAAGGCTCACGCCCGGCTTGCGAATCAACTGGACGATGTGCTCGATCATCTGCTGGGCTTCTTCGGTCATACCGACATTCCTCTCTTACAGCTCAACACAGAGTTCCGGATGCTCTTGGAGCAACTTCTCGCGAGTGGCCGAACGTGCTGCCTTCCCGGCCGTGCTCTTCACGATCCACTTGGGTGGCTTGAGAAGGATCGTACGAATAGCGACTCCCATGCCGGCGACAACCTGACCACGAATCTCACCCTCGATCGTGGCAGTTTGGCCGAGAAGCTCTGCTCGTTCCACTTCCGCGACCACGACTATCTCTTCTGTCCCGAGATCGGGATTGTACACGCCCATTGCGACCACGCGTCCGTCGTGAATGGCGGAGTGTCCGCTCACAATCTCCTCAATGTCCTGGGGATAAATATTCTCGCCGCCAATGATCAGCAGATCTTTCTTTCTGCCCACCACGTAGAGTTCGCCTTCCCGGCAAAATCCAAGATCTCCGGTGCGATACCAGCCTTCGACGAACGCCTCCGCGGTCAGGTCAGGGCGGTTGTAATAACCGTCGAACAGACAGTTGCTCTTGACCAGAATCTCCCCAACGTGACTGTCGTCGAGGACGGAGCCAGAATCGGAAGCGATGCGAACTTCATGGTTGGGCAGCAGACGTCCTGAGGACGTGAATGCCACCGCGGCCGGAGTGCCTTGCGCCACAGGCACGATCTGATGGGCACTGCGAAACGTCAAGCCATCGGCCCAAAGGCTCGCCGGACCGCACGGTCCAGCGATCTTGGATTGCGTCACGGCAAAGACATTCTCCGCCATCGCATAGGACGTTTGCAGGGCTGCGCTCTTCAATCCGGAAGCAGCGAAGGCGCTCGCAAATTCCAGCATACTGTTCGAACGGACAGGCTCGGAACAGTTGATCAGCGCGCGCACCGATGACAGATCGTACTGCGCCCACCGGGTCTGGGGCGTTCGCCGGGGCACGAACTGAAAGGCAAAATTCGGCAGCCATGCCAGCGTACACCTGTACTCGCAGGCAATCTGCAGCATCGTTTCCGGATGCATCACCCAGTCCAGTGGAGACTGCATCACTACTGGAATATGGAGGACCATCGGCAACAGGAAGCAGGCGATCAAACCCATGTCGTGGTAGAGAGGCAGCCAACTGTAAACGCGGTCCGTGGTGGCATCGATCTCCAGCGCTCGCTCTAAGTGTCCGAGTTGGCGCAGCACCGCGGCGTGGGTCAGGGCCACTCCTTTCTGTAGTCCGGTGGTGCCCGCCGAATGCTGGATGAGGGCCAGGCTATCGCTCTGAATCTCTGGAAGCGAGATCGGCCGCTCCGCAGCCGCCTCTTTGCAGTCTCCCGCACGGAGCAGTTCGGCTCCTTCCGTGAGGGACACATGGCCGAGCATCTCGTCCGGGAATTCTTGGTCAATGACCACGACCTTCGCCTTGAGATTCGCGGTAACTCCGGCTAGTCCGGAACGGTACTTGGACGGGTCGATCTTGAAATTGGGATAGGCGAGAAATGTAGGCACTGCGCCGAGCATCATCGCTCCGACAAATGTGGCCATCGCGGGAATACCTTGCGGCATGATGATGACCATGCGATCGCCAACGGTTACACCGTGGTTCCGAAGCGCGGCAGCTTGCAGGCGGGCGCGGCGGCGAAAGTCGCCAAACATCAGCGTCTCCCGCTCATCTTCATCAATCCAGGAAGTAATAAACGGACGGTTCGCTGGAGCCGCATCGAGCGCTTCGATGAGATTGCGGAATTGCACCCAACATTATTGCATTCGAGGGAACCGAGTGTTCTTGTAACTGGCGGATCGGACCTTTATTCTGGTTCGCTGTCTTCAGCGGGGGTCGCATAGGCCGATCTCCCGCACAGGTTCGGGTTCATCGACGAACGGAGGAGTGTTGTTCCAAGGCATCCTGTACTGTCTGCTGTTCCTGCTTTGCGTAGTTGTCTTCGCGAAGGTTCGCGCGCGAGGTTTGCGGCAGGCTGTTCTGCTGGTTGCCAGCTACGCCCTCTACCTCACATGGACGCCTTGGTTCGCAGCCGTTCTGCTCGCTTCCACGGTCGTGAACTTTCTGATGGGGCGATGGCTGCGGCGCAATACTTCCGGCACAACCCTGGCCATCGGCATTCTGCTGAACCTGACATTGCTCGGGACGTTCAAGTACCTCCCGGAAGTGGCCGTACGCATTCCTCTGTCGTCGCTGCAGAGGCTTTCGCATCTGGCGCTGCCCCTGGGACTTTCATTCTGGACTTTCCAGGCGATGAGTTACCTATTCGATCTTTATCGCGGCGAGGAACTTGATCCATCCTTCTTCGAGTTTGCCCTGTACATGGTATTTTTTCCGGTGACGATCTCAGGGCCAATCTGCCGACTGCCCGATATGTTGCCGCAATTCCGTTCTGAAGAACCCACGCGCTGGGATGTCATCATTCATGGGTTCAGGCGCATCGCGACAGGCGTGCTCATGGTGCAACTGGCCAAGCTGCTGGGACAAGGAATCCTGGGCGGCGATGGAATCAGCAGCGGGTTCGACCGCCTCACGCACTGGAGTGGCACGGACGTCTGGTGCCTGGCCTTCGGATATGGCCTGCAACTTTTCCTGGATTTCGCCGGTTACTCGCACATCGCGATTGGCGCGGCTCAGGCTCTGGGATTCACGGTGCCCGAAAATTTCGCACGCCCTTTTCAATCCGCTAACCCTTCGATCTTCTGGACCCGCTGGCACATGTCTCTGTCCTTCTGGATTCGCGACTATGTTTTTCTACCGCTGGCGATGTTGCGCCGCGAAATCTGGTGGCGAAATCTCGCATTAGTGGTCGCGATGGTCCTGTTCGGCCTGTGGCACAAAGCGAGCATTCTCTTTCTGTTGTGGGGTTGCTATCACGGAGTGCTTTTGGTCTTGCACCGGCAGGTGCAGCAGGTGGAGCGCAGGTTCAATTGGGAACCTCCAAAGGTTTGGACCTTGCTCTCCTGGATCGGAACCATGGCGCTCATCAATCTGGGATGGATCTTCTTCCGCGCCAACTCTCTGCCCCAGGCGCGTCAGATGGTAACGGCAGTCTTGTCGCTGACAAGCTATCCTTCATATTTTCTCAGCGGAAGCCTGTATCTGCTGGTAGCGGCGTTGGCGACCGGCTACGCGGCCGCGCTGTTCATGATCGAGACGCTCGATCGCTCAGTTGAGCCGCAAAACTCGGAAGGCAGTGCGAATCCTGGAATCATCGCGCTTATGGCGCGCTGGCGCTGGTACTGGCTCCCACCGCTCTACGCATTGGCATTACTTTTCCTGCTCATCGTGACGTTCACCCGCGGGGCCAGCACCGCGCAGTTTATGTACAACAAGTTTTAGATTTAGATCTGATGGGTTGTGATCGTGGAAAGGGCGAGTTTGAGCGCAATTCAGGTCGGTGAGCGCTATGGCCTGGTTACGACAGTTACTAGCGCAAGCAGCAGAAAGTGCCGCAGTCGGTGTCAAATAAATTATGGGCTTTGTCGCGCGTATACGCTGGCGCATTCTGCTTCCAGTTACAGCAGGCCTAATGTTCATGACGCTCTGTTTCGCAACCACTCGTCAGAGCGGCATCGTCGACTGGGGACGTTGGGGGCCGTCTACCGAAAACCCGAGCGGGTGGGGGACGGAATCTACCGACATTGGCACGCCCGCCGACGTTTTGCTCTTCGCCTTCAACTTGCCCGCGCTCATGGCTTTGCTCCCACTACTTCCTTTGACCTACTGGATTCAATCTGAATTTGTGCTTCGCAGTGCTTGGGGGCTGGCGGCAGTTGGGCAGTGGTTCTTAATTGGGCGGTACTTTGACATTCGACGTGGCCCTCTTCCCGCAGGTAAGCCGAGGCTACCAACGTGGGTCAGAAAGGTGTTGTTCAGCATTACGATGGTGGCGGGAGCACTCGCGCTCGGTGTGGGTCTGTATTCGATCGTCGGCCACAGCACTGTCTGGGGAATTGGAATGGCGGCCAGCTTCATATTGTGGGGACTCATACTCCTAATCTTCGCCCTGCGTTGGCGCGCGTCAACCGCATGGGCCAGCGACCACTTCACCTTCCTGCGCCCCTTCTAGCGGGTGCTTCTGTGGCTGTCGAAACATCCCCATCACACCAACGACTACTGCCGCCCATTTATCCCAAGTTCTATTCCACCGGCACGCCGTCGGGCGTGAAGACCGGGAAGCCATCCCATGGCCGGGACATGCTTAGCTGCTGGACCGCGGCGTTGTGGTTGTGCTCGAACAGGAACAGTCCGTAGTTGTAGTGCAAGACCCGGTCGGCGGGACTCTTGCGGATCGCCCACTCGTATTGAGCAGCGGTTTCGTCGGGGCTTTCGGGAGGGTCTTGCGCTTTCAGCATCAACCGCAATACCTGATCGGAATGGTTGAGTTGATTGGTAAACGGAGGCTTCTGCAATCGCTGCAACATCTCGGTCGCGATGCGGGATCGGTCGTGCCCCGTGAATGCCAACAACTGCTCGCACTCCGCCTCAGAAGGAACGTCGGACTCCGTCACGGCGTGTCCGGCCACGGGAGGCAGCTTGCTCGCGATCTGAAGAAACATCGCGCGAGCCAGAAGGTAGTTGCCGAGCGGCGTCATGTGCACGTGCTCGTAGACCAACTCGCTGCCGATGATTCCATTGGGACTCTCTTTGGAAAAGATCGCCTCGGCATCCACTAGTTCTGCGCCGGGAGATGAAGACGCGACCGAGCGGTTGATATCGTTGATCTTGCGGTCCGCGCGGAAGCGAAGCGTGTCGAGGTCGCGCGCGCGCAGAAAATGCTGTTTGGCTCCCGCGTAGTCTCCCTGCATCCACAGGCTGCGGGCAATCCGGAATTCTACCTCGGCGTACTGGTCATCAATCTTCGTCGCCCCCTGGTAAGCCTGCAACGCCTCGGGGTACAAACGCGCGCGCTCCAAGTCCGCTCCCTGTTGAACGAGCGCCGTCCAGGTACGCAACTCATCCGGTCCTAAGTTCTCACGATGCAGAGACGAGAAAGGGCCGCAGTCCTTGAGATTCGTGGCCACGGTACTGACAATGACTCGGGCGCCCGAACCGCGCGCCACTGCGACGGTGTCCCGCAGGTTCTTCTCAAAGTTGTCGTACGAATACTTCATGAGCGGCGAGTTCTCTCGAACCTGCTTGTCGAGAAACATCTCCA
>OBLW0100000465.1_pt1 | contig 34679 bp, 29 predicted proteins | sample 1520161 | NCBI WGS metagenome assembly OBLW01 (sample SAMEA3539309, study PRJEB22396) | soil metagenome | biome: tundra; feature: field; material: soil | place: USA | collected 2010-05 | depth 0.15 m
TCCGATCTATGTCTACACCAAAACATTGTCGGTCCCGGAAGGCTCCAGCATGTTCGACGTTGCGGCGCGCGTGGAGCAGGCAGGGTTCGGAACCCAGCAGGCGTTTCTTGCGGCGGCGAGGCAACGGACCGCCCTGGTCGCCGATTTGGATCCAGCAGCGAAGAGCCTTGAAGGCTACCTGTTTCCGGACACGTATCATTTTCCCCGGACAGCGACGCCGGAGCAGATTGCGACCGCCATGGTGAGGCGGTTCCGGCAGGCGGCAGCGCAGGTAGGGCTGACGGGAAATGTGCACAAGGTGGTTACTGTTGCTTCACTGGTGGAAAGGGAAACAGCCGTCGACGCGGAACGCCCGATGGTGGCAAGCGTCTTTGAGAATCGACTGGCGAAAAACATGCCGCTGATGACCGACCCATCGGTGATTTATGGACTTGAATTGCAACGTCAGTGGCGCGGCTCCATCTATGCAAGCGACCTGAAGCGCGATACGCCCTACAACACGTACGTGCATACCGGATTGCCGCCCGGACCGGTGGCCAATCCCGGCATTCCCTCCTTGCGTGCGGCCATGGACCCGGCTCAGACCAACTACCTCTACTTCGTCGCCGCGGGTGAAAATCCCCAGGGCAAGTCGTTGTTTGCGGCCACTCTCGAAGAGCACAACCGCAACGTTGACGGCTACAGGCACGCTTTGAAGAAGGCAGGTGGCCGTTGAAGATCAGCCGTCGGTGTGCTGTTGGCCTGATGACCTTGCCTTCTCTCCTGCTCGCGGGGTGTTCTCTTTTTCCAACCACGCGCAAGCTGCCTGTTCCGAAAGCGCCAGTGGTGACCCAGACCGTTACGCCCGAACAACTGGTCGAACAGCTGAATCGCCGTTGGGATGCTGTGGACTCGCTGACAGCGACCGTGGAGATCCGCGCGACGGAACTGAAGAGTAAAGAAGGAGTCGAGAAGGATTTTCCAAGTTGCCGGGGATTCATTGTGATGCGCAAACCCAAGATGCTGCGCGTTGCAGGAACGTATTTTGGCGTGAAGATTTTCGACATGGCGAGCGATGGCGGGACCTTCACTCTGGTGATTCCGACGAAGAATATTGCGTTCACGGGATCGAACGACGTAAAGGGGACATCACCGAACCCGATGTATAACCTCAGGCCCGATTTCTTTTTCGACGCGATGTTGGTGCGAGGACTGCTCTCTGACGATTTCTACTCGGTTACGGCAGATACCGAGACGATCGAAGATGTAGCCAAGAAGCATCTCATGATCGTGCCGGAATATGTTTTGAGCATCACGCGGCACAACCCAGGGAGCCGCAGCGATACGCCGGTGCGTGTGGTCACCTTCCAGCGCGACGACCTTTTGCCTTACCAGCAGGATCTGTATGACAGGGATGGAAACCTCGAGACACAAGTCGCTTATAACAAGTACGCGCAATTCGGCACTAGCAAATATCCGTCAATCGTCACCATCAAGCGCCCGCTTGAAGGAATTCAAATCGAGCTGACAGTCGAGAGAGTGATTGAGAATCCGAAACTGACGGACGAGCAATTCCAGATCAAAATGCCGGACGGAATCAAGGTTCAGACACTCGAATAGTTAGTTCTCGAGCGCTCGCGTTCAGTTTGATAGCCGAGTTCCTTCAAGAAGCACGGCCGGTCAGATTCAGCTCGCGGTGGAAGCCGAGATCCTCGCCGCGCAGCGTTTTGTTGATGTAGAGAACCTGGCCATAATGCATTCCGAAGTGCTCCACAACTTGATAAACAGCGTCGAGTCCGCGCACGGTGTAGCCCTGGATTTGATAGGTTGCCGCGAGATCCCTGGCGGTTAGACGGTCGAGCACAGTTGCAGCTTCCTGCATGGTCGCGTCCAGTTGCTGGACCAGCAGCTTGCCTGCGATACGCCGCCGCTCGTTGAATTCCGCTGGCCGATTGCGCGCATCCTCCAGGCCGCTAAAGGAAGCGATCAACCATTGTCGAACGTTGCCGTTCAAATGCAGAAGAAGGTTGCCGACACTGTTGCAGGCGGGGTTGGGGCGCCACCATAATTGCTCGTCAGTCAACGGTTCCACGCTGCTACGCAAGCGGGGCCAATACTGATTGAGTAATTTGTTCCGGGAAAACTCCAAAAACAACGCAGCCAGTTCCGCGTCAGAGGTCGTCATGCGAAGGGTATCCTCTAGGCCAGTATTCTATGGCATTTCCACGGAATTGGCTGTTCGATCCGCCAATCGGCCTGGAGAGGGTACCGGGGTTCGGCATGAAAAGAAAGTTTCCCCTTTTGCGCTGAAAAGGAATGGGGGTATTCTCATGACGCCAATCTGCCGGTTGTGCGGGCATCACGAAAAGACGGGACGAACCAGATGTGCGAGGCTCGTCCGCTTCAAACTGGAGAATCGCGTGGTCGATAGGTCTAGTGAATCCCATAATGACGGTGATCGCTGCACGTCACGGGCCATCGTCGCCGACCTGAAATACAAAGAGATAGAGATTTCAGTTTCAGCCTTCGTGTAAAAATTTCTCCGGGTTTTGAAAAATCGTAAGACATTAGTGCGCAGCCTCCGATGTCCCATGCATGAGTTCGCGGTAGCGGCGCGCATATTCGGCCTTGTAGTCGTCGACTGTTCGCTGATAGCTCAGGCTCGGTGTGTCCGCTTTGACCGTCCATTGAATGCGAATCTCTTTTGCATTCGGCGGGGCCACCAATTTCCCATCCGCTGCATCTACACTCCTCCCATCGATCGTTGCTCTTTTTGTTTCGATGAACCACGGGAGATGAACAATGATTTGTTTTGGAGCGCGCGTGAATGCGGTGTTCAACTGCAGAACGGCTTCTCCGCTCGCGGGTTGGTTAAGCGTGAATGCAACGGTGCCGAAGTATGTGGGAGCCTGCGTGACGACAATTGTCTTACCGTTGCCAATCCACTCGGGCGAGACCACGCTGAGCAGATGCAACTGATCGCCCTCTTCACGCACCAGCATGTTGCGCAGCAGGGTGCGGTACTCGGCGGCGAACCACCCGTGCGGCGCAAGATTGTCCTGGAAGTTTCGATCGCCCCACGGAAGAATCGCAAATTCAAAACCGGCATGTGTTGAGCTGGTGTGCAGCAGCAGCGCGTACAACTCCTTGATTGCCTGTTCCTGGTCGCCGCGAATCACCTCGGTCATCGTGTTCTTGATCGTCAGGTAGTGATGCAGAAACTCGCCATTGGCATAGGTCATGATGCCTTCGGCATACTTCGCCTGCGTAGCTTTCAGGGTCGCAGTGACGCGCGGATCCTGTGGATCGAGTGTGGGCTCGGGCACGACCGCAAGCATGTTCCCCCAGTCGTAGCCCCCTTTCTGTCCATCGAGCGCCGGCGGAATATAGCCATCGTGCGCAGCGGCCTGCGCGTCCAGGACTTTAAAGAATGCCTGACGATAGTCGTCGTATTCGGCCTGCCACGATGCGGCCAGGTCGGCATGGCCGGTCTCTTTGGCCATCTCAATGGCAATCTTCAGTCCCGAAAGCGCGAGGAAGTTGTAGCCCGTCAGATGGCCGGGTACAAACTCGTTATCGCGCACATCGCTCGCAGGCATGATGTGCAACGGATCGGCTGCGCGCGCCTGCTTGAGCCAGCTTACGGCCCGATCAATCTGCGGGATCGCCCATGCGGCGAAACCTTTGTCCTGGGTCATGCGGTAGTGCTGCGCATAGCCCCAAACCGCTTCGCCCCAGCCATCGTACTGCTGTTCCTGCGAAAGAAAATTGCCGTCGGGCTTCTGCGATTGAGCGAAGAACTCGAGCACCTGCTTGGCGATGACAGGGTATCCGGTGACATCGTAACTGTGCACGATGTCGGCGCCGTCGCGCAGATAAAACGAATGATAGTGCAGCTTGTTGACGGTCTGAATGTAGTAAGGCTCAATATGATCGCGCGCGATCAGGTCGTAGATCAGGTTGGTATAGAAGGTATCAGTGACTTTGATTTCGGGCAGCCTCACCTGCATTCCCTTCAAGAGAATCGCATTCCAGAAATCGGAGACCTGCGCTTTGGCCTGAAAGAACGACGTGCTGTGGATCGCCGCGATGGCGTCGACGTTGCGCGTGGGGATGACAGGCATCTTGAATTCGAGGACATATTCCAAGTTAGGCTGCAGCACCTGCGAGTACGTCACGATGCCCACGGGAACGGTCTTGTCTACGCTAAGCACCTTCGGATTGCTCACATCCTGCGGGTAGTTGTAGCGGCCATGCATCGTGTAGCCGCGCATCGTGTAGCCCGAGGGAAACTCATAGAGCAAACGGTTATCGCGCAGGAAACCATTGGGAGAAAAAGAATAGGTCCATTGGGTGCTGAATTCTTCGCCGAGCTGCCGGTAGGCGCCAGGAAATTTTCCTTGCACGGGGCGATCGAAGCGATTATCGCCATGGCGAGCCAAACCGGTATTGTTGGGCGCGTCGTAGCGGATGCCGGTGGCGAGAATTGCGCGTGTCGGCTCGTGCCCTTCGTTCTTCATTGCGACGCGGATGAAGTTGACCAGCGTGCCTTCGGGCTTTTGCCCCAACGACGAAGACCTGTCGTCGGGGACCCCGTTCCCATCGAGCATGGCCGCAAACATCGTAAAGCGATAGACGATACCGTCGCGCTCAAACTGATAGTGGATGATCGGCAGGTGGCCGTCTTCCAGGGTGCGAATGCGGACATTCGTGGGCTCGAGATCAGGACCGGAGAAGAACATCAGCTCACCGAAACCGGTGCGCAGGTAGCCCTCAGGAGTCACTTCCGTCGCAGCTTCGGCGTCCATCACGCCGATCTCGTCGGTCGGTTTGGAGAAATAGGAGAAGGGTTCGCCGGGCTTGTCGATAGAAGGCGACACCATCTGGGAGTGAATGCGGAAAGGGAACAAGGCTGCGGAGGATGCCGCTGCCAAAATCAGGAGCGACTTGCCTGGGATTGTCATTGCAGAAAAGGCTACAGCATCTCGCTGGCTGCTTGTTGTCCCTCGCGACTTTGAGGCTCGAATGTGGAAATCGGCGCGCCAATTTCTCTTGACTTCCTGCTGGAACGGTCTCATAAGTTGACAGCACATCGCTTCGAGAGCGATATCCTTCCCCGCAAAGTTGACGCTCGTCCCCAACTCGCGGGACTTTCCTATTCAGTTCACTCTCAAATCACAACAGAGGAGGTCACCTGTGATACACACAGGACCAACCTGTAGTTTGCTCTTTGCACACACGTCATTCATTCGAAACTCGACAGCTTCTGGTGAATCGGCTCCAACGAACGGGAAGACCGAAACCATCGACGAGATTGGCGCTCGAACGAAGCTCAACCTGATCGTCCGCGGGCTGTTTGTCGGAGTCGTCGATCATCCGGAGCACATGGAGCTTTGGATTCCCAATTTCAGCGACCACAAGTATGAGTGGGAGGGTTGGGGCACACCGATCGGCGGCGAGAATGGGCCCATGGCCGTGACTGCGGGCGTCGTCCACGAATTGAAAGGCCTCATTGGAGGGCCGGTTCCATCCGTGGAGGATTTGCAGCCGAGCGTGAACACTGTGCTGCACGATGTGGAACTCAATGATGCTGGTTTATTCGCCAAGGTTCGCCTGCCCTATCCACGCAGAATTTGGCCGTTGCGTAAAAATCAGGGACACGGCGTGCCGTTCTACGAGGATGGCGAGGACGCGAGGCGAAGCCTAGTGCGCCAGCCGGAACAAATCGCATCAATCGTCGTTTTCGAATACCTGGTGGACGATCTTGAGACACTGAAGGTGGAGGGACGCACCCTGGTCCCCGATCCGGTCACCAACACCATCAACCTGCATCTTTCGGTCGACGGCGTTCCGGAGGACCATGTGGCAGACCCGCTCTCTCCGGACGAGATGACCCTGAAGAATGTCCTGGGTCTCGACATTCGCCAGAATCGCGATATGTGGTGCGACGGGGCGATCGTTGACCCGGGAGAAGCATTGCCCTTTGGCATGAGCTCCGGTCAACTTTATTCGCGACTGGAAAGGGCCCGTTTGGACCACGAGACACGGGCTCGACGGGGTATCAAGGCCTATGAGCTTGTAGAAGCCTGAGTGAGGCGCGGAGGAGCAGCTCCGAGCTGCTCCTCCGGTTCTTGCCCGATATTGATGTCAGTCGGCTGTGCGAGCCTACGGCATCATGATGATCGCAGCACCGCAATAGGGGCCAGTGCGCATCATTGGACGTGCTTGGCCAGTCCCAGGAGACGCCACAGTGGTCTTCTTAGGCAATGGATAGTCGAGCGCCAAGTCCAGTCCGGCTAGGTTGGCGATGGCGAAGATGGCGCTCCGTTCGTGCTGCAATGTGGGAATATACGGGATTTCATCCTCGAAGATCAGTGTTCCGCTGCCGCTCCACGGCGTGGGAAATAGTCCCTGGACATTGGTTGGCGCGCCGAGCAGCGCGACAGCGGTCACCCCAGTAAAACTGAGTGTCTGCAGCGAAGAGACTTGTCCGGTGGGCGCATCCTTCCCGCTGAAGCAAGGAACTGTGTTGCCGTGCGAATCCGAGGTTCGCGGAGCGAAGGAATCGCTTGATGTCCATTGATCGGGTCCGATGGCGATTGACGCCAGCAAATCCCAGTTCGATCCAATGGGACGCGCCTGGGTAACGCAGTGATTGATCGATGGATTGATGCCACTCGCTGGCATACCTGCGACTCCGCGTGATCCGCACTGGATATTAAGCGTATAGCTGTGACTGTCAAGCTGATAAAAGGCAGACTGCGTGGGCCACGGGTTCGGGTTCGATTGATTGGTGAAGAAGACGCCCAACGGATGACCGCAGGCCGGCGAGTAGATGCTTACGCCGGTGATTTTGCCGAAGCTATCGGCGATGGGCACGAGAAGCCATGTGCCGTCGAAGACCACGTCCAGCTGCGAAGCCGCTGCCGGAGAACTAGTTGCTGCTGCCATGAAAGACCTCATGCAAATCGGTTGTTCCCCTACCGGACGCATAGTAGGCCGCCCAGTAGTACGGGTGTCTGTATCGAGCATCGCGGACAAGGGATTGCCGCGCTGCAGTGAGGGCCGACGGAACACTCAGTCCATTTGCTAGGCCGCGATAAAACACATCCATCAACGGGACAGCAGAGGCGGAATCGATCTGCCATCGTGTGGCGACCACCTCCGGCACTCCAAGGGACGCGAGCGTGTCGACTATATCTCCCATACCGTGATCCCAGCCCTCTTCCCTTTTTCCCGTAGAGCAGGCGGAGAAGACGATGAGTTTCGCGGCTTTTGGAGGATTTTGGCGGAAGCGCGCGGAATCGAGGTAGGGCTTGTCACCGGCCAAGCCGGAGGGAGCTAGCAGGAGACGCGTGGAGCCTTCATATTGAACCGCATGGCCTGCGAAATGAATCATAGGGGCGGACCCCAGAAGAGGAGCCACGCGCGCCTCGGTCGCCTGGTCACCGAGGAACAGATTAGGGTCCGAACTGTCGCTTGCAACGATTCGCGCCTCTTCCAAAGCTTCCGGCAGCAACGGGCTGTCGTCTGCGGTAACGGATGCACCGACGATGAGGGGTCTTCCCGCCGAAACCAATCTGCGTTCATTTGTCGAATGGCCTCGATCAAGCAAAATCGATGGCACTTCTTCGAGATCTAGATACAAGCCGAGCGGTCCCCCCGCAGTTTCGACGGCCGCCCACGAAATATTGCCCAACAACGGATCCGGTTCAATTGCCAGCGACTCTTCGCCGGTTCGGGATACTCTCGGGTTGGCGAAAAGGATGTCGCCTACGCGGCGGGCAGCCTGATCGACCGAGATATGGGAAGTTGCTGGTGAGCTCACAACACGCTCCAGCGACGTCGCGGCGGAAAGAAGCTCATCTTTGTGAATCGCGGTCTGGCTCCAGGTCAACCGGTCGGCCTCTGCCTGATAGAACAGGACGCGATCGCGCAAGACAATCTGTCCCACAAGCGATGTCTGACCCGCCGTTTGACTCCAGCGGTGCACGGCACCCTCCACTTCGGTCTTCAGACAATCGAGACGGCCCCCGGCGCAAGGCGGTACAGGAATTCCCAGGATGCGCAATCGGTACCTTTCCCAAAGCGCCAGAATTTCGAAGCCGGGACGGTCTTGCTGCAGCCACACCCCTGCCAACGTGGCATAGAGTTCGCGGTCCTGACGCGCGAATATGATGTTCTGCACTCCTGCACCTCTGGCCTCAAGCTCCTCTTTCATGATGGCAGCGCCCAATGTCGCTTCGGCAGCATCCGGGTGCCCTAGTGCCAGCTCAAGCTCTCCGCGGGCGACCGCATAGCTTCTCAATTGATCCGGATTGTCCTCTTTTGCCATCACCCTATGTGCGTCGTCGAGCAGAATCTCCGCATTTGAATATTCCTCGCGCTGGACGAAAAGCCGCGCCATCGAGATCTCGGTTTCGGCTTGAACGCCAATCAGGCCTTTTCGACCGGGCGCGAGCGCCAGTTCCCCCTTTGCATTCGCAAGTTGCTCTTGGGCTTCGTCCATGGATCCGGCTCGAAGTGCCGCGCGAATCACGGATACCCTCTGCTCTGCCAGAAACGCTGAGTTTCTCGATAGCGTTAGGAGCTCGAACACCTCTCGATTGACGAGCAAATCTAGCTGCACTCGCGGTGTCAAATCTTCGATTAATGCCAGACCAGCCATCGTTGTCGCGGCTCTGAAGGGCGGGTAATCGCCGTCATAGAACCGGTGTAGGGTTTGTAAGCTAATGCGCCAAGCATCTTCGGCGTCGCCTGAGCTCACGGCGGCCATCCCTATAGCATTGCGGGCCCGAAGTTCCAGCAAGACGTAGTGATGAGCGAGCGCGATTTGATCTGCGCGTTCGGCCAGAGGGTTGTCTGTCGTAGCGGTGCCTGCATCTGCATCGCATGCGACGTCCAACCCAAAAGCCTGAGCCTGAATCCAGCCAAACTGCTTCGTACGGCCCATCAAGGATTCCGCGGCTTGCTGACACTTTGCAAACGTGTACGACCGTTGCCGCGCATACGCGCGCTCCACTTCCGCGCGATCGGCGCCTGCCGCATTTCCAAGCTCTTGAAACAGATCGCGGCCCACGCGCGCCGATTTCTCCGCGCTGGCATAATCGCCGCGCGTGTCGGCATCGATGGCCTGACCCAGCGCATGTGCGGCGCTGATGTATTCATTGCGGATCGGGGAGGAATCGGAAGGAAGGAATTCTTTAAGCCAGGTGTCCTGATGATTGCGTTCGAGGGAAGCGGCGAGAGCGTCGAGGAGAGTGCGCGCAGCGGCACATTTTTCATCGCACGGCGATCCGCGCGAGCGATCGACCGGCAAGGGAAACGCGGCATCGAGCAACTGGGGTAGCAGCGTGGTGGAGAACTCCTCGTCGATGCCGGCGAGTGTTGCCGGGTCAGCCGCCAGTGCGCGCATTGCTTGCGGCGTGGCGAGATGCTCCTGCATGCGGCTCTCGTGCGTCTTGACCCGGTTCAGCTTTTCTTCGAGTGACTGCAGACGCTTACGCCCCTCGTCCTGCCACTTGGGATCGCGCTCAAATTTCAAATAGCGATTCCAGGTTTCGACAGCATTCATTACCTGGCCGCGATCTTCCATCACAATCGCTTCGTTGAACAAGACTACGGGATCGTTCGGAGCCAACTCGTCGGCCCGGCGTAGATTGTCGAGCGCGGTCGCGCGATCATTCTCGCTGCCTGCGGCCGTTCCGCGCATGTAGTAAGCCGTTCCATCATCCAACAGCAGCCCGGCTGTTACAGGACCAGCGGCGAGCAGGCGATCCAGAAGGTCAATGGCGCCGTCGTAGTGTTCCTCCAGCATTTCAGCACGTGCCTGCAACTGGAGCCAATGCGCATCCGCGGGCGACTGCTCCAGTTTGCGCTCGATCTCGGCGCGGGCGCTGAGCAGCGGGGCAGGTTCGCGATCGGTCGATCCGCCGCGCAGGTGCGCTTGAGGGGTGACGGGAGCGAAGTCTGCGCCCGGCACACGCAAGTCAGTCGTCCGCGATTGCGTATAGGCTTCCGCAAGCAGCTTCTCTGGAGCCTTTTGGCGCCACCAAAATGCGGCACTCAATCCAAGAACGAGGACTGCCGCGACCGCACCACACAGCCAGGCAAAGCGGAGCAGATTCCCTGCTCGTTGCGAGCTGTGCGCCGTTTGAGCCAGCTGTAATGCGAGAAGCCGCTGCCATTGCGGCTTTGTTGATGCAAATTGCTGCAGGGCGGCCGATTCTTCCGGCGTAATCTCTTCGGAGAGTACCTGTTGGCTATCGCGGAGCCGCGCCAGACACCCCGTACAGAGCGCCGCATGCGACAGGAGCGCTTGTCTCTCTTGAGGCGGCACGTCGCCGCTAGCTAGCCGAAGCCAGTCTCCTGTTTCAGGGCAAGAGCCGGCACCGGGCGAGGTAAATCCACCGGCACTGTTGTACTGCGCCGAATTGCGGAATGGAGCATTCGACACCAGAACCTCGAGGGCGCTCGCAAGCCCCTCGTCGGGACTTTCAGCGGCCGAGCCGTTCTTCGGATTGGGATCTGTATCTTCGTTCATCTGTTCACTTGTTTTATCGATAACTGGCGCAAGATTCCTTTTCTCCGGCGCGTTCTTTTGGAACTAGCTTGCTTCCCCCGCTGGTTCTACGGGGGCTTCCGTCTTCGTCGGTTCCAACTCCTTGCGCAGCCATATGGTGATGCGCCGCAAGGCGCTCTCCACACCCTTGGCTGACAAACCGGCAGCCGGCAGCCCCGCAATTTCATCGGCGGTGAGGCCTTGCAAATAATAGAGCCAGAAGATGGTTCGGTCTCTTCCCGCGGTCGATCCAGGGGCCAAACGAAGCTTGTGATCGAGCTCCGAAAACAGCACAGCGCGCTGGACCGCCGAGTCTTTTTCCGATGCCACGAAGACCACGCTGGACGACTCCTCATCCAGCACCATCGTGACGACTTTTCCGCCTCGTTTTTCCGAGCGCTGACGGCGGAAATAATCGTTTGCGACCGAAGCCGCGATAACTCGAAGCAGGGCCAGGAACGAATCTTCTCCCCGTGGTTTGAACTCGCGAAGAATGCGCCGTTCGTGTTCGCAAAGCTTGAGAAAGACTTCCTGAACGATGTCGTCCACAACGGATGCCGTCGTGTTTCCCTGCCAAACGCGGGCAACACGAACCGCGACCAATGCGGCGACTGGTGCGCATCGGCCCAGAAACTCGGCCCATTCCGCGGTGTCGGCAGAGCGGGCGCACGTTCTGGCTAGCTCGTTGACGGGGGCCTTCAACTTATCCATTCTGGGGAGTCCAGTGTACTCCAAAGCTATCGCTAAGTTGTCTATTTCCAAATCGTCACAAACCTGCCGGAAGTCGTCGCACAGCGGTCCCAAATTCGGCTGTGCTAGTATCCCGGCAAGGCGCTGCGAGCGTGTCCTTTGCGCTGAGCAGCGGCGATACAGACACCATGGAAACTCAGCTGCGACCTCTCACCCTCGGCGAGATCCTCGACCGCACGGCCCTGCTTTACCGAACCCACTTTCTTTTGTTTGCGGGCATCTCGTCTGTCTATGCGGGAGTGTTGCTGGTCCTCAGTCTCATGCAGATCGGGGTGCAGGAAGTCCTGCGGGCGCAGCACATGACGAGCCAGCTTGTATGGGTCACCGTGATCAGCATCCTTGTGATGTGGCCGGTGGTTGTCGTTGTAGGCGGGCTCGCAGTTGCGGCCAACAACCGGGCGGTTTCCTGGGTTCACCTTGGCGAGCCGGCAACCATCCGCGCAGCGTATCGAAGCATTTTGCCCAGACTGGGCCGCTACTTGTGGCTCATGATCATCACGACTTTCATCGTCTGGATCCCGTTCGCCGTCTTGTACGCCGGATATACGGTCTTCATCTTCCTTTACGTGCGGCCAAAGGGCATTCTCAATCAACCCACGATGCAGCGGGCCGATCCACAGGCTCTTATCGTCTTCGGTCTGGTCACCCTGGCACTTGGCCTCCTTCTCCTCGGCGCGATGGTATATGCGATCCTCATGGGGCTTCGCTACTCTCTCGCGGTTCCCGCCTGCGTGATTGAAGACCTGAAAGCGCGGCAAGCCATTCGCCGCAGCATCGACCTGAGCAAAGGATCGCGCGGACGCATCTTCTTGCTTGGCCTGCTTGTCGTCGCCATTCAAATGGGACTCGGATTGATCACACAGCTTTTTTTCATCGTAGCCACCTTCCGGCATCACGGCGAGCTGCCAGCTGCCATCCGCGTGCTGCAACAGCTGGTGGCATTCTGCACAAACACGTTTGTGGGTCCCATCTACGCCACCGGCTTCACTCTGTTCTACTATGACCAACGCGTGCGCAAAGAGGGATACGACATCGAGCGGATGATGCGGGCGGCCGGCCTCGAAGCGCCTGTTATGGATTCTGCCTCGACCACTTCCTTTGTGCCAGCGCCCACGCAAACGCAAATTCGACCTGAGGGCCCGGTGGCTTGACCCTGCGAAACGCAATTGCGGGATGGAGCCGGACAACTGCTCTCGCCGTATTATTCTGGACGGGCTCGTTGGCCGGCGCGGTGTCGCCCCTTCCTCTCACCGCTGCCCCACCACCCGCGGGGCGCTGGCGCGACGCATCTCTCGACGACTATCGCAAACATCTCGGCGAACTCAACACGCTGGTTCAGGCTTGCGCGCAAACCCGCGACCTGAAGAACTGCGATCCGCTGCTGGTCGGACCCGACGACCGTATTCCCGTGGGAAGCGAAGCCAACGCCGCCCGCCGCTTGGTGCGCTACGGATGGTTGCGTGTTCTGTTTTCGAAAGCCGAAGAACCGGATGAGGTCGCAGCGCCGTCGAGTCGATCGACAAAAAGCGCTTCAGGTTCCGCAGCTGCGCAACCGCCTCCGCCGACCACGAGTGTCCTGTTGCAGCAAGCCGAACTACGCCTGGCTGCGGATCTCCTGCAGGCCAGTGCGGCAACGCCAACAGCACCTACTCATTCTTTGGAACGCGAGACGTTGGCGCAGGTTCTGGCCGGTCGCGACTTTCGCGATCTCCAGCAGCCCACTGTCCGCGATTCGATGCTTGAAAAAGTCGGCGGCTGGCTCAACCATCTCCTCGAACGCGCTACCAGGTTGCGCGCGCGTTCGGCGTGGATCGGCCGCCTGGTCGTGTGGGTATTCATCCTCGGAGTTTCCGTGGCTCTGGTGTGGGCTCTGCTGCAATTGGAGCGCAAGTGGCGGGTTCGCCTGGTGCCGGAAGGCCGCGTTCCCGCGTCCAACGCTCCCTCCGCCCGCAACTGGCAGCTTTGGCTCGAAGACGCGCGGCGTGCCGCTGCATCGGGAATGTGGCGTGAGGCGATTCACCTGGTTTACTGGGCAGCCATCGCGCGCCTTGAATCGCGGCGCTTGTGGCCTGCGGATCGTGCACGGACGCCGCGCGAGTATCTTGCCCTGATTGCTCCCGAAGATCCACGTCGAGCAAGTCTCGCTGCACTCACCGGTAGCTTTGAACGCACCTGGTATGGCGGTCGTACTGCCGCCGAAAGCGACTACCGGCACGCCGAAGCGATTGCCGCCTCGTTAATCGAAGGCGGCGCCGGGGTCCCATCCAATGAACGCAGGATTGCACCGGAAGGCGGTGCGGCGTGAAGTTCTCTTCCTCGCTCGATGCCAAAGACCGCCGCCTGCTGCTCTGGAGTCTCGGCATTGCTGTCTCACTGGCCGTGGTGCTCGGATTCCTCGTGCCAAACGGAGACGGCAACGATAATCCGCTGCCCTCGACCTATCTTGCCGGCCAGCACGGCGCGCGCGCCGCTTATGAAACCTTGCTGCGTGCGAATTATCCGATTGAGCGTTGGGAGCGGCCGCTTTACGAACTTGCCAACACTGCCGGTCCCGATACCGTTGTGATTTTCGCCGAGCCCTTCACGCGCGAGCGAGACGATATCCAGGCCGTGCGGCACATTCTGGAGCGCGGCGGCCGCGTGCTCTCGACCGGCTATTGGGGCGGGTCCATTCTCCCCGGCGGCCAAGCTGACACGCCCAAGGAATTCAACTTCGCCGCATGCCGTCTCGAGCCTGAAGGCCTCGACGCGCTCGCCAATTCAGGCGAGGTGTGGATGGTGCCGGAAGCATCGTGGCAGGTGGGCAATCCCACGCACCGCATTCAATATAGTTGTGCCGGACAGCCGGCGGTGGTCGAGTACGACTATGGCAAAGGGCACGTGGTCTGGTGGGCGAGTGCGATGCCTCTTGAGAATGGATCGCTCGCGCGCGCCAACAATCTCGACCTGCTGCTCAACTCGTTAGGGCCGCGCGAAGGGCATCACTTTTTCTGGGATGAGTCACTTCACGGCGATGTGCGCTCCGACTGGAGCTATGCATCGGGCCCCGCGCGCACCCTGCTTTGGATTGGGCTGCCAATTCTGGGATTGCTGATCGTTTTCAGTTTCAGCCGCCGCAACGGGCCGGTGCGCGAACTTCCGCAGGCGCCGCGGGCCGCGCCCATCGAATTCCTGGACGCGCTTGGCTCGCTTTATCGCGGCGCCGCCGCTTCGTCGACTGCCGTCGCCGTGGCCCTTGAACGATTCCGGCGGCACACCTTGCGTCTTTGCGGGTTGCGCTCGGGGCCGATGGGAGCCTCCGAACTCGCCGCAGCCATCCGGCGGCGATTCCCGCACATCGACTCGAGCCTTGAAGCTGACCTGCTTGCCTGCGAAGATGCTTCATGGAGCGAGACGGTCGAGCCGCGCGTAGCGCTTAAGCTGATCCAGGCGATGCACGCACAACAGAGCAAGCTGGATGCGGCAGCAAAGCCAGGAGGCGGACCTCCCGCGCAAGAGGAAAAATCTATCCCGCAAGAAAGGGCTTCATGACCGAGGAAGTAAATCCAGAAGCGAATCAGGTCGCACAAACGGACGCTCAATCAGCTTCACTTCAAGCGACGAATCGATTGATCGCGCATGCCCGCGGTGAGCTGGGCAAGGTCATTTCCGGCCAGCCTGTGGCGATTGAAGAAGTGCTGATCGCTGTGTTGTGCCAGGGCCATGCCTTGCTTGAAGGCGTGCCGGGTATCGCGAAAACGCTGATGGTGAAAGCGCTCGGACGCCTGCTTGGCTTGGGCTTTCAGCGTGTGCAGGCTACCCCCGACCTGATGCCCGCCGACATTTTGGGCACAACCATTCTGCGTCCCGGCACTGACTCCTTCACCTTTCACGCAGGACCCGTCTTTACCGATCTCCTGCTTGTCGACGAAATCAACCGTATGCCGCCGCGCACACAAGCCGCGCTGCTCGAGTGCATGGAAGAGCGGCAAGTGACGATCGATGGCCAGCGCCGCCCATTGCCGAGTTGGTTCACAGTATTCGCAACCCAGAACCCGGTCGATTTCGAAGGCACTTATCCGCTGCCCGAAGCACAACTCGATCGTTTTCTAATGAAGATTCGCGTTGCCTATCCGTCCGAGGCCGAAGAACTCCAGATCCTCGAACGGCACCACGGAAGTTCCGGCGCGACGCTGCTGGATGATGCGGCGATCACGCCGATTTCTGAAGGGCTGCTGGCGGCCGCGCGTGCCGAAGTCCGCGCCATTCGCATTGAACCGGAACTCTACGGCTATATTCTTGCGATCGCGCGGCGCACACGCGAGTGGCCCACATTGTCTCTTGGCGCAAGCCCAAGAGCTGCGTTGAGCGTGATGCTCGTGGCCCAGGCCGCTGCAGCCTTCGACGGACGCGACTTTCTTGTTCCCGATGATGTGAAGCGGGCCGTGCCGCCGGTGCTTCGTCATCGCGTAATCCTGAAGCCTGAAGCAGAACTCGAAGGATTTGACTCCGAGCGCGTGCTCGCCGATGTGGTTGCAGCCGTGCCGGTACCGCGGCAATGATTGCGGCCTCACTCCAACCCGCGCCGGTGCAGGCTACTTGCGAATCCAGCCGACGGTGGGCCTTCGGTCTTACTTCGCGCACCATTGGCCTGCTGATCGTTGGATTTCTGTGGCTGATTCCGGGCTTCTGGGACAGCCAGCTCAGCTACGCCATGTTGGTGTGGGACGCGCTCGTTCTGCTGGCTGCTTTTCTCGATGGGTTGCGCCTCCCGCGCGCGACCGACCTTACAGCAGGACGGTCCTGGACGAACGCGCCTGCTCTCGATAGCGAGACAGAAATTGAGCTGACCGTTGAAAACCGCAGCCGCACGATTGTCGCCTGCCGGTTGGAAGACGATTTGCCGCCCGCGCTCGTCACGCAGCCCACGACGCAGCAGTTGACGGTGTTTCCACGCGTGCCCGCGACCGTTCGCTATCGCATCGAGCCACAGGAGCGCGGCGACTGGGATGCGCATTCTCTCTACGTGCTCTACCGCTCGCCTCTCGGACTCGCCGAACGCTGGGCCAGGGCGCGACTTGATCAGAGAGTGCGTGTGTATCCCGCACTCCGGACAGGCGAGGAACAGAAGCTATTTCTCGCGCGCAGCCGCCAGATCGATCTGCAACTGCGCCAGGCGCGGCAGCGCGGACTCGGCCGCGATTTTGAAAGCCTCCGCGAATACCGCGAAGGCGATGACCTGCGCGACATCTGCTGGACCGCGACGGCGCGCCGCGGCACTCCGATCACGCGCCAGTACCAAACCGAGCGCAGCCAGCCGGTGTGGATCGTGCTCGATTGCGGCCGGTTGATGCGCTCGCGTGTCGCCGCCGTCGCGAAAGGCAAAGCGGCGCTGCCGGTCGCGGAGCCCGGTGCACGCGTTCATTCAAAGCTGGATTTCGCCTGCACCACGGCGGTTTCTCTCGCTCAGTTGGCGCTTTATTCCGGCGATCGCGTCGGCCTGCTGGCGTATGGGCAGGGAACACAACAACGCCTGCTGCCGGGACGCGGCGCAGCTCATCTGCGCCAGATCATCGAATCGCTCGCACAGGTTCGCGCGGAATCAAGCGAGGCGGATCATCTGCGTGCAACAGCCACACTGAATCGTCTGCAACCGCGGCGATCCCTCATTCTCTGGATCACGGATCTCGCCGAATCGGCGATGCGGCCGGAAGTGATCGATGGCGCCATTCAGCTTCTCCGCCGCCACGTTCTCTTGTTTGTCGCGATGGCGCAGCCCGAGGTGGACATGATCGCCCGCGTCCGGCCAAAAAATGTGGAGCAGATGTTCCGGGCCGCCGCCGCACAGGAGATGGCCGGCCGGCGCGAGGTGCTGCTGGCGCGCTTGCACGAACAGGGCGCGCTCACGCTCGACCTCAATCCAGAAGCGCTCACGTCGTCTGTCTTGAATCAGTATCTGACCGTGAAAGAGCGGGCGATGGTATAGCAACACCAAGTATGATAAAGTAACTATAAGTAACACCTTCGGAGTTGCTATTGCCAGTTCAATCCACAACCAGCCTCAAGCTCGATGTCGAGTTGAAGGACCGTGTGCAGCGACTCGCTACCGCTCAAAAGAGGTCGGCGCATTGGATCATGCGCGAGGCCGTCGAGCAATATGTGGGGCGCGAGGAGAAGCGCGAGCAGCTCAAGCAAGACGCTTTGGCAGCCTGGGCCCATTACCAGGAAACCGGCCTTCACGTCACCGGCGATGAAGCCGACGCTTGGTTGGCAAAGCTCGAAGCGGGTGAGGACGCTGAGACCCCGGAATGCCATCAATAAGGTGGTCTCAAGCAGCGCTCCGCGATGTGACCCGCCTTCACGATTTTCTCGATACGAAGAGCCGCAGTGCAGCCAAGCGCGCGATTCAGACCATTCGTCAAGGCGTTCAGATCCTTGCCAGCCATCCTGAAATCGGCCGACCGGTCGACGAGTTGCCGCCCGAATTTCGCGAGTGGATCATTGCGTTTGGTCACGGCGCCTATGTCGCTCTCTACCACTTTGATGGGAAACAGGTGCTGATTTTGACCGTCCGGCACGGGCGCGAAGCTGGCTATTGACAAGCTTCCGAAACTGCTGCAGCCTAACCTTCGCTGTCTGGCCGTAGCCGCTTCGCGAGCGCCCACTTTAACTCATCGATCCCGGCCCCCGTAACCGCAGAGATCGCGTGAAACTCCAGCTTGCGTCGCTTTGCATGGGCCGCAAGCTTCTTCAACTTTTCCGGATTGGCCGCGTCGATCTTGGTCGCGGCAACGATCATCGGCTTTTCCTCGAGCCCGTGGCCAAAGCTCGCCAGCTCCTTGTTGATGGCCTTGAAGTCCTCTACGGGATCGGGCCGGCCGGAAGCATCCGACACATCTACCAGATGAACCAGCAGCCGCGTGCGCTCGATGTGGCGCAGAAACTGGACCCCAAGTCCCTGGCCCAGGTGCGCGCCTTCAATCAGGCCCGGCATATCGGCCACGACAAACGATTCCTGATGTGGCTCTTCGCCCACGGTCACCACCCCGAGATTGGGTTCAAGCGTCGTGAAAGGATAGTCGGCGATCTTAGGTTTCGCCGCGGAGATGCGCGAGATCAGCGTGGATTTTCCCGCATTGGGATAGCCGACGAGGCCCACGTCAGCCAGCAGCTTCAATTCCAATCGAAGAGCGCGTTCTTCGCCCGCCCGGCCCAGTTCGTGCTCGCGCGGAGCCTGGTGCGTGCTGGTGGCAAAATGCTGGTTGCCGCGTCCGCCACGCCCGCCTTTGGCCACGGTGATGCGCTCATCCGGCTCTTGAAAATCGTGCACCAGCTCGCCGGTCTCCTGGTCATAAACCGCCGTGCCGACAGGCACCTGCAACACGGTCGACTTGCCGTCCAGTCCGGTGCAATTCGAGCCCATGCCGTGTTCACCGCGTTGCGCCTTGTGCTCTGGGTTATAGCGGAAATGAATCAGCGTGTTGTGACGCTGCGAGGCTTCCATGATCACGTCGCCGCCACGGCCGCCGTCGCCGCCAGAGGGGCCTCCGCGCGGCACGAATTTCTCCCGACGAAAGGCCATGCAGCCGTTGCCCCCGTCGCCCGCCTTCACGCGGATCTTTGCTTCATCGATAAACATGGATCAACCGGAATCTCAGGGTATGTCTGTCTTTCTCTGGAATGGCTTTACGGATGATTCCGAAGCCTAAAGGACGTCCTTTTAGTTTATCAACTCGACCGGGATGCACTATTCCTGATGCGCTTTTGAAGTTTCCCGAATCAAGAAAGCAGGAACACAATGTGTTGTGATTAAGGGCACCTAATTACTTCCATCGAATGTCCTAGACTCCCAGTTGATCTTATTCATATAGCAAACCGGATCGCGCCCGAGCGAAGGATTGCACCTCTTGACACGGTGCTGAATTTATTTAGATCGGACCCGCCAAAAGAGCAGGCCGCACAAAAGGCACCTAACCTCACGATTCTGCTGCAAGCCGGTCCTCAATGGCAGATTGCAGTTGGACGAAGCCGCTGGCGCGAGCCGCGCTGCTGATCGCTTGGATGGCATTAGGCGTGAGCACCGCTGTGTTTCCCCAATCGTCTTCTAGTCCAATCGGGAGACCCCCCGGCTCTGCCGGGGAGGCAGTAGAAGTTTGACAATTCCGGGAGTATGCCCTGGCTTTGCTCTCGGTGCTTTTGCTGTTGTTCTTGCTTTTGCTTTCAACGGTTGCGAAAAGGCCCCTTTGAGGGGCCAGCGACCGTAAAGCCTCCGGCTCTGCCGGAGGATACTTACTTCTAACTCTCTCTCGGGCAAGCTGACCGATCTTTATTCCAAACCCCTCGAAGGCGCATCCCTCACGCTTCGCAACCAGGCCACCGGCGCCTAATCGAGCACCACTACGACCAAAGGCGGCGTGTATCGCTTCAAGGGAATCGAGCCGGGCGACTACACGCTCGTAGCGCTGAGTCCACGCCTGGGCCACGGTTTCGTGAGCGGTATCGAGGTCATGGCTGGGCATGAAGAGCGCGTGCAGATCGCAGTGCAACTCACCCTTGAGCCTCGCGACCGCAGGCCAGCTTCCGCCTTGGCCATGGTGCCGAAGCCCACACCTCTCACGGGGAATGAGGCGGCGACAGGGGCAGCGTCGCTCCCAGTGATTGGATCTGTTCTAAAAATCGCATCCCACGAGATTCCAGAAACAACGGTACCGGCATCTGTCGTCGCGCTTGAGACAGAGCCTCTGAATTCCCTGTATTTGCGCGCTCTGTCGACAGCGAATCCTGCGCGTCAGAAAGTGCTCGTCACCGCCGGAAGCGACAGAACGGAGCCTGCGAATCCGTTGCCCATGGCGACTACATCGAAGCTGGAGACTCGTCCAGACACCGCTCTCCCGGCATTGGCACTGGCGCCGCTTGCCGAGGCTGGAGTGCCAGCTGCCTCTATCCGCACATCTGGAGCAGCTTCGACGGGCCTCGTCGGTTCCTGCGTTGCCGAAGTTGCCATCCAGACCGCGCGCGCAGCGATGCGGGTTGCCGTAAGGTATCCCAGGTCCGCAATCCAAGCGGCAGGAAGTATCTCCGATGGCGTGGCACTCGCCACTGCGCTGCCGGCGGTTCAACTGCAGGCGCTGCCATTATCCGGCAGGAATTGGCAAAACTTTCTGCCGGAGGCGTCTACCGAGGCGAGCTGACGCGAACGTCGGAACTCTATGGCACGCACAGCTACGGATCGAGCAGTGCTGATGACCAGTGGGTCCTCGGCCGCTGGGAGGCCTTTCTCACGCCCAATCTGCTCGCTGTCACGCAAGCATCCGTCGCCCGGCAATTCGTCACCACGACTCCCGAGAGTGCATCTCCTTTTGAGCAATCGCTCGTCAGCAACGCCTGGGGCCGTCTGCCGCAGATGACTGTTGATTCGCGCTACGGCTTCACTATCGGCAACCCGTCGCGTTTCGGTCCAGGCGGTCACCCCGACGAACATCTCTATGAGGTTCAGGAACAGTTGAGCTGGGTGAGGGGTGGCGGGCTGCTTATAAAGACCGGATTCGATTTCAGGCATAACAAAGACGCAACCGGTTTCCTGCGGCACCAGGCGGGCACGTACGACCACGCAAGCGTAGAGAACTTCGCTTCGGATGTGCTGGCCTTCGCCGCCTTTGGCCTCAACGGCCAGCTGAATCCAATGAATCAACATAACTGCGATCAGACCGGCAAGGTGTGGCGCGATGCGGCAGGTACATTACACGGACTTGGCTACCTGCCTTGTTATTCCTGGTACTCGCAAACCATGGGACCCACCAACTGGTGGTTGAGCACCAACGATTGGGCCGGCTACGTCACGTCGCAATGGCAATCGAAAAAGACAATTGTCGCTTCGCTTGCAGTGCGCTGGGAATTGGAGCAGAGCCCGCCGCCCATGGCTCTACTCAGCAATCCCGATCTGCCCCTGACAGAAAAGATGCCGAGTCTCGGCGGCCAGTGGGGACCGCGCGCCAGCATTGCGTGGGGCGCGGGCGAGAGCCGCTGGCCTGTACTCCGCTTGGGGTATGGGATGTACTTCGGCCGCACGCCGAATGCGACCTTTGAGACCGCGCTGACCCGGACCGGCTCGCTCAAAGGCGATTTGAATTTCTTCATGCGCCCGACCGACAATCTCAACGCAGGCGGAGCGCCACCGTTCCCTTACGTGCTTGCAGGCGAACCGTCCACGGTGGTCAAGCCCGGTGCAGTCGAATTTGCGCCCACGTTCCGCAATGGAGAAGTACATCAGGGCGTCGTCTCAGCCGAGGGGACGCTTCTCGCCCGCATCCACATCGATGCCAGCGCCACGGCCAGCCTGGGTCGCAGACTTCCCGTCACCGAGGATTCAAATATCGATTCCAAAATCAATCCGCAGACCATCACGTATGCCGTCGTCGATGGCAACGGCTCGGGACCGTTGAAAACCTCGCAGATCAAAGTACCGTTCTACGCTTCGTGGCCGTCTCCCGACACGTCCACCGGCTTCGCCGGTCGCCTCAATCCGAATTACCAGCAAGTGACGGAGATCTCCAGTCGTGCGAATTCAACGTACGAAGCAGCGATGCTTCGCGTGACACGCAACAGCCGCGAAGGCCTCACGGTGCACGCGCGCTATACCTACGCGCACGCCATGGACTGGAATCCCAACGAAAGCGCCGCTGTGACCGGCCCAAGCGTCTTCGAGCACCGATTTTCGCGATGAATACGGAACCAGCGGTCTCGACGTGCGGCACAGTGCCTCCACCGCCGTCATTTGGGAGCCGCGTTGGAAGCTGCATGGAGAAGCCGGCCGGTTCGCGAACGGTTGGATGCTTTCGGGAATCGGCACATTCCACAGCGGACTGCCCTACATCATGCGTGCCTCTGGATCGCTCGCGAAGGAATTCGATACAGCTGGAGCGCCCATCGTGGGTCTCGCGCCGGGGATGAACGGCTACGGCGGCGACAACCGGGTGTATGGCGTCGGACGCAACACCTATCGCTATCCACGCACATGGAAGGCCGACCTGCGCCTCGCTAAGCACTTCAACCTTGGATCGATCGGGCAGCTCGAATTGTTGGCGGAAAGCTTCAACCTGTTCAACCACCAGAATGTGACGGAACTTGAGACAGTCGGTTATTCCATCGAATCGGGCAGCGTCAACGGAAGCTTGCCGACGCTCAATTTCCTCACTGGCCTGAAGACCGGTCAAACCGAGTTTGGCCAGCCACTCAACGTGAATGCGACAGACTTCTATCGCCCGCGCCAGATTCAGTTTGGAGTCAGGATGAGGTTTTAAGAAACCCTGCTATGCGCAGCGTTCAAACGGAGTGAACACTTATACTGGGCGGGTTGAACAGACGGGAAGGATCATGATGTTCCGCTCACTCGCCTCACTCATATTGTTGTGTGCACTAATGGCGCCAGGCCTCGCCCTCGGACAGCAAACCAAGTCGACCAGGCCGCCCATCGCTGGTATCTCGCATGTGACCCTCTATGCAGACGACCTGAATAAGTCGCAGCAGTTTTATGGTCCTCTGCTCGGCTGGGAGCAGATCCCGTCGGGCCCCGCGCACTCGGGCGTCCGCTTCTATGCAAATCACGCGCAATACATCGAGCTGGTTTCTCCGCCGGAGCCGGGCCTTATGGATCGCCTCGTCCGCATCGCGTTTTCAACCAGCGACGCCGAATCCTTGCGGGGTTTCCTCGCGGCAAGTGGAGTGGCGGTTCCACCGTCCATCAGCGTCGATGAGCATGGAAACAAGTTTTTTCAGATGAATGATCCTGAAGGACACGCGATCGAATTCACGCAGCAAGGTCCGCATCCACCCCAGGAGTCCAGGTCTGCACACCCAGTGAGCACGCATATTAACCACGCTGGATTCGTAGTGCGCGATCGCGCAGCCTCGGATCATTTTTATCGCGATATCCTTGGATTTCATCTGTATTGGCAGGGTGGCTCGGGGCCCGGTCACACGGACTGGGTGATGATGCAAGTTCCCGATGGTACCGATTGGCTGGAATACATGTTGTATCTGCCTGCTTCTCCCTCGCGCGCTCAACTCGACTCGGCCAACCATTTCTCACCGGGCGTGGTCAGCATCGCAGACCTTCAACAGAAGTTGAAGCAGAATGGCTGGGTGGGGACCGGTAACGAGCATCCCCTGCTCGGCGTCGATGCAAAATGGCAGTTTGATTTGGCCGATCCGGACGGAACCAGGGTCGAGTTCATGGAATTCAAACCCGTAAAGGAACCCTGCTGTTCGCCCTACACAGGCACTCAACCGAGTTTGTCACAAACCTGGTAGTCTCGCAAATTCGTCACTATGAAACGAGGTCACTCGTTCGTTTACGGCCTTGGCCACAAACCACAAAGCGGCTCGGGCGTAACGATCCTTCCATCCAGCTGAAAGCACGCCGCGCCGTTGACGTCGGTGCTATACGTGCGAATCTTTGCCGCCTGCAATTCCGCCAAAACTTCCGGGCGTGGATGTTGATACCGATTGTGCAGCCCGCACGAGATGACAGCCCAATCCGGCGCCACGCGCGCCAGAAAGTCAGGTCGAGTCGATGTGACGCTTCCATGATGTCCGACCTTCAGCAGCGAACTCTGCAAGCCTGACTCGGCCAGCATCGCCTGCTCGATCGGCGCTTCGGCGTCGCCTTCGAGCAAAACCGACGTTCCGCCGTACGCCATGTGAAGCACCAGTGAGTCGTTATTGGCGGGCTCCGCGCCAGGTCGGTAATCGCGGAACGGCGCAAGCACATGAACATTCGTGTCGCCAAGAGTCAGCTCGTCTCCGGCACGCAGAGTGCGGATGGTGACGCGAAGCTGGTCCGCCTCGCTCAGCAGTGCGTTGTAGTCACGAACGCGCGGGTTGTTGCCCACCCACAACTCCACGGGGCGAAAATTGCGCAACACTGCGGGGAGTCCACCCATGTGGTCGGAGTGTGCATGACTCAGGGCCACCGCATCGAGACGGCGGATGCCGCGCGCCCACAATGCCGGTGAGACCACCTCTTCGCCGATGTCGAAATCCTGCGGGGCCTGGCGCGGGCCGGCCCCAAATCCACCGCCATCCACCAGCAGCGTCTTGCCGTCCGGGGTGATCAGCAGCAGAGAATCGCCCTGCCCCACATCGATTGCCTCGAAAAACAGTGCATTGTGTGGATGATCGATCGCCCGAGGCAAAACAGCGGCGACGGCCGCAAGCGCGAGCGCCGCCCACGCACCAGCACCGCTAAGAAGAGACTGCCGATTGGAACTGTGATCGTGCTGAACCAGCCTCTGGCCTCGAAGTGCCAACACCATCGCCGCGGCGAGCAAAACGCAGAAGGCCGCGGACTGCCACGCGAGCGGCGCGGGAATTCGAAAATCGCCCAGCGCGAAGGAACCGAATACGCGAACCAGCCCAGACTCCGCAATGAAGGAGAAGAGCAGCAATCATCGCAGGCACCACTGCGGCCGCAGGCCACACATGCCCTGCGTCGAGGCAATGCCCAGGGAAAACAACCATGCCGCGCGAAAGAGAGGAATGACGCTTGCGTGGAGACTCAGGTCCGCCGTGGAAGCAGTTGAGGACAGGGGCCCGGAGGTAAGACGTTCCGCTTGCATGGCGGGTGGAGCGAGGAGGAGTACTTGTGAAGAGGGTATCAGGCGCGACGCAACGCAACCACCGTCTCCAGATGAAACGTTTGCGGAAACAGGTCCACAAGCGTGATGGATTCGATTCCATAGCCGGAACTCGAAAGCGCTCGCAGATCGCGAGCCAGGGTGGCAGGATCGCAGGAAACATAGACTATGGCGGGAGCCGCGATGCTCGTGAGTTGTGCCGTTGTCTCCGGGCCAAGCCCAGTGCGGGGCGGGTCCACAACGATCAGGTCTGGCGGATCGCTCTTGGGCTGGCGGCGCAAGAACGGCAGCGTTTCCGCTTTGACGGCCTCACTGTGCGTGTTCTTCAGATTCTCCTTGAGAGCTTCGACCGCAGTGGGCGCAGATTCGACCGCAATCACGTTCTCAAAGTTCACCGCTAGCTGTCGCGCGAAAAGACCTACGCCCGCAAACAGATCCCACGCTAGCTTGCCACTGCGGCCTTCTGTAACGCGCTGAACGAGCGTATCGACCAGCCAACGATTGACCTGAAAGAAACTCCCATGGTCGACGCGATAATCGAATGCGGCAGCACGATAGGTGAGGGAAGACGCGCCCCAACGCGCGAGCGTGCGCGGCTGCTCACCTTTGCGACCCTCGACTACAAGTTCCAAGCCCTGCAACTCTGGAACTCGCTCCTTGAATACACTCGCGACTTCCTCGATACGAATCTTTCCCGGCGAGGCAACAAAAACACTGACCAGCAGCGAGCTTTCGTCCGCATTGCAGAAGAGGCTCATTTCCGTGGGACGCAGTGCGGGAACGGGTTCGCGGAGCATTGCGGCAAGGGCGACAGCAGACCTAAGCAATAAAGGCGCGGCAATGGGGCACTCTCTGATCGGAATCACCGCGTGTGAACGTCGTCCGCGATAGCCCGGATTTCCCGCGCCAGCGAACGCCAGTCGAATGCGATTGCGATATTTCCAGGGATCGCCCGCGAGGAGGCCAATCTCCGGCATCGTGCGCAGACCGCCGCGTTCCAGGGTTTCGCGCAGGACCGCCTTTTTGAATCCAAGTTGGGATTCGTAATCTGTGTGCTGGTAGTGGCAACCTCCACAAGTACCAAAATGCGGGCAGCCCGGCGTGATGCGTGCGGGCGAAGCCGATACGATCTCCTCCGCCTCCGCGAGAGCATAACCGCGCTTCTCTTCGACCAATCGAATGCGTGCTTGTTCGTCAGGAAGCGTGAGCGGCACAAAAACTGCCTTGCCCTCGACGCGCGCCAGAAATGCGCCGCCGTAGACAGGCTTTTCAATTTGCACGAGCTGGGTGTTCGGCGCGCTCATTGCTGGCTCATGTAGAAAAGGCTGAGACGCGGCAACCCGTAATGTACAAGCAGCTGTTTTGTCACAAACTGATGTTCCACCTGGCGCAACTGAACAGCTCCCATGCGGCTGCGATACGGCGCAAGCTCGCGCGCAGCGTGTTCCTTCAACCCGACTAGCAGTTCTTCGGGAGCAGCCGCAGTCAATGCCGCGAATAACTTCTCCTCGAGAACCGTAAGTGTGCGTTCCAGCGCCTCGAGATCGTGCGTAGCCGCACTCACCAATTCCGAAACCCGTAATTCGTTCGCAAGTTCGAGCAGGCGAACAGCCGTTGCATTGCAGGCTTCCGAGGCGATGGTCGCTCCGCGCAGCGATTCCGCGGCGGCCTCAAGATGTGCAGCCACGCGCTCATGCTCGAATCCGGATTCACGGCTATCTGAAGGTTCTGGCGCCGCGCCGGCCGACGCTTCGCGCAGTTCTTCGGCTGCCATCATCACTGCTTGCGAGCACCAAGCCAATCCGTTAATGCGGCGCATCCGTCCCCGCTTCTGCCGAGTTTCATATTTGTCGAAGGCCGCATCGATGCCGCGCAACGCCGCTTCCAGGGGAATGCCCGCCTCGCGCCATGTCTCAATCAGCGCCCAATCGAGCGTGGAAAGCAACAGGAGCGCACCGCGTCTCTGCTGAAAGCGCTCTTCGATTTCGGTGAAGTAATTGAAATAGTTGCGCACGGCGCGCCTCAATGCGCGCGGCTGCGTGCGCGCGGGGCACGGTTGCGCTCGAACAGAATCCGCAGGCCATCGAGCGTCAGCATGTCGTCGATCTCCGCGATATAACGCGAGTCGGCAGCCACCATGCGCGCCAGGCCTCCCGTAGCAATCACGCGCGGCTTCATTCCTAGTTCCTCAAAAATCCGTTCGAGGATTCCATCGACCAGCCCGATATACCCGTAGTAGAGGCCGCTCTGCAGATGTCCTGTCGTATTGGTGCCGATCACCTTCGCCGGCCGCTTGATGTCGACGCGGCTCAGGCGCGCGGCACGGGAAAAGAGTGCGTCAGCACTAAGTCCGAGACCGGGCGCAATGACGCCGCCCATGTATTCGCCGCGTTCCGAGATCACTTCAAACTTGGTCGCGGTGCCGAAGTCCACTACAATGCACGGGCCGCCATATTTTTCGTATGCGGCAATGCAATCGCAAAGCCGATCTGCTCCGAGCTCGGTGGGATTGTCGACCAGCACCGGCATACCGGTTTTGATACCCGGCTCGACAAACAGCGGCTCCAAATGAAAATAGTTTTCGCACATTTGGCGCAGGGTCGACTCCACGGGCGGCACCACGGAAGAAATGATGATGTGCGTGACTTGTTTCGGAGACATCCCGTGCATCTCGAAGAGATTCACGAAAAACACGCCGTACTCATCCACTGTCTGCGTGCGATGTGTCGTCACGCGCCAGTGAGCCGCGAGTTGCAGCGGCTCGACGTCCAGCTGATAGAGGCCGAGCACCGTATTCGTGTTGCCGACATCGAGAGCAAGAAGCATCCTGTTCAGCCTGTCTTCACTTCGCGAATACCGCCGGTGCGCACGGCGATCAAGCCTCCACCGGCCTTCACCAACAGGAAACCCCGATCGTCAAGGCCGGCCGTGACGCCGATGCACGCCTGCGGTCCATGCACCTCGACGTGCCGTCCGCGAATCCATGTCGAGGCATGCTCAATGCGCGCCGGAATCCTCTTGTACGCGTCCTGCTCGACCAGTCCCGTCGCTTCGCGCTCCAGCGATTCTAGCAGGGCCACGAGCAGCGACTGGCGGCTGATCGGACAACCGGCTTCGATGTCCAGTGACGTTGCCGGCGTAGCTAGACCCACGTCGAAACCACCCTGGTGCACGTTAATGCCGATGCCCGCAACCGCGAAGGCCAGCCCATCGCCGTCCGTCTTTGATTCAACCAGGATGCCGCCCGTCTTGCGATCCCCGATCAGCAAATCGTTGGGCCAGCGCAGGTCCGCATTGAGGCCGCTCGCACTGCGGATGGCATCGACGGCCGCGAGACCAACCGCCAACGGAAGCAATGGCAAGCGAACAGTCGGCACATCAAGACGCAGCAGCACACTGACATAGAGACCTTGTCCGGCATTGGATTCCCAGCGATGGTCGCCGCGTCCACGGCCGGCCGTTTGCTCATCTGCAAAATAGACCGACCCGTGCGGCGCACCTTCGCGTGCGGCACTCAGTGCGTCGGAGTTGGTCGACCCAGTGGCGGCAGAGAAATGCAGCTTGCCCGCATAGATTGTGCCGCTGAGCGCGGCTTCAAGAGCCGCCACATCGAACACGGCTAGCTCGGCTCCGCAACAATGGTCATGGAGATGTCTGCGGCCTTGGCCGAATGCGTCAGTGCCCCAACGCTGATGAAGTCGATGCCTGTCTCAGCGTAGGTGCGAATGTTTTCCAGCACGATTCCGCCCGACGCTTCGATTGGAATCCAGCGCTTCTCCTGCCGGATTCGATCGACGGCTTCCTTTACTTGCGGGGGAGACATGTTGTCGAGCAGAATCGCTTCGGCTCCGCATTCGAGCGCCTCATTCAGTTCGCGCGCGGTTCTTACCTCGATCTGGACGCGCTGTCCTTTCTGGCGGCGCTCCAGGGCGTGCGTCAGCGCAGCGCGCAAGCCGCCACCGAGGGCAATATGGTTGTTCTTAATCAGGATGCCGGAGGACAGGTCTAGCCGATGATTGGTGCCGCCGCCACACAAAACCGCATATTTTTCGAGGGCCCGCATGCCAGGCACGGTCTTGCGCGTATCGAGCACGCGGGCCTGCGTGCCTTGGATTGCGTCGACATATTTGCGCGTGAGCGTGGCAATGCCACTGAGGTGCTGCATCAGGTTCAGGATGACGCGTTCGCAACTGAGCAACACGCGCGCGTTGTGGCGAATGACGGCCATCACCTGGCCCCCGTGAACGCGCACGCCGTCGAAGATCTCAGGGTGGCTCACCACTTCAAAGCGGGTGTGTGTCTCCGGGCGTTGATCGAGCCGGGAGTAGATTTCCAGCAGGCGCGGTACCGCGCCGAGGCCAGCCACCACCATCTCCTGCCGCGCCAGGATGGAGCCTGACCCGCGCAGGTTCGGATCGATGGTTACAGTGGTCGTGGCGTCGCTGGCGGCCTTGTCTTCCACAAGGGCCTGCTCCAGCAATGCATCAATGCGGCTGCTCTTCCAATCCATGCGTCTCTTTCGCTGCGTCAGGAGCCTGGTTGCGGTTTTTGCTTTAGAAGAAAGTTATAAATAACTTTCTTTACTCTGTCATCCGCCTCGCCGGCAATGGTATGAAAGTGGGATCCATTATGGCGGCCGATCACGAGAGAGTATTGCGGCTCAAAGCCCAGCGCTCCAACAACGCTTTGCCAAAAACGGGGCCTGCCGTGTGTGAGTCGATCGATGAAGCCGACCTGGCCGAGGTCGGTGAACCAGAGAAAGGCGACGATGTTGAGCGCATTGCGCACGATCATCCTGTAACTGGTCAGCAGAACGTACTGCGAGGGATTCCCGTCGTGTTTGAGACCGTGCGACAGATCGATGAATGCGAGCGGCTTTTCGGTGGGCTCCATGCGCGCGTCGAGGATAATGCGGTTCGCAGCCGCGGAGAAATTTGGGGCAGTAAAGCAGCCGGACAGGTTGCCAAAGAAGATCGAGGGCGTTTCGTCTTTCGGTGGTGCGGAGGAGAAGGAGCCGCCCGCAGATGCTTCAGCAGCGGTCTCTGCGCTCACCGGAATGTCTTCGACCGGCAGCTCCTGCGGAGTCTCGCAATGCTCAGAGAGCTCGCGGTAGGCGACCTGGATCAGCTTGAAGTGCTCTTCGGCTTCGAGGCGCTGGACCTTATTGTTCTCGAATCGATCGGGATGCCATCGCTTGGCGGCTGTCTTGTACGCTTTGCGAATCGCAGCTTTTGTGGGACCTCTCTCGTCGAGAGCAAGTGTCTTGCCGTTCTCGAGGCATTTCTCGCAGACACAGGGCATTCCGCGCTAACCGCTCAGGCCGTCGAGATCGCGGCGCAACTTGTCGAGCAATTTCCGCGCTTCGTCGAGTTGCTTGTTCAATCCCTCAACAATGTGCGCTGGAGCCTTGGCCGTAAATCCGGGGTTATTCAATTGGCGCTCGCCGTTGGCAATGATCTTTTCCTGCTTCGCGATCTCTTTCGTCAGCTTCTCGCTCTCGGCGGCAACGTCGATTTGCTCTTCGAACTCGATGAATACGTCGACATGCCCGTACGCTTGCCAGGGCAGGTTCGCGTATCTTGCGTCCTCGTCACGATCAGAGAAGAGAATGATCTCAACATCCTCTAACCTAGCCAGTTTAAGTAAAATGTCCTTGTTCTTTTTCAAGACGCCCGACTTTGATGAAGCGACTTTCGCTTTGACAAGCAGCTTGTCATCGATACCCAAATCCTTACGACGTGCACGAATGGATGTGATTGCAAGCTTCAGATGGTCCATCGAGGTTTCAGCACTGGCAGATGTGACCTCTGATAACCAGTCAAGCTGGTCGGATGTGGGATAACTCGTCAGGGCGATCGATTTCCGTGGTGGCTCGTCTTCATATAATGCATGCCAGATTTCTTCCGTAAGAAATGGCATGAATGGCGACAGCAACCGAAGGGAAGTTTGAAATACGTATAGGAGCGTTTCAAGCGAGCTAGCGGCCGAAGAGTTGTCGGCCGATTCAGCGAAGGTGAGACGCAGTTTCGCGATTTCTAAATACCAGTCGCAAAAGTCGCCCCAGAAGAATTGGTAGATGAAGTTCGCCGCGTCATCGAACCGATACTTTTCAAGAGCCAGGTTCACATCGTGGGCCGTCCTGTTTAGCCGCGACATGATCCAAAGCTCTTCAAGCCTGGATTCGTTGGTTAGCTGCGGAGGCGTTGTTAGCCAGCTTCTATTAACATGAACACCTGCCGCTTCCGCCCGATCCACATTCATGAAGATGAACCGCGCAGCGTTCCAGATCTTGTTGGCAAAGGCGCGGTAGCCCTCGGTGCGTGCAATGTTGAACGCGATGTCCGTGCCCGGCGAGGCCATCGACGCCAACGTGAACCGCACGGCATCTGTCCCGTACTGCTTCACGATCTCAATCGGATCGACAACGTTTCCCTTGGTCTTCGACATCTTTTCGCGGTTGGCGTCGCGCACCAGCGCGTGAATGTAGACCTCGCGAAATGGGACTGACTCCTTCAATTCGCGTTTCGAGCCATCCAGCATGGGTACATCGCCGGCAAACCAGCAGCCCAGCATGATCATCCGGGCCACCCAGAAGAAGAGGATGTCGAATCCCGTCACGAGCAGATTGGTCGGATAAAACGTGTCGAAATCAGCCCGATTCGCTTCCGTGATGTTGGGCCAGCCGAAGATCGACACCGGCAGCAATCCGGAAGAGAACCACGTGTCGAGAACATCGGTCTCCTGCGCGATCTTTTCCGATCCGCAGTGCGCGCATTTACTGGGATCTTCGCGTGCCACGGTCATCTTGTGGCACGTCGCACAATGCCACGCGGGAATGCGATGCCCCCACCAGAGCTGCCGCGAGATGCACCAGTCGTAGATGTTTCCCATCCATTCGAGGTAGACCTTCTCGTACTGCTCCGGGAAAATGCGAATGGCTTTCTTGCCATCGGCGTCCGGCTTCACCGCGGCAATGGCCTTATCGGCGAGCGGCTGAATCTTGACGAACCACTGCAGCGAGAGCCGCGGTTCCACGATGGTTTTGCACCGGTCGCAATGGCCGATGTTGAGCGTGTGGTCCTTGATTCCTGCTAAGAGGCCCTGCGCCTGAAGATCCTCAACGATCTTCTTGCGCGCGACGAAGCGGTCGAGACCCGCGTAAACGCCGCCCTCCGCATTGATGTGCGCCGTCTCATCCATCACGTTGATCGAGGGCAGATTGTGCCGCTGGCCGAGCGCGAAATCATTGGGGTCGTGCGCCGGCGTCACCTTCACCGCGCCGGTGCCGAAATCGCGGCTGACCCACTCATCCAGAATCACGGGAATCTCGCGATTCGTAAGCGGAAGGCGCAGCATTTTCGCGTGCAGGTGCGTATAGCGCTCGTCCTCGGGATGAATGGCCACAGCCACGTCGCCCAGCATCGTCTCAGGTCGTGTCGTCGCCACAGTCAGGAATTCGCCGGTGTCCTTGCCATCGTCGCCGATGACCGGATAACGAATCTCCCAAAGGTGTCCCTTGTGCTCGTCGTACACCACTTCGAGGTCGCTGATGGCGGTCTGGCAGCGGGGACACCAGTTGACGATATACGCGCCGCGATAGATGAGCCCCTGTTCGTGAAGTTTGACGAACGCCTCGTGCACCGCGACTGAAAGCCGCTCGTCCATGGTGAAGTATTCGCGCTGCCAATCGACGGAGGTACCCAGCCGCCTCATCTGTCCGAGAATGGCGCCGCCATAGTGCTCGCGCCACTTCCAAACGCGCTCAACGAATGCCTCGCGGCCCATTTTTTGGCGGGTCGTCCCTTCGCTCACCACCTGTCGTTCGACCAGCATCTGTGTGGCGATGCCCGCATGATCGGTACCCGGCACCCAAAGCACCCGGTCACCGCGCATCCGGTGCCAGCGCGCCAGGATGTCGCTCTCGGTGTGCTCGAACATATGCCCCATGTGCAAGCTGCCGGTCACATTGGGAGGCGGCAGCAAAATCACAAAGGGCGTGCCGCCGGATTCGCCGTCAGACTCGACGCCGGGGCTTTGATTTTTCTGGTTCGGATCAGGGGTCGGCTGGGCGAACAGTTTTTCGCGCACCCAGTATTCCGCCCAGTGATCTTCAATGGCGGTCGGATCGTAGGCTTTCGGCAGGTCGTGAGGCATGGGGGTTATCAACGTGCCCCCATCTGGAAATGAGTCAAAGCCCTCGATCTGCGAGGGTTTCAAGCGAGGGGACCACTCTTCACTTTAGCAGAGGTCGTTCAAGGAGCGACGAGGCGAACCATCGGGAAATACGCAGCGTAATAACGCCTGTCGCGCGTGAGTAAGGCGCATCCGAGCACCGCAGCATGGGCGCCGATGAAAAAGTCCGAGAGCACGTTGCTTTTGATGCCTCCTCGGCGCCGGTATTGCCGGTATGCCTTTCCGGCAAGGAAGGCGGCGCGGCGAGGAATGCTCAGCATCGTCACCTGCAGCTCTTCTAGCCTCGCATCGAGGCTCGAGGGGCTCTCGAAGGAGACCGAAATCTCAGAATAAACGATGGGGTTGATGGCAAGTTCATGCAGGAGCGAGTGGCGGCGCAATTGACCAACCGACCATGCGTACCAGGCGGGGTCGCGATCCCATACATCGAGGATCACATTCGCGTCGATGAGCATCATGGACGCAATCCGGGATCGTCTTCATCATCGTACCCCCGGATCATCGCCATGTATTCGTCGGTGGAGCAACCCAGCTTGATTTCCGCGGCACCCAAAGCGCGGTCGAAACGGTCGGGACGACGCGGTTTTGCTCGTTCGCTTTTGCGCAGAACCAGCTCACCCGCGGCGTTCACGTCGAAAACGAGTTTGCTGCCGGGCGCCAAACGGAGCGAGTCGCGGATGTGCTTGGGAATGGTGACTTGTCCTTTTCTGGTAATCGTTGTCTCCATTGCGCCTCCCGGTATTACTTCACTGCTCAGTGTAATACCGATGCGCTTCAGAATCCACCTGTATACGCCAAAGGCCGCCCGAAGGCGGCCTCTGGGTGCGGGCTCAATCTCCCGGCTTAGAACGGGTTCAGCTTCGAAAGCCCTTTCTTCTTTTTCTTCTTGCTCGAGGATTCGTCGTTCAAATCCGTCTTGGGCGCCTTCTTTTTCTTGCCGTCCGTTGCGGTCGCCGCGGGAGCCGAGCCGGGCTTGATGTCATTGACCTGGTCCGGCGCGGGAGCTGGTCCCTCGGCGGCGGGAAGCACCGTATTCACCGGTCCAACCGGCTTGACCACTGCGTTCGGATCACCGCCCGTAGCAGCTTCGCCCGCGGGCGCATTCACAACCTGGACGCCGACACCCGTTCCACCATTGGGAGCGGCCATCTGGATAGGAGCCGTGGACGGTACGTCGCTGCGCGGCGGCTCATTCGGTCCTGTGGGCGTGATCGCAGCAGCGGGTGCAGTTGGCTTGCCTGCGTTCACGGCCGTGCTAAACATGGCCAAATCCTGCTTGGTAACCTCAGGCGCAACGGTCCGTTTGGGATCGTCGAGGCTCGGGTCGCCTACGTGCACCGCCTCCACCACGGAAGGTCCGTGCCGGATGATATCGAAGGTCTTGTCGGTGAACCGCAAGGGTTGCCGGCTACGCTCCTCGGCGTCGTTTTCGGCCACAGCCGCCGCAGTCGGTTCGGGAACGGGGCGATTCATGGCGACGAGCCGGTCACGGGCATCTTCCACGTGAGGAGCCATCGGGTAACGGGTAATCACCTTGGCGTAGGCTAGATCGGAAGAGCACACGTCTGAACTCCAGTCACTTA
>OBLW0100000467.1_pt1 | contig 34616 bp, 26 predicted proteins | sample 1520161 | NCBI WGS metagenome assembly OBLW01 (sample SAMEA3539309, study PRJEB22396) | soil metagenome | biome: tundra; feature: field; material: soil | place: USA | collected 2010-05 | depth 0.15 m
CCCGGCCCCGTGGTCACCACCTTCGAGTTCAAGCCCGAGGCCGGAATCAAGTACACCCGGATTACCACTCTCTCCGAGGATCTCTGTCTGGGGCTCCAGGCCGAGTCCATTCTGATTGAGCGCATTCCCGGCCGGCCGACGGTGGGAATCGAAGTGCCCAATACGCGGCGCGAGCTGATCTCCCTGCGGCAGATGCTGGAGTCCGAGGAGTTCGCGCAATCGCACTCGCGGCTAACCATTCCGCTCGGCAAGGACGCCAACGGCCGCATCCGCATGGCCGCGCTCGACTCTATGCCGCACCTGCTGATCGCCGGGTCCACCGGTTCGGGCAAGAGCGTCATGATCAACTCCATGATCATGTCGATTCTGTACAAGTCCACGCCCGACGAGGTGCGTCTGATCATGGTGGATCCCAAACGGCTGGAGTTGGGCCTCTACGAAGGCATCCCGCACCTGCTGACGCCCGTGATTATCGACCCCAAAAAGGCCGCCAACGCGCTGCGCAACGCGGTGCTGGAGATGGAGCGGCGGCTGCGCCTGCTGGCCGAGTACGGCGTGCGCAACATCGAGCAGTTCAACAAGAAGATTCGCAAGCTCCAGGAAGCACCGCGCGATCTGTTCGCAGAGGAAGAGGCCCAGGAGGAAATCAAACCGCTGCCTTACATCCTGATTCTCATCGACGAATTGGCGGACCTCATGATGCTCGAAGGCCGCAACGTCGAGGAAAGCGTCACGCGCCTGGCGCAGATGGCGCGCGCCGTGGGCATGCACCTGGTGCTGGCCACGCAGCGGCCCAGCGTGGATGTGATCACCGGCCTGATTAAGGCGAACTTCCCCGCGCGCATCAGCTTCCGCGTGGCCACGCGCGTGGATTCGCGCACCATCCTGGACTGCATGGGCGCCGAGCACCTGCTGGGCAAGGGCGACATGCTCTTCCTGCCGCCGGGATCTTCGCGGCTGACGCGCCTCCACGGGGCTTTCGTCACCGAGACGGAAATCGGACGCGTGGTGGATTGCTGGAAGCAGCAGGCGGCGCCGGAGTACGACCAGTCGTTCCTCATCGCCCCGCCCAGCGACGACGATGTCGCCGCGGTGGATGGAGAACCCGCCGACCCGGACCAAGACCCAATGTACGAAGAGGCCGTGCGCCTGATACTGCAAATGGGCAAGGCTTCCACCTCCACCTTACAGCGCCATTTGCGCCTGGGTTACGGCAGGGCGGCGCGCATTCTGGACATGATGCAGCGCGACGGCATTATCGGCCCGCCCGACGGCAGCAAGCCAAGAGAAGTGCTGAAGCGTCCGGACTGGCTGAAGGAAGTAGAAGTCAGGTAGTGCCAGTGGGGCGGGCCTCCTGGCCTGCCTTCCTCGTTTCTTCGCCAAGGCAAGAAGGCAGGCCAGGAGGCCCGCCCCACTGGCTCGCAAGCCCGATTTATCGGGAACGCTTCCGCAGAAGCAGCGCCTGGTCGGCCGCCGGGGATGGGTGCATCGGGGTTCCGGTTCCGCCGCGCGGGAAGTTGTCCCGGAACTTCTCGATAGCTTCCTTTACCTCACGATGCTTGAGGAAAAGCAGCGCCGCGCCTGCGGCAAGAACGAGAAGACGGATCGCCTCGTTGACACCCATGCCTCCAAGCCTACCATGGCCTGCCCCACCCCAGGCTGAAACGTGCTACAAGGGGCTCGAATGAAACGCACCTCCGCCAGCCACGTCGCATTCGCGCTCTGCGCATCCATCGCCGCTTGCTTGTTTCTGTCCGCGGCGCCGCCTCAGGTTAAGCCGCTTTCTTCTTACGATCCCCAGGTCAAGCAACTGCTGGCGCAAATGACCCTCGACGAGAAGATCGGCCAAATGACTCAGCCGGATTACGGCGCCATCAGGGACCAGGCCGATATCGAGAACCTTTTCCTGGGATCGGTGCTGAGCGGCGGCGATACGGACCCTCGCGCGGGCAACGGCGTGCAAGCCTGGACGGATCTGTACGATAGCGTGCAGGCGCACACGGCCAAGACGCGCCTCAAGATCCCGCTTCTCTACGGCGTCGATGCGGTGCACGGCCACAACAACCTGCTGGGCGCGGTCATCTTCCCGCACGATATCGGTTTGGGCTGCACGCGCAATGCAGCCTTGGTGGAGAAGGTGGAACGCGCCACCGCGGAGGAAGTGCGCTCCACCGGCATCCAGTGGGCTTTCGGCCCGTGCGTGACCGTGCCGCAGGATATACGCTGGGGCCGCACCTATGAAGGTTTTTCGGAGGATCCCGCTCTGGTGAAAGAACTCGCCGGGCCGGCGGTTCGCGGCTTTCAGGGCGCCAGCCTCGCGGACCCACTGGCCGTCCTCGCCTGCGCCAAGCACTTCATGGGCGATGGCGGCACGGCGTTCGGCTCGGCTCAGGGAGGCCGCGGACTCGACCAGGGCGATACCAAGGTGGATGAAGCCACGCTGCGCAAGATTCACTTGCAGGGCTACATCACGGCGGTACAGGCGGGCGTCGGCACAATCATGCCCTCTTATAGCAGTTGGAACGGCGTGAAGGCCTCGGCCAGCCATCGACTGCTGACCGAGATACTTAAGCAAGAGCTGGGGTTCCAGGGTTTCCTGATTTCGGATTACAACGCCATCGATCAGCTCGCTCCGAATTACAAGGACGCCATCGCGATCTCCATCAACGCCGGCATGGATATGGGGATGGTGGCCAACCCGAATCACCACCGCGAATACATCGCGGACCTGAAGGCGCTGGTGGGCGAAGGCAAGGTCCCCATGGCGCGCATCGACGACGCGGTCACCCGCATTCTGCGCGTGAAGTTCGCCATGGGGCTGATGGATAAGAACCGTTCGCAGCTTGCCAACCGCGCTCTGCAAGCAAAGTATTTCGGGTCCGCCGAGCACCGCGCCGTGGCGCGCGAAGCGGTGCGCCAGTCGCTGGTGCTGCTTAAGAACGAACGCAAGGCGTTGCCGCTGTCGAAGAAGGCCGCGCGCATTCACGTGGCCGGCAAGAGCGCCGACGACATCGGCATCCAGTGCGGCGGATGGACCATCACATGGCAAGGCGGCGCCGGCAACATCACGCCCGGTGGCACGACCATTCTCGCCGCCATCAAGAACACGGTCTCGAAAGACACCAAGGTGACTTACTCCAAGGATGGATCGGGCGCCGCCGGAGCCACCGTGGGAGTGGTCGTGATCGGCGAAATGCCATACGCCGAAGGCCGCGGCGACCGCGCCGACTTGTCGCTCGCCAAGCAGGATCGGGACGCCGTCGCGGCCATGAAGAGCGCTGGCATTCCCGTGGTGACCATCCTGGTGTCCGGCCGCCCCATGATCCTGGGCGACGTGTTGGACAAATCGGACGCTCTGGTGGCCGCATGGCTGCCGGGTACCGAAGGCCAGGGCGTCGCCGACGTGTTGTTCGGCGACTACAAGCCCACCGGCAAGCTCTCGTTCACGTGGCCGCGCAGCATGGCCCAGTTGCCTCTGAACATCAACACTCCCAACGGCGATCCGCTCTTCAAGTACGGCTACGGGCTGAAATACTAGCGATTTTGGGCAAAAACGCCCAAATTGTGGCGCGTAACTCGCTGATTCTACGTTGGCACGGGCTGTGTTTTTGGGCAAAATGCCCAAAAACGACCATGGGGACAGTGTGCCGCATTGAGGACACCGTGGTCTGAATGACCCATTGCCGCCGCTTTCCGCTTGGGTGTATATCTGATGGTGAACCCTGGGAGGCGCCACATGATCGATCGAGTCGCCCTTGTTCTGACTGCTGCCATTTGGATTCTGCCCGCCTGCGCGCAAACCAACAGCTTGTGCTCGGTGGAAGGACAAGTGGTCAGCAGCGCCGGCGGGGCGCCGGTGAGGAGGGCCGTTGTGACCCTGCAGCGCACCACCGGCCGCCCCGTGCTGCCAGGCCAACCGCCGCAAACGCCGATGTCTTCCGTTCAAATGGAGACCGACGAACAGGGGCATTTTGCCTTCCGCGACCTGGAAGCGGGAGGCTATCGGGTCACGGTGCAACGGCAGGGATTTGTCGGCCAGAACGGGATGTTCCCCGGTCCCCCGAACGTGCAACTGTGGCTCGGCGAAGGCCAACAATTAACCAATTACGTGGTCCGCGCCACGCCGCAATCCGTTATCGCGGGCAGGGTGGTGGACGAGTTTGGGGACCCCGTTATGGGCGCGCAGGTCTACGCACAGCGCGCCGGAAGCGCGAGCGGCGGGCTCAACAGGAATGCCGGAAGCGTGCAAAGCAACGACCTGGGCGAGTACCGCATCGCAAGCTTGAGCGCGGGCGACTACATCGTCGCGGCGAGCTACCAGGACCGGAACCGCGGGATTTTCGTGTCGCCGAACCAGCCGCCCTCGCCCGATAAGCCGCAGCTTGTCTACGCCACCACCTATCACCCCAGTACCGCCGTTGCGAGCGAGGCGGCCCCGGTGCACGTGACGGATGGGGCCGTGATTAGCGGGATCGATGTGAAGCTGACGAAAATCAACGCGTTCAGCATTCGCGTGATGGTGGTCGATCCGGGAGCGCCTTCGAACACGGGCGGCGCCTTTCCGAATTTGAGGCCGCGGGACCCCGCCGGAACGCCCGGCGGCGGCTTCTTCGGACCATCGCGCCAAGCGGATGGCTCCTACCTGTTCACTGGCGTTCCTCCGGGCTCCTATGAACTGACCGCGCAGAGGAATAGCGCCGGGACGCCGGGTTCCGTGGCCAGTGCGAGCATGCCCATCGAAGTACGCGACCAGAACCTGGACGGCATTGTTTTGCAAGTGAAGCCCAACGCCGACTTGCAGGGGACCGTGAGGTTCGAACAGCCCGGACAGTGCGATGCCCGCAACATGAGCGTGAGCCTGAGGCCGCCCGCGGGGCCTTTCTACGGCCCCTTCCCGCAGCCGGCCAGGGTGGGAGACGATTTGAAGTTCACGCTAAAAGGCGTCCCGCCGGCCGTCTATTCCGTCAACGTCATGGGCGGCATGGGCCGGTGCTTCGTGAAATCCATGTTGTACGGCGGGCAGGCTGCGCCGGAAGGCGCCCTCGCGGTGAATGAAAGCGGGTCTCTCGAGATCACGCTGGCCCCTTACAACGGGACGCTAAGCGTAACGGTGGTGGACGGCGATGGCAATCCCGTGCCGCGCGCCCGAATCACGGCCGCGCCGAAGGACGGCAGCGGAATGAACGTGGGCGGCGTGGGCAGCATATCGGGCGCGAACGGCCAGGCGACGGTCGGCTCGCTTCGCCCGGGAACCTACGATGTGTACGCCTTCGAGAACGCCGATCCGTTTAGTCCAGGTTTTCGGCAAACCCCCGATTACCTGAGAGCCTTTGAGAGCCGCGCCAAGACCGTGATCGTGCCGGAAACCGGACGCGCCACGGTTCAGGTGACCGCGATTCCGGCCTCCGAGACGGGCGCCGCGATGGCGCCGCCGCCTACGGGCGCCAAGGGAAGCCTGGCCGGCCAAGTGGTGAATGCGGTCAACGGTTCCGCGATGGCCGGAGTTGCCGTCACCCTGCGCGGCCAGTTCAGCGCGGCCGGCCCGCCGCAGGGAACCAGCGTGGTGACGGACGATCGGGGCCGCTTCGCATTTCCGGACCTGGCGCCGGGCAGTTATGGCCTCGAAGCGCTGGAACAGGGCCTCACCCGGCCGGGCTATGGCGCCTCATTGAATCCTTACCAGGCGATTGTGGGCGAGGGGCAACAAGTCTCCGCTTACATCCTTAAAGTGGTCCCCGCAGGGGTAATCGCCGGAACGTTAAAGGACGAGTCCGGCGAGCCTGTCACGGGGGCGCAGGTCAATGCCTATCGCTATCGAAACGATCTCCCGGAGCGCCGGCTGGTCGCGGTGAGTAGCGCGCAAACCGACGACCTGGGCAACTACCGCATGGCCGACCTCGCTCCTGCGGATTACTACGTTAGCGTCGCGCGCGCGCAGCAAGCCCAAGCGGTTGAATCCATCGCCGGACCCATGCCGGCGGAGGCCGAGACGGACTACGTCCGGATGTGGTATCCCAATGCCGCGCAGCCGTCCGCCGCGTCCGCCATCAGGCTGGCGGCTGGCGCCACGGCCGGCAACATCGATATGACGTGGCGAAAGACCAGGGTCGTGCGAATTCGAGGCAAGTTAACCGATGCGGCGGGCGGCGCGGTGGGGACTCCCATCGTCACGCTGATGCAGAAGGACTCGCCGATGCAGAACGCGAGCGTCGGCGGCGCGACCGTCGCCCGCGACGGCAGCTTCGAGATATCGGCGGTTCCGCCGGGGTCATACAACCTGATAGGCAGGCTTGGTCTCACCGTTGGAAGCGTGAACGGGATGTTCGTGGGCGGTGGACCGTCAAGTGGTGGACCATCCATCAGATTGGCGGTCCAGGCCATCGAGGTGAAGGATTCGCCGATTGACGGAATCAAGTTGGAGTTGAGCGCGGGCGGCACGGTCAAGGGCGCTGTCAAGATGGAGGGCGGTGGCCCTCTCCCGCAGCCCCGCTTCTTTTCCCTGATGCCCCTGGAAGGCGGCGCCGGGGGCGGAACGATCAACATTGGCGGCGACGGAACCTTCACGGTCAATAACATTTTTCCGGTCGCTTACTTGCTGCGTTCCCAGAGCCTGCCCGCCAACTGTTACGTGAAGTCCATCCGCTACGCCGGGCAGGAGGTTGCGCGCACGGGTTTTGAATTCACGGGCGTCGGCCAACTGGAAGTGGTCCTCGCCGATACGGCGGCGGTGCTCGAAGGCTCCGTAACCGGCGGGGATGGCACGCCGGCGGGCAATGCCGCCATTGCCGTGGTTCCCGCGACGGGACCGTCGCCGGTGCGAACGGGGAGCGCCGACGCCCACGGCAATTTCTACTTCGCGAACCTGCCGCCAGGGGACTACCGCGTGCTCGCCTGGGATGCCACGGCTCCGGAAGCCTCCGATCCCCCCGAATCGCTGGGACAATTCGCGAACGCCGCCAAGACCGTGAAGCTTGGCGAGAGCGCCCATGAGAAGATTCAGGTGACGGTGGCCGCGGCCCGCTGATCTCCAAATGGCCCTTTGGAGGAACCGCCCCGACTAGCTGGCGCCCATGCCCACCAGTACGACTACGATCAGGGTTTCTCGTGCACAACCCCGCAAGTTCTGCCGCTCGCTTCGGGTTATTGGTTCTGACTCAATTCGCCGACGGTTTCTCGGCCTTATCTATGACCATTGTCTCCACCGGGCCTCTGCCGGCCTCCAATTTGAGCCCAATAGCCTGGACCGATGCCATTAATACGAAAACCGGGTCCGGTCGCTCGTCCGGGGAGTCCTTGGAGAACTGGTATTTGAAGTCGTACGAACCCGTCAGCCCGGTTTGATCGAGTACAGGACGGCGCAGCCAACCGCTCAGACGCTCGGCCAGCTCAGGCATCGAAATATTAGTGCCGGCGAGCCCGTCGCCGTTAATACTCCCGCCAGTGTTGCTTCCGGCCCAATGATAAGCGTTCTTGTCCTTAGGTTGTTCGAGCCGCAGCGCGTTCTTGCCCCGACTCAACAGATAGACTGGCCCGTCTCTTTTCTCTCGATGCCATCTCAACTGAAACCGATCCGCCAGCAACGATTGCAGCATTTGCCGCTGTTCCTCGTTGGGAGGGGCCTTGGGGCTGTACGGATTCGCCTTGCTCGATTCCGAAGAGGCCGGCGGCTTCGCTTCGATGTTGAACCGGTCCTCATTCATCCAACGCGGCCCACCCGAGACCTGAAATGGCTCTACTACGAATGCGTCAAGAATCAGATAGAGGAGCGTGTAGTTGTTGGCTCTGATCCTTCCGCCCGGATACGTGTAGAGACCGGTGTCGGCGGGGCCGTCCGGTCCCGCAGGCTTAACGGAAACAATTTCGAACGAAGGCTGAGCTTGCGATTGGGAAGAAGCGTTCCCATTCAAGAGGAGAAGGCCGCAAACCACTGTGGAAACCAAAAGAGTCCTCACTACCGGAGCCTCCTGCCGTCAGACAGACGTCTTCTCGGCGATTCTGGTTTCAATATCACGAACTACTATAGTGGCCGGTGCGCCGGTCCACGCTGGAGTACCGTCCCGTAAGCGGCCGGTAGGTGGTTCTATTCCTTTGCCCCCTCGATTGCGGACCCCGTTGGTCCACATTCCCGCCCGGACGGCTCAAAGGATAGGAATCCGTTTGGCGCCCATAGAAAGTGCGACGAGTGACTAGGGCGCTGACTGGGAATTGAAAGCTCTCCGAGAGCTTTCAGTTGACAAATAGTATTTTTAGTACTATTTATTTAGTATGAAGCGGGATTCATGCATGGCGCTATGGGTCCTCGCCAGCTTCGCTGCCGCGGAGCAGCCATTCGCCGCGAACCAAGCCGCGCCCGCGCAGTGGGCCACCCGGCAAGGGGAACCAAAGCTGGCGCCGGGGGTGGAGGCCGCGATTCGCGCGGCCCACGCGGCGCCGCCGGAATTCGCAGCCGATGCGTTGATTACGCTGGTGGAGAGCGGCTTTATCCCCGACCCTCAGCAAGGCCTTGGCATACTCGAAGACGCGTTCCGGCTGGCGGCGGACGCGCCCGAGAAGATGCAGTTGATGTGGCTGGACAGAGGCGCCATCAGGACGAGCGGCGTCCGGGTAAGCCTTAAAGGGCTCGACGGCCCGTCGCTACGGGCCCGTTCGTCCGCCGCTATGTTGGCGCTGGACCCGCAGCGTGCGCGCCGCCGTTTCCAGCAGATCCGTTTGCCCGAGAAGAAGTTTTCGTGTGAAGATGCATTCGCCTGGGATCCGACTGTGTATTACGGCGCCATGTCGAAGATGCTGGCTTCCCTATCCACGACGCCGGAGCAACGCCGCTTTCTGGAGGCGCACTGGGTCCAATTCCGCTCTGCTGGGCAAGTGCGGCCCGTGGCTGTGATTCTGGACCGCTTGCTGGCGGTCGAGGGTGGGGCTGCTGCGCCTCTTGTGGTTGAATTCGCTGGGCGGTTGCCGGATCTGAAGATGGACGCGCGGGAATTCACCGCAACATTCGAGCGGACGAGTTCTGCCCTCGCGAGCCTCGCGCGCGAAGCGCCGGAGGATGCGCGGGAAACTCTGATCCGGAAGACCCGCGAATGGGTTGTCCGCGCGAGCAACAATGGTGTCTGCGCTCAGCAGCCCTACTCGGTCATGTCGTCCGCCGGAGCGATCAGAGAGGTGGACCCCTTGCCTCCGGCTGATCGGTACAACAAGGAGATCGCTGCGCACGGCCGCTCCGACGATAGAATCGACCTTGCGGCGGAGGTTAGCAGCCCGTTCCCTCCTGTTGCCGCTAAAGCGGGTACATATTCGGAAGATTATCTCCGTTTCGATGGCGCTAGGCGCCTGTTAAAGCAGGATGCCGAGGAGGGAAAGCTGTCGCCACGGTGGAAAGCGGAGATGGAGAAGCACATAGCAGCGGTAGCTGCATGGAAGGATCCGAATTCTGACGATGCCGACCCAACGGGGTACTATCTCGAGAAAGCTGAGCTCTTTCAGCATATCCTCGGCGTTCGTGCTCCCTCGCTGACGATGGGGTTAGCATACGCGGACATAATGAAACTCGCAAATGACCACCGGCAAACCGAAATTGCCGGGCGAGAAAGGGTAATGCTGGAACTGGCTGGCTGGTTTGAGGGGCCTGTCGCGCTTAAAGTTTACCGCGAGCGCCGGATACGATGGTTCCAGGGAGTTTGGTACCTGTTGAGTTCGCCATCCGAGAACGACCCTCTCTTGGACGACATGCTGGCGGCCTCGCGCCACACAGTGCTGCATCTCTACGGCGCGCTCGCTCAACTGAAGAGACAAGCCAATGCGGCCAACAGGATGTGATCTGCGCTGGCCGCCAGCCCGGCGGCCCCAATGGAGGTCCGGAAAATGACAACAACGGTACCGGCTGGGTTGCTGGCGTGTGCGGTTCTTGCCATGGCGCAGGCCGTGGCTCCTCCACCCGCCTTCGAGGTGGCCTCCGTCAAGCTTATGGAGCCGGCCATCGGAAGTGTGGTGTCCCGGATGGGAGGGGACCCCGGTCGGTTCGAATGTGCCAACGAACCGCTGAACACGCTGCTGGCGTACGCCTATAACCTGCGGGTTACGCAGATTTCCGGGCCCTCGTGGATCCGGACTGAGCGGTACTCCATCGTCGCCAAGATCCCCGATGCCGTGCCAAGGGATCAAGTTAGAGCCATGCTCCAGGGGCTCCTGATCGAGCGCTTACAGATGAAGGTGCACCAGGAGACGAAGGAAGAGCCGGTCTATGTCTTGCTAGTGGGCAAGGATGGTCCCAAGCTCGAAAAAGTGGAAGTGTCGCTCGCCGACGGGTCGCTTCCCGGAGGTTCGATCAAGGTGATAAGAGATCGTGCGAACGGCGGCGCGGGTCTCAAATTAAACGAGGTTACCATGGCTACGCTTGCGAACGGGTTGTCGTCCTTCCTGGACCGGCCCGTTGTGGACATGACCGAACTCAAGGGGGCGTACAGCTTTACGTTGGCGATTCCCACCTATGAGTTGCCTGGCATGGCGGCGCTGAGGCCTCGGACCGACATCGCCGCTGGAGAGCCATCTGCGCCCGACGCGAATGAGCCGTCATCGATATTTCAATCCATCCGACAATTCGGCCTGCGCCTGGAAGGGCGCAGGGGTCCGGTAGGGTATCTAGTGGTGGATCACGCGGAGCGAGTTCCAACGGAGAATTGATATGGAGCGACCTGTCAAGCCTAATTAGTAGAACAGGTACTTGCGCCACTGGGCATCGCTTCTGCCCAGCATACGCATCAGGTGGCGGCTGGTGTGCAAGCTGAAGGGCCTCGGCTGGCGCGCCAGTTTCATGCCGGCTTCCTCGGGAGTACGGCTGCCCTTGCGGTTGTTGCAGGAATGGCAGCAGGCCACCAGGTTTTCCCAGGCCGACTCGCCGGCGCGCGACCGCGGGATGACGTGATCCAAGGTCAACTCCGCGGAAGGCAGCGTGCGATGGCAATACTGGCAGGTGTAGCGGTCGCGCATGAGGATGTTCTTGCGCGAGAGCGCGCGCGTCTGGTGGGGGATCCTCCGGTACTCGAGCAGTCGGATGACGGAGGGCAGCGGAGACGTCGCGCGCGCGGAGTGAACTGCGGCATTCAGGCATTCCTCCTCCGCCGCCGCCACGCCTTTGAGCACCAGGACCAGGGCGCGCCGCGCCGCGCAGATGTTGATTGGCTCAAAGCTGGCGTTGAGCACCAGGACCGGCCGTTGCAGACGATCGCTAGCCATTCAGACGAGTTCCCCCGTTGTGGAATGCACCGCGGCGGCGCGCGAGGCGTCCATGCGCCGGTCGACGCGGGCCACGGTCAATAGCGCAACCCGCGCCGCTCCCGCCCGCTTGAGAGCCAGCGCGCAGGCCGCCGCCGTGGAACCGGTAGTCATGACATCGTCGACCAGCAGGATGCGTTTCGCCTGGATCCTCCGGACCCACGCGGCGCCCCGCCGGCAGGCAAAGGCCCCAGCCACATTTTGACGCCGGCTGGTATTGCTTAGACCGGCCTGGGCGGAAGTGGAGCGCAGCCGGCGCAAGGCGCGGACCACCGGTATGCCGGTTCGCTTGGCGATATCCCGCGCCAGCAGCTCCGATTGATTGAATCCCCTTTGCCATTGCCGAAGCCAGTGCAACGGCACGGGCGCGACGGCGTCGAACCGTTCGTGGCGAGGCAGCGCCGCGGCCAGGAGATCGCCGAGCGGACCCACCAGGGTCTTGATCTTGCCGTACTTATAGAGATGGATCAGTTCGCGGAGGGGGCCTTCATAGGCTCCGAAGCAGTAGGCGGCGTCGAAACCCCGAAGCCCGGCGCGGCACAACGCGCAGCGGCCTTCGAAATCCAACGGAAAGGCGTTCAAAAACGGCGTCCGGCAACTGACGCAGAAGAATTCCGCCTCCAACGGCCGCACGCCGCCGAGGCATGTGCGACAAACCGGCACGCGAGAGATGTCAAGCAAAGGGGCGCCGCAGACGCGGCAATCCTCAGGGAAGAAAAGCGGGAAAAGGGCGCGGGAGGCTGAGCGGACTGCCGAAGGACCGAGGTTCGCGATTGCAGCTCGCCCGATACTCGAGAAGACCCACCTCCACTAAACTACGATTGTACACGAAATCCCAAAGTTCGGGGGTAGTACTGAATGAAGCGCCACCTATCGACGGCGGCCTCAAGTCGCAGTACAATACCTAGCAGAGGCACCGGGGATGAGCTCGCGGCAGGTTGTCGCGGCGGCAATTTTCGTTCTGGCGTTTGGGCTGGCAGGTCCGGCGCCGGGGCAGGTCGCCCTAGTCCCGCGTCCGAAGGCCAAGCCCGAAGCGGCAGCCGCGCCAAAATCCAATCTGCGCGTCGACCTCAACCTCGTGCTGGTTCCGGTCACGGTCTGCGACGCGATGAACAGGCCCGTCACCGGCCTGGAAAAAGAACACTTTCGTGTTTTCGACGACAACGTGGAGCAGACTGTCACGGCGTTCGCCCAGGAGGACGCGCCGGTGGCCGTCGGGCTGGTCTTCGATACCAGCGGAAGCATGGGGACCAAACTGCGCCTGTCGCGCCAGGCCGCGGCGGCGTTTTTCCAAACCGCCAATCCGGAAGACGAGTTCTTCCTGGTGGAGTTCAGCGACCGGCCGAAACTGGTGGTCCCAACCACCCGCAACGCCCAGGAGATTCAGAACCAGCTTACGTTCTCGCAGTCGAAGGGCCGCACGGCGTTGCTCGACGCCGTGATCCTGGCGATGCACGAGCTGAAGAAATCGCCCATCAGCCGCAAGGCGCTCCTGATCATTTCCGATGGCGGCGATAACTGCAGCCGGTACACCGAGAGCGAGTTGAAGAATATGGTGCGCGAAGGCGACGTCATCATTTACGCGATCGGCATTTACGGGAACGCGGCCACGCCGGAGGAAGTAGCGGGCCCGGAGTTGCTGACCGAGGTCGCCGAGCAATCGGGCGGCCGCCAGTTGCCGGCGCAGGGTCCCGATATTCCGGATATCGCCGCAAAGATCGGCGTGGAGTTGCGCAACCGCTACGTGCTCGGCTATTCCCCCTCCGCCCGCCACCGCGACGGCCGCTATCATCCCGTGCAGGTGAAGATTGTGCCGCCGCGGGGCCTTCCGACGCTGCGCGCCTTCTGGCGCCGCGGATACTACGCGCCTTCGGAATGAGATCACCGCCGTTGCGGCGCCGTACAATACTGTCAGAAGGGTGCGCGCGATGGTTGCACGGCAAGTGGTCGGATGGGCGCTTGGTTTGACTCTCCTGGCGGGCATTGGCGCCGGTCAGGTCACCATTTCGCCCCGGAAGCAGCCGGCTACGGCGGAGCCTTCGCCCCATGAGGCCACGCTGCGCGCCGATACCAACCTGGTGCTGGTGCCCACCAGCGTGTCCGATCCGATGAGCCGTCCGGTCACCGGTCTCGAAAAGGAGAATTTCCGCGTCTTCGACGCCGGCGTGGAACAGACCATCACGCATTTCGCCATGGAAGACGAGCCGCTCGCGATCGGCCTGGTCTACGATGTCAGCGGGAGCATGGGAAAAGGCATAGGCAAGTCGCGCGTCGCGGCGCAGAAGTTTTTCCAGACTGCAAACCCGGAGGACGAGTGCTTCCTGATCGAGTTTGACGACCGCCCCAGGCTGGTCATGCCGCTAGGGCGCGGCTTGGGCGAACTGCAGGAGGAACTTGTTTTCAGCAAGTCCAGCGGCAGCACGGCGCTGATTGACGCGGTGGTCATGGGCCTTCACGAGCTGAAGAAATCCAAGCTGACCCGCAAGGCCCTGCTGATTATCTCGGACGGGGGCGAGAACAACAGCCGGTACACGCTGAAAGAGATGCGCAACATGGTCCGCGAGAGCGACGCGCTGATTTACGCCATTCTCATTGAGGACCAGGAGCGCGACGGACCCTGGTACTTGAGACAGTTGACGGAAGACTCGGGCGGCCGCGTGGTTCCTTACGGACAGGACGCGATAGACCCAATTATCAAGATCAGCGTGGAGCTGCGGAACCGCTATCTGCTGGGCTTTTCGCCGACCAACGAGACGCGCGACGGCCGCTATCATCCGTTGACGGTGAAGGTTGTGCCGCCCCGCGGTCTCCCGAAATTGAAGGCCGACTGGCGCAAGGGATACTGGGCGGCCCAGGATTAGGATTTCACTTTCGCTAGGAGCAATTTCACGCCGTCGGCGCAGAGGGTTGCGGCATGCTTCGATGCCGGCGGCAGGCCGCCCACCGCTTGGTCCACGATGGACGCCTCGAAGGCCGCAATCTCCGCTCGTGTCTTTCCCCTCATCCATTCCGTAAGGGCCGAGCCGGCGGCGATGGATGCGGTGCAGCCACGCACGGTGTAGCGCACCTCCACTGCCGTGCCGGCTTCGAACCGCGCCGAGAGCCGCAGCACATCCCCGCAGGCGGGATTGGACGCTTCCACCGTCACCGCGGGCGGCGCCAGTTCGCCGACGTTGCGCGGGTTGCTGAAGTGCTCGATCAGGCGTTCCGGGTACACGGTATGTTCCAATATTGGCATGCTTCAAGTGGTCGCGGCCATCGTTGAGCGGGAAGGGCGGGTGCTGATTTGCCAGCGCATGCCGCGGCAAGCCCATCCGCTGAAATGGGAGTTTCCGGGCGGCAAGGTGGAGCCCGGCGAGACTCCCGCGGAGGCCCTGGCGCGCGAACTGGAAGAGGAGCTCGGCGTGCGCGGCGCGCGCGGCGACGAAATCGAGCGCTACCAGTTCGAGTATGCCGGCCGGCCGCCCATTATGCTGATTTTCTTCCGTGTGGAGAGCTTCCAGGGAGAGCCGCTGAACCTGATTTTCCACGAGATGCGCTGGGAGCCGCGCGAGAAACTCGGCGAGTTCGATTTTGTGGAAGGCGACCTGAGATTCCTGGAAGGCTTTTCCAAGGGCCGCGCTGCTTCTATACTGGTTTCCATGGCCACACCAATCAAAATGGCGGATCCCGCCGGTAACGAATTCCTGGCAAGCCTCGAAGCCAAAGGCGGGCACCCCAACCACTTCTTCCGCACCATGGCAAACCGGCCCGAAGTCCTACAGACCTTCGTCCCTCTCTACGGCGCGATTATGGGGCGGGGAAGCGTGGACCGCCGCGTCAAGGAGTTGGCGTACCTGGCCTGCTCCTATGCCAACAAGTGCGCGTATTGCACCGCGGCCCACGTGGCCAGCGGGAAGCGAGCCGGCATCGCCGCCGAAGAGATGCAAGCCATCCAGGCGGAACAGGACCAAGGGTTCTCCGCGCCGGAGCGCGCCGTCATCCGCTACGCCCGCGAGCTGACCCGGACGGCGGACGCCGCCGGGACCCGCGACGCTCTGTTCGAACATTTCAACCACGAGCAGATTGTGGAGATCACGCTGGTGGCGGCCATGGCGAATTTTACGAATCGGTTTAACAACGGCCTCATGTTGCAGCCGGAAGGATAGGAAAGGAAAAGATGGCACATCTGAAACTTGGTTTTATCGGCGCTGGATTCATCGCCAAATTCTATACGCGATCCTTGAAATACATCAGGGCCGCCGATCTGTCGGCGATCTACGCCATCAAAGGCGCGGACGAGCTTGCCGGCCTGGCCCGCCAGCTCGGCGTCGGCGATCCCAAAATCTGCGGCTCCGTGGCGGAACTGGTCGCCAACTGCGACGTGGTCGCGGTGCTGGTCCCCAACTTCGCCAAGGTGGCGATTATGGAAGAGGTCGCCGCCGCCCGCGCCGCCGGAGCGGAGATTCGGGGCATCATCGTCGACAAGCCGCTGGCCCGCAACATGCGGGAAGCCAACCGGATGGTCGAGTTGGGCGACGCCTGCAAGGTGAACGTGGCGTACCACGAGAACCAGGACCACATGGAGCCCATACGCGCCGGCCTGGAACAGCTCAAGCCGGCCATGTTCGCCGCCGGTCCGCTGGTGTTGGCGCGCTCGGCGGAAGAACACGGCGGTCCACATGAACCGTGGTTCTGGGATCCCACGAAACAGGGCGGCGGTGTGCTCTGCGACATGGGTTGCCACTCCATCGACGTCTCGCGTTTCATCCTGACGCCGCCCGGAAAGCCGCTGGACTTTCTGCAGCCGGTCTCCGTCACGGCCAGAACGCTGCTGCTCAAGTGGGGCCAACCCGCTTACCGGAAGAAGTTACTGGACGAGCGAGGCGTAGACTACAGCAAGACTCCAGCCGAGGACTACACGACCGGCGTGGTGGAGTTCCGGAACCCCGAGACCGGACAGACGGTGGCGGGCCAGTTCACGGATTCCTGGATGTGGGATATGCAGGGCTTGCGTTTACTGATGGAAGCGCTGGGCCCCGGCTATGCCACCCGGATCGACAGCCTGGTTTCGCCGCTCAGCGTTTTCATCGGCGATGCGGTCGCGGAAGCCATCAAAGACGCCGAGAGCGCGCTGGAAAAGGCCACGGCGACGCGGGGTCTGTTGGTGGTCCACCCGAACGAGATGGATCTCTATGGCTACATCGCCGAGTTGCAGGATTCCGTTCGGGCATTCTCAACCGGCGGCAAGCCGCTGCTCGACTGGAGGCACGGGCGTAGCGTCACCGAGTTGGTCATGGCGGCGTACATGTCGGGCGAAACCGGCAAGACCATCGACTTGAGAGATCCGGCGACAAAGGCCGCGTTGCAGACTTATATTCCGCTCATCCAGCAAGGCAAGGGCGGGGACGTGCTATTCGGCAAGTAGGATGCTCAGAGCTGCGATAACGAGGCGAAATCCCATTTCGCCTCGTCGCGGTAGTTCGCGTACAGCGCCTGTGCGTTCGGCGCCGGTTGGCCCATGGGGTCCACCGCGCCCGCGACGATCGCCGGGCGAGGCGCCATGGACGCCGCAATCCGTGGCAGGTCCGTGAAGCGCAGAACATCCCACGCGAAGTTTTCGAACGGGTGGTTGTAATCCTGCCGCTCCACCAAGCTGCGCCAGGTCGCCAGATGCTTTGCAAGGTAAAGCTTAGCGATGCGAGGCTCCAGCGCGCCCGCGCAGAGCGCGGGAACGGTCATCTTGTCGCGGGCGGCCACCACAATCTGCGCCTGTGGGTACACGCCGGCCAGCGCCTGCACCAAGCCGGCGATATCGGCGGTACGCTGCCCGAGCAGGCTGTGGCCCAGCATGAGCGAAGCCCAGGCGTAGTCCTCTTCCTTTTGCCGCGTGCGTATATACTCGGCGGCGCCGGGGCTGAATTGGGGCTCCAGATCGCCAATGCCGCGCACGTCGGCCGCGCAAACGGCCATGCCCGCGGACGCCAACTGCGCATAGAGATCGCCTTCGTGCCAATGCGCATTGCGGCCGTTCGGCTCGATGACCAGCAGAAGTTTGGTCCACGCCCGCTTGGGCAGAAACAGCCAGGCCGGCGCCCAGACCTTGCCCGCGGTGTTCACCTCCACGGCCTGCACGTTGCAATCGGGGTAGGGCACTTGCGCATGTACCTCCACTCGCGGCGGCGCGCCAGGCTTGTCCATGCCCAACAGCGTGCGCAGGTCCGCGGGCTTGTCGGGAGTGGCGATGGCACCTGCGTGTTCCCGCGTGAGAAGGAACGGCGTCTTGCCGCCGAAATCCCGCACCGTGCTGCCAGTCGCGCCGCACCACAGTGTCTGGTCGGTTTCTGGCGTCGTGGGCGGCTCCTCGCTGACGGCGTTGCCGCCCGGCTTCAGGAAGCGTTCGAAGAAGGTGTAGATGGCAAGGCGGAACGAATACGACAGGCTATGCGGCAGAGGCGTTTCGTACCATTGCAGCCGGTCCGCCGCGCCCATTGCGGAATAGGCGCGCCCCAGGTTGGCGAACTCCTCGCGCCCGCTGGTTTCATAAGATGGCGAATAGGTTCCGAAGAAGTCGTGCCCGCTGATAGACACCAGAAGCGGTTTCGGCGCCATAGGCCAAAGCAGGTCCCAGCGATCGAAGGCGAGCGGTCCGGAGCCGATCAGGTCCTGCTCGGCGTCGTCGGTCGAACCGGGAGGAAAATAAGGATTCGCGGCGAAATTCTCGGTGTTCCCCGAAGCGATGGCGGCAGCGGCCAGCCGTTCGTCGGCCGCCACCAGCAGCATGCTGAGCGTGCCGCCGCCGGACTGGCCCGTAGTCGCCAGGCGCCGCGGGTCTACCGAGGGGTGCGAGGCCAGCACGTCCAGGCTGCGAATCGCGTCCCACACCAGCATGGCAGAGGCCGTTTGTCCCACCAGCAGCATCTGCCTTCCGGGAACGGTATGCTCGTCCGTGGGCGACCCCGGCCGGCCGGGCTGGGGATAGTAAATTCGCTCGCCCTGGCCTATGGGGTCGAAGGCCAGCACGACGTACCCGAGTTGAACCAGTCCCTGGCAGCACCGCTGGTAAAAATCGTACGCCTTGCCGTTGGCGCTGTGACCCATCTGGAAGAGGACGCCCGGAAACGGCGGGCTGCCGTCCTTGGGCAGGTACAGGTTCGCGGGGACGAAGAAACCGGGCCGGCTTTCGTACACCAACTTCTCCACGCGGTAGCGGGCGCGCTCGAATGCGCCAATGGTGCGCACATTCAGGGGAGTGCGCTCCGGCAATCCGCCCGCCAACCGGACAAAGGTCTCGCGCGCCCAGCCCTGATACGCGCGAATCGCCGCCGGCGCATTGAGCGCCGCGATTCTCGCCTTGCGGCGGGCGTAAGCATCCGCCGCGAGCGTCCGCAGAAAATCCGGCAGGCAGCCCGCATATTCGCGAAAGGGCGCCCACCTAGGCGTGGGAGCCTGGGCCCGAGCGGCGGCTGCCATCGCGCCTCCCGCCAAAGCGTACTGGAACGCTTCCCGCCGAGTAATAGCCATCGATTCTCTCCTTCGGCCAAGCGATGTTTCTGTCCGATAATCCGCTTTTTGCGGTGTGGAGTCAAGCCGCCGGGCTGAGCTCCCTCTAATGAGCGACAATGAATCAATCCACCGATGCCCGATGAGGAGCCAGCTATGAACCGCCGCGATCTGATCGCCGGACTCGCTTTGGCGAGTGTTGAGGCGAGGGCGCAAACCGACACGGCCGAAGCCGGCGCCGAATCGCTTTACATTCCGAAACCGCAAGTGGTTGAAGACCGCCGGTTCCTCCACGATTTCATGGAGGAATTCGCGTTCGTCGAACTGGTGACGGTTTCGCCCTCCCTGCGTATCACCCACGTTCCCGTCTGGCTCGACCGGGCCGCGGGCGCCTATGGAACGATTCACGGCCACGTCTCGCGCCAGAATCCGCAGCACGCGGCTTTCGACGGCAAGCAAACCGGGGTCGCTGTTTTCTGCGGGCCGCACGGATACATCTCGCCAACCTGGTACGCAAAGGGCGGAAACGTGGTGCCGACCTGGAATTTCGCCGTGGTCCATGCGACCGGAAAGCTGCGGCCGGTGGAAGGCAAGGCACTGGATGCGATGCTGGCGCGGTTGGTCGCCAAGTTCGAAAGCTATGAGGGGACCAGCTACGACTTTGCCAAACTCGACGACGCCTACAAGAACAGCATGATGAGCGGCATTATTGGCTTCGAGTTGGAGATTGAGGTGCTGGAAGGCAAGTTCAAGCTTGGCCAGGACCGGAGCGAGGCCGACAGACAGGGCCTGCTGAAGAACCTTGGGAGCGCAAAGGCGCCGCGGACTCTTTACGAACTTACGGCCAGTTTCTACGAGCGGCAGAGCAAGGGATGACGGCGAAGAAAGAATGCCGGCAGGAATGCCGGCATCGCCGCCTGGAAAGGCTGCGCCACATGGACAAACGAGCGCTAGCCGCGGGTTGCGCCGTAGCCTTCGCTTTTTCGGCAAACTACACCAACCATGCGCCGATGGTGTCGGCGCTGCGCGGCGAGTTCGGATTCGACAATGCCCACGCCGGCCTGCTAACCACCGGCATCTTCCTGACGCATGCGCTGATGCAGGTTCCGGGAGGGCGCTGGGCAGATCGCTACGGTCCGGGGCGCGTGCTGGCGGCGGCGCTGGCGTGGGTGGCGGTGGGCAACTTTGCCCTCGCATTCGCGGGCGCCTACTGGCAGCTTTTGCTCTGGAAGGCTCTTACCGGCATCGGCACAGGCGCGTGTTTCACGGCGGGCGCGCGATACATCGTGGGGCATTTCGAAGGCCGTGACCTGCATGTGGCGCAGGGGCTGTACGGTGGATCGGTGGTGCTTGGATCGGGGTTCGTTCTCTTCGCGATTCCGCGTCTGCTGGGAGCGTTCGGATGGCGCGGGGGATTCTTCGGTTCCGCGTTGGTGGCAGGCGTGGTGTGGGTTTGGTGGATAGCGGCGGCGCCGCGCTCGCTGCACGCGGCGGCCGCCGCCGGCGGTTTTCGAGACCTGCTGCGGAGCCGCGAACTGTGGCTGCTGGGAATCGTCCAGATGGCCTCGTTCGGGCTGGTAATTGTGGTTGGGACGTGGATTACCACGCTGCTGAAAACCGGTTTCCATATGGCGCTGACCACCGCCGGCTTGATGGGTTCGACAGTGCTGCTGCTGGGCATCGTTTCCCGGCCGCTGGGAGGCTGGCTGGTACGCCGGATGCCGATCGAGAGGTTGATTCAGGCCTCTCTGCTGCTGAATGCGGCGGCGTGCGGGGCTTTGGCATGGGGGCAATGGACCGGGCTGACGCTGGCGGCGATTGTGGCGCTGGGAATAGGCTGCGGATTGCCGTACGCGGGCGTGTTCAACCGTGCCGCGGCGCTGTTCCCCGGGCGCGCCGGCGCCGCCATGGGGCTGGTTAATATGATAGGTATCTCGATGATTCTCGGTGGCGCGCCCGCGGTGGGATATCTGGCCGACTGGACCGGCCGGTTTCAGGTGAGTTTTCTGGCGCTCGGCGGGTTTTCGTTATTGGCGGCTGGCGCGGCCTCCGCAATTTCAGGGAAGCAATGAACCTCACGCAGCTATTCGACCTTTCCTTCCAGGAGCGGCGCGACACGGCGGCTCTCGAATTTGCCGGCCGCACCTACACATTTGGAGAAATCGACCGCCGCAGCGACCGGATGGCTGCACTCTTTCGCGCGCGCGGACTGGAGACGGGCGACCGCCTCTGCGTGTACCTTTCCAATTGCGTCGAGTCGATCGATGTTTATCTGGCATGCGTTAAGCTGGGCGTGATCTTCGTGCCGATCAACATCCTTTACAGGGAGCGCGAGATTCTTCACATCCTGGCCGACTCGGAGCCAAAGGCGGTGATTGCGGCGCAAGAGATGCCGGGACCGGCGCCCGTGTGGCGCGTGCACGAGTTGGAAACGCCGGAGTCCGCCTCGCCGCTGCGCGCGGCGCTCGATGGCGATGCCGCCGCGGCCCTGGTGTACACCTCCGGCACTACGGGCGTCTCCAAGGGAGCCATCCTGACGCACAATAACTTCGCCGCCAACGCGCTCAATCTGAATGCCTGCTGGCGCATCTCGGACGCCGACCGGTTTCTGCTGGCGTTGCCGCTGTTCCACGTGCACGCGCTGGGCAACGGGCTGCACTGCTGGCTCATCAGCGGATGCCGGATGCGCCTGCTGGAACGTTTCGAGCACCGCAAGGCGCCAGACGAGTTCCTGGATTTCCGGCCCACGCTATTCTTTGGCGTACCGACGGTCTACACCCGCATGCTCGATTTCCCGGCGGAGATGGCGCGGCGGGCGGGCGCCTCGATGCGGCTATTCATATCCGGTTCGGCGCCGCTGCCGGCGCGGGTATTCGAAGAGTTCCGCGCGAAGTTCGGCCACACCATCCTGGAGCGTTACGGAATGACGGAGACGCTCATGAACCTGTCGAACCCTTACCTGGGCGAGCGGCGTCCGGGCACGGTGGGCCTGGCTTTGCCTGGCGTCTCGGCGCGCATTGTGGACGGCGAGATCCAGTTGCGCGGTCCCAACGTTTTCGCCGGCTACTGGCGGAGGGAAGACGCGACCCGAGCGGCCTTCGACGACGGATGGTTCAAGACAGGCGACCTGGCGGAATGCTCGGCTGACGGCTACTACACGTTGCTCGGCAGAAAAAGCGATCTCATCATCTCCGGCGGGTTTAACATCTATCCCCGCGAGATTGAGGATTTTCTGCTAGAGCAGGACGAGGTGGCGGAAGCCGCGGTGGTAGGAGTTGCGGACAACTTGCGCGGCGAAATCCCCGTCGCGTACATCGTGCCGCGGCGCCCGTTCGCGGCCGCGGAGATGGAAGCACGGTGCCGCGCCAAGCTGGCATCCTTCAAGACGCCGCGCGGTTTCGTGACCGTGGAGAAACTACCGAGGACCGCGCTCGGCAAGATCCAAAAGCACCTATTGCCGCCCTGGCGGCCGTAGTTCTGGCGCCGTCGGTCAAAATGTTTTGCGGTTGCGATATCATGAGAGGCCGCGACGGCATTATGAACAACGAGACAGCATTTGAAATGGCGACGTCCCAGGTGCGGTTCGGCCTCGGCGTCACCCGCGAATTGGGAATGGACCTGGCCGGCGTCGGAGCTCGTAGCGTGCTGGTCCTGACCGATCCACGCCTGTCGCACATGAGACCTGTCCTCACCGCTCTCGAGTCCCTGGAGGATCACGACATTCCGTTCACCCTCTACGACCGCGTTCGCATCGAGCCCACCGACGAGTCGTTTCAGGACGCCATCGCCTTCGCGCGGAGGGGAAGTTACGACGCGTTTGTCGCCGTCGGCGGCGGCTCGACCATTGACACGGCCAAGGCGGTAAACCTCTACACCACCTATCCGCCAGCCGACTTTTTGGATTACGTGAACCCGCCCATCGGCAAAGGGCTGCCGGTACCCGGCCCGCTGAAGCCTCTGATCGCCGTTCCCACAACCGCCGGCACGGGCAGCGAAACTACGGGAGTCGCGATCTTCGATCTGAGCCGCATGCACGCCAAGACGGGTATCGCCAGCCGGCTCATGAAACCGATGCTCGGGCTGCTGGACCCGGAGAACACCCGAAGCCTGCCGCCGCAGGTGGCCGCCTCGACCGGGCTCGACGTTCTCAGCCATGCCCTGGAATCCTACACGGCGTTGCGGTTCGACGAGCGTCCTCACCCGGAAGGGCCCGCTTTGCGTCCGGCCTATCAGGGTTCCAACCCGATCAGCGACGTTTGGTCGCTGGAGGCCCTGCGCATGGTCTCCCGATACCTGGTCCGGGCGGTCGAAGATCCCGCGGATGAGGAAGCGCGCGCCCAGATGCTGCTAGCGGCATCCTACGCCGGAATCGGGTTTGGCAACGCCGGCGTCCACCTGCCGCACGGCATGTCCTACCCGGTCTCGGGAATGGTCCGGGACTATCATGCCGAAGGCTATCCCGGCGATCATGCGTTTCTGCCCCACGGTTTCTCGGTCATTCTGAATTCGCCGGCGGTGTTCCGCTTCACCTCTTCGGCCTGCCCACAGCGTCACCTGGAGGCCGCCGCGGCGCTCGGAGCGGACGTGGCGCACTGCCGGCCGGAGGACGCCGGGAAGGTCCTCTCGGATCGCATCCTTTGGTTCATGCGAAAACTGAAGGCGCCGAGCGGGTTGCGGGAGATCGGCTACACGGCCGCCGACATTCCCCGGCTGGTGGAAGGGACCCTGCCGCAGCATCGGGTGACCAAACTGTCTCCCCGCCCGGCCGGGAGCGAGGATTTGAGCTCCCTGTTCGAGGCCGCCCTCTGAGGGCTAGGAAACGCCCGGCAAGAGCTCGATCCGGTCGATGAAACCGATGACGGCCATGTCGATCGGCGACCCGAGCGGGCGGCCCACGGCGGTCATGGCGGCGAAACCGTCGGTCACGATCAACACGCGGTCGCCCACGCCGGCATCCACCGAGTCCAGCGCCACGATGGCTTCGCCGCGATCCGTGCCATCCAGATTCAGCGGCTGAACCAGCAGGATCTTGCGTCCCTCATGGCTCGGGTGCTTTTGAGTGGCCGTCAGGTCTCCCACCACCCGTGCGATCAACATGCCCGGACCTCGCCGCGCAGATGGATGGAATCGACGATGCCCACGACCGTGGCATCGGTGGGTGGTTCCTGGGGAAGAAACGGAAAGCTGGCTTCCTTGCTGCGGACCCAGTAGACAATCTCGCCCGCGCCGGCCCCGGTCCAGTCCGTGCAGATGAGGCGTTTGCCGGCGTCTTCGAGAGCGGCTGTTACCGGCTGGACCACCAGCATGCGCAGACCCTCCATTTGAGGGTCCTTCACGGTCGCCCACACGCTTCCGACAATGCGGCCCAGGAACATGACTCAGTCCAAATGCACTTCGTCGACAATGCCGATGATGGCCGTATCGACGGGTTTATCCTTGCAGCCTTCCGCCATACGCGCGGAGCTTCCCGAAACGGCGATGACGCGCTCGCGGTTGCCGGCGCCGACCGTGTCGACGGCAACTACGTAGCCGGTTTCGTCCTTTCCTTCGGGCGAGACAGGCTTCAGGATGAGAAGCTTCATGCCCTCCAGACGGGGGTCTTTCCGAGTTGCGACCACCGTGCCCACGACGCGGGCCAGAATCATGAGAGCCTCGCGATCCGGCTACTTGGCGGCCGGCGCATGCGACTTGCCAATCGGCAGAACGTCTTCCAGGCTTTGGTGCGGGCGTGGAATCACGTGCACGGAAACGAGCTCGCCCACCCGCCGCGCCGCGGCCGCGCCGGCATCGGTGGCCGCTTTGACCGCCGCCACGTCGCCGCGCACCATGGCGGTCACGTAGCCGGAACCGATCTTCTCCCAGCCGACCAATTCGACCTTGGCGGCTTTCACCATTGCATCCGCGGCTTCGACCATGGCCACCAAGCCGCGCGTTTCGATCATTCCCAACGCTTCACCCATCTATATTCTCCAACGACGCTTTCCGGGACCTTCGATTGTAGCAAAAGGGGCCGGAGGCTACAGCGGGCCCTCGATGCGTGAGACTTGCCCGACGGGCTGCCCGCCTCCCACGCCGATGCGCACCTTGTTCTTCGGGATGTCCGCTGGGACAATAGTGAACTCCACGGTGCGGGTTTCGCCGGGCCGCAGATGGACCCGCTGAAATCCACGCAAATCCCGGATGGCTTCGTCCGCCGTTCCGCTGAGATACAGTTGCACTACCTCGTCGCCCTCGCGCGCGGAAACGTTCTTGACGCGCGCCGAAATGCGCCAGCCGCTCGCGTTGCGGGTATCGTGAAGGTTGGAATACCGGAACTTCGAGTAACTCAAGCCGAAACCAAAACCCCAGAGCGGCTCGCCCTGGAAGTAGCGATAGGTCCGGCCCTTCATGGCGTAATCGTCGAACGGCGGCAACTGCTCCACGCCGCGGTAGAAAGTCACCGGGAGGCGGCCGGCGGGATTGTTCACTCCGGCGAGCGTCTCGGCGATGGCGGTTCCAATCTCCTCGCCTCCGTACCACGCTTCCAGGACTGCGGCGGCATGTTCGGCGGCGAAGTTGGCGGCCAGGGCGCTGCCGCTAGTCAGCACGACCACCACCGCCTTGCCGGTGGCCACGGCCGCCTCGATCAATTTCTCCTGCGGTTCAGGCAGATTGAGATCGGTACGATCCCCGCCGGAGAAACCGGGAACGCTGACGCGCATCTCTTCGCCTTCCAGGCTGGGATTCAAACCCACGAAGGCCACGGTGACGTCGGCGCCTTTGACGGCTTCGACGGCTTCGGCCAGCAGCGGCGCCGCGGGCGGAAGCCACATGAGTTGGGCAGAGCCTCCCGCAGCCGGGGCCGCATATTCCACTCGCAAACGGTAAGTGCGGCCGGCTTCCAGTTGCGCGTGCCGCTGCGGCGCCTGGGCTTCGGCGCCCAGTTCCTTATCGTCCAGAAAGATGCGCATGGCGGACCGTCCGCCGCTTCCCGGACCGATAACGTAATCGCCGCCCACCGGCGTGCGGAGCGTGCCGGTCCAGCGTACGGAGTATCCGCGCTGCGGGAAAGCCGCGGCCACGGCCGGATCGGCGATGCCGGAGGGTTGATAGGCTCGCGGTTCGACGCGCTGGAGCTTAGGCTGTCCTTGAAAATCGGCGCTGTCGAAGTACTCGGCCAGCAGGCCATGGCCCGTACCGCTGGGCGGCGTCAAGACATCCGATGGTACTGGCGATTGGGACGCGGTGGTGTAGGCGGCGCCGAGCGCAAAGCGGATCTGCGCCTTTCCGCTGAACTGACGCTCCATCCCTTCGAGCGGCGTCACCTGTTTCGAAGAGAATCCGTTATAGTTCCCCATCAGAGCTTCAGGGTCGTCCGCGGACGGGCCAATCACCGCGATCTTGCGCACGGACGCCTTCAACGGCAGTGTCTGGTTCTGGTTTTTCAACAGCACGATGGACTTGCGCGCGGCTTCGAGCGCGAGTTGACGGTGCTCGGCCGAATCGACCTCGGAATACGGGATCTTCGAAAAGGGAACGCGCTCGGGAGGATCGAACATGCCCAACTTGAAGCGTGCGACAAACAAGCGTTCGAGCGACCGGCTGATCTCCGCTTCGCTAATCAACCCCGCCGTCACTGCGCCAGTGAGCGACCGGTACTCCGTACCGCAGGTAAGATCCGTGCCGGCCTTTACCGCCGCGGCGGAAGCTTCCCCGACCGTCGCCTTGTAATGATGGCCCCGGTAGATGTCGCTCACCGCGCCGCAATCGCTGACGACATAACCCTGAAACCCCCACTCGTCGCGCAGGCGCTTCTGGAGAAGATCCGTGTTGGCGCAGGCGGGCGCGCCATCCACGCTGTTGTAGGCGCACATCACGGAATCCGCCTTGCCCTCCACAATCGCCGCGTGGAAGGCCGCCAGGTAGGTGTCATCCAGATCGCGCTCGCTCGGTTGCGCGTCGAACTGGTGGCGCGTGGATTCCGGTCCGCTGTGAACCGCGAAGTGCTTGGCCGTGGCGATCGCCTTGAAGTAATGCGGGTCGTTGCCCTGCATGCCCTCAATGAAAGCCACCGCCATGCGGCCGGTGAGGTAGGGATCTTCGCCGTAAGTCTCCTGGCCGCGCCCCCAGCGGGGATCGCGGAAGATGTTGATGTTGGGCGACCAGAACGTCAGGCCATGATAGCGGCTGTGGTCGTTGTTGCGTATGGCCTCGTTGTACTTGGCGCGCGCTTCGGTGGAGATCGCGTCCGCAATCCGGTGCATCAAGTCCGTGTCCCAAGTTGCCGCCAGACCGATGGCCTGCGGAAAGACGGTTGCCAGCCCCGCACGCGCCACGCCATGCAGGGCTTCGTTCCACCAATCGTACGCCGCAACTCCGAGCCGGGGGATGGCCGGCGCGGTATTCTGCATTTGCAGAACCTTCTCCGCGAGCGTCATGCGGGAAACGATGTCCGCCGCCCGCCGCTCGGGAGATAGATCGGGATTCAGGTACGGCGGGTTGTCCGCCGCCTGACCGGCCAAGTGGATGGTCCCGGCCAACAGGCCGATAAACGCGAGCGCCGGAACGATTGCCGCTCTTCTCATGGGGCAGCGACTCCTTTGAGCTGGAATTCAACGATACCGCTCTGCGCCCGGTGGGGCGGACCTCCCGGTCTGCCTTTTCTTTGTAGCGTTACTCGCTCGCCACTTGCAGCGCCATTTCCATCGCCCGATCCCGGCCGGCGAGGATATCTTCGATGGAGTACTCGACCGGATAGCCGGGGCGAATACCATGGGCTCCTTGCGCGGCGCCATCGATCGCCATATAGTAGCCCACCAGTTGCACAGGCATGACTAGCTTGGAATTGGGAAGCGCCAGCGAGGCTTCGGCGCCCGACGTGTTGCCATAGTATCCTCCCGCGGTTTCTTCGCCGACGAAGGCCGCGCCGCCGCGGTTGTGCAGCATCGCCAGAAACTCACACGTGGTGGAGAAGCTGCCGCCATTCATCAGCGCCACGACCTTGCCGCCAAAGTGCGGAGAGGCGGGCTGCTGGATGCCCCAGTTGGGATGACCCACCACGTGATACTTGCCGTCGGCGCCAAGCTTGACCATCTCGCGAGCGCTGGCCGGTAGCGGCTCGCGGCCGGCAACGTACTTGAAAAAGCGGAAATTGAGCTTATTGACGATCAGGTCGCGATAGTAGCGAAAGGGCTGGTCCGCGAAATACGAGAATAGCTCCCGGCCGAGCTGGTCTTCGCCGCCGCCGTTATCGCGGACGTCCAGAATCAGCCTGGAAGCATTCTTTTCGCGCAGTTCCGTGAAGACGCGCTCGAAGAACGCGCTCAAAGGGATGCCGCCCTCGGCGTTTCCGTCGAATGACGTAATTCTCAGCACGCCGGTCGAGCCGCCATCGACCAGCCGCCACGTGGCATTGGCCGGCTCAGTCGTCTGTGGATGCCCGGTCGGCTCGACGTGACCCATCGAGCTCGGGGTCATACCAGCGAGCGATGTTTCCGCGATCTTGCCGCCCAGCGCATACCGTAACCTGAAGGGGCTCTGCAGTCCCGCGATCAGGTAGAGATTGCGCGCGAATCCGTGGTTGTGGCTGAGCTGGTATGGACCCGCGGTATGCGAATCGCCATCGCCGTGAACCACCGCGAGCATCGATGCCAGGATCTGGCCGATGGGAACGTCGTTGATGGATAGGATCTCAGCGCCGGCCAGTTGCCCACCTTCCGAAAAATCGCGCGCCACATAGACGTTGCCGCCGAGGACCGCAGTCTCGATCGGGATCAGGGGTTCGGCCGCCACCCTCTGCTGAATGCCGCGTGCGGGGCGCAGCGATGTGTGTCCGCACTTGATCCGGGCGACCACGGGCGCCAGCACTCTGTAGAATTCCAGCGCCGTCATCGAGCGGTCGAGCTGAGTTGCGGCGCCGTCGAAAGCGCGGTCAAGCTCGGTCTTCGGCGTGTATCGATAAATGCCGGGGTGGCCTTCCTCAAGCGCCTCGCGCAGAACTTGCAGGTCCCGGCGTAGCTGCGCCGGCGTGAACGTAACGGCGGAGTCCCGAGAGGCTACAACGGGATCCGCCGAAGTCTCAGGGGCCGGCGGAGCCGGTCTCTCCACTTGATCGACGATGACGTATTCCTGGGCGCCGGTTTCCTCGACGAGTTCAAGACCGAGTTGGCCCTTGAGAGCGGCGAACAGCGAGGCCCGGTCCTTGGCCTGCCACTTGAGGTGGACATCGTAGGCGCCGCCAGGAAGCGAAGGGTCTACCGTCACCGGCTCTGTCAGGTAACCCTGCAGCCAGCCGCCGATATTGCTTAAGGTGACGCCGCGAGCATTGAGCGTGGCGCCGCGCGTCAGGGAATACGTCGTGAGATTGATCCGGCCTCGCTCGCGCGCGGCCGACGGAATGAGAGCCAGCGGGCGGCCTTCTACAGGCCGAAGCGTGTACGCGGGCGTATCGCGAGTTTCGCGGTGATACTCCAGGTGAAAGCGAAGAGCGAGCTCGTGCGTCAACAGCGAGCGGAATTCTTCGGCTATGGTAGTGTCGTCCGGCGAGCGCGTTCGCAGGCGCAGGTGCGCTTCGTCGCTGAGCGTGGCCGCCACGGCATAGTGTTCGCTTTCCATCCAACCGGGACCGAGCACCCGTGTCGAAGGAACGCCGGTCGCTATGCCGATCAGAGACGCGAGCGAGATGGCATTCGAGTGCAGGACGCCCTGGCGGATATTGTTCAAACTGGTTGGCGTTCCGCTTGCAGGCGGGCCAATCGAGAACTCTTTCCATGTGGGCGTTTGAGCCGTCAGTAGAAAGAAGGCGACGGGTAGCAAAGCAAATCGGCGAAACATCGGCAGCACACGCTCGATGAGCAATCCAAGCGCCGGAAATCGTGCGAGCGGAATGAGCGGCGTGCTCTCCTCCAGTGTGATTATAGCGGCCTAGGTGTTCCGGCAGTTTCAGCGGTTCCTTCCGCACTCTTCCGTTTAAAATCCTTGGCGCTTGAGGGCGGCGCCCCGCCTACCCCGCCACCCGCTCAATGCTCTCCGCCCCACAGATCTGCTCGACCTGCGTCCGGAATTCCTTATCCGGCCGCACCTTCGAGGGCACGTCGAGCAGCACCGAGAAATCCCGCGGCGCTTCCAGGCGCAGGCGCACCTGCGTGTCTCCGGGCTTGCGGCGGAACAGTTCTTCCAGGGCTTGCGCGCGGTCGGCGGCGGTCTTGCCATTGCGGCCCAACCAGACGCGGATCGAAATCGCGGAGGGCAGATCCACACGGGCGTTCTCCAGCGCCACGATGTCCTGCACCGAGATCTTGGTTGCGCCGCCGTCCTCCGGCAGCGCCAGGCCGCGGATCAGGACCGCCTCGTCTTCCACGATCTGCGGCGCCAGGCGTTCGTAAGCCGTGGCGAAAACCAGGGCCTCGATCGACCCGCTGCGGTCCTCGATGGTCATGGTGGCCCACGGCTTGCCCTCTTTGTTGCGCTTGCGCGCGACGCCCGTCAGAACGCCGCACAGCGCCACATCCGCATTCTTCACCAGGCCGTCCAGACTGGCGCTGTCGCGGGTGGTCAGCTCGGCCACTTTGTCGGCGTAACGGTCCAACGGATGGCCGGTCACCCAGAAGCCCAGCAACTCCTTCTCGCCGGCCAGTTTCTCTTTGTCCGTCCAGTCGGGCACGTTGGGCAGCTCGCCGTGATGCTCTTCGGCGGCGAGCATTTCGCCGAACAAGCCCACCTGGCCGCTCTCGCGGTCGCGCTGGGCGCGCGCGCCGCCTTCCATGGCGCTCTCCACCACCGCGAATCTCTGCGAGCGCGTGCCTTCCAGCGAATCCATGGCGCCCGCGCGGATCAAGCTTTCGATCATGCGGCGGTTCACGGCGCCCAGATCCACCTTCTCGCAGATCTGGTAAATCGAATGGAACCGGCCCACCTCCTCGCGCGCCTTGGCGATGGCCTCCACGGCGGACTGCCCCAGGTTCTTGACCGCGCCCAGCCCGAAGCGGATGGCCTGACCGTCGGGCGTAAAACTCCACTCGCTGTGGTTCACGTCCGGCGGCAGGACCGTAATGCCCATTTCGTGGCACTCGTTGATATACTTCACCACCTTGGCCGTGTTGCCCGTCTCCGAGGTGAGCAGCGCGGCCATGAAATCCACCGGATAGTGGGCCTTCAGGTAGGCCGTCACGAACGCAAGGTAGGCGTACGCCGCCGAGTGCGATTTGTTGAAGCCATAGCCCGCGAACTGTTCCATCAGGTCGAAAATCTTCTCGATCTTCTTCTGCGGGAAGCCGCGGGCCACCGCCCCCTGCACGAACCGTTCGCGCTGCTGGACCATCTCCTCCAACTTCTTCTTGCCCATGGCGCGGCGCAGCAGGTCGGCGTCGCCCAGCGAATAGCCCGCTAGGCGGTTCGAGATCTGCATCACCTGCTCCTGGTAGACGATCACGCCGTAGGTCTCCTCGAGCAGTTCCTTCAACTCCGGCAGGTCGTACTGCACGGCGCGGCGGCCCCATTTGCGCTCGATGAAATCGTCCACCATTCCGCCCTGTATGGGACCGGGCCGGTACAGCGCGTTGAGCGCGGTGAGGTCTTCCAGGCGGCTCGGTTGATAGCGCCGCAGGATGTCGCGCATGCCGCTCGATTCGAACTGGAATACGCCGCTGGTGAAACCCTTGCAGAAGATCGCGTAGGTTTCCTTGTCGTCGAGCGGCAGGTCCTCGGGCACGATTTCGACGCCGTGGCGCTTCTGGATGAGCCGCTGCGCGTCCTGAATGAGGGTGAGCGTGGTCAGGCCCAGAAAGTCCATCTTGAGGAGTTGGAGCTTATCCAGGCCGTTCATATCGAACTGCGTCACGATTTCATCGCGGTTGGTCTTGTAGAGCGGTACGAGTTCCTGGAGCGGCTGGGGCGAAATCACCACGCCCGCGGCATGCACGGAACAGTTGCGCGCCAGGCCTTCGAGACGCAGGGCCACCTTGAGCACGTCCGCCACGCGCGGGTCTTTATTGGCCGCCTCGTTAAAGCCCGGCTCCTGCTTGATGGCGTCTTCGAGCGAGATGTTTAAGACGCTGGGGACCATCTTGGTGAGGCGTTCCACGTCCTGGAACGGAATCTCCAGCACACGGCCCACGTCCTTGATGGCGGCGCGCGCCCCTAGCGTGTTGAAGGTGATGATCTGGGCGACCTGCTCGCGGCCGTATTTCTGGGTGACGTATTGAATCACCTCGCCGCGCCGGTTCATGCAGAAGTCCACGTCGATATCAGGCATGCTGACGCGTTCGGGGTTCAAAAAGCGCTCGAAAAGGAGCCCATATTGAAGCGGGTCGATATCGGTGATCGCCATGGCGTACCCCACCAGGCTGCCGGCGGCCGATCCGCGCCCCGGACCCACCGGGATACCGTTGGCCTTGGCGTAGCGGATGAAGTCCCAGACAATCAGGAAGTACCCGGAGAACTTCATCTGCTGGATCATCTGGATCTCGCGGTCCAGGCGCTCGGCGTACTCCGCGAGATCGTGCTTCAGGTATCCCTTGGCGCGCATGGCCTCAAGGCGCGGACGGCGCTTCTCGAAACCCTGCCGCGCCACGTATTCGAAAAAGGTGTCGGCGGAGTGGCCTTCGGGAACGTCGAATTTGGGGAACGGCTCCTTGACCTTTTCGAGCTTGACGTGGCAACGCTGGGCGATGTCCCAGGTACGGTCGACGGCGTCCTCCAGTTCGCCGAAAAGCTGCATCATTTCGTCGCGCGTCTTCAAGTAGAAGTCGGGCGTGGACCAGCGCATGCGGCTGGGGTCGTTCATGTTCTTGCCGGTCTGTATGCAGAGCAAGATCTCATGCGGGCGCGCGTCTTCCTTGCGAAGGTAGTGCGAATCGTTGGTGGCCACCAGCGGCAGACCGGTCTGCTGGGACAAACGGTTCAGCTCGGGGATCAGCCGGCGGTCCTGTTCCAGGTGGTGGTCCTGCACTTCCAGGAAGAAATTGTTCTGGCCGAAGATGTCGGCGTAGGTGTGAGCCAGGCGGCGGGCATCTTCGCGCTTATCGGAAAGCAGCGTCTCCGGGATGTGGCCGCGCAGGCAGGCCGACATGCCGATCAGCCCCTTCGAGCGCCGCGCCAGCAAGTCCAGGTCGATGCGCGGCTTGTAATAGAAGCCCTCCAGGTAGCCGGTGGACACCAGGGCGATCAGGTTGCGGTAGCCCTCCTGGTTTTCGCAAAGGAGCACGAGGTGGTTATAGCGGTCGCCATCGGACCGAGTCTTGTGCCCTTGCTGCGAAACATAAACCTCGCACCCGATCACCGGGTGTACGCCGGCCGCCACGGCGGCGTTGTAAAACTTCACCGCGCCGAACAGATTGCCGTGATCGGTCATGGCCACCGCGGGCATTTTCTGCTCGACGGTCAGCTTCATGAGCTGGTCGATATCGCAGGCGCCATCCAGCAGGGAATAATCCGTATGGCAGTGCAGGTGAACGAACGGCATCGTCGAGTCGGCTCCTAAACGCGCCGGGGGAGGCTTTCGAAAAGGTTAACTATATTCTAGCGCCGGCAGGGGAATGCGTTCAGCCCAGCTCGCCCACGATCCGCAGAATCTCGTCCATCGAAGCGTGCGCGGCGGCAATGAGGGTGCCGTCGAAGATGTGGGTCTCCAGGCCGAGTTTCTGGGCGTAGCCGTCGCGGTCCAATGCCGTCATGATGGCTTTCCAGTCCTCCTTCTCAGGGCTGGTGGGCATGACTCCTTTGGCTTTTACCTGGATGTTCAACAGGCGCTTCTGCGGCAGGAGCTTGTATCCGTCGGGATAAGACGTCTCTTTCCCGTAGGCGTTATGCGGGTCCCAATTCATCCCGAGCCACTTGGAGGGGATCAGTTTCATGATATCGGCCAGCTCCGCGGAGGTGCCTACGTTCTGCGATCCCTCGTTCTCGATCAGCAGATAGACCTTCTCCTTCTCCGCGACTTTGATCATCGGACCGAGCACATCGGCCACTTGTTGAAATGCGTTCCGGGGTTCCGCCAGCCGCGTGCCGGTGAAGACGCGCACCTTGTCGCAGCCCATCCATTGGGCGCAGTGGATGGCTTTCTCTAAATCCTCCATGCGGTTGTCGAAGCGCGCCTTCTCGCTGGCCAGGCGCTTTTCTCTGGCTGCCGCGTCTTCGGGACGCCGCCGGGGCGGCTCCATGCCCGGCCAGGTGAACTTCATCAGGCTGGTATTGATAAAAGAGACTTTCAGGCCTTCTTTTGAGAAACGGATGGCATCCGCTTTGATTTCGGCCTCGGTGAGGGTGAAGTACTCCTTGCGGCTCTCCGCTGTGTGACGGTCGCGGATCTCGACGTTCCGCAGCCCATACTGGTGCGCGAAGGCGATGGATTCCTCCGTGGTGTTCCCGATCTCGTCGGTGATGGCGCTGATGCGCGATTTATCCCAGTGGGTGCGCGCCTGCAACGGCAGTGCGCAGGCGGCGCCGGCCGCCGCAAGGAGCTCTCGTCTGGTCATGGGAGCATTGTACTGCCGCGCGGACCTCGCGGTGTGGGCGTGGTAGGGACGGGCGGATTCGAACCGCCGACCTGTCGCTTAGGAGGCGACCGCTCTATCCATCTGAGCTACGTCCCCACGATCTTCTTATTGTAGCGTTCGAGCCCCTTGCGGCCAATGTCGCCGCGGTAATGCATACCATCGAAACGGATTTCCCGCGCGGCTCGGTAAGCGCAGCCGATGGCTGTTTCAAGGTCATCGGCGCCGGCGGTGACGCCGAGCACGCGGCCGCCGGCGGTTTCGATGCCGTGCCGGCCTTGGCGCGTTCCGGCATGAAAGACCGTGGCCCCGTGGGCCTCCGCGGAATCGAGGCCGGAAATCGGCCGGCCCACTTCGTACGTCCCGGGATAGCCGCCCGAGGCCAGCACGACG
>OBLW0100000470.1_pt1 | contig 34449 bp, 27 predicted proteins | sample 1520161 | NCBI WGS metagenome assembly OBLW01 (sample SAMEA3539309, study PRJEB22396) | soil metagenome | biome: tundra; feature: field; material: soil | place: USA | collected 2010-05 | depth 0.15 m
CATGAGATTCGTCCTTGCGCTGCCCGGCGGAAAGAAAAGGCGAAGGAAGACACCCTCCAGTTCGACAACAATCTTTAGCCTGGTTTAGGCGAAGCCAGCAGGGCGATTTCGAGAACATTGGAACTCCGCAGGGCTGCCTCCAGCCTCCAGCCCATCGCCTCGGCGAATGCGCGTGCAAGCGGCAAGCCAAGCCCAATGTGGCGGCCGCCACTTCGCGCGGCCTCCTTTCGCCAAAATCGCTCAAAAAGCAGCGGAAGATCTGCCGGCGTCAGGTCGCCTACCGTGTTGGCGATGCTCACGAGCGCCTCGCGATCGGAAGGCACCGTGATTTTAACCAAGCCTGGAGCGGACGCATACTCGACGGCATTTTCGAGCACATTATCGAGAATCGAACGGAGCAGCGCGGGGTCGGCCTCCACCGCGACTTCCGCAAGATCAAGCTCCACCCGCAACCCGCGGCCTGCCGCCTTTTCGGCAAGCCGGCTCCAGCGCTGCCGAACCGCATCGCCGAGGGAGATCGTGTCCCGGCGCGTGTCCAACAAGCCCTGTTCGCTCCTGGCCAAGGCGAGCATGTGGGCGACCATCCCCTCCATCTGTTGCGCGATCGCCAACGTGTCGCGATCGATGGCCGAGTCACGGGTATCGGGCCACTTGAGCGCGCACTCGGCGGCGGTTCGCAGTTCGGCGAGGGGGGTTCGAAGCTCGTGGGCCAGATCGGAGGAGAACCGGCGTTCGCGCTCGAACGAATGCTCGATGCGAGCGAGCAGGTCATTCAGTCGAACGGCTATCGACCGCAGCTCGTCCGGCATCGTGTCCGCCGGGAAACGGGTTGCGAGCGAGTTCGAATTGATGGCTGCCGCCTGTTCTCCCAGCCGGGCGAGTGGCTCGAGCCCCTTCCTGAGAACACGGGGAATCAGCCAGAGGGTTGCGGCGAAAAGGGCAACGCCGGTGGCGACGGCAAGCGCAAACAATCGAAACAAATCCTCACCAAGGTCCGATGACCGCGATGCAACGATCAGCGTTAGCTGCGGACCCGCTGCCGCCGCGCCGGGCGACTTCGGAACAAAAGTGAATCCTATTGCCCGGGCCGGCTGACCACTGGGGAGCCTCATTTTCCAAAACAGCCGTCTGGGGGCTAATCCGGGACGCATTTCGAGATTGGCGCCGCCCAGCGACTCCGATCGAGCCAGGCGCCGTCCCTGGGTGTCCCAAAGCTCGAAATAATCGCGGGGCCGGCGGTCATCGAAGCCCTGCAGGAAGTGGTCCGTAAACTCCACCCGCACTCCGTCCGGCCCGAGTTCCGTGAGTGTGCTGATCGCGAGAGCCTTGGCCTGCAGGGCTTCGTCGAATTGCTCGATCGCCGCCTCGCGCGCGGCCAGCAACAGGGCGAGCAGTCCAGCCCCGCCCAGGGCCGCGATTGCGCCGAGGAGCGTGCGGGTGAGATGCCTGCGGAGGGATTTCATCCGATGACCGCGTCTGGCGCCTCGAGCACGTAGCCCATGCCGCGCCTCGTGTGAATGAGGATTTTGTCGCCCCGCTCCGTCAGCTTCTTGCGCAGGCTGCAGACCGCCGAATCGATCACGTTGCTCATCGGATCGATCTGACCGTCGTAGATATGATTCTCGATCTCGGTCCTGGAGACCACCTCGCCCTGCCTGCGGACGAGGTACTCAAGAAGCATGTATTCCCGGGCGGTCAGCTCGATCGGGCGGCCACCGCGCCGCGCCGACCGCCTGAGCGTGTCGACTTCCAGGTCGCCGACCCGCAAGACGTTTTGCTTCTGCCCGTAGGCCCGTCGGCAAAGGGCCTGAATGCGGGCAAGGAATTCCTCGAGCGCAAACGGTTTGACCAGATAGTCATCCGCTCCGGATTCGAGCCCCTTCACCCGGTCCGAAACCGAATCGCGAGCCGTCAGGAGAAGCACATGCGCCCGGCCCTCGTTGCGGCGCAGGGCAGCGAGCACCTGGAGGCCGTCCATCTTGGGCAGCATGATGTCCAGGACGATCACGTCGTACTCGTTGGAAGTCGCGAGCCAAAGGCCCTGCTCTCCGTCGCTGGCGACATCGACGGCATAGCCGCTGTGCTTTAGAGACGCTCCCAGGCTTCGCTGGAGTCGCGGGGAATCCTCAACGATCAGCAGGCGCATGGAGGGGGCGGATCACGGTGGCACGTTACCGCATAAACCATGATGGCAGCATTACGAGCAAAACGGCGCGGCGAGCTCCGACGATTCGCCCCGTGCCCTTGAGTAATTGGCCGCAGAGTCTTCCGAGAATCAGGCAGTCGCATGCCGCAATTGGGGCCTTTTTGTCCCGGTACCCACATTCACTTCCGAATGGGGCCCCACAATTACTTCCGCGCATAAATTTTTCAGGGAATAAATTGTGAATAAGTTTTATCGTTTTTGGGACCTTCTTTGCTTGACCAGGGTGGGGTGAAATGGGTTGAAATGGGGTGTTGTGGGGGATACGGTGCCCCCAGTCCACTTCATGGAGGAAACAGGCAAAGCTTCGTATACGAGCCTTTTTAGGCACACCCTCGACGAAAAGGGTCGTCTGACGATCCCGTCGGCTTGGCGGGGCGCGCACGCGGAAGCTGATGTTTTCCTGGCGACGCCGCACCCGGACGGGTATGTCGCGGTGCTTCCGCCAGCGGAGGTTGAGAAGCTGCATGCGAAGATCGCCCAGATGGCGCTCAGCGACGGGGCTGCTCAGGATTTCTCCGCCAGATTCTTTTCCCAGACCCAGTCCTTCAGCTTCGACAAGCAGGGGCGCGTGCTCCTCGACCCGGGGCTCCTGAAACACGCCGGGATCACAAAGGACGCGATTCTTGTCGGGACGCTCACCAAGTTCAATCTCTATGCTCCCGCGCGCTGGGAGAAGGTGGAAGCCCGCACCGCGGGCGAGAATTTCGGCGATCTGATGCGCCGGCTCGGCATCTGACCATGCGCGGGTCCACGGAAATTCCCGTTGCCACCATGAGCCCAGGCCACCAGCCCGTACTCCTCCGCGAGGTTTTGGAGTATCTGGCGCCGCGGACCGGCGGGCGCTACCTCGATTGCACCTTTGGGGGCGGCGGGCACACGCGGGCCCTCCTCGATTCGGCGCCCGGGGTGCAGGTGATAGCCATGGACCGCGACCCGGAGGCGCAGAAGCGCGCGGAAATCGTGCGCGAGCAGTATCCCGGGCAATTCTCCCTCATCGACCGGGATTTCGGCCGGCTGGGGGAACTCCCGTTGAAGGGGTTTGACGGGATCCTCTTTGACCTCGGTGTTTCGTCCTTTCAATTGGACGATCCGGCGCGGGGTTTCTCTTTTAGGTGTAACGGGTGTGTTGACATGCGAATGGATCCCCGGACGGGCGTCCCCGCGAGTGCATGGCTTGAGTCCGCAACCGAAGAGATGCTCGTCCGGGCGATCCGCGACTACGGCGAGGAGAAACACTGGCGCAGGCTGGTCCGGGCGATCCTGGCAGCCCGCGGAACCGGGGCGCTCGCGCGCACGGAGTCCCTCGCCGAACTGATATCCGGCGCGATTCCTGAAAGAGACCGGCGAACCGCCCGAATCCATCCTGCGACCCGTTCCTTCCAGGGAATCCGGATCGCCGTGAATGACGAGATAGGCGCCCTGGAACGGGCCTTGCCGGCGGCGTTCGACCGTCTGGCCCCCGGCGGGGTGCTCTGCGTCATCAGCTTTCATTCCCTTGAGGACAGGCCCGTCAAGCGATGGCTGCGGCGCTGGTGCGGACTGCCCGAGAACGCGGAAGACGCGATGCCGCAGGATCTGCGGATCCGCCTCGCCGAACCCCTGACGCGCCGTCCGGTGACCCCGGGCGATGCCGAACTTGACGCCAATCCGCGAAGCCGCTCGGCCAAGCTCCGCGCAATCAGGAAACTATGAGGATATCGAACAACCGCGCATTTGTGAACCAGGTGGTCATCGGCACCCTGGTCGCCGTTGGCGTCAGCGGCTCGGTCGGCATCGGTTCGGTATGGCTGCGCCATCAGATCTCTGTGACCGCCGCGGCCAACAAGGCGCTCGAAAACCGCCTTGCAGAGGTCGAACGACTGACCCAGCAGACAGGCACGTGGATTGCCGAGGAGCAGGACGTCACTGCGCTGCTGAGGCGGAACTCGGAATGGCGCCTGGGGCTCATGCCCCCGCAGGACGGCCAGGTTCAAAGGATCACCGAGGATTCCGTCGCCTACCTTACCGCCAAGCGCGACAGCGGCCTTTTCCGGGATCGGGCCCCGTTCCCAGCCGAGGTTGAATTCCCGAAGACCCTCCAGTCTGCTGGCAGCGGAATCGCGTCTGCGGAGGCCGGGACTCAGTCCGGCCCCGCTGCGGGGGGGATGGGACGCGCAATGTTTTCCGGCGGCTTGCTGCAGGGAGTCGTGCGCCCGGGGGATGACATTCAGTCGGTCTTCTTCCGGGTGGCGGTGCGGCGCTGACATACGGAAGACATGTCAAAGGGCTTTGCCTCCAATTACCGCGTCGGCCTTCTCGCGGGTGTGATCCTCCTCGGCTACGGAGCGCTGGGCGTACGCCTCGTGTGGTTGCACGTGATCGATCGGGACCATCTGCTGACGTCCGTCGAGAAAGTTCGTCGCGAGGTCATTCCCGAATATGCGAGGCGCGGCGACATCCTGGACATCAACAACACCCTTCTGGCCACGAGCGTTTCGCTGGTCCGCGTGGGCGTGGATCCGACCATGGTGCGACCGGAGGATGTGTCCAAATGGCCGGAACTGGCGCGGCTTCTCCAAGTGCCGCTCGCCCAGGTGCAAATGGCCGTTGCCACCAGGTATAGGACACCCACACAGGCCCGCGCGGGTGCGTCCGCCGGCTTGGCGTCGAATTCCGCAAAAGATGCTCCGCTGCCCGCAGCAAACCCGGGCTCCCAATCGTCAGGATCCAACCCTCAGGCGATGGCGGTCCATTTCACCATTGGAGAAGCCTCGGAGGACGCCACCCCGGCCGGGGAGGTTGCGGCGGATTCCGCCGTTGCGGATGGCGATGATGTAACCGTTGGCGAGCCGGATTCCACCGGGCGAAAGCCCATCCAGTATGTGAAACTCAGCGATAACGTCCCGCAGGATGTCTATGCGCAGATCCGCAAACTTGGCATCCCTGCCGTGTGTGCCGGGAACGTCTACCACCGCGAATACCCCCAAAACGAAATCGCCGCCCACCTGATCGGCTACGTCAACGGCATGGAGCAGCCGGCCAACGGGATAGAAAACTATGCGAACTTCTTTCTCCGCGGGCAAAACGGCTGGGTCGAAACGGAGAAAGATGCCTTTCAACACGAGCTGGCTCAGTTTCGCACCAGGGAGGTGCCCGCCGCCGACGGCTACAGCATCGTGCTTTCGCTGGATTCAACCGTGCAGCACCTTGCGGAGGCCGAACTCGAGATCATCCATCAGAAGTTCCGGCCGAAACGGGCCACGATCATCGTCAGCTCGGCGGAGACCGGTTTCATCCTGGCGATGGCCAATTATCCCACGTTTGACCTGAATCACTACAACAAGGTCCCGCCCGCGGAGATGGCTTCGATGCAAAACATCGCCGTCTCCAATCTCTATGAACCGGGATCGGTTTTGAAGATTGTCGCGGCCTCCGGGGCGCTGGAAGACGGGCTTGTAACGCCGGAAACTCTCTTCGACTGCAACATCGACAAGATCGATTACAACGGGAAAACCCGGCCCCTGCTTCACGACGACGCGCAGGATCACTTTCCCGGCCCGATTCCGGTCTGGAAAATCATTTCGAAATCGTCCAACCGCGGCGCCGTGCAGCTGGCCATGCGCCTGGGGGACGAACGGTTCTTCCACTATGTGCAGGAGTTCGGATTCGGCCGACCGACGGGGTTTCCCGTCGGCGGCGAGCCTCCCCCCGCCGCCCTCAGGAGAAACGCCCCGCCTCCGGACAAATGGGATTATCTGACGATCACCCGGATGCCGGCGGGCTATTCAATTGCGGTCACTCCGCTCCAGATGCACCAGGCGATGAGCGTCATCGCCAGCGGCGGAGTCATGCTCAAGCCCCAGATCGTCAAGCAGGTGAAGGACGCGTCGGGCGAGCTGGTCTATCGGTTCGACCGCATGGAGGAGCGCCGGGTGATTTCGGAACGGACGGCGCGCCTTATGGCGAAGCTGCTGCAACGGGTTGCAAGCGAGGAAGGGACCGCGCCCTCGGCGGCGATTCGCGCCAACGGCGTCGATTACGAGGTGGCGGGCAAGACCGGCACGGCGCAGAAGCCGATTTCCGTCACGCTGCCTTCGGGAAAGGTCGTTTTGCGCGGTTATTCCGAGCATGATCACATCGGTTCCTTTGTCGGATTCTTTCCGGCCAGCGATCCGCAGGTCGTGATCTCCGTCGTCGTGGACGACGCGGACGAGCGCTTCATGGGAAAGACAGCGTATGGCACGCTTGTCGCCGCACCCTCTTTCCATCATCTTGGGGAAGAACTCATCCCTTACGTGCCGATCCGGCCGCCGTCTTCGGCGGTGAACTCGGGCCGCTCCCTGCTCGCCCTGGAAGGAGGCCGCCGGTGATCGGATACCTGACCCAGGACTACGCGCTAATTCATGCACTGGGATCGCGAACGCTGCGACGAACACGCCGCGAGACCGCCGCCCTCAACCGATTCTTCTCGATGGCTCCCAAACTTTCAGACTTCTTGCAGGAGGGTGAAATCCTCTCGAGCAAGGGAAATCTCGACTGCCCCATTTCGGGTCTCGCGCTGGACAGCCGGCGCGTTGTCCCGGGAAATGTTTTCTTCGCCCTTCCCGGGCGGCGCGCGGACGGATCCCAGTTCATCGACGAGGCGGTCAGCCGCGGCGCCGCGGCCGTCATCGCCACGCATTTGCCGGCGCACGTCCCCGCCCGCGTCGCCTTCCTCCAGGTGGCGGACGCAAGGGCGGTGCTCGCCCGCGTGAGCCGCCGCTACTACCGGTATCCTGACAGGGATCTGACTGTCATTGGCGTCACGGGCACCAACGGCAAGACGACTGTCACCCATCTTCTCCGGCAGTTTCTCGAGGGAGAGCGGCGCGTGGGCGTGATCGGCACGATCAGCTACGATCTTGGGGCTCGCACGGTGCCGGCGTTCCGCACGACCCCCGAGGCGCTCGACATCTATGGAATGATGGCGCAGATGCGCGACGCGGGCTGCCGGGATGCCGTGATGGAGGTCAGTTCCCACGGGATCGACCAGCTGCGCGTCCTCGACCTTGAATTCGGAGCCGCAGTCTTCACCAACCTCACGCGGGATCACCTCGATTACCACAAGACACTGGAGGCCTATTTCGAGGTGAAGACGCGGCTTTTCACGGGTTCCCTCGGTTCCCCGCCGAAGGTGGCCGTCGTGAACCTGGACGACCCGTACGGGGCGCGGCTCGCAGGACAATTGGGCGGGGCGGGCACGCCCGCAAGGCTCATCACTTTCGGAGAGGACGCGGGCGCGATGGTCCGGGCCGGGCAGATCGTCCTCAGCCCGAAAAGCACGCATTTTCGGCTGTCATGGCCCGAGGGGCGCTCGATCGAGGTCGAGTCGCCGCTTGTCGGCCGGTACAACGTGAGCAATCTCCTGGCCGCTGCGGCGACCGCATGGGGGCTCGGCCGCGATCCCGCCGTTTTTCTTCCGCGGCTCGCCAGGTTCCCGGGCGTCCCCGGGCGCATGGAACGCATCGAGGCCGGGCAGCCCTATGATGTGTTTGTCGATTACGCCCACACGGACGACGCATTGCGAAACGCGCTCGGCATGCTGCGCCCCATCACAAGCGGCCGCCTGCTTGTCGTGTTCGGCTGCGGCGGAAACCGCGACCGGACGAAGCGGCCCCTGATGGTCCGGGCCGTTCAGGATTTCGCGGACTTCGCCTTTGCAACCGCCGACAATCCCCGGAGCGAGGCGCTCGACAGGATCTTTTCCGACATGAAGGAAGGGGTCGCCCAGCCGGAAAAGATCACATGGATCGAAGATCGCAGGCGGGCGATCAGCATCGCCCTGGATGCGGCCCGCGCGGGCGACACGGTCCTGATCGCCGGCAAGGGCCACGAAAGCTACCAGGAATTCGCCGACACGATCATCCCGTTCGACGACCGCCAGGTCGTCCGCGAACTGATCGGTGTCAAGACGCTCCGGGAGGTGCGCGGGTAGGGCGTCGTCCCCGGTTCGCCGCGGCGTCCCTGAAGAAGGGAGCTGCCGTCCAAGACCTGCTCAGAAATCATGGCGGCATTCGACCCAGAATTCCTCGCCCGCTGGACATCCGGCCGGTGGACTGCGGCTCCATCCGCGCCGATCCGCGGATTCGCGACGGACAGCCGGCAATTGCGGCCGGGGCAGTTGTTTGTCGCCCTGCGCACGGAGAAACGCGACGGACACTCGTTTGTCGATGCGGCGCGATGCGCGGGAGCCTCCGCGGCCCTGGTCGAGGCGCCCGTCGCGGGTGTCGGGCTCCCGCAGCTTGTCGTCGGGAATCCCCTTGCGGCCCTTCAGGCGATAGCCCGCAGGCATCGGCGAGCGTTCCACCGGCCCGTCGTGGGAATCTCCGGGAGCGCGGGAAAGACCTCCACCAAGGAGCTGCTCGCGGTATTGCTCGGAGGCGCGGACGACGACGATGCCCGGACGGAGGATGCGCGGGCCCCGGTTCTGGCGACCCGGGGGAACCTGAACAACGATATTGGCGTTCCGCTGACGCTGACGCGCCTGGATCCGGCCGTTCATTCCTTCGCGGTGATCGAAGCGGGCATCAGCGCACCGGGTGACATGGCCCCGCTTGCGGCGATGATCGAGCCGGACGTCGCGCTCATCACCCTGGTCGCCCCAGCCCATTTGCAGGGACTCGGCACGCTCGAGACGGTGGCGCGCGAAAAAGCCGCGCTCGCGGCGCGGGTTCGCAGGGGCGGCGTGGCCGTGTATCCGGCGTCCTGCGCTCAGTACGCGGCATTTCGCGAACTGAAGGTGCCGGCGATCGTCGCCGGTCGGGACGATGACGACTCCAACGGGGCGTCCGTCGTTTTCTCGGTGAATCATCGGGTGGGATCGACCGAACTCGTGCTCCGGGGAACCGGGCCTGCGAACGAGACGTTCGTCCTTCCCAGCGTGAGCGACGGCATGGCGCAGAATGCGGCGCTTGCGCTCTGCGCCGCAAGGCGCCTGGGCATCCGGGGCGCGGCCCTGCAGGACCGGCTCCCGCGGTGGCGTCCACCGGCCCTGCGGGGCGAGATTCGCCGCGGGGAGGGGCGCCTCCTGTATCTCGACTGCTACAACGCAAATCCGGCGTCGATGGCGGACGCTCTCGCGGCCTTTGTCCGGATTGCCCCGGCGGATCTGCCGAGGTTCTACCTGATCGGCTGCATGGAGGAGCTTGGCGCGGACGCCGCCCGATACCACCGGGAGATGGGTGCGCTGATCCGGATGCGCCCGGACGACGTCCTCGTCGCGCTGGGGGACTGGGCGGGCGAGGTGGGGGCCGGCGCCGTCCGGGCGGGCGCCCGGTCGGCGCAAATCCGGGCGGCGATCCCCAGCGAGGAGGTTTCCGCCATTCTTGCGGCATTTCGCGGAGCGGTGTTCGCGAAGGGCAGCCGGAGGCATGAACTGGAGAAGTTTTTCCCGAAATGCTGAGATATCTCGCCAATTTCAGCGACCACTTCGGCCCGTTGCGGATGTTCGGGTACGTGACCTTTCGCACCCTTCTGGCCGCGTGCACGGCCGCGCTGATCGGCTTCCTCATAGGCCCCCGGCTCATTGCGCGGCTTCGCCAGCTGAAGTTCGGCCCGCAGTATGACGACGACCGCACAGGGGACCTCGCCCGCCGGTTCGACAAGAAGAACACCCCGACCATGGGAGGCCTTCTCATATTCGGCTCGGTCTTCATCAGTTCCTTCCTCTGGGCCGTGCCCAACATCTGGACCTTCGTCGCCATGTTCGTCTATGCGGCGCTGACGGCCGTGGGATACCGCGACGATTATCTCAAGGTCGTGCGCAAGAGCCGCGACGGCATTTCCTCCTGGGAGAAGATCCTTTGGCAGACGCTCACGACGGTCGTTGCCCTGACCCTCCTGCGGCTGCACCCGGTGAGCGCCGACAAGATCCGCGAGCTGTGGATTCCCTTCCTGAAGCATCCCCTGATCGGGAGCATGCCGCTCGCCGCGCTGTTTGTCCTGATGTACTTCTGGACCGTCGGCTTTTCCAATGCGATCAACCTCACGGACGGCCTGGACGGGCTCGCAGTGGGCTGCACGATATCCGTCGCCCTGGTGTATGGGATAATGGCTTACATTGCGGGGAGGGCGAGCCTTGCCGGCCCCCTCCTCGTCGGCCATGTGCCCGGGACCGATGAATTGACGGTGGTTTGCGGCGCCCTGGTAGGGGCCGGGCTGGCGTTCCTCTGGTATAATTCGCACCCCGCCGAGGTGTTCATGGGGGACACGGGTTCCCTCGCCCTGGGCGGCCTGATCGGGCTGGTGGCCATCATGATCCAACAGCCGGTGACGCTGATCATCGTCGGCGGAGTCTTCGTTTGGGAGGCCGCCTCGGTAATCATCCAGGTGGGGTATTTCAAGCTGACCCGGCGGCGCTTCGGGGAGGGCCGGCGGTTCTTTCTCATGGCGCCCATCCACCACCATTTTCAAAGAAAGGGCTGGCCTGAATCCAAGGTCGTGCTGCGATTCTGGATCCTGTCGATGATCTTCGCCCTTGCCGGGCTTGCCACACTCAGGCTCCGCTGATTCCCATGCCCCCCGCCGCTCCCGCATTTCTCTCGCCGCTCCTCGACCGCCCGGTCGCGGTCCTTGGCGGCGCAGTGAGCGGCGCCGGCGCCCGCGACCTGCTGGCTGCGCTGGGCGCCGAAGGGGTGATCTATGACAGGACGGGCGTCGAGTTCACGGATGCGGCGGCGGCGCTCCACCGACTGGCCGTGTATTCCCCCGGATTTTTCCCCGGGCATCCGTGGCTCGTCAAGGCGCGCGCGGCTGGCTGCTGCTGCCTGGGGGAGATCGACTTTGCGTCGCTTTTCTGGAGGGGGCGCCTGATTGCGGTGACGGGCACAAACGGGAAGACGACGCTCACGGAGTTTCTTTGCCACGCGCTCACATCGACGGGACGCCGGGCGGTTGCGGCCGGAAACGTCGGCCGATCTTTTTCCGGCTTGGCAGCTGCCGAAGGCGGAGGCTCGCGTGAAACCATCGCGGTTTGCGAGGTGAGTTCCTTCCAGGCCGAAACCCTTCACCACTTCCGGGCGGAGGCGACCCTCTGGACGAATTTTGCCGAGGACCACCTCGAGCGCCACGCGGGCATGGAGGCCTACTTCGCCGCAAAGGCGGTGCTCGCGGGCCGGTCGGACCGCGTTTTCGCCGGTTCATCAGTCCGGGCCTTTGCCGAAAGCCTTGCCAGGCGTCCGCCATCGAAAGGCGGGCCCGACCCGGCCATCTTCTTCGACTCGGAGGGCGATCCCACGGCCGACGCGATATGGGTCCGCACGGAGGGCCTGCCCGGGGATCCGGGACTCACGGGAACGGCGTTTTCCGATTATCCGCAGCGGGAAAATTTTGTCCTGGCCGCGGCCTGGTGGCGGGCGGCGGACCTGGGCGTTCCGGCCCTGTATGCGGCGGCCCGCAGCTTCCGCCTGGGCCGCCACCGGCTGGCCCATGTCGCCGAGTTGGATGGGGTGACCTATTGGAACGACTCCAAGGCAACCAACTTCCATGCGGTGGAGGGGGCGCTCCCGAGGTTCAAGTCTCCGGTTCTCCTGATCGCCGGAGGAAAAGGCAAGGGCGGGGATCTGCCGGGTTTTGTCCGCCGGATCGCGCCGCGAGTCCGCCATCTGTACCTGATTGGCGAGACCGCGGGGGAACTGTCGCAGGCGTGCGCCGAAGCCGGCGTCGCGCACTCGGTGCACGGGAGCCTTTCCGCGGCCGTCCACGCCGCGGCAGGCGCGGCGCAGCCGGGCGACCATGTGCTGCTGAGCCCCGCTTTTGCGAGTTTCGACATGTTCAGCAGTTACGCCGATCGCGGGGACCAATTCGAGCAGCTTGTGCGCGAGCTCGGCGCCGCCCCGGTCCGGCCCGTTTGATTTCGGAGCAGTTTCTAATTTCAATCCCCCCCATAATCTACAACAATCTGTTCATGAAAATCATCAGAATTTTCGGCATCGTCGTGGGAATCCATCTCGTGTTGGTTCTCGCCATCTTTTTTGTGACCCCGGGATGCAGCTCGACGGGGAAGCCTGTGGCCGCCGTCCCTGCCGGCGCCCAGTCGAAGCCGGCCGATTCCGTGCCGACCATCGCAGTCCCAAACCTCGCCGTTGCGGCCGCGCCAGCGGCGCCGCTTTTTCAGCCGATCGGAGCCGGGGATCCCCCCGCGGTTTCCTCCGGCGGGGTTGTCTTCTACAGCCCGACCCGCCCGGGCACGGCGGCTGCAACAGCGGTTGAGGCACAACCCGTCGCCGGTGTCACGCCGGCCACGACCTACACGGTCGAGAGGGGCGACAGCTGGTGGACGATCGCGAAGAAGGACCATTTGAAGGTCTCCGATCTTGCAGCGGCCAATAATCTGAAGCCGTCGTCGACGCTGCAACCGGGGCAGAAGCTCCTGATTCCATCGAGGGCCTTGTCGCAGGACGCGGCCGTTGCGGCCGCAGAGACCTCTCCGGCGCCGGCCGCGGCACCCGCGAGGCCGCCGGCGGGCGTGCTCAAGCACGTGGTCAAGCGGGGGGAGACCCTGGGGTCGATCGCGCACGCCTACGGGCTCAAACAGGGCGACCTCGCCGCTGCGAACGCCATCTCCGATCCGGGCAAGATCCGCCCGGGCCAGGAACTGATCATCCCCGCGGGAGGCCATCCCGTCAAACCCGCGAGGACCCGCTCCGGCCCGTCCAACAATGGGGAGGGGCCCGCATCCCGCGCTGCGCCGGACAACTCGGCGCCAGCGGGGTCCGGCCTGCCGCCGCCCCTCCCGGCGCCCGACATGGGTTCGGGCACAGGCTCCGGGCCGGGCGCCGATGTTCCCGTGATCAGGATTGAGCCTTCTGCGCAGCCCGTTCCTGCGAATCCGCCGAAGTGATTGCGCGCCTCCGGGAGAAATGGTGATGAGCGAACAATCGCCATCCGCCCCGCGCGCAAGGATCCGGTTGGTGCCAGGCCCGGTGGCGGTCATCGTCATCTGTGCGATCGCACTCACCTGCCTTGGCCTGACGATCCTTTTCAGCGCGAGCGCATCGTTCAAGCAGGGGCCGTATTTCTACCTTGGGAAGCAGGTGGCCGGAGTGATGGCGGCGGCGGCCATCTGCCTCGTCACGAGCCGCCTGAACCTCGATTATCTGCGCCGCTATGCATGGTGGATCGCCGGCGCCCTGTTCGTCCTTCTTGCCCTTGTGCTCGTGCCGAGTTTCGGCATCACGGTCAAGGGCAGCCGCAGATGGCTGGGGCACGGCTCGGTCCGCATACAGGTGTCTGAATTCGCGAAACTGGCCCTCGTGTTCTGCCTCGCCCACTACCTTGCGATGAACCAGACGCGGTTGCGCGAGTTTTTGCGCGGCTACCTGATTCCGCTGGGGATCGTCGGGGCGTTTGGCGGAATGATCCTTCTCGAGCCCGACTTGGGGACGGCCGCGCTGGTGCTCGCCGTGGGCGTCACCCTGCTTTTTCTCGCGGGCGCGAAATGGCGGTACATCCTGCCGACGGTCGCCCTGGGGGCCCTGTCGTTTGCGGGGCTTGTCATGCTCATGCCGAACCGGCTTCGCCGCTTCACGGCATTCCTCGATGTCGAGGCGAACAAGCAGGGGGGCACGTACCAGCTCTGGCAGTCGCTGGTTGCATTCGCCGCCGGCGGGACGGGCGGGGCCGGCCTTGGGCAGGGGCGCCAGCAGGCAAATTTTCTGCCGGAGGCCCACACGGATTTCATTTTCGCCGTCGTCGGCGAGGAGCTTGGATTGTGGTACACGATGGGTGTCGTCGCGATCTTCACGGTCATTTTTGCCGCGGGCATCGCGCATCTGCGCCGCGCGCCGAACCTCTACCATTATCTTTTGGCCGCCGGGTGCCTTCTCCTGATCTGCCTTCAGGCCCTCATCAACATCGGGGTGGTGACGGGAGTCCTGCCGACCAAGGGCATGTCGCTCCCGTTCATCAGCGCCGGGCTTTCGAACCTGCTCCTGATGGGCCTCCTGCTCGGCGTGCTGATCAATACCGCGCGCACCTGGGGCCGGGTGGTGCTGCCGGATCACGCCCGGTCCATGCGGGAGGTTTGGCGTGAGTAAACGCCGGTTTCTTGTTTCTTGCGGCGGCACGGGCGGTCACCTTTCGCCCGGCATCTCCCTCGCGGAGGGACTGATGGGACGCGGACACGAGGTCATCCTCCTCATAAGCCGGAAGAAGGTGGATGGCCGCCTGATCGGGAAATACCCCGACCTCCGATTTGAGCGGATGCCCGGAACCCCGTTTTCTTGGCGCCCGCTTGCGTTTGCCCGTTGCATGGCATCGCAGGCCCATGCACTGGTCTTCTGCCTCCGCCTCATCGTCCTTTGGCGGCCGGATGCCATCGTCGGCTTCGGCGGGTTCACTTCAGCGGCGGTCGTTCTGGCAGGGGGGCTGGCCCGGGTCCCGGTCGCCTTGCACGAATCCAACCGCGTCCCGGGTCTGGCCATCCGAGCGCTGGGCCGGTTCGCAAAAAGGGTGTATCTGCCGGCCGGCGTTCGCATGGGGAGCGTCAGTCCCTGGGCCCTGCGGCATGTCGGGCTGCCGGTGCGCCGTGAAATCGTCCGGCTGCCAAGAGCCGAGTCGCGTGTTGCCCTGGGCCTGGATCCCAACCAGAAGGTGCTCGTTGTCCTCGGCGGAAGCCAGGGCGCGTCGGTTCTCAACGAGTGGACGCGGGCTCATGTGGGAATTCTGGCGGCGGAAGGAATCCAAGTCTATTGCCTGACGGGGCTCGACAAGGGGCCGGGCGAATCTGCCGAGATGAGAACGAAGGCGGGGGCGGCCCTGCGCGTGGTATTCGCGCCATTCTGCGACCGGATGGCCGAGCTTCTCTCGGCGGCAGACCTTGTGGTTTCCCGGGCCGGCGCCGGAACGCTGGCCGAGCTGGTCCGCTGTGAAACGCCCGCGATCCTCGTGCCCTATCCGCACGCCGCCGATCACCATCAGCACCGGAATGCGGAATTCTTCGAGCGCCAGGGTGGGGGCCTTGTGTTGGACCAGGCGATGATCGGAGGGCTCGCCGCCGAGGTGATGGACGCGATCTTCAACGAATGGATGCTCAGGAAGTTCCGGGCGAACCTGCAGCGCATGGACCGGGCGAATTCGCTCGAAACAATACTGCTGGACCTGGAAGGAATTGCCGACCAGGGCGGGGAAAATCCCGCGAAACGGCTGGCCGCGGCGTGAACCCGATGACGCCCGCCGAATTTCCGTTTCCCCCGTTCTTGCGCGAGGCGCGCCGTGTCCACTGCCTCGGTGTGGGGGGAATGGGTGTTGCGCCGCTTGCCCTTTATCTTTCCGAGGGCGGCTGCGCGGTCTCGGGCGAGGATGACGCCCTGTCGGATGAAGTCGCCGCGCTCCTGGGACGGGCGCGCGTGACCCTGTGCCCGCTGCCGGCACGGGTCGACTGGGTCGTGTACTCCTCGGCGATCCAGGCCGCCCACCCGGCGTATGCCGCCGCCGCAGCCCGCGGAATTCCTCTCCTGCGGAGGGGAGAGATGCTCGCGAAAGTCGTTTGCGGGAAGAAGCTCATCGCCGTTTGCGGCGCTCACGGCAAAACGACGACAACTGCAATGCTCGTGACCGCGCTCAGGCGGGCAAACTTTCCGGCGGGCTATCTCATCGGGGGCCTCCCCTCCGATGGATCCGCTCCGGCCAGCGTTGGGTCAAACGGGTGGGTGGTCGCCGAAATCGATGAAAGCGACGGCACGATCGACGGCTTTTCGCCGGAAATCACGGTTGTGACGAATCTGGACTGGGACCATCCCGATCACTACCGCGAGCCCGCTGAACTCGAGGCGACGTTCTCCGCCCTTTTCGGACGGACGCGCCAGGCCATCCTGGCGAGCTATGCCTGCCCGCGTTCGCAGCGGATTCTCCCGGCGGGGGAAGACGGCTCCCGGTCCGGAAAGCGCGTCTTCACGTTTGGCCCAACGGGAGATTTTGCCTCGGCGCCCGCCTCCGAAGACGCCTTTGGCATGACGATCCGCCTGGGCGGCCTGTTTGCCCCGATCGAGTGCCGCGTGCGCGCAAGCGGGGACTTCAATGTTGCGAACGCCACTGCCGCGCTTGCGGCGGCTCAACTCGCGGGAGTGCCGCCCACCGAGCGCGCGCTGGCCGACTATGCCGGCGTGCGCCGCCGGCAGGGGGTTCTCTCGTCCGGCGGCCCGACGGTCATCGAAGACTACGCCCATCATCCGGTGGAGATTCGCGCCCTGCTTTCGAGCCTGCGGCAGCGCGTGACGGGCCGCGGCCGCCTGATCGTCGTCTTCCAGCCGCATCGCTTCAGCCGCACCGCGCAATTCAAGGCGGACTTCGCCGCGGCCCTCTCGCTTGCCGACCGGATTCATCTGCTGGACGTCTATGCGGCGGGCGAATTGCCCTTGGCAGGCGGCTCGGCCGCCGACATCTGCGCCGAGGTGAAGCGCTGCGCGGCCGCGGTCCCCGTCGATCATTTCCCGGGAGGGGGCGGCACGGAACTCTTCAAGACGCTGTCGCGCGAGACCGGACCCGATGACCTCGTCGCCTTTGTCGGCGCGGGCGACATCGATCGCCGGGCCCGCGAGTGGCTCGAGGAGCGCCGGCTGGCGAAGCGCTGGGACGAGTTCGCCGCGGCGATGAAAGGGCGGCTTGGGAAGGAGACGAAGCTGAGGCGGGAGGAACCGCTTGCGAAGAAGACCACGCTCGGCGTCGGGGGCGCCGCCCGGCTTTATGCGGAGCCGGCCGGGGTCGGCGATCTGCGCAGTCTTCTTGCGGGCGCCTCGGAGCGGGGGATCCCCGTCCACCTCCTGGGCCGCGGATCGAATCTGATCGTGCCCGATGAAGGGGTGGACGGCCTCGTCGTTGCGCTTGCCGACGATGCGTGGTCGGTCTTCGAACCGCGCGCCGGAGGCCGCATATGGGCGGGAGCCGGCCTGAGGCTCAAGAGCCTGTGCGGGCTGGCCGGCGCCGCTGGCCTCGCCGGCTTCGAGTTCCTTGAGGGCATTCCGGGGAGCGTGGGCGGCGCCTTGCGCATGAATGCCGGCGCCATGGGCGGCTGGATTTTCGATTTGGTCGAGGAGGTCGCGCTGATGACGCTCGGGGGAGAGGTGAGATCGCTGCGCCGGTCCGAGATGCACGTCGACTATCGGCAATGCGCCGAACTGCGCGACGCAATCGCGCTGGGTGCCCTCTTCAAGCCCTCCGGGGAGAAGGAGGCCGGGGCGATTGCGCGGCAGATCGACCTGTACAGGAAGAAGCGCCGCGAGAGCCAGCCGAGGGAGCCGAGCGCCGGATGCGTCTTCAAGAATCCGCCGGGCGACTCCGCCGGGCGGCTCATCGACGCGAGCGGGCTCAAGGGGGAGCGGGTCGGCGGCGCGGAAATCTCGCCCGTGCATGCGAATTTCATAATCAACCGCGGCGGTGCGACGAGCGCCGAGGTGATTGAATTGATCCGCAGGGTGCGGGCCCGCGTGCTCGGCCTGCAGGGCGTGGAACTGGAACCGGAAGTGCTGCTCTATGGGCGCAATTGGAAGGATGAATTATGAACTCACCTGACACGATCTCCGCAGCCGGGGCCGGGATGGCCTCCTCGCCTGACGGGGCGGCGCACGCTGGTGCGGCGCCCGATGAGCCGGTCATCGCGGTGCTGGCGGGCGGCACTTCCGCGGAGCGCGAAGTGTCGCTTGGTTCGGGACGTGCATGCGCCATGGCGCTCGCCCGCTCCTACAGGACCCGCTTCTTCCAGGTGGACGCCGATGCCCTCCCCGGGGGCCTTGATCCGGCCCGTCACGTGGCCTTCTCCATGCTGCACGGGACCTTTGGCGAGGACGGCGGGATGCAGGCCCTCCTTGAGGGGGCGGGCATCGCCTATTCGGGATGCGATGCGGACGCGAGCCGTCTGACGATGGACAAAACCGGCACGAAGGCATTGGCGGCCGGGCGCGGAATCAGGGTCCCCGATGCGGTCGTGTTCTCCGCCGATTCGAAGCCGGACGCGGGCGGGATTGCGGAGCGCCTTGGAGCGGAGGTGGTCGTCAAGCCCAACGACCAGGGCAGCAGCGTCGGCCTGTGCATGACCTCGAACCGGGCGGAGCTGGCGGCCGCGCTCGATGGAATCGCGGCGGGCCGATGGCTTGCCGAGCGGAGGATCCGCGGAAGGGAGCTGTCCGTGGGAATCCTCGGCGGCCGCGCGATGGGGATCGTGGAGATCCGGCCCCGCTCCGGCGTGTACGACTACGCGAGCAAGTACACAAAGGGCCTCACCGAATACGTGGCGCCCGCGCCCGTCGATCCTGCGGCGGCGGCCGCAGTCCGGGGCGCTGCCGAAACGGTCTTTGCGGCGTGCGGCTGCCGGGATTACGCGCGCGTGGATTTCATACTGACGGCCGCGGGTGAACCGTTTTTTCTGGAAATCAACACGCTTCCCGGCATGAAGGAGACCAGTCTGCTGCCGATGAGCGCGCGCTGCGCGGGGTTGGATTTCGTCGCTTTGGTACGGGAAATGGCAAGACCCGCGCTGGGGCGTTTTCATCGGGCGGCGAAAGCATTGAGAACGTGAGCCACGACGCCCTCGCCCTTCCCGCGACCCGAAGCTGGAGAGACATTCCCCAGCACGTGAGGTCGCGCGCGATGTCAAAGGAGGGCCGCAGGCGCAGGCTCGGGCAGACGTTGGGAATGCTGGCCGGATTTGCCACCCTCGCCGCGGTCGCCTGGGCGGGCTGGCAAGTCGTGACAATCCTGCAAAATGCGCCGCGGTCGGCGGCCGTCTCGGCGTACGCGGTCCCGATAGGGGACCACCTGAGCCTTGCGTCCGACGGAGTCCTCAACAGGGACACGGCCTGGCTCAAGCGCACGCTGGCGCTGCCGAAGGGGGCCACGCTGATGGGCCTCGATCTCCGGCAGGCGCAGGAGCGGATCAAGGCGAGCGGCCAGGTCGCCTCCGTCGCCCTTGTGCGCAAATTTCCGGCAACACTCGCGGTGAACGTCTCCGAGCGGTCGCCCGTTGCGCGCATCATGGCGCAGTCTGCGGACGCCAGCTCGCGCACGCTGCTGGTTTCCCGCGAGGGCATCGTCTACGAGGGCGTCGACTATGATCCGGCGATTGTCGGCGGCCTGCCGTGGCTGGATGGAGTCAGGCTGGTCCGCAGCGACCGGGGTTTCGCGCCGATATCCGGAATGGAGACCGTGGCCGATCTGCTCGTGCGAGCCCGGCTTGAAGCCGACCACCTGTACCAAACCTGGGCGGTCCTTTCGCTCGCCCGGCTTCAATCCGACGGGCAGATCGAGGTGCGCACGCGCGACGGGCTGAAGATCGTCTTTGGAACAGAGGAGGATTTCTTCCGCCAGCTTTCGAGGCTGGATCTCCTGCTGGACAAGATCGCCGGCGTGCCGGCGGCCCGCGCCGCGCTTCGCGAAATAAATCTCTCGGTGGGAGCCCGGCCGAACAGCCAGGAGGTCGATGTGCCGGTCAAGTTTGCCGCGGGCCCGGCGCCGGATGGATCCCCACAGGCCCCCGGCGGGCGTGAGGCCGGGCGCGTGCCGGCCCGGCCCGATGTCGCAGCATTTCCGAACATCCAACTTCATCTTCCCTGATTTGAATTCCCAACACACTTTCATCGGCGCCGTTGAGATCGGCACCTTCAAGACCACGACCCTTGTCGGAGAATACACCGGGCGCGAGCTCGCCATCATCGGCCGCGGCGAGTGCCCGTCCCGCGGGGTCATCAAGGGGTCCATAGCCGATTTCAAGGCCGCAAGCGACGGGACGCAGGCGGCGATCGAACAGGCCGAGCGCGATGCCGGCGAGCGCATCGACTGCGTCTTCCTGGCCCAGAGCGGGGGCCATCTCGACGGGTTCTACAACGAGGCGGCGGTCAACGTGAAGGCTGCCGACAACATGATCGGCAAAGACGACATCCAGATGGTCTGCGACCTGGCCAGGGCGAAGGAGCTGCCGCCGGAACGGATGGTGGTCCAGCACATCCGCCGGCCCTACCGCGTCGACGGCCGCCTGGTTCCGACCTCGCCCGAGAATCTGGTCGGACAAAAACTCGAGGTCGGCTACTGGACCGTTCATGGCCAGGAGCAGCGCCTGGCGGACTTCATCCATGTGATCCGAGGCTGCAATCTTGAGGTGCGTGAACTCGTGCTTTCGAGTCTCGCCTCGGGACACATGGTGACGACAGCCGAAGAGCGGCAGAACGGAATCCTTGCCGTCGATATCGGAGCCGGAACGACCGATTATGTCCTCTATCGCGACGGCGTGCCGCACACGACCGGAGTCGTGCCGATAGGCGGCGGCCACCTGACCAACGACCTGAGCATCGGCCTCCGGCTGACGGAGGGGCAGGCGGAAAAGCTCAAGCTTCGGTTTGGGCGCGCCATTGTGCAGACCCGGGATCGTGCCGAGCGGGTCTGGCTCGACGGCAATTTCGCGATCGGCGACCGCCAGTTTCCACGCCTGGCGATCGAGCAAATCACGGCGGCGAGGACCTGGGAACTCCTCGATGTCGTGAAGAAGAGGCTCGGCCCCTCATTTTCCGCCGAGTCCTGCGCGGCGGGCATCGTCCTCACCGGAGGCACGGCGAAGCTGCCGGCGATCACGGAATGCGCGGCGAAGGTCTTCGGGACGCCGGCCCATCTCGGCGAGGCGCCGTCCTGGGTCGCCGAGAATCTGCGCGACCCCGGGTTTCACACCGCCCTCGGGCTGCTTTACTACGGCGTCAGCGCCCAGGCGGACAACGCAGCGCGAGGCCGCCGCCGGGGCGGCTTCCTGCGCGGAGTCACGCGGCTTTTCGCTCATTCCTAAGACACCGGGAACAAAATGGACCTGAACGAACTTCCGCTCGCCCCCCCCCTGCTTTCCGACCGCGATGTCGCGATCAAACTGGTCGGGGTGGGCGGCGCCGGCTCCAATGCCGTCGACCGGCTGAAGATGGAGAATCTCGATCGCCTGGAACTGGCGGTCATCAACACGGACCATCAGGCGCTGTCCTGCTCGCCGGTCCAGGACAAGGTCCTGATCGGAATGAGCGTCACCCGGGGGCTCGGCGCCGGAGGAGATCCCGATCTCGGCCGGGAGGCCGCGGAGGCCGACCGCGATAAGATAGCGGCTGTGGTGAAGGGCTGCGATCTGATCTTCCTCCTTGCCGGGATGGGGGGCGGGACGGGCAGCGGCGCTTCACCCGTCGTGGCGGAAATCTCCGCAGAACAGGGGGCGCTGGTGATCGCCTTCGTCTCGATGCCATTCAGCTTCGAGGGAGGCCGGCGGCTCAAGCAGGCGGAGGAGGCCCTCCGGGCGCTCAGGCAGGTATGCGACGCGGTGATTCCCCTTCCAAACGATGTGCTGCTTCAGGAGGCTGCCGATGGCGAAACCGTCCTCGACTCCTTCGCGAGGGCAGACGAGTGGGTTGGCCGCGGCGTGAAATCGATCTGGTCGATGCTCTTCAAGAACGGCCTCATCAACATGGATTTTGCGACTCTCCGGCAGGCGTTCCAGCAGAGGGGCGGCAAGACGCTCTTCGGCCTGGGGGAGGGGAGCGGGGACAATGCCGTCGCGGATGCGATCGCGAGCCTCAAGCTCTGTCCGCTGCTGCACACGCCCGAGTTTTCCCGCAAGGCCGACCGGCTGCTGGTGAACATCATAGGCGGCACCGATCTCACCCTGCCCAAGGTAAATGAAATCATGAGCTCCGTGGCGGAGCAATTCGGGCGGGAGGCCCACATTGTCATGGGCGCGGTCATCGACGAGGCCATGCAGGGCCGCGCGGAAATCTGCGTTCTGGGCACCAGCGACATGGGTGGCCGGGCCGGCGGCAGCCGGCCGGCTTTTGCCAGCCGGCGCCCGCGGGCAAAGGATTCCGCTGCCGGTTCGAACGGTGTCCCGCAGCAACCCGGCGGGGCCCCCGTGCAGGCGGCCGCCGGGACGCCTGGCACGGTCTCCGCGGCTTCGGAGGCGCCATCGCCCGCGCAGGCCAAGGCGGCCGCCCTGGCCAAGGCGCAGCAGGACGAGTTTGGCTTCGGGGAAGTCGAAAGCCGCGGACACTTTGAAAAGACCGACAGGAATCTTTTCGACGGACAGGATCTGGACGTTCCCACGTACCTGCGCAAGGGCATCAAGATAGTGCTCTGAGGGGCGATCGAGCCAAATACGGGGTTCCTTTCGGGTCGGAGCTGGCCAATGCCCAAGCTCCCCGCCAAGGCCGGCCCGGGGGGCCTCGTGGTTCTGCCACGAGGCCCCTCCGAGCCCCGGAGGCGGGGACAAGGCCAGCAACTCCCCTCAAGGACCCGTATTTGGCTCGATCGCCCCAATGACGGTCTTCTGGCGGCCTTGGCAGCAGGGTTTGTTTCTGCATTCTCGGGCGCATGTTCGTCGATGAATGCGTAATCAAGGCCCATGCCGGGGACGGGGGGCGCGGCTGCATCTCCTTTCGCCGCGAGAAATACGAGCCGTGGGGCGGACCCAATGGCGGGGACGGGGGCCGCGGGGGGGACATCGTGCTGATCGGCGACGTGAACACGAACAATCTCGTTGATTTCAAGTACAAGCAGCATTGGAAGGGCGAGCGGGGGGAACACGGCCAGGGAAAGGATTGCCACGGCCGCGAGGGGCGCCCGGCGATTCTGAAGTTGCCCCTCGGCACGGTCGTTACCGACGAGGCGACGGGCCAGGTCGTGGCGGAGATCACAGCCGAGGATCAAAAAATCGTCCTGTGCAAGGGCGGCAACGGCGGCTGGGGCAACACGCACTTCAAGACTTCGACGGTTCGCGCTCCGCGGCGGGCGAATCCGGGCCAATTGGGAGAGAGCGGAGTCTACCGGCTCGTCCTCAAGAGCATCGCGGACATCGGGCTTGTCGGGTATCCGAATGCCGGGAAATCGTCGCTGACCGGGTCGATCACGAAAGCCAGGCCGAGGACGGCGGCATATCCCTTCACGACGCTGCACCCCCAGATCGGCGTCATTTACTACCCCGACCACCTTCCCGAGCCGCGGCGCCTCACCCTGGCGGACATTCCCGGGCTCATCGATGGGGCGAGCGAGAACCGGGGTCTCGGCCACCGATTCCTCCGCCATATCGAGCGCTGCTCCCTGCTTGTCATCCTGATCGACATGGCCGGCTGCGACGGCCGCGACCCGAGGGACGACTACACGCATCTGCTTCGCGAGCTCGAATTGCACGACCCGGCCCTCCTGGCGAAGCCGCGGCTGGTCGCGGCCAACAAGATGGACCTTCCGGAGGCGCGCGCCCACTTGGCAAAGTTCAGGCGGCGGCACAAGGTCGCGATTGTCGAGATATCCTGCGTCAGCGGAAAGGGGCTGGAGCGGCTGAAATCCGAGCTCCGGAGGCGGATCGCCTCCCACCGGCGGCGGGAGGCGAAACAGCGGACGCGAGCATGAGCGGATACGGTCCCGAGTTCCTCAAGGTGGCGACGGTTACAATTCTAGCGGTCGTAAGCCCCGGTCCCGACTTTGCGATTGTCGTCAAGCAAAGCCTGAACCACGGCCACCGGGCCGCAGTCTGGACCGCATTTGGAATCGGGACCGGCCTGTGCCTGCACGTCACTTATTCGCTCCTCGGCATTGGCGTCCTGATTCGAAGCTCGCCGGCGGCCTTCACCGTTCTCAAGTTCGCCGCGGCGGCGTATCTTGCCTGGCTGGGCGTGAGCGGCCTGCGAGCGCTGCCGCGCGACCCGGAGATTAAGGGGGGGACCGAAGGACGCGCGGAAGAAGGACCGCGGCAGCCTTCCCGGCAGGCGGCCTGGAGGACGGGCCTGATGGTCAATGCGCTCAATCCCAAGGTGACTCTCTTCTTTGTCGCCCTGTTCGCCGCGGTCATCAGTCCGCAAACGCCGAAGCTCGTGCAGGCCGCCTACTTGCTTTGGGTCCCGCTAACGGCGATGTCGTGGTTCTGCCTGGTGGGCTATGTCTTCACGCGCCAAAGGATCCGCAGCGCCTTCCTGCGGCATGGGCATTGGATCGACCGCGCGCTCGGGTGCGTCTTCCTATTGTTTGCCGCAAGCCTTGCCCTGGCGTCCCTGCGCTAATCCGCACGGTATCAAACGTAGATTCCCCCGCCGAGAAGCCGTTCGCCTTCGTAAAGAGCCAGCACCTGGCCGCTTGCGAGCGCCCGCTGCGGTTCGCGGAATCGGACCCGCGCCGTGCCGCCCCCCTCGGGGATGAATTCCAGCGGCACGCGCGGATCCCGGTAGCGCACCCGTCCCTCGAGTTCCCGGGTCGCATCGACGGGATCCCCCGTCCAGCTGAGCGAGTGGACCCGCACATCGCCCTGGTAGAGGCCCGGCGCATCGGGATGGTCAAATGCGACCAGAAGCGCGTTGTCGGCCGCGCGTTTTCCCACGACGACAAACCGCTCGTTGTCGGTGTTGGAGGGAATCCGGATGCCCTTGCGCTGCCCCAGCGTGTAATAATGCAGGCCGCGGTGCCCGCCGAGTTCGCGTCCGTCGTTCGCGCGCACGATCGGTCCGGGGCGATCCGGCACATGGGCCCGCAAGAAGTCGGCCATCTTCACTTCGCCTATGAAGCAGATGCCCTGGCTGTCCTTCTTGTCCGCCGTTGCGAGACCGGCGGCCCTGGCCAGCTTCCGAAGCTCGGGCTTTGCGAGGTGGCCGACGGGGAAACGGGCGTCGCGGATCTGCTCCCGGCTCAGCAGCGCAAGAAAGTAGGACTGGTCCTTGTTCTTGTCGGAACCCTCGAGAAGGACGGCCTGGTCCGAAACGACCCTCCGCGCGTAGTGGCCGGTCGCCACCGACGCGTAGCCGTTGTCGAGCGCCCAGGCCCGGAAGACGCCGAACTTGATCTCACGGTTGCACATGACGTCGGGATTGGGCGTGATCCCCATCGCGTATCCGTCCAATAAATACTGAACGACCCGCTCCCGGTACTCGCGCATGAGGTTGATCACCCGGAATTCGATGCCGAGCCGCTCGGCGACCTTCCGCGCGTCGTCGATGTCCTCCTCCCACGGGCACCGGCCGATGACATTCTCCTCATTGATCCAGTTCTTCATGTAGGCGCCCGCGACGTCCTGGCCCTGGTCCCGCAAAAGCAGCGCCGCGACGGAGCTGTCGACGCCGCCGGACATGGCGACCAGGATCTTTTCGCGGGTTTGCATGGTGGAGAGGCGGGAACCGGGGCCATTAAGGCCGATTTTTCAAAAAAATCTATGTCCATCCGCCATCCTGGGGTTTAGCCTGCTTCTTCGATGTCCGAACCTTCCGCAGGAATTGTCCGCGCCTGGCTGGATTCAACGGCTTCCGGGGTCGTCGAATTCGACCGCAATTGGCCCGCAGGCGCTCCGCCGAAGCTTGCCTTGGGCGCGGGCGCGCCGGCGATCACCGGGACGGCGCCTGCACCGGGTTCCGTAATCGGACGCGCCTTCGGCTACTTCCTGGATGCGACCGGAAGGACGCTCTCCTTTGTGCTCCCGCTCGGTCCCGTCAGCGAAGTCGATCCGTCGACGGACGATGTGTTTGTCGCCGGGGATTTCAACGGCTGGCAGGCGGCTGCGGGCGACGCGGACTGGCAGCTCATTCCTTCCATGGTGGACGGGGAAGCCGCGCTCGTCTGGTCCGGGGCGGCCGAGCCCTGGCTCCGATCGACTCACCGCTTCAAGTTCGTGACCGGCCGGCAGATCTGGCTCGGGCTGCCGGACGATGTCCCTAATTTGGCGCTGGACGAGAGCGGGGCGAGGAACCGCCTGCTCGATCCCGCGCGCACGGGAAGACATCTTTGGCGATTCACGGTCGACGTTCCCTTTGACCTGTCGGGCTCCTGGTCGGTTGCGCTCGAGGGTTCGGGCGCGCCGGTCCCCCTCGGGTTGGGCGAGTTCTTTTACAATCTCAGGACGTCGCTTCCCCTGGGAGCCCTTCCAGACGGCGGCACGACCGTATTCCGGCTGTTTGCCCCGCGTGCAAGAGGGGTGATCCTGCACATCTGTGAGACGCCGGAGCGCGAGGGCGAGGCGTTCGCCTACGATGTGAACCGCCGCCGGGACGCGGAAGGGGAAGCTGGCGTGTGGGAGATCACCCTCGACAGGAATCTGCACGGCTGGCTGTACTGGTATACATTGGACGGAGCGAGGCAGGAACCGGGTGCTTTCGATCCGAAGGTCCGGATCCTCGACCCGTATGCGCTTGCGACGGTCGATCGCGGCGGTCCGGGCATCATCCTTTCGCGCGATTGGATAGGGGCTGGAGATCACAAGTTTCGCACGCCGGCCTGGCAGGATCTTGTCATCGCCGAGGCGCATGTGCGCGATCTGGCCGCCCAGGCGCCCATTTCGGCGACTCCCGCCGAACGGCGGGGCTTCACTGGGCTCATGAAGTGGGTGAATAACCCCGATTTCTATCTCCATGGCCTCGGCGTCAACTGCGTCGAACTCCAGCCGGTCCAGGAATTTGATAACAAGACCCCGGAGGAATATCACTGGGGCTACATGCCGGCGAATTTCTTCGCGCCGGCGAGCGGTTATTCGCTTTCGCCGGTTGAAGCCTCGGGCGTTCGGGAATTGCAGGATTTGGTGGCGGCTTTTCACAAGCGCGGCATGGCCGTCCTTCTCGACGTCGTTTACAACCACGTGGGTGTGCCGCCCCATCTCGTCGCCATCGACGGTCTGTACTACGTTGAAAGGGATGCCAAGGGCGTGCTCGCGAACTGGAGCGGATGCGGAAACGACATTCGCGCAGCCTCGGCGATGGTCAGGCGCCTTATCATCGACAGCTGCACCCACCTGATCGAGGCGTACGGAATCGACGGTTTCCGGTTTGATCTGGCGGAACTGCTTGGTGTCGGGGTGCTTCGTGAGATTGCGGACGCCCTGAGGCGCGTGAAGCCCGACGTGATCCTGATAGCCGAGCCGTGGAGCTTTCGCGGGCACATCGCCGGCGCACTCCGCGACACAAACTGGGCTTCGTGGAACGACGGCTATCGCGATTTCCTGCGGGATTACGTCCGCGGTGCCGGCTCTTCGAAGCGCCTGGAGTACTTCCTGCGGGGTTCGCCCTGGTACTTCGCGAAATGGCCGGCCCAAACGGTCAACTACACCGAATCGCACGACGACCGCGCCTGGCTCGACATGATCACGGAGAACGCCGGTTTTGACGGATCCGATCCCACGGTGAACGACCGGAGGCGCACGCACCTGATGGCGGCCGTCCTTTTCATGTCCCTCGGGATTCCGATGATCTCGGCGGGTCAGGACCTTCTTAGGTCCAAGCACGGGCTCACAAACACGTACCAGCGCGGGGATGTGAATGCCCTGGATTACCATCGGCTGTACCGGTACCTCGGAACACATATGTACTTTGCGGAATGGATCGACTTTCGGCGCGGCCACCTGGGCCGGCTTGTACGGCAGTTTTCGAGGCCGACGGAGGGTTTCTTTCAGTTTTTCGGGACGCCCGATTCGGCGCCTCTTGCCGCCCTTTACAATGCCGATCGCTCCGATGGCATGGCACGGCTTCTATTTGCCATCAACCCGACCCTGCAGGACGCAATTGTCGCCGTCGGGCAACCGGTGGCGGACCTCGGGCACTGGCGTCAACTTGCTGACCACGAACGCTTCTATTTCCCGGGTCACGGCTCACTGTGCCCGGTGGAAGCCAATCTCGCCCTGCCGCCGCTGAGCTGCGGACTGTGGCTGTGCGAAGGTTAGCAGCCTGTTGGCTTGACGCGCCGGAGAGGGGGCGGTTCTCTTATTGTTCCTCGCGTCCGCGAGTAACCTTAAATCAGAAGACAACTGCATATCAAACATAGACTCCCATGGCTCTCAAAGTAGCTATCAATGGTTTTGGCCGCATTGGCCGGCTTGTTTTTCGCGCACTCGTTGAACAGGGCCTGCTCGGCTCGGTTTTCGACGTTGTCGCCGTCGGCGACATTGTGCCGGCCGACAATCTGGCCTACCTGCTCAAGTACGACTCTTCCCAGGGCCGTTTCCAAGGCACGGTGACGTCCAAGAAGTCGGCGCCGGACAAGACCGACAACGACGTTCTGGTCGTCAACGGCCATGAGATCAAGGTCGTGAGCGCGAAGAGTCCGGCCGAGTTGCCCTGGAAGGCGCTTGGAGTCCAGGTGGTCATCGAATCCACGGGGCTTTTCACGGCCGCCGAGAAGGCCAAGGGGCACCTGGACGCCGGCGCAAAGAAGGTGATCATCTCGGCCCCGGCGAAGGGCGAGGACATCACGCTGGTCATGGGCGTGAACGACGACAAGTACGACGCCGCGAAGCACAACATCATCTCGAATGCCTCGTGCACGACCAACTGCCTGGCGCCCATGGTGTATGTGCTCCTGAAGGAAGGCTTCGGCGTCGAGGAAGGCCTGATGACGACCATCCATTCCTACACCGCGACGCAGAAGACGGTCGACGGACCCTCCAGGAAGGACTGGAAGGGCGGGCGCACAGCCGCGATCAACATCATTCCGTCGACGACAGGCGCCGCACGCGCGGTCGGGCTGGTTCTGCCCGAGGTGAAGGGAAAGCTGACCGGAATGTCGTTCCGCGTCCCGACCCCGACCGTTTCGGTTGTCGATCTGACCGTTCGCACCGTGAAGCCGACTTCCTATGCGGAAATCTGCGCCGCCATGAAGAAGGCGAGCGAGACCTACCTGAAGGGCATTCTCTGCTACACGACTGACGAAGTCGTATCGACCGACTTCATCCACGACAAGACCTCGTCGATCTTCGATGCGGGTTCCGGAATCGAGCTCAACAACCGCTTCTTCAAGCTGATTTCGTGGTACGACAACGAGTGGGGCTACAGCAACCGCTGCGTGGACCTGCTCAAGAAGATAGCCTCCGGGCTCTGATCGTCCCGTCTGCAAACCTCCGGGCGGGCGCTTCACTCCGCCCGGTTTTTTTCTCCGGCTTGCGGCGCCCGCCGCGAGCCGCCCCGTTCTACATCCTGGCCTGAAGGGCCGCCCCCTCCCATGCCCAAGTTCAAAACCATCCGCGAACTCAGTCTCGCCGGAAAACGCGCCCTCATTCGCGTCGATTTCAACGTCCCGCAGGACAAGAAGACCGGCGCAATCACGAACAACCAGCGCATCGTTGCGGCGCTGCCGACCATCAACTACGCCCTTTCCCAGGGCGCCTCGGTGGTTCTCATGAGCCACCTGGGGCGCCCGGACGGCCAGCAGAGCGAGAAATTCTCGCTCAAACCCGTGGCCGCCGAGCTGCAGAAGCTGCTGGGCCGCCCGGTCACCTTTCTCGATGATTGCGTGGGGCCGGCGGTCGAAGCCGCCTGCGCGCGCCTGGCGCCCGGCGCCGTCGTGCTTCTCGAGAACCTGCGCTTCCATATAGAGGAAGAGGGCAAGGTTAAGCTGGAGGACGGCACGTCGAAGAAGGCCGATCCGAAGGCGGTCGAGGCCTTTCGCGCGAGCCTTTCCCGGCTGGGCGATGTCTTTGTCAACGATGCCTTCGGCACGGCGCACCGCGCGCATTCGTCGATGGTCGGGGTGGCCCTGCCGCAAAAGGCGGCCGGATTCCTGATGGAGGCCGAACTGAACGCATTCGCGTCTGTGCTCGACCACCCGAAACGCCCCCTGCTGGCGATTCTCGGCGGGGCGAAGGTTGCCGACAAGATCCCGCTCATCAACAACCTGCTCGACAGGGCGAATGAGATCATCATCGGCGGCGGGATGGCCTTCACCTTCAAGAAGGTCGTGGACGGGATGGCGATCGGCGCGAGCCTTTTCGACCCGGAAGGCGCCAAGATTGTGGGAGAATTGGTCGCGAAGGCCAAGGAGCGCGGCGTAGGGCTTGTGTTTCCCGTGGACTACGTCTGCGGCGACAAGTTCGACCCAAACGCGGCGACCTTGGCGGCCGACGATTCGACGGGAATCCCGGATGGCTGGATGGGTCTGGACGCCGGGCCGAAGTCGGTCGCGCTGTACCTCGATTCGATCGGCCGGGCGCAGACGATCATCTGGAACGGCCCTTCGGGCGTGTTCGAATTTGAGAAGTTCGCCGGCTCGACCAAGGCGATGGCGGAAGCGGTCGCCAGGGCCACGGCGCGCGGCGCCGTGACGGTCGTCGGCGGGGGCGACACCGCCACAGCGGCGAAGAAATTCAAGGTCGCGGACAGGGTGACCCATTGCTCCACGGGCGGCGGCGCCAGCCTCGAATTCCTCGAAGGTAAAGTGTTGCCCGGTGTCGCATTCCTGGAATGCTGAGCGGCCAATCCCCATGCCCCGAAAAAAGCTGATAGCCGGCAACTGGAAGATGAACAAGACGGCCGCGGATGCCGCCGTCCTGGTCAAGGACATCGCCTTCAACGTTGGCCAGAGGAGCGACGTCGATGTCGTGGTCTGTCCGCCGTTCACGGCGCTTGAAAGCGCCGCGGCCGCCCTGGAAGGCTCCGTGGTGAAACTGGGAGCCCAAAACATGCATCCGGAGGCCGGCGGCGCCTTCACCGGAGAAGTGTCGGCTCCGATGCTGCGCTCGCTCTTTGTCACCCACGTGATTCTCGGACACAGCGAGCGCAGGACTTATTTCGATGAAACCGACGCCTTCATCAACCTGAAGCTGCTTGCGGCGCTCAAGAACCAGCTGCGCCCCATTTTCTGCGTCGGCGAAACACTCGCCCAGCGCGAGGCCGCAACCACGCTCAAGGTGATTCAAGGCCAGGTGGAGCACGGCCTCGAGGGCGTCGGCAAGGAGCTCGCTCCGAGCATCATCGTGGCCTACGAGCCGGTGTGGGCCATTGGAACCGGCAAGGTGGCGACCTCCGACCAGGCGCAGGAAGTGCATGCCTATATCCGCGGCCTCCTGTCGAAACTCTTCGGAGACGCGGCCGCCCAGCGGGTGCGCATCCTCTACGGCGGCTCGATGAAGGCGGCCAACGCCGCCGAATTGCTGGGCCAGGCGGACATCGATGGCGGCCTGATTGGGGGGGCAAGTCTTGAATCGCGCAGTTTTCTGGATCTAATAAAGGCGGCAGCCGAGGCGAAATAGTCCTGAGCACGCACTCCGTCAAAATCTACGACACGACGCTCCGTGATGGCACGCAGGGCGAGGGGATCAGCTTCTCGGTCGCCGACAAGCTGCTGATCGCAGGAAGGCTCGACCAGTTTGGAATCGATTATATCGAAGGCGGCTTCCCGGGCTCAAACCCGCGCGACATAGCCTTTTTCGCCGAGGCGAAGAAGCTGAAGCTCCGGCATGCGCGCCTGGCTGCGTTTGGCGCGACGCGGCGGGCCGGGATCGCCGCGGCCGAGGATGCCCAGCTGAAGACGCTGCTCGACAGCGAGATGCCGGTTGTGACCATCGTGGGAAAAACGTGGCTTCTCCACGTGCGCGAGATTCTCCGGACGACGCCGGAGGAAAATCTCGCGATGATCGAGGACTCGGTGCGCCACCTCGTATCCGGGGGGCGGGAGGTGATCTACGACGCGGAGCACTTCTTCGATGGATATCTCGAAGACCCGGACTATGCGCTCCGCACGCTGGAGGCGGCTGCGCGGGGCGGAGCGGCAAACCTGACTCTTTGCGAGACCAACGGCGGACGGCTTGTCTCCGAGGTCGGTCGCATCACCGCCGCCGCGGTGGCCCGCTTCGGGGGCGACAAGATCGGAGTTCATTGTCATAACGACAGCGGCCTGGGTGTCGCGGTGTCCCTCGCGGGGATCGAGGCCGGCGCGACGCTGGTGCAGGGGACGATCAACGGCTATGGCGAGCGGGTGGGAAACGGGAACCTGGTCTCCATTCTCCCAAACCTGATCCTGAAGATGGGCCGCACCGCGCATTGCGCGGCGCACCTGGGGGAACTCAGGGACCTTTCGCTCTTCTTCGACGAACTCGCAAATCTTCGGCCCGATCCCAAGGCCCCGTTCGTCGGCCAGTCGGCCTTCGCCCACAAGGGCGGGCTCCACGCGAATGCGGCGCAGAAGGTCGCGCGAAGCTACGAGCACATCGATCCGGCGCGCGTAGGCAACCGAACCCGTGTCCTGGTGTCCGACATGGCCGGCCGGAGCAGCCTGGCCCTGAAGTCGCGCGAGTTGGGCATCGATCTTGACGAGAAACACCCCGAGATGAAGGGGCTGATCGACGACTTGAAGGAGAAGGAATTCAAGGGCTACGAGTACGAGGCGGCGGGGGCCTCGTTCAAGCTTCTTGTCGCCAAATGGCTCGGGAAGAGCCGGTCGTTTTTCGACGTCGAGGGCTACCGGGTGATCATCGAGCGCCACGGGGCCGAGCTTTGGGCGGAGGCCACGGTCAAGCTGAAGGTGAAGGGCGAGACGGTGCACACGGTCGCCGAGTCAAACGGCCCGATCGGGGCCCTGGACCTGGCCCTCCGGCTCGCCCTGGACAAATTCTACCCGCAGTTGCGCGAGATGACTCTTCGCGACTACAAGGTCCGCATTCTCGACAGCAACCAGGGCGCGACCGCGAGGACGCGCGTCCTGATCGAAAGCGGCGACAAGCGCTCCATCTGGGTCACGGTCGGCGTGAGCGACAATATCATCGATGCGAGCTGGGAGGCGCTGCGGGAGGCGGTCGAGTTCATGCTGGTCGACCGCGCCGTTTCGTAAGACCTCAGGCCTCCAGAATTGAATTCCGGAGGCCTGAGGTCTTCAAAGCAAAGGCGCCATGAGCCGGCTGATATCCTCGGCCACGTTTCCGAGGAAGCGGCGCCTGCCCCGCTCCGGCCCCTGCTCCCGGCAGCGGCCGATGAGATCCGAGGCCCAGGCCTTTATGGTGAGGACATCGGGCCGCGAATACACGAAGACCCCGATTTCGAAGTTAACGAACAGGCTTCGCAGATCGAAATTTGCCGAACCGAAAAACGCCACGCGTTCGTCCACTACGATCGCCTTTGCATGGAGCATGCCGTCGGGGTAGAGAAGCACGCGGGCGCCCGACTTTCGCAGCTCGCGAATATAGTACCGCCGGGCGAAATCCGTGATCGGGTGATTGGAATGGGCGGGCACGACCAGGGTCACCTCGCGTCCCGCGCGGGCCTTGACGACCAGCGAGCGCAGCAGGACCTCGTCCGGTATGAAGTAGGGCGTCACGATCCAGACCGACTTTTCGGCCTCCTGGATCATGGAGACAATTCCCTCGTAAAGCGGATCTCCGGGCACGTCCGGGCCGCTCGCGACGACTTGGAGCTCGCATTCGCCCCGGGGGGCCAGCACTTCCGGCGAAATTTCCGCAAGAAGGCGCTCCGGCGTCTGGCGTGTCGCAAAACACCAGTCGGCGATGAACACATCGTTGAGAAGCGCCGCCGCAGGCCCGTCGATAACCGTCCCGAGATCGAGCCATCGCTTCCTGTAGTAAGCCGGTCCCATGTACTCGCGGGCCATGTTGCGGCCGCCCACGATCGCGGTCGCATGGTCGAAAACTGCAATCTTCCTGTGGATGCGCAGATTGGCCGAGCCGCTGGATGAAAATGGGATGACGGGCATGAACCGGCCGACCTCCCCGCCGGCGCGCTTCAGCGGGCCCATGAGGGCCGTGCTCGAAAAAAAGCAGCCGACCGCATCGAGCAGCAAACGGACCTTCACGCCCTGCCGGGCCCGCTCCGTCAGAAGGCCCACGATCCGCCGCCCCGTGTCATCCATTTTTAGGATAAAGGTCGTGATGTGGATCGAATGTTTGGCGGCGCGAATGCACTTCTCCAATTCGGCAAACTCCTCCTCTCCGGTAGGCAGGAGCCGGAGCCGGTTTCCCGAGACGGGGGCTGTCGCCCCCGCTGAGATCAGCGCATGGGCCACCGGTCCGCCCCCTTGGGCGACCGGATTCGCACCCGCGAACGGCAGGGTGGGGCGCAATTGGGTCTTGCGCTTGGCCACCCGCCTCAGCTTTCGCCCGCCGAGGAGCAGGTAGAGCGGGACTCCCACGTACGGCACAAGGATGATGACGAGCAGCCAGGCAAAGGTGTTTGCCGGAGCCCGTTTCTCGCTCATGAGCCGCGCCACGAGAAAGAACGCCAGGACAAAGCCGGCTACCGCAATCAGGTGGGGCACATAGGCGTTCGCGAAGAATCGCCCAAGGAATTCGCGAATATCAGCGTTCATGAGCCGTTCCGTAGACAAGAGTCACGCCTCATAAGATGCAAGTTTGGCATCGCGGCGCAAATTACGCTTGAACTTCCCCCCGCCAGACGAAAAGTCTCACCTTCCGCCTTTGGTAGGATACTCAAGTGGCCAACGAGGGCAGACTGTAAATCTGCTGGCTTACGCCTTCCCTGGTTCGAATCCAGGTCCTACCACCACTCCTTCACGCAGTGAAGGACCCTCATTACGACTTG
>OBLW0100000471.1_pt1 | contig 34445 bp, 19 predicted proteins | sample 1520161 | NCBI WGS metagenome assembly OBLW01 (sample SAMEA3539309, study PRJEB22396) | soil metagenome | biome: tundra; feature: field; material: soil | place: USA | collected 2010-05 | depth 0.15 m
GCGCCGCCCGCGGCGCCAGCGGCGCCCGCAGCACCAGCAGCGGCACCGGCAGCCGCGCCGGACAGCATGGCGTTCCGGGTATGGATAACGGTGTTGGCCTGCAGGTTCCTGTACTTCGCGGAAACGCGGATGGGCACGTTGCCGGTGACATTATTTGGAACGATTCCCTGCGCCATCGCGTGCCCGGCACTGTCGGTCATTACGGTCAGGGTGCGGCTGCCATTCGCGAAGAGGCCGCTCGCGCCGCTATCGGGCAGGAGGAACGTAACCGCCGCGCCCGCAACCGGCTTGTGGTTTTCGTCCTCCACTTGAACCATGGCTTCTCGCGCCACGCGCTGGCGGATGTTATTGATCGATCCTTCTCCCTCGAGAATCGAAATACTCAATTTCGTGGGTTGCTGTTCCTGGAAAGGGCCGGCGCCGGCCGCGCCAGTTGGACCCGTGAAAGCGGCGGCGTACTGAACGGTGGTTGCCTGAACGGCCTGAGAAACCCCGGTCGCCACGGCAGCCCCCGAAATGCCCGTGCCGCTGACTTCGACAGTCTGGCCCGCGTGACTCGCCAGAGCCGGTCCCCGCAACTCGTACCTGACCCCGGTGTTGGAATCGGTCAGGTAAAACCTGCCATTGCTGGATTGCAGCTTGCCGGTCGTCTTGACCGCGGATGGGTTGGCCGCCAGGGGATCGAACGCAAGCGCCATGCCGGAACGCATGCTGGCGACCAGCACGCCGGAAGAGCTGCGAACTTCGGCGGCGCCGTCGCGCGCGGCGACGGAGACGCGGTTTGGAGCGGAGATCCACACCTCCAGAACGGACTCCTTCGCCGCGGAAGCGATGCGCAGGGTGGCCGCTTCCACGGACTGGCTTTGCGCCGCGGAGAGGGTTTCGGAGCCCGCCTCAAGGACGGTGTGGTCGCGGAAGATGCGCGCGCGAGACGCGGGCATGAGGGTCAACTGGGCGTTTGCCAGTTGAACGACGGAGCGTGCGCCGGCGGTTTCCACCACGTCGCCGTCCAACAGCGTGCTGTTGCCGGAGATTGCGGAGCCATTGACGCGGAACTGTCCCGGAGACCTGACTGTCCCAATCCAGGGCGGGGCCGCCGCCAGGACGAAAAGGCTAGCCAGAACCAGGAAAGAAGCCGTCAATTTGAACATTTCAGTGTCAGCGACTTCCCGGAATAAAATCACCGGGAACTCGCTCCTCCTTTGCGTAAGTCAGCAGCAAGTATACACCCAACGGCGGCGTCAAGAGCTTTGTGCAAGCAGCCTTTTTCTAATATCGTCCGTTTCGAGCGACTCCAGTAGCCCTGGAAAGGGCGATAACCTGCCTTGAGTGCCAGGAATGCAGGTATTTCCCTCTCTCATTGGCCGGTTTTGCCCGCCAGCAGGCTGCTGAAAGAGGCGCATGAACCGGCCGTTTTTGGGCAATTTGCCAAAAAATCAGAGGGCGCGCCGTTTAGAATCAGCGCGTTACGGTCTCGGATTTGGGCATTTTTGCCCAAATCTTCAGTTTCCCAGCGGCCTGAGCCAAATGTTGCGGAACCGCACCGGGCATTGATGCGCGCCCAACGCCAGGGGCCCGCGCGTCTTCCCGACGGGCAGCGGCCGTGGTAGCATGCGGTGCCCTGTCCCGCCGTATATCTCCTGAGCATGGTGCACGAGCACACCGTTTTGGAGCATGGTGACGCGGGGCGGTTCCTCCAGCTTGTCCCCCTTGAATGCCGGCGCCGAAAAGACGATATCGTACGTCTCCCACTCCGGCGGCCTCCGGCACGCGTTTACCAGCGGAGGCGTCTGCCCGTAGATTGATGCGGCCTGCCCGTCCGGATAAATCTTCGTTCGGGGATCGAAGATTTGGATCTCGAACAAGCCCATCAGAAAAACGCCGTTGTTGCCGCGGTTCATCATGTTCTCTTCCTCGGCCTCCGGCGCCTGCCACTCCAAGTGCAACTGGAAGCTCCCAAACTCTTCGGCCGTCTCGAAAGGGCCGGTGGTAGCTACCAGGTAACCATCCACCACCTTCCACTGGTTCGGCTTCCACTTGGACAGGTCCTTGCCGTCGAATAGTACGATGGCGTCCGACGGCGGCTTCCCCACGCGTTCCTCGGCGTTGAATTCGCCGGGATCGACCTTCTTCGGCGCCGGCCGGTCCGGATCATGGACGTGATAACCGGACCACGGCTGGACCGGCGTGTCTTTATAACCGAACACACCTGAGCCGTTCTTGGCGTAAATCAGGCCGTGCTCTTGCGCCTGGGCGAATGTCACAAGGACAACTGCGCAACCGGCGGCCATGAGAACTAGGATGGGCAACGCACCGGCGCTCGCGATTTTGGACCTCATAATCCGTTCACCATACCAAACTTTGGCCAGCGCCAGATCGGACTGGCTGCAATCCTTTGAATTCGCGCACGGCGTCGATCATGGCCACCACTTGCGCAACGGGCGTGCGGGCCTGAATATTGTGAATCGCATTGAACACGAACCCTCCACCCTGGGCGAAGATCTCGCAGCGGCGCAGGACTTGTTCGCGCACTTCCTGGGGACTGCCGAATGGCAGGACATGCTGCGTGTCGACGCCGCCGCCCCAGAAAACCAAATCGCGGCCGAAGTTCTGTTTGAGGCCCTCGGGGTCCATGCCGGTGGCCGAGCACTGCACGGGATTGATAATGTCGAACCCCGCTTCGACAAACAAGGGCATGAACTTCGCGACCGCGCCGCACGAGTGCTTGAACGTCTTCCATCGCGTGTTGGCGTGAATCCACTCGTTGATGCGGCGGTAGTGCGGCATCCAAAGCGACCGAAAGGTAGAGGGAGAGCAAAAGGAAGAGTTCTGCGTACCGAAATCCGTGCCGCAGATGTACACCACGTCCACCAGGTCGCCGAGTCGGGCCGCGATGCGCGCCAAATTCGCCAGCGCGATCTCGCATTGGCCTTCGAATACGGCGGACACATAGTCGCGGCGCGAGGCCGTGGAGATGTACCATTCCGCAACGTCGCGAATGCCTTTGGGATGCGTCAGCCCGACCGCGGGCACGTTTGCGATATTGCCGAACGTCGTGCCGCCGAAGGCCGCGACCACCGCCCGCCCCGTGGCGGCGGCCCGCCGGGCCTCCCGTTCCAAGTGCGCCAGGTCCTCCTCGGAAATCGGCTGGAATTCCTCCAGGTTATCGGCGGGGTCCAGCCGTTCTTCGTCGATGGGCTCCTGGCGGACGATGGCGTCGAAGAAATATCCGCCGTTGGGCATGCGCGCGCTGGGCGGGAGCGAAACATCGCCCAGCGGATGCAATCGGTAGCTGCCATCCCGGTCGACGGTGACGTTGAATCCGCCGGGGACCAGCACCTCCAGGCCATCGTACATGCGCCACGGCTTCCAGCCTTCATTAGGAAAACCGAGCCTTGTGTTGCGGTCGCGGACCGCTTCGGTATCGACGCCTAGAATGGTCTTGAGATCCTCTTCGATCTCGCCGAGCATCTGGAAGACATCGATCACCTTGACGGGCTTCTTCGCAAGCCCGAAGTATTCGCGCAAGCCAGCCACCACGCTCACGTGAATCCCGCTCACCGTCGTTCCGCCGAAATCCACCGGAAGGCGGTCCGGCTGGCGATGGTCCAGCGCACAAAGGACCCGCTCCTTACTCGCCATGCAGCTTCCAGCCTCCTGCCGCGAGAATAGGAACCGGCTGCATTCGCGGTATCAGCGCGTGCATGATGGCGAGCGCCACAAGGTAGGCGCCGCTCGCCATGAAGAATAGCGGCCAGTAACTACCAGTCGTCTGCAAAATGAAACCAGTCAATTGCGCGAATGCCATCGAAGCCACCGAGCCACACATGATTCCGATTCCCACGACCGTTGCGACCACCCGCTTCGGGAACATGTCCGAAACCATCGTGAACAAATTGGCCGCCCAACCCTGGTGGGACGCAGCAGCCAGGCCGATGACGAAGGTGGCCAGCCAGAGATGGGAGGCGTGCGCGGCAAAAATCACCGGCGCCACGCAGAGAGCGCAAATGAGCAGAGCCGTCTTGCGGCTCGCGTTGACCGACCAGCCGCGTTTCAGAAGAAAACCAGACAACCAGCCGCCGCCGATGCTGCCCACCGAAGTCATCGAGTAGATCGCTACCAGCGGCGGGCCGAGATTCGCCAGATCCAAACCGTATTGCTGGTGCATGAATTTTGGCAGCCAGTAGAGGAAGAACCACCAGATCGGCACGGTGAACGAAATGCCCACCACAAAGGCCCATGTCTGCCGGTAGCGCAACAATGCGCTCCAGGAAATCTCCTCCGTCGACGGCTCGCGCGGATCGCTGGCGATGTGAGCCAGTTCCGCGGCCGAAACGCGGCGCGATAATGCGGGTGTGGCATAAAGCCAATACCAAAGGATCAGCCATAGAAAACCGATCGCGCCGAGGACAATGAATGCCATCCGCCAGCCATAATTCAATGTGAGCCACGGCACGCACAACGGAGCGAGAATCGCGCCGACATTCGAACCGGAGTTGAAAAGTCCGGTCGCCAGCGCGCGTTCGCGCCGTGGAAACCACTCGCTCACGGTCTTGACTGCGGCGGGGAAGTTGCCCCCCTCGCCGAATCCGAGGGCGAACCGCGCCATCCCGAACCCGAAAACGCCGTGCGCCAGTGCATGCGCCATCGCCGCCAAACTCCACGCAATAATCGAAATCGCATAACCGTGCCGCGTGCCGATCCTATCCACCAATCGTCCGAATACCAGCAGGCCCAGCGCATAAGCTGCCTGAAACGCCATCACGATGTGGCTGTATTCGATTTCATTCCAGCCGAGCGACTTTTCGAGCGTCGGCGCGAGAATTCCCAGAACCTGCCGATCCATGTAGTTGATGGTCGCCGCAACAAAAAGAAGGGCACAGACGGTCCACCGAAAACCGCGAAAGCCTTGGAACAGCGTTTCCGGTGTCGTGGTTGAGGCTGTCATAAATCGACTCGCAGCGCCTGTAACGCCGCCTTCATCCAACCACACGCGTAAGCCATGCCAGCGTGCCACGGAGCCCCGCACGTCATCTGCGGCGCGTGGTCGGGAATCAGCACGCCGTCGAAGCCATTCCTCGTGAGAATCCGCAGGACGCGCAGCATGTCGATATCGCCCTCGTCCACGAAGGTTTCACGATAATGCGGCGCTTTGCCGTTTACGTTGCGGAAATGGATGTAAGCCACTTTGTGTTGACGGCTGTAGGAATCGACCGCGTCGTAGATGTTACCATCCGTCATCTCCGCGAGCGTGCCGAGACAAAGCTCCAGCGCGTTGCGTGGGCTCGGACGACGATCGATGAGCCTCTGGTAGAGCTGCGGCTGATTCACGAGGCGTGGCTGGCCGCGCAGCGTCGCAGTTGGCGGATCGTCGGGATGCGCCGCAAGCGTGACGCCCGCCTCCTCGGCGACAGGCACGATCGCATCGAGAAATTCGCCATGCCGCCGCCACAGTTCCTCCTGCGCGATGGGCGCGAGGTTGCCGGGCGCGGCATTCCGGTCATAGACCATGTTCCATATCATGCCGTTCGGAACCGGCGTGTCGTAAGACCCGTCCATAGCGACGACCTCCGCGCCGCCGCGTCCCCACGGACCTTTGACGCGGCCCGCCACTCCCGCCAGCGAGAAGTTGTAGCCGATGATAGGGATGCCCACGCGCCCGACAGTGCGGACGATAGTTTTGAGGTCTTCGAGTTGCTGCGTCTTTTTCGGCCCGTCGAGCAACACGTCGTGCCAGTGCGCCGGATCGAAGTTCTCGATGGCTTCAATCTGCAACCCCTGCGCAGCGGCTTCCGCCTTGAGCGCGGAGAGTTCCTCGAACGACCAGAGTTTGTCCGGATCGCCAGCGAGTCCCCAGCCGGCATCGTCTCCCGTGGGCTGGTCGCCGGGACGATTGCTGCGCGAGGAACGGAAATAATCCACCCAATGCACGACGAGGTGCGTCGCGCCGCACTGGCGGGCGAAGCGGAAATGATCCGCGTTGAGCTGATGCCGATAGAGTCCAAAGCCGAGTTTCATAAAAATGTTGCCGCCGGCGAACACACGAAATAGCGAGTATATACCCAACCGCTCCAAATTGGAGCTGTTTATCCCATTCCTTCCACTCTCGAGCCTTGACAAGGCGGTCGCCTCGCGTTAATCTCGCACCGTGCCAGCGCAACCCTCGCGTGGCGCCGCAAGGAAAGGAGTCCCTATGCGTATTCTCTCGCTCTCATTTCCGCTCCTGCTTTGCTCCGTGGTTAACGGGGCAACCGTTACCGTGGTTGTGAAGCCGGCAGCCGATCCCGTGGAGAAGTTGGCGGCCTCCGAACTCGCGCGGTATCTCGGAAAGCTATATCCGGCCGATCGCTTCAGCGTGGCCGCGGAGGCGCCTGGGAAACTAATGTCCATTGTCCTGGGCACTCCCCGTAGCGCTCCTACACTCGCGCAGTTCAAAGACCGGCTCGGCGCGCCCGAGAGCTTCGTTGTCTCGGCAGCAGGTTCCACCGGCTACATCGCGGGCGCAGACCCGCGCGGCGCGCTCTATGGCGTCTACGCGCTGCTCGAAAGACTCGGCTGCGGCTTTTACCTGAGCTACGACACGCTGCCCGCCCCCCGTAAGGAGCCGTTCGGCTTCGCTCGATGGGAGCTGGCCGACGCACCGCTCTACGGCGACCGGATCGTTTTCGACTGGCACAACTTCCTCACCAGCGCATCGACCTGGGAACTCGAAGACTGGCAGCACTACATCTCGCAAGCCGCGAAAATGCGTTTCAACGCGATTATGGTGCACGCCTACGGCAACAATCCGATGTATCGGTTCCGCTACAACGGACTGGACAAGCCAGTGGGTTACCTGACCACCACCCGCTCCGGCCGGGACTGGGGCACGCAGCACGTCAACGACGTCCGCCGGATGACCGGCGGTGAAGCGTTCGTGGAACCCGTCTTCGGCGCCAGCGTCGCGAAGGATCCCGAAGGGCAGCGCGCTGAAGCCGCGACGGCGCTGATGAAGAAAGTCTTCGCCGACGCGCGCAGCCGCGGCCTGGGGGTGACGTTCGCGCTCGATGTCGATACGGAGTCCGCCAACCCGCAGGAGATCATCGCCACCCTGCCGGCGAGCGCCCGCTTCCGCGCAGGCCGGTTCGAGCTCGCCAACCCCGACACGCCCGAAGGCTATGCCTACTTCAAGGCGCAGATCGAACAACTGCTTGCCGCCTATCCGGAGATCAACCGCCTGGTGATCTGGTTCCGCCCCAGCGGCACTTGCTGGACGCAGATCGCGCTCGATGAGTTACCCGCGGCGTGGCGGCCCGAATACGATGCCATCGTGGCGAAGTATCCGGAGCTCCGTAGCGGACAACGGTCACCCGGCTTCTTCGCCGTCGGAAAACTGGTAAGTGCGGCGCAGCGGGCGTTGCGGGATTTGAAGCGCACGGACGTTGAACTTGCAACGGGCACCTGGGGCCTGCACCTCACGGCTTCCTGGGACGCCTTCATGCCCCGCGGCATCACCTACTTGCCGCTCGACAGTAACATTTCGCTTGGCGCCGCCGGGCAGGGCGACCTGGACGCCACGATTCCCGGCCAGAAGGTGATTCCCATCGTCTGGGCGCAGCACGACGACCGTACTTTCAACGGGCGCCCCTACACGCCGTTTGCGGCCTTCCCTTCGCTGCTCAAGCATTCGGGAGTGTCCGGTTTCGGCATCATCCACTGGACTTGGCGGCCACTCGATTTCTATTTCAAGAGCCTAGCCCAACAGGTGTGGAAGGCGACCTCAGGCCAAAGCTTGGAGGAGACCGCGCGGCGCATGGCTGTGGACAACTTCGGTCCCGCCGGCGAAGGCGAGGGCACCGACTACCTGTTTCGCTTCGCCACCGAAGCCCCAATGTTCGGACGCGAGACCACCAACCGTTTCATGGACATTCCCCTCGTGGACCCAGCGGCAAACATGGGCCGGATGGAAGCTCGTCTGGCGTCGCTCGACCGCATCGATCAAAATGCGCTGACGCCCGAGCAGTGCGAACGGCTGGATTACTGGCGCGGCTACGAGCGGTTTATGCTCGGTTTCTTCGAGAGCCAGACGGCGTGGGAGCGAGCGGCGGATTTCTACAAGAAGGGCGATGCAGACAGCGCACGGCGCGAAATCGCGCAGAGCCACCCGGTGGCCGTCATCCAGGCCTACGCCGACGCCGCCCGCAAGGTCCGCATCAGCCCTGGTGAGCAGGGCCTCATTGTTTCGTTGAACCTGCGCTGGCTGCCCTACATCGTCTCGCTGCGGCAGGCGCTACGGCTCGAACCGGTGCGCATCAAGTACGGCCCGACACAGCACGAGCCGCTCGCCCAAAGCCCGGGCTTGAACACGTTCTACTTCGATGGCGGGAAGAATCTGTGGAAGACGCTCGGCGAGAAGGAGACCGGCGCACAGGCGGTCTCCTGGCAGGCGGGCGAGGTGCGTGACGAACTCGGGCGGACGGCGGTCCGCGTGGACAAGCCAATCGCCCTTGCCCTTGGCCCGATCATGGGCGACACACTCGTTTCCGGCCGCTGCACTCTCGAGCTGATCTTTGTGAACCCGCCGTCGGGGGGCGAAAGCGCGGTCGAAGTGACAGCCGGCGAGGGCCGCGAGACGTTCGACGTTGCGGCGGGCGCGGGCCGTGGAGATCTGGCGCGGTTTCGCATGGAGTTCGTGGTCGCCGGCAAAGCGCCGGAGGCCCGCATCCGGCCCGTGCGTGGTACCGCCTATCTGGCCGGCGCCGTGGTCACGCCGCTACCCTAAAGAAGGCAGGCCACAAAAAACGATGGCCTGCCCCACTGTCGGAAAACCTTATCGGGTCCGGTTATCTGTAGACTTTCTTGACATGCGCTGCACACCGTGATATACCGAGCGTGGTATCGAGTAAAGAAGCCGGGCGTGGCGACCATTGCGTGGTGACTGCCGTCCGGCTTGAAAGGCAGTTGGCAACGGCCCAAACGATGACTCGGGCCGGCATGTCGAATTCTGACAGGCCGGACCCACTGAGCAGGCGCCGTCTCCTGTCAATCCGTTCGGTGTACGCAGCTCGCACGCTTTGCGCGAGCTTGTGCGCGTCCGTCCTGCCCACCCAGCAAGACACATCCAAGATTCTGCCGCCGAGGAGGTAAAGAAAATGATTTCGAACACGAACCAGGCAGCTCTCAAGACCGGTCCTGGCTGTTGTGGAGCGGCAACTTGCGGCGCTTGCGGGTCGGGGGGCATTGCCAGGCGGGATTTCGTGACGGGCCTCGGCGTGGCTGCGGGGCTGGCCCTGACCGGCGCGGCGGCCGCGCAAAGCGGCGAGCCGGCCCGCCAGATGCCTATCCGAACGCCATTGATAATCCAGCCCGTGTTTCTTTACTCGACTCCCACACGGCGCCAGGAAACAAGTTGGAGGTCATGGGGCGCCATCCAGACCGAAGAGGATGCGAGCGCCGAAAAGAACCGGATACAAGGCGAATTGGCCCAGATGAAGAAAGTGGCCGAGTTTCCGCTGGAGATTCTCCCGCTGGCGCCCGTGAAGACGCGGGACGACGCCGCCGCGCTGGCAAAAGGCGCTTACGACATGACGCTCAACTTCGCCGCCGGCTATGAGGACGCCGTGATGGACACCCTCATCGCGCCGCCGGAACACCACAACCTGATGTTCGTGCGGCACCGCTCCGGTCCTGTGTACCTGTCGTACGAGCACGCCCACCCGAGGTACGTCCGCAAGCAAGTGGACGAAAAATATCCGGGGCGGACTTCCGACGATGTTGTGGTGGACAGCTACGCCGAGGTTCTCTGGCGATTGCGGGCGCTTTACGGATTGAAGAACACGCTGGGCAAGCGTATCGTCACCGTTGGCGGCGAGGGCGGCTGGGGCGCGGGCGGCCGGGGGGCTTCGAACCGCGCGCGCGAAACCTGGAAGTTCGACATCCAGAATGTTTCTTATCCGGAACTCGGCGAACGCGTCAAACGCGCGCACGCGAACGATACTCTGGTGAAGCGCTGTCTGGCCGCGGCGGACAGCTACCTGAAGGACAAGAAGGTGACTTCGCTCGAGACTTCGCGGGAAGCCGTCGAAAACTGCTTTGTCCTGACCGAGGTATTCCACGATCTGCTCGATGAGTTCCACACCGACTCGATCACGATCAACCAGTGCATGGGCACGATCATGCAGGTCACGGGAACCACCGCGTGCATCCCGTTGAGCATTCTCAACAGCGATGGGTACCAGGCTTTCTGCGAATCGGATTTCGTGGTGATCCCAGCCGGGACCCTGCTCAGCTACATCGCGAGCAAACCGTTTTTCATGAGCGACCCGACCTATCCGCACGACGGCGTGGTTACGTGCGCACACTGCACGGCGCCGCGGAAGTTGGATGGAGTGCAGGTGGATCCCGTCCGGATCCGCACTCACTTCGAGTCCGATTTCGGCGCGGCTCCGAAAGTGGAATTTCGCAAAGGGCAGGCGGTCACCAATGTTGTGGCCGATTTCGCCGGGAAGAGATGGCTGGGCGTGGCCGGCGAAGTCCTGGGCAGCCCGGATATGCCAATCTGCCGCAGCCAGGTCGATATTGGCATCAAGGGCGACACGCGGAAACTCGTTGAGGAAATTCGCGGGTTCCACTGGATGACGGCCTACGGCGATTACTTGCGCGAGGTCGGATACGCGGTCAAGAAGAACAATACGGACTGGCTTACGGTTTAGGGGAAAGAGAGGATAGTCATGAAAGTCAAACGCACTGCGCGGGCGCTTTGCGCAATGTTATTTTTATGCGGCTGTGTTTTCAGCCAAACGACAACGGGCACCTTGTTAGGGACCGTTACGGATCCCGGCGCTGCCGCCGTGCCAAACGTGCAGGTTGAGATCAAGAACCTGAATACAGGCGCCATCCGGACGACCGTCTCGGGTCCGGAGGGCATCTTTCGGTTCAATAGCTTGGAGCCGGCCAGGTACGACTTGACCATCAAGGGGACCGGCGGCTTCAAGACTTATGCCCAGACTAATATCGATGTCACGGCCAACGAGGTCCGCGACTTGGAGCAAATCAAGCTGTCGTTGGGGTCGCTGACGGAGGAAATCTCGGTGACCGCGGCGGCGACGCCGGTACAAACGGCTTCGAGCGAGAACTCCAAACTGCTGGACGGCACCCAGATGGTGGACTTGACGTTGAAGGGCCGCGATATGTTTGCCATGCTGCAGACTGTCCCCGGCGTCAACTTCGGGAATAACTACCTCACGGGCGGCGACGCCACCAGCGAAACCAACGGTATTTCGACCATCTCGATCAATGGTGGCGGCGGCGCCAGGGTCAACTTTCAGGTGGATGGAATCGTGGACCTCGACAGCGGTTCCAACACCACTACAGACTACGAGCCGACCATGGATTCGATCGCCGAATTGCGCGTGCTGACCAGCAACTACCAGGCTGAGTACGGGCGCAACTCCGGCGGTATGGTCAGCGTGGTCACCAAGGGCGGCACCCAGGAGTTCCACGGCTCGGCGTATGACAACAAGCGGCACGAGATGTTTAACGCCAAGAACTTCTTCAACAATTACAACAACACGCCCAAAAGCATTTACCGCTTCAATGTTTGGGGCTACAGCATCGGCGGGCCGGTATACATCCCGAAGATATTTAACACCCAGAAGAAGAAGTTGTTTTTCTTCTTCTCGCAGGAGTACACCAAACAGAAGCCGAGCACGCAAACCGGCGTCACTATGGAGCCGACGCCGGCGCAGATGGCCGGCAACTTCTTCGACCGTTGCGCAGCGGGGACCGGGGTCAATGGCGTGCCATGCACCGCGGCGTACACGGACGGCAACGGGGTCAACCGGAACGCCAACCTGGTCGATCCCAGCAACAACAAGACTGCTCTGGCGGGCGGCAACCTCAATAGCCTGAAGGGAACGGCGTATTACGACTCGGCTTCGGCGACCTACGGCCAAGCTATGTTGGCGTTCCTGCCTCCGCCGAATATTTGCACTGCGGCCGCCGGCATATACAATGGCAACGCGATCAGCCCCAGCAATTGCCCGGCGGGCTACCAGCAGCCAAACAGCCCGACCTGGAACTACAACTACAACTACTACTGGCAGTTCAACGAGGTGCATCCGCGGCGCAACAACACGCTGCGCGTCGACTACAACATGACCTCGAAGCTGACCGCGTGGGTGCGCTGGATCGACGACTACGATCGGGATAATTCCGGCGGCGGCCCGGCCATGGAGAACGCCCAGGGCCAGTGGGTGGCGTTCTCCGATTACCACCCGCACTCGGGGCACGGATATGGGGTAGGCATCACGTACACGATCTCCCCGACCCTGGTCAACGAGTTCACCTTCGGCAAAGGCTGGGACACGTCGGACTATTACGCGACCGACCCGTCCCAACTGGCGCGGTCGAGGATGGGCAACCCGCCGTCGTTTGACAACTTCCTGACCGATCCGAATTTCGTCAACGATGTGAACATGCCACGGCCGACGCTCGGCCCGGGCACCCAGAATTTCGCGGCCTACGTTCCGCAAACCAGCTTCGGCGGCGGCCAGGAGCCCAACGAGGTGACCATGCCTATCTCCAGTTGCAACGGAAATGGCACGCAATGCCCCTACACCAACTGGAACGACCCCTATACTTTCAACGACGCCCTAAGCAAGGTCATTGGCAAGCATAACCTGAAGACGGGCTTGTACGTTGAGCGAACCGGCAAGGTGTGGCCGGAAGGCGTAGGTTACTACAATGGCGACTACAGCTTCGCCAGCGGCGGCGCGCCCATGACGGCGGACACGCAAGAGGGCTATGCCAATGCCTACCTCGGCAACTTCAACAACTACAACGAAGGCCAGCGGAACATCGGAAACTCGTGGTACACCCAGGTCGAAGCTTTCATACAGGATAACTGGCGCGTCAGCCGCCGCTTGACCCTCGACGTGGGCGTGCGTTTCTACTATATGGAGCCCTTCACGAACTACAGCCTCGGAGCGAACGGCCAGGCCGAATTCGTGCGTTCCGCTTACAGCGCCGCGTCGGCCGAGCGGATTTACTATCCCGGTTGCAGCATCTCGACGGCTAGTGCGTCCTGCCCTGCCGCGGACCAGTATGCCGTGGACCCGACTACCGGGTACAAGACATTCTACGCTCTGAACGGGACTATGGTGCCGGCTGGGGTGGGCGGCTACAGCGGTACGCCGACCCCCTATCCGGGCATGGTGGTCGCCGGCCCCGGTTCTGTGCTCCCGCAAGGGCTGTACTCGGTAAATTCGGCATCCCCGACCGGCCGTTTCGGCCTGGCTTGGGACGTGTTCGGGACCGGCAAGACGGCGGTTCGCGCGGGCTTCGGGCAGTACCTCAACCGCGCCGATCAAAACGTGATTCTCGCCTCCACCGGACAACAACCGGTTCTCCAGAACCAGACGGTTTATTACTCGAATATCAATAGCATCAACACCAACAGGGCGGCCCTGCTGACCAACGCCGCCATTTCGCCGATCACGCCGGCTGTCGATTTTGTCGGCCACCAGCCATACGAAGCGAACTACAACGGCAGCGTCATGATCCAGCAGAACGTGGGCTTTTCGACGGTGCTGGAAGCGTCGTGGGTATTCGACCTCCGCCGCCACCTCCCCGCCAGCACGCCCATTAACTACACGCCCAACTTCGCGCAGTACAACCCGTCGTGGGCCAGCCCAATGAGCCAGTACCTGCTCAATCCGGCGAAGAACGGCGGCTTCACGCAAGGCAATGCGGGGGGGCTCGACCTCAGCTCCAACTACTTCTACGGGCCCTCGCTCTGCGCCGGCTGCGTGTTCGGTCTGGGCGCCCTGACCAGCGATGCCTTCGATATGAGCTCGGATACCCAAGCCTTGCAGATTGTGGTTCGGCGCAACATGACCAGACACCTGTCTTACGGCTTCTCATACAACTTCATGAAGACCATGAACACCTTCGGCGCTGGCGGTGGCGGATTGGTTGGCAGTCACAGCGCGATATTTCCCGACAAGTTCCGGAACTGGGGGCCCACGTATTTGCCGGCTCCCCAGACCATCACATTCAACTATGTCTACGAGATTCCGAATCTCGGACAGAAGTTGAACTTCAAGCCGCTGGGATGGGTCACGGACCATTGGACTTGGTCCGGCATCACACAGTGGCGCAGCGACGCCATGGCCGGCATCCCCGGAATTTCCTTCAGTGGAACCAACTCCACCACCAACCCCCAGGAGAACTGGACGGGTGGGTCTGAAGGGGCCAGGATGTTCGTGGTGGGCAACTACCGCCTGTCCAGCATCGGCCAATCGCCCGCGTTCGAGGGCGGCACTGCGGTAGCCTCAAGCCAAGGCAGCCCGGCAGCCAGCGGCTACGGCGCCAACGGGACGCCCGGCAACCAACTCATCAACGAAGCCGCGTTCCAGATTCCAAACCCGTGCAGTCTGACGGCGGCCGCGAACCCGCGCTATGGCCAGGGAGAGAGCATGGAGTGCTTCGGGAACGCGGGAGCCGGGAGTTTAATCAACGTTCCTGGGACGCGCGTGAGCAACTTTGACATGACCTTCTCCAAGAGCTTCCCGCTGAAGAGCGAGAGGCGGCTGCTCATGTTCCGGGCCGAGATGTATAACATCTTCAACCACACGGATTTCAGTAGTTGGAACATCGGTCCGTCCTACGATTGGTCCAACTGGCTGAACGGCAACCTGGTTCAGACCAGCAGCTCTCTGGGCCGCTACAGCGCCGCGCTGAACCCGCGGCAGATGTCCATGTCGCTGCGGTTCCAGTTCTAGCCGTCCGGCGGCGGCGAGGTGGAAGCCCCGGCTTTCACCTCGCCGCGCCGGGCTGCCGGAGCGGTTGAGTTCATGCCCGCTACCTACCGGCCACGAGGCCAAGAAGGAAATTCCGTGAAAACCTTACACGTCACCCGTAGCAGACAATTTCGGACACTTGCGGAGCTTTCCGCTATTGGCATTTTGATTGCGCTCTTTGCCGCCGCCCTCGCTTCCGCGGCGCCGCCCGCACAGAGCGATGTCGCGATTGTCGTTTCGCCGAAAGCGACCGCCGTCGAGAAGCTCGCGGCGACGGAGCTCTCAAGCCACCTGCACGCGCTCTATCCCCAGGTTCGTTTTGCAATTGCCGGAACACGGCGCGCGGACCAACCGGCGGTGCTGGTGGGAACAGTCGCAAGCTCGCCGGAACTCGCTCGCTATGTCGATGCAGGTTCGCTCAAGACTCCGGAGAGCTTCGCCATCGCAAACCGCGCATCCACGGCCGTCATCGCCGGCGCCGATCCGCGCGGTGTCCTGTTCGGCGCCTACGCCCTGCTCGAAAAGCTCGGTTTCGGATTCTATCTTTCTTATACGGCGAATCCGCCCGCGCGAACCGGACCGTTCTCTTTTGCCGGCTGGGAACTCGCCGACAGCCCGCTGGTTGCGACTCGCCTGGTGTTCAACTGGCATAACTTCCTGAGCGGGTGTTCAACGTGGGACCTGGCCGATTGGCAGAACTGGATCGCACAATCCGCCCGCATGCGCTTTAACACCGTCATGGTCCACGCCTATGGGAACAACCCGATGTTCGCCTTCACGCACAATGGACTCGAGAAGCCGACCGGGTACTTGAGCAACACAGCGCGTGGACGCGACTGGGGCACGGAGCACGTCCTGGATGCCCGGACCATGATCGGAGCGGCCGGCCTGTTCGATTCGCCCGTCTTCGGGGCCAGCGCAGCCATGGCGCCCGAGGGACAAACGCATGCAGCCGCCACGGCGCTCATGCAGAAGGTATTCCAGTTCGCGGCGGATCATGCAATGGGAGTGACATTCGCGCTTGACGTCGACACGCCCTCCGCGAATCCGCAGAACATTATCGCCACTCTGCCCGCCAGCGCGCGGTTCGCCGCCGGGGGCATTCAGGCGGTCAATCCGGAGACTCCGGAGGGCTATGCGTACTACCGGAGCCAGATCGAGCAATTACTCCGGACTTATCCGCAGGTCACTCAGCTTGCCGTATGGTTTCGCGGCGAAAGGAACAGCCCTTGGCGCGGGTTGACGCCCGAGCAATTCCCCGGAAACTGGCGGCAAGAGTACGAGCGCGCCATCCAGTCGCGCCCAAACTTGCGGGCAAACGCGGACGCGCCGAGCATGTTCGCGATCGGCAAGATCGCCGCCGCCTTTCGCAAGGTTCTGGATGAGAGCGGCCATCGCGATGTGCTCCTCGCGGCGGGAAGCTGGCGGTTCGACTTCCTGGCCGCCGCGGACGCGTTCATGCCGCCGAACGCCGCTCTGATTCCGCTCGATTACTCGTACCAGTTCCCGAGCGATCCGGCGCAGGAGGCCATCCGCCCGGTAAATCGCAACCGGCCGGTAATCCCCGTCGTCTGGGCGCAGCACGACGACCGCAGCTTTGCCGGAAGATCGTACACGCCGTTCGCGGGATTTGCATCGATGCTGCGATCGAGCGGCAGCCCCGGTTACGGCATTATTCACTGGACCACGCGTCCCTTGGATCTTTACTTCAAGAGCCTCGCCAGCCAGGTTTGGAGCGCGAGCGAGAACGAACCGCTCGACGCTACCTGCGAGCGCATGGCGGAACGCACCTTCGGCGCCGCGGCGCGCGACGCGGCGAAGCGCTACTTGCTGGCGTGGATCGAGGACGCTCCCCTGTTCGGCCGCGAAACTTCGGACAAGTTCATCGACCTATATCTGCCGGAGGCGCCGGTGGTGGAGGGGTGCAACCGGAGACTCCGGCTCCTGCTCGCGGTCGAGCGGCAAGCGCAGTCTCAACAGGCCAAAACCTGGGTGAGTTACTTCGAGAATTGGGAACGCTTTGTACAGGCTACCTATCAAGCGCAGGGCGCGCTGCAACGCTCCTTGGAAGCATCCGACCGTGGAGATTTCGAAGGCGCGCGGGCCGCGATTTCGGCGGCGCGGCCGGAGACCGCGGTCGAGCAGTATGCGCGAACGGTCGTCCAGGGAGGCGCATCGCGCGGAGAGAAAGGCATTCTGGTTTCGCTCAACCTGCGATGGCTACCGTACTTCGCCGCTCAGCGGCAAGCGCTGGGCATGGAACCGCTACGCATCCGGTTTGCGCCTACCATGCCGGAGGCTCTCGCGCAGTCGCCCGGCAGATTCACCTACGCATTTGACGCGGACAAGCGCGTGTGGCTGGTGCTTGGGTCGGCCGAGACCGGCGGGGACGTGCAAGCGGGCGGCGACAATGCGCCGTGCTCCGCCGGGTTGAAAGTCGACCATGCGATGTCGCTGGCGCTGTCCGGGATTGGTGGCCGGCCGTTTCCCGCCGGACCGGTGCGAGTCAGCCTCGAACTCCCGCCGGGCGCGCGCGTGGACGCGTCGGACGCGCGGGTCGTGGCCGGCAGACTCAACGTGACTCTGAAACCGGTGAATGGCCCGGCCTCGGTCTGCGCTCTTACCGCCGACATGAGTAATCGCCCGGCGGACAACCTGGAGTGAGGCTCCGTGGGGCAGGATGTCATCCTGCGCGGCGGTTGCCAACCGCCGCGCGCGCCGATTGGCAATCGGCGCGCAGCTTGGCAAGCTGCCCCACACAGAGGAACATAGTCGAACGAGAGGAATCACACGATGAACACGCGGCTGTTTGCGGCAGGTATTCTGGCATGGGCTGTTCTTTTCCCTGTGGCGCCGGCGGGAAACGCTCAGGTTGCCAATGCGCCTCCCGGGCGGAGCTACGAATTGGGAACGGTTTATATTTATTACGCGGATACGCCCGACGAGCAGATCGTTCAGGATCTGGAGACCATGTCGCGGATTGGCATGAAACAGGTAAGCCTGTTCCCGCCATACTTGCTCGCTCTGGGTCGTCCCGAACCCGATTTCCGGAAGAGTGACCTGGCGGTAAGAACAGCCGAACGGCTCGGGTTGAAAGTTGTGCCGCTATTGTTCTTCGCGGAGCAACTGCCTGGGTTCGCCGCTGCCAAGTGGCCGGACCGTGAACCGGAATTGAGAGTGACATACGAGGAGCGCCAGCAAAGTCTGTCGCTGGCTAATCCCGAAGTGTTCAGCCTTCTCGAATACTATGTCGGCGCGGCGGTGCGGCACTTCAAGGACAGCCCGGCGGTGACCGGCTGGAATGTCTGGACGGAACCCCATTTCGACCTTTCCAGAGGCGACCCCTACGCCAATCGCTGGCTCGACGCATGGCTGCTCAAGAAATACGGAAGCGCCCTCGAACTAAACCGGCATTGGCAGACTCCGTATTTCAACGATGAATACTCCAAGGTGGATAGCGTGTTGGCCCGCTGGGATGCCAACGCCGACATCCTTCAGCGGCTGGTCGCGCTCGTAAAGTCCATTGATCCGGTTCGTCCCACGCGCAGCCACGCGGTCGGCAGCACGGTGGTGAACACCGGATTAAGCGCTTACTCCCAAAATGGCCAAGTCCTCTCCAAGTCCGTCGATCAGTGGGGGCTCTCTTGGTATCCCGACATCATGGTCCGCGGCAGCGAAGCCAATGCGGCTGCAACCGCCAAGACGCTGGCTACTTGGGAGGCGCCCTGGGCGGAGAGCCTGACGCTTACCGACGTGCATGATTCCGCGCCGGGAAAGCCCTTCGTTGTAATGGAGGCCCAGACTGGCCCTCAATCCGGGATGACGCATCAAGGTTTCCTCGATTATGAGAGCATTCACCGGATGGTCTGGCAGTCCGTTGCCCATGACGCCAAAGCCATGGTGTTTTGGAAATGGTATCCGTTCAGGGATGGAGTTCAGGCTTTCGGTCGCGGCCTCGTCGCCACCGATGGCAGCCCGACCGACCGGGCCGTGGCAGCCGGCGATGCGAGCCGGGTGTTGAACGCCGACCCCGACCTGTTTCTCGACAGCCATCCGGTTCCGCCCCAGGTGGCCGTAGTCTATGATGTGCTCGGTGACCTCAAGGCCAAGGTGCGGGGCGGCGATTGGGGCGGGATGATGGCGCAAGACACTCTGGGCATCTACAAGATCCTGTGGCGCGATCAGGTCCGGGTCAATGTGTTGAACGCGCCAGGACTGACGGCGGCGGACCTGAAGCCTTATCGGTTGGTGATCTTCCCCTTTTACATGTGTCTGCGACCCAACGTGGCGGAAGCGATCGAGACTTATGTGCGCGAAGGCGGCACGGTGTTGGCGGATGCCCGCTTCGGCATCATGGACGAATGGCATGAAGGCTATCGGGTCAATCCGGGACTATCCATGGCCAAGCTCTTCGGCGCGCGGCGCCACGACTTCACCGCTGTATATCGTCCGGCGGAGATCCGCCTGACTGGCGCGGAAGGCTGGCTGAAGGGACTCAACCAAGGTGAGCCATTGGCCGGTGGAGTGTTCCGCGAGCAACTGCAACTGGAACCGGGAAACGAGGGATCGGTAATCGGCGTCTTCGAAAACACCGACTTGCCTGCCATCGTCGCCAAGCGGACCGGCAAGGGCCGGACGTTCCTTTTGGCGTCTCTGCTGGGCGTTCCCATGTTCGACGGCGAGAACGCCGGCACGACCGAGTTCGTTCGAGCGCTGCTGAGAACAGCCGGAGTGGAGCCGCCGGTGACCGTAAAACTCCGGCAGGGTACTGGCCCGGTGGAGGCCGTAGTTCAAACACGGAACCGGCCCGATGAGCGGCTGCTCTTCCTCATCAACTGGGCCGGCCAGCCGAAGCCGGTCACCGCGGAATTGCCATGGCCGGGAACGGCGGCTTTGAAAGCCACCGACCGCGTGAGTGGCCGCGCCGTGCCGGTGGAACACGCGGCCGGGTTGGCCACCCTGGAGTTGACGCTTCCGGCCGGACGCGTGGCGGTCGTACACATTCATCCGTGAGATACCATACCATGCAAACCAAACCTGAACCGCCCAGCGGCGAGGCGCAGACCCAATACGTGTTTGGCACCGAAAAGCTGACGCGTTATCGATTCCCAACCCACATGACCGACCTGGTGGTGGATCGGGCGCAGGCCGCCTGCTCCGAAGTGTTCGTGGTCGTGATCCGCCCTCAACACGCCTCGCCACTGCACCGGCACGGCGACATGGAACAGATCTTCTATGTGCTGGCCGGACACGGCACGCTCACCATCGGCGAGGCGCAGCGGAAGTTTCCCGTCAAAGCCGGCGACGTGGTGCGGGTACCCATCGACGCGTGGCATTCGATCCGGGCCGAGGGCGACGAGGATTTGAAATATCTTTCCGTGGATTGTTTCGGCTCGTCGCTTCCCAAAGCCGAGCTCACTTGGGACGAACACATCCGCACCGTCTGTCGGGAACAGGGTTGGGACTTCAGTCAAGCGGTCATCCCTAACGGCGGCGGCTCTTCCGCAACATGATAACCGCCGTGCCAGCTCTTACCGCCCAGGACCAGGTGCGGCGCGTCCTGAATCGCCAGCGACCAGACCGCATCGTCTATGCGCCAAATTACTGGCAGTGGTTCGCGCATCACCGGAACCACGGTCTGCTGCCGCCGGAGATCGCGCATTGCCGCACGCAGCTCGACCTCATCCGGCACTTGGGCTTGGACGTCTTCAGCCGGAACGTCTATTCCGACCAGCGGCATTGCTGGTTTGGTGGACTGGCTGAGGAAATCTGGGATGGCGTCGAGGCGCGAGAGGAAGTCCGTGTCGAGGGGCGTGATCGCGTGATCGCGCGGACCTACGCCACGCGGCGTGGCGCGCTCACCGAGCGTCAGCGCTACATCTTCGCCGGCTCCACGCTGGTGCAGGAGAAATTCACCCTCGATGACACGGTGGATCCGCTGGGCGTGTTGGAGGAATTGCTGCGGGCGCGCCGTTGGCGTTTTCTGCCGGAACGCTACGCGCGGGAACAGGCGCTGGTCGGCAATGACGGCTTCGTGGTGGCTGGCGAGTTGTTCAGTCCCCTCAAAGCTCTGCATCTGCTCGCCGGCGCCGTCAACGCCACCTATCTGATTGCCGATGACGAATCGCGCGTTCGCGAGTTGCTAGCGCTCCATGAAGCGGCGCAGCTCGACCTCGTGCGCCAGATCGCCGCGGCGGGCGTGCCGGCCATGATGGCGATGGACAATCTCGACGCGGCCTTTCACACGCCGGCTTATCTCGAGAAATTCTCCGCGTCGTTTTATGAAAAGGCCAGCCGTATCGCGCATGAACACGGCAGCGCGTTCTTCATCCACGCCTGTGGCCGGCAGAGGGTCAACCTGAAGCTCATTGATTCGCTCGGCGTGGACGGCCTTGAGGGAGTGGCGTTTCCGTCGCTCGGCGACGTGCAGCTCGACGAGGTCATGCGGTTGACTGGCGACCGCTTCCTGATCACCGGCGGCATCAGCGCGATGGAGACGGAAAAGTTTCAGAGCGCCGGCGAGGTACGGCGTTACGTCGAAGATTTGTTCGGACGGCTGCGGCCCTACACGCACCGGTTCATGCTCTCGGCTAGCTGCAACACTTCCATTTGCACGCCATGGAAGGTCATCCAGTGGTTCCGTGACGCATGGCAGGAATTCGCACGGTGAATCTCAACGGAGAATCATAATGACAAAAACGAGAAGAGAGTGGCTTAAGAACACGCTGCAAGTTGGCGCCGTAATTACGGCGGCTCCGCAGTCTCTTATGTTGGCCGTGCCCGCGCCGCAGCCAGTGCGTAATCTGGCGCTGAACCGGGCAGCTTACGCCTCTAGCTCGGCGGACTTCATCAACACGGGCCACATGGCGACCGACGGCGAGACGATGACGCAGTGGTCGAGCAAGGATTCCGATCCGCAATGGGTCTACGTTGACCTGGGGGATCTTTGCGACATCGACAAGGTGGTTCTGCGCTGGGGCCAGGGTTACGCAAAGGCGTACAAGATTCAGGCGTCGGCCGAGAAGGGGCCTTCGCCTCTAACCGGTTTCGTGGAGACCTGGACGGACATCCATGGAACCAGCGCCGGAAAGGGCGGAGTCGAGGAAGTCGCATTGGCGCCCACCAAGGCCCGCTATGTCAGGTTGTTGTGCAGCGAGCGGGCCCAGCCTGGAGGATTTTCGTTGATCGGGTTCGAAGTTTACGGGACGGGCGGCCCGAAGATTAACCCCAGGCCAGTTTCGCCGCCGCGTTCGGATGGGACCATCGAGCTCTCGAGTGGTTGGAAGCTGGTGAGTCAGGCGTTTGTTTCCAGTGAAGCCGCCAAGATTTCCACCTGTGGTTATGACGACGGCCAATGGCTGCCGGCCACCGTCCCGGGAACGGTGCTGACCACCTACCTGAACGTGGGCGCCGTGCCCGACATGTACTATAGCGATCATCAATTCCAGGTCTCCGATTGGTTCGCACACTGCCAATGGTGGTATCGGAACGAAGTGGCAGTGCCGGCCAGTTACAAGGGCAAGAGGGTGTGGTTAAACCTGGATGGCATTAACTACAAGGCGGACATCTATGTGAACGGTTCTCTGGCCGGCAAGATGGCCGGCGCCTTCATGCGTGGCCGGTTCGACATCACGGATAAGGTCGTGGTTGGGAAGAAGAACTGCGTTGCCGTCCTCATCTACCCAGTGACCAACCCTTACGACGTCATGGTCAAGAGCATGGCGAGATTACAGTTCGACCCCGGTCAGTTCGTCCGCAACGCGCCCACGTTTTTGGAGTCGGGGGCTTGGAATTGGATGCCGACGATCCACGACCGGAACATCGGCATCTGGAATTTGGTCACCCTTTCGACGAGCGGTGATGTCACGATCGTGGATCCGTTTGTGATCACCGACCTGCCACTGCTGCCGGACCTTTCCCAAGCCGACTTGACCCTTAAGGTGGAATTGCAAAACCACTCACAAGAGCGGCGCTCCGGAGCCTTGAAATTCGAGTTGGGTAATATTCGCTTCGCCCATCAGGTTACTCTCGAAGGAGGCGAAACCAAGGCTCTGTCGCTCGATAAGTCCGCGCACCCGGAGCTTTCCCTGCATCAACCGAGGCTCTGGTGGCCCACCGGGTACGGTGAGCAGTACCTGTACGATCTCTCCCTGAGCTTCGAGCGGGAGGGCGCGGGAACGTCGGACACGAAGACCGCCAAGGTCGGAATCCGTAAGTTCACCTACAACCAGGACTTTCGCGCGCTTCGGGACGCCGCGGCGGACGTTAGGGGCCAGACCGCCCCTACAGCGGCGAACCCACTGACAGTTTCCTGTAACGGACAGCGCATTTATCTTAAGGGTTCGAACTGGGGAATGGAGGAGGCGATGCTCCGGTGCGATCGGGAAGGGTTTGAAAATCGCGTCCTCATGGAGAAGGACATGAACTTCAACATCATCCGCAACTGCCTGGGCAGCGTGGCCAAGCAGGAGTTTTTCGAGTCCTGCGACCGGCACGGCGTGATGGTGTGGCAAGAGTTCGGATTGAACCACTCCGTCATGCCGTTTGACCTGGATCTGTTCATGAGCAACGTCCCCGAGCGGGTGCGGGCGACCAGAAACCATGCCTGCATCGCTCTGTGGTGCACAGCCAACGAGGGCTTCACGCAGGAGCCTTTGAGGAGCGCAGTGCCGAAGGTGGTGGATGCGCTGGACGGAACTCGACTTTTCTTGCAGAGCTCGACGCAGCGCCCGCCCACCGACGGCGATGGTCCTTACAACGCCAATCCACCCACGTTTTACTTTGACGGCCTGGCGCACGGATTTCGCCCCGAAGTAGGCGCGTGCTCGCTGCCTCCGCTCGAAAGCATGCGGCGGATGATGCCCCACAACCAACTTTGGCCGATCGGAGACAACATGTGGCCTGCGCACGACTGGCCCGGGGGGGCGCGTGAGGTCCCGGCCGAAAAGGCCCTTGCCGCATACGGCGCCCCTTCCGGCATCGAAGACTGCTGCCGCAAGGCGCAAATGGTGAACATGGAGGTCTTCAAAGCGATCTACGAGTCCTGGAACGATAAGTTGTGGGACAACTGCACGGGAGTCATGATTTGGATGAGCAATCCCGTTTGGCCTTCGCTCGTTTATAACACCTATGACTACTACTCTGAGCCAACGGCCGCCTATTTCGGTTGCAAGAAGGCCTGTGAACCCATCCACATCCAGTGGAGCATGACATCGAACAATGTCAAGGTGGTGAATTGCGGCTTGAAGCCTCTCAGCGGACTGACCGCCGAAGCTCGCGTTTACAATCTGGATGGATCTCTGCAGCTCAAGAAATCCCTGGCTTTAGATTGCCCCGGCAATAGCGTGCGCCAGTGTTTCAATCTCTTTGAAGGTGGCGACGCGGCATCTCCAAGCCTCTCCGCCGTCCACTTTATAGGTCTGGAGTTGAAGGACGCCGGCGGGCATGCCGTGTCCACCAACTTTTATTGGCGCGCGAAGGAAATCTGGAGGTATGAGGATTTGTCGGCCATGAGCAAGGTCGAAGTGAGTGGAACGGTCAAGAGCGCGCAGGATGGCGATGCCTGTAAGCTCACGGTCAACGTCGGGAATGCCAACAAGGGCGTGGCGTTGATGACGCGGCTCAAGTTGGTGGACCCAGCCTCGGGCCTTCTTGTCGCGCCCATCTTCTATTCGGAGAATTATTTTTCTTTGCCCCCAGGAGAGTCCCGTCTGATCACCGTCGGCTTCCGCGCCCAAAAGGTCTTAGGGAGTGAGGTGAGAGTGATGGTCGAGGGCTGGAACGTGAACCCTAAGGAACTAGCTCGGGTGCAGATTAAACACTATCTTCGGCGCTCGTGAGACCTATTAGATTAGGAGCGAGAGACCGCTATATCGTATACGATGGTAAGGAGGAATGCGTATGGCTCTTAGCAGAAGAGGCTTTGTGAGGACCACCGGCGCCGTTTTCGGCGCTGCATCGCTGGCGGACACCGGCCGGGCGTTCGGCCCGAACGACCAGATCAATCTGGGATTCGTCGGTATCGGCATCCAGGGCAGCTCGCACCTGAGACTCTTCAACTCGTATGACGGCGTCCGCGTGGTCGCTATCGCCGATCTGTACGACGGGCACCTGACCGCCGCCAAGGAGCTCAACAGCGCCATCGACACGACGAAAGATTACAGGGAATTGCTCGGGCGTAAGGATATCGATGCCGTCGTGATCGCTACGCCGGAGCACTGGCACCAGCGGATTGTGCTCGATGCGCTGGCGGCCAAGAAGCACGTTTACTGCGAGAAACCGTTGACTTGGACGATCGAAGAGGGCGCGCAGATCATACAAGCAGCCGACAAGAGCGACAGAGTTCTGATGGTTGGAAGCCAAGGCAAGACTGCGGATTCCACCGCCGCCGCGCGGCAAGTCGTCAAATCGGGTAAGCTGGGCCAGATCACCATGGTGAGCATGGGTCAGGGGCGGAATGACCCTGAGGGCGCCTGGGAGTACCCCATCCCGCCAGACGCGTCCACAACCACGGTGGACTGGGCGCGATTCCTCGGCAAGGCTTCGCGCCGCGCGTTCGATGCGGCCCGTTTCTTTCGCTGGCGCTGCTTTTCGGACTACTCCGGCGGCGTTGCGACGGACCTGATCGTCCACCAGTTGACCACGCTTCACGAGATCATGGACGTGGTCGCTCCGGTTTCGGCGGTCTCCGATGGCGGCATTTACCGCTGGAAGGATGGCCGCGACTTGCCGGACCTCCAGCACGCGATCCTCGAGTACGAGCCGGGCTTTCTTGTCGAAACCTTCGTCAACCTGAATAACGCGCACCCATTTCAGGGCACGGTGATCGAGGGTACGGAAGGAACACTGGTCGTGGGGCAGGGTCTTACATTTTATCCGGAGATGCCTCCGCCCAAGGCGCAGGGTTACGGCGCCAACGGTTGGCCCAAGGCGCTGAAGGCGCAGTATTACGAAGGGCTGGGGTATTCGGCGGACGGTAGGCCGAAAGAACCGCTGCCGCCGCGGAAGCCGCCCGAGACGATTGCCGTCACACGGAGCGGGCTGCGCCATCAGGATTACTTCATCAAATCGATCCGCGAGGGAACTCCCAGCCGGGAGAACGCTCGCGATGGCCATTATGGCGCGGCCGCCGCACACCTCATCAACATTGCCTACCGCCGTGGACGCCGGGTCCGGTTTGACCTGAAGACCTCCGCGGTACGTGACTCGTAATACTTGGGAGGGCGCCAAAGATGCGCAGTTTGGGACTACTGTTCGCGCTGTTCGCTTTATCGGCCGGGGCGAAGTTCGCTCGCGCCGCGGATGAGGACTTCAACGGACGCTGGGATATCGTGGTGCATAAACCGCCCGCCCAGATCCTCTCCACCACAACCAAGGCCTGGTGGCTCGAAATCGCCGGCGCGGGAACGCCCGATATCAAGGTGAAATTCGTCGGCTCGCCCGATGGCGCTATCGATGACATCCCCAACGCCAAGATCGAAAACGGCGTTCTTCACTATGTCTGGCAGCATGGCGACACGCACATCGATTACAACGTGAAGTACGTCGCCGGCAACCTCGAGGGCGGCATGTCCGGCCCCAAGGAGTCGCTCACATTCACCGGCCATCGCGCCCCGCAAATCGACGATCGCGACGACGGCTCCTGGGTCCGCGGCAAGCCCATCGTACTTTTCAACGGCAAGGATCTCTCCGGCTGGACCGGCGTCAATTCCGAAAAAGCCGAGGGTTGGAAGGTTGAGGATGGCGTCCTCAAGGGCTCCGGCCAGGATAATCTCATCACAACCGCCAAGTACTGGAATTTCGAGCTCCACGCCGAATACAAGCTGGCCGAACGAAGTAACAGCGGCATCGGCCTCCGCGGCCGCTATGAGGTCCAGATCGCTTCCGATTACGGCCGCCCACCTGGCATGCACGGCACCGGAGCGCTATACACGCGCATCCTGCCACGCGTCAACGCCAGCAAGAAGCCCGACGAGTGGCAGACTTACGACATCCGCCTGGTGGGCCGCCAAATTACGGCTGTCCTCAATGACGAAAAGCTCTATGAAAAGGGCGTAATCGACGGTCTCACTGGCATCGCCTTCGACCCTTACGAGGGGCAGCCCGGCCCCATCGAGCTACAGGGCGACCACGGCCCCGTGGAGTTCCGCAACCTCATCCTCACGCCGCTCACCAAGAGCAAGTAGCTCGTGGCTGCGCCATTTCACCGCCGCAGAACCCAGTCGACCTGGGATTCGTGCCACTTACCCTCCTCGATCGACGCGAGCTGCGAGTCTACAAGGCTGAGTATCAAGCTGTTGCCGGCCACCGCGCAATTACTGCCGGCCGGAAGTTGAATCTGTTCGAGAGTGAGCTGGGTTGTCCCCTGACGCGACAAGACAATCTTGTCGGGAACGCCACGCCGTTCATCGCCACCGTCCAGGCGACACGCCTCCGGCAGCGTCACAAACCATGCCAGCAATGCCGGCTGGTTCTGAACGGACCTCTCCGTTCGGAAGGCCCACTTCTGGGTAAAACGTGAGGTATCCGCGAAAACGTATTCATTTCGATACCACACGGGCGGCCTCTTGATCGCAAACCGGTCCATACCCCGGAGTTGCCCTTCGAAAACTACGTGGAGCCCCTCCCCAGCCGGCACATAAGTCTGCCCGCACTCGACGTCATTGACCGCCCGGATCGCCTCGTTCCGGGTACGCATGGACGCCTGGTCCCCGTAAAGGTCCTGATCCCAGACGAGTCGCTCCGCGCCGGCGCGAACCTCGCGGATAACGCCTCCCTGCCTGCGCAACACGACCGTGAAATGCCGGTTGCCGACGATGTAATCGGGACCAACCACACGGAAGGTCACTCCACCGAGTCGAACGCTCTTGGTAACGTCGGGCGCGGCGGGTGGCGCGGCAGCTTGGGAAATCGTGTAACGCAAACCCTCCAGCCCGAGCAGGTACAGCCCGGTTATGCCTTCGTGAGAGTCCACCAGGCGGAGACTCTTGGAAGCCGGCCCGTCGAATCGGATGATCGTCCAACCCTGTTGGCCGTGCTTCACACCGACGCGTCCATAGGCCGGGTGCAAGGGCGGCAAGTCGTTTTGCCAAATCGTCGTCGCGTTCTGGGGGCGCCAGTAGATGCCTGAGTTTGTGACCGGCTGAGCGGAGTCGGGCCGCAACGGGATGAACTGGTCGTGAAGCCTGCCCTCGGCGGTATCGACAAACCACTGGGCGGCGTGGTCGAAGGCGACTCCGTCGGGGATGGGCCGGCAGGTCCCCACCCCGCTGGAACCGTTTCGCGTGGGCTCTTCGGATGCCTCGGGTTCGGGGAACAAGGTATAACCCAGCGGCTTCAGCTTGATCGTGGCGGTTCCACCCGGCCAGACGATCTTGGCCCTCACCGGGTCGTAGTTGAAATTGATCGCCACTACGCTCTGGCGGTCGCCCAGGGTTCGCAGGCAGGTGAACACTCCGGGCTTGTCGCAGCGGACGGCGCGATAGTCCGTAAGGCCGCCACACAGCTCGGGCCGGGACCGGCGGATGTCGTTGATGCGGCGCAACTCGAGCGCGTGCCCGCTTTCCATGCCCTGGTAAATCATGGGAACGCCGTCGATCCAGGCGCCCAGCGCATACATGGCGCGCATTCCTTCTACGCCCCACCAGAGTTGCGAGCGGAGCGAGTCGCCGCTCTCGATATGGCGCAACCAGTTGGCGCCACGCGGCTCAGTCATGTTTTGCTCGGCGAGGGAATCCTGGAGATGGGCCACGAACTCGGCGGCCGGCTCGCGGCGCCACCCTTGGCAGAGCTCGCTGGCAAAGGAGAAATGGGACATCACATCGCTAAATGGCCAGTGCCGCGCGCTCTGAACCTCGGCCAGGACGGCGCCTTCGCGCGGCTTGATTCCTTTGACAGTCGAGCGGATCCTTTCGAGCATTTTGAGTCCACCCCAGAGCTGGGCCATGCTCGCGCGGGCATAGGGCACGCCCGGATCCCAATTCGGCTCCTGGCTGCCGATAATGGCATCTACTCGATAGCCGTCCACGCCGTACTTCTGCATGTAGTAGGCGACGACCTTCGCAATGAACTCCTGCCAGTCCGGCCGGGCAAAATCGTTCAGCCAGTAAGTCAGAGTGGACCCGTCTTCACGGCGCAGCATGAACTCGGGGTGCTGCTGGTTGTGCACCGCGGAAGGCGCCCCTCCATGCGGCACCAGGTCCTGAAGAACATGCAGGCCCATCCGGTGAGCCCGGGAAACCAACTCCCGGTATTCGGGCTCGGTTCCGAGGCCATCCATGAAGCGGTAATAATCAAGCGGCCAGTAGGGACTGCGAAACTCGACCGGCAGACTCCAGAGACAGGTGACGCCCAGCCTTTCGAGCGAGGGCAGCAGCCGGTCGGTAGCGGCTTTGAATCCGCCGAGATCGCGCCACCCGCTCCCGATCGTGCCGCCCGGGTGGAAACTATAGATCACGGCCCCGGCGGTCCAAGGCGCCAGGTCGCTGGGAACCCTTGTCCCGACGCTGTCCAACCACTCCCGCGTCGCCGGCAACGCCGCCCAGTAGTCTTCCTCGACCACAATCGTCGAGGCGAATCCAATCTCTTGCGGCGCGCCCGGCTTGAGATAACCCTGCGCTTGGATCTCCTGGCTGACGTCGAACTGATTCACGCCCTCCACCACGCTGAGCGATGGTTGGTCGTCACTGCAGGTCAGCCACAGCACAGTCCGTTTCGGCCCAATCTGCGCCGCCAGCGGCGCGATCGTGCCGCCCCTTCTCCGGACCCGTGCACCCGGCGCCATGTTCGAGAACAGGTGCGGCGCCGGCGGCCAGACTTGCGGGAAGCGATAAAAGCCATCGCCCGCCGCCCCGATTCCAGCGGTCCGAAACAGCAATCCACGCAGCTTGACGGTGGCGTCGCTGCCTCGGTACGTCAGCGTCGCAGAGCGATCCAGGCGCACTGGGTTCTCAAACAGTTTGTATCTCTCCACCAGTTCGAAATCGCCGAGTCGTACGGTTGCCTCGACGAGCCCCGGCGCAGGTTGGTTGAAGGCGAGAAGTTGCCTCCGCAAGCCCATTTCTTCCAGCCATCGGACCTGCCCCGCGGCCCCCGTCGCGAAACTGACCGGCGTGGCGCCGGCAGCAGTCTCCGCAATCGCGTCGTCCTTGAAGCCGATTCGCAAGAGGCTGCCGGAACTCTGGTCAAAGGTCAGTCTTAGCGCGCCACACGTCACCTCGAAAGCCGCTGCCGAACCCTGAAAGCCAGCCGCGAGCCCGGGCAGCAGAAGGCAAACGGTCCGTCGTTTCATTTAATTTAGTATCGGATATATGGCGGAGAGAGTGGGATTCGGACACTCGACACCGCGCCGCATTGCCCACCATTGGCCACCGGCAAGCTCCGCCGCGCCGAGGACTGCCATGCGCGGGTGTCGTCTGCGTCGCGCGCCGATCAATCCGCCAGGCGATGACGTACCCCGGGTTCTGGCGGCGCCAACTGGCTTGGGTTCTTTGCCGGCGCTGGGGGTGACCCTCGCCGATAGGTCCAAGAGTATTACTCAGAATACAGACGCTGGGAGGTGTGCGCGAACGAAACCAAAAGGAGTGATGACGCAACCTCAGCGGCAATTCTCCCAAGTGTCTTTCGCCCTGACCTGATCGATCAGGAAGCGCACGCCTTGGTTGTCGGACGGATTCAGCCAGAGCATGCGAGCGAAGACGAGACCCGCCTCCTCGAAACGGCCTAGGCGCCAAAGGCATAGTCCCAAGCCGTGCATGCAGCGTAGGAATGGCCGGTTGTCGATCATACCCCATGGCAGTACACCCTCGAAATGTTCGCGGAGGGATAGCTCGCCGATACGAAATCCCGCTTCGAAATGACGGATTGCGTCGTTTGGACGGTGGTCGAAGACGAAGTTTCCGAGGTGTGCGTGGGCGTCAAGACAACGAAGATCGGCTTGGCAGAGATCCATCAGGATCTTGTACGCGCCCTCGCCATCGCCGGCATCCTTTCGGTCGTTGGATTCGCCAATCGGATCGGAAAAGGGATCGTCAGAGTCCGCGCCCGGCAGCACCTGCTCCATCTCAAACTGCGGTCTCGGACCGTGTGCGATGACTGGCTTGGCCCACTCCTCGATCGGCTCACCCCCCTCGCCCCAGTACTGTTCCGTGGGGCTCCAAAGGCCCCGTTCCTCGAGTCGCAGCGGGACCAACCCCAATGCTCTGGCATCCAGTCGAGTTGACTCGATTGCGCCGGAGAGATACGGGTTGCCTGCATAGGTCCATCGCTTCGCGGGCCGTACGACCGCAATCTCTCCGGGAACCAAGTTCCAGAGGCGGCCGGCGCGGAACGTGAACGTCCCTTCGCCGCCCAACAGGCGGCAACGGGCCGCTTTCTGTTTGACCGAGAGGACCACCAACCCGACGGGACCCTTGAGGTCGAGGTCGGGGACCGCGGCGGGCTGCCGCCGGGCCTTAGCGGGAGCGCCGGGTGGAAATGGCGCAAGCCCCATCCATTTGCGATACGCTGCGAGGCGCCGCCCGCCGGGCGCGGTCGGTGGAATTACCACATCGGATGCCGCCACCACGTGCTTCGTGCCGTCAGACCGTCGGCAGGTTGCGGTAAGCCCGCGCCGATTGTTGCCGTCGTAATCGAATTTCACCACTCGAACCGGTTCGCCGATGACAGTGGCGTCGCAGGGGACGGCGAGGTCGTCCTCGAATGCCTGACGGAAGGCCCAAAGCTGCTCGTCTTCGCCGTTCGCGTCAACCGTGATCTCCTCGATCAGATCGTCCAGATCTGCCGCATCGGCGCCGCCTCGGTTTCCTTTCTTCATGCAGGGTCTCCCGTTCGCTTTCCGCTCCAACGGGCCTTGGCGCGGTCTAGAAACGAGGGCTGTTCCTTGTCCCCGACGCCGGTGGCGACCGCTTCGAATGCCGGCATGAAGCCGGTCTTGCGGCGGTGTGAGGATCGCACCTGGCTCACGGTCACTTCCCAGTCGGCCGTGAGGCCCGCCCGGGCGAAACATCGCTTTGCGCGCTCGAAGTTCGACACGGCAGCGGCGTAGTACTTGCTCTTACCGGCATCGACGATGCGCATGCCTTGGGCGCGCCAGAGGCGGGCGGCAAGTCCTGGCAGGGTCTTTTCCAACCTCATCGCCGCGGGTTCGGTGGCGTAGTGGCTCAGTTCCTCCAGTTTTTCGTCGGTCACGCCACGCACCAGATCCGCGAGACGGTCCATTTCCCTGGTCTCCACAAACAACTCCATCGCCGAGTCCAGGTCCGCGCCCTTCGCTGCGTCCAGAGCTTTCTCGCGCCAGACCGCGCGTTCCGCTTTCGACACGACCTTCATGAGATCGCCAAAACTGAACTTGGAGGGACTCTTCCGATACTCGGCCCACGCGGCATCGAGCGCCTCACCTTCCCTGCCGAGCTTGGTGAGCAACTCACGCTGGAGGCGGCGGAGATCGTAAGCGGCAGCAGCGCCGTGCGGGGTGTCGCGCTCCAGAGCGATCCCGCGCTCGACCCAGCTCAGCGCGAGGTCCGGCTTGCGCGAGACGAACATTGTGGCCAGCGCCAGGCAATCTTGCGGTTTCAGACCGGTCTGTTCGGCCTGGGCCAGATAGGCAGTCGGATTCCGTTGCGCGAAGTAAATCGCGCGTAGGATGTCGCTCCAGCGGCGGCGCTCGTACTCTTCCTCGGCTGGTGTGGCCTCGAAACGCGCACGAATCAGGCTTCCAAATGCCGCGAGTCCGGTTCTGTCGAATGCCTTTGTGACCTGGTTCTCAATCTGATAGCAGAATGCATAGGGGTCGTCGTCCATCCACGCCAGAAATGTGGAGGCCGTGTCGCGCGGATCGGCGCTTGCCTTCTGTCGGGCCTTGATCCACCGGCAGATGAGATCCTTGGCAAACTGTCCGAAGCTGCCGCTCGAATCATCGAGTTCTTCAGCCTTCGCATGGCACCCGGCGAGGAAGGTCTCGTAGAGTCCGGCGGCGCGGGCCGAATCGGTATTCAGGAGAATATCGATCTGGCCCGCAACCGCTTCGAGGCTGCTTACGAACGAAAAGCATGCGCGATCGCGAATGAACTCCCCCGGGCTGAGCGCCAGTTCGATCTCGTTTTCGATTGGGTCTCTTCGTATCGTCCGTCTGGTCATCGGGTATTCTCAGGCGATAACATACTGGCGCTTCGGATCGTGAGGCCCCGTTCCGATTTCGACAACAAGGCCGCGCGAGGCTAACGACTTCAACCGCGCCAGGGTGGCTCGTTGGGACAGTCCGATATGCTTCGCCACGGCTGCCGTCGACCGCGCAACTCCATCGCCGAACAAAGTCAGGATGTGCCGGTCCGTCTCGTCCGTATGGGGTTGCCTGACCCGCGCGCTGGGAATGGTCACGCGAAAATGCATCCCGATTTCTTCCAGTCTGGGAGCCTCCAGGCCAGCCTCCTGGCAAGCAGCGGTCATCCTCTGAATCCCGCTGCCCCATTGCTCGATCAGATGGAGTTCGTGGAAGACGCGCCCAATCACGCGATTGCGCAACTTGGAGATGCCTTGCATGATGTCCTCAATCGTCAGGCCGAACGGCAGAAGACCGGGATTCTCGATCTCGATCCGGTCATCAAACAAAGCAATACGAATGGGCGCTCCTTGCTGGGCGTAGTCCGCATGGCTATGGCATTCATCAGCGTCTCGCGTATTGCAACCAACGGAACCGACCAGCGGTCCTCCCTGCGGACGCCCTCGATGATCGATTCGTGGGTCAGGTGCTTGCGGATGAATGCAATCGCCTCTTCCGCGGCGCGAGGTAAAAGTGAACGGATCTCCGCTGAATCCAGGAGGCGCGCTCGATTGATGCCGGCAAAGCGGCCGGCTGGACCACGCCGGCACGGGAATCGAATCGATAATGAGGCGCAGGCGAGCTTCCGATTTCCGGGTTTCGGCAAGAGCGTCGGCCGAAACCTGCTGGTATTTGACGTCGATTTGGCGACGGGCTTCTTCCGCCCGCCGCTTCGCCTCGATTAGTACCGAGACTACGATAATGGCTCCCAGGAACACCGAAAATTGCAGGGATGAAAATGGCTGCATCGTGAAACTGTATCTCGGCGGAAGGAAGAAATAATCGAAAGCCAGGGAGGATAGCAGCGCGGATAGGACGCCCGGCCCCTTCCCACCGTACAGGCTGCTCACCATGACTGCGAGGAAGAAGAACGAGGACGGAGAATCCAAGGGGATGGCTATGGCAGTGGCGATCGCGCACGAAATCACTGCGAGTCCATAGCGCCAAACTTTGAAGAGAACCCTCATGCGCCACCAGTTCGCGGCCAAGGGGCCCGGTCAACAGGCCGCGTAGAACGTCATCCTCACCATATGGTGGCAGATTCTGTTCCATTGCGCCACGTTCGGGATGACATCAGAAGCGCTTTGCACCAAAGTACAGGTACCAAGGAATCGCCCGCCGTTGTATTCTACCTTCAACGATGGATGAGATCAAGCAGGCGGAGAAAAGGCTGCATCGCAAGTTCGAGTGGTATGCGAGAGAATCCAATCCGGACTAGGTGGAGGGGTGGTCATGAGTGAAGAGTCTGGCGTCCCCGTTATCGCCGTCGTCGACGATGACGAATCGGTACGGGAGTCGCTGGCGGGGTTCATTGAGTCGGTTGGTTATGAGGTCGCTCTATTCTCGTC
>OBLW0100000473.1_pt1 | contig 34319 bp, 24 predicted proteins | sample 1520161 | NCBI WGS metagenome assembly OBLW01 (sample SAMEA3539309, study PRJEB22396) | soil metagenome | biome: tundra; feature: field; material: soil | place: USA | collected 2010-05 | depth 0.15 m
ACATCGTGGTCTTCACCTCCGCCGACGGTCGCCGCTACGAGTACGGCTACGTCCTCGCCAGCGCAGGTATCGGGGCCGCGCTGAGCTTCGAGGACCCGCGGCAGCTCACAGCATGACGAGTTCCGCATTCGACATCGAGGCGGGCTACGCGCGTGGACAGGTCGTAAAGCTGCGGCTCGACGGCGACTTGAACTTGGCTGAGCCGGATCTCCAGCGGGCCTTGGGCGATATCGCCGATGCGGGGGGGTCAACGCTCATCATCGACATGTTCGGGTGTGAGGTTCGCCAGTGTCGCAGTACGGAGCCGTCTCGTGTACACCGGGGGGTGTTGCAGGTCGGCACGATTCCACGCACCCTTTCCAGTCGTCCGGGTCGTTCCCCGCACCCTCGATCGCGCCGACGAAGAGGCTTTCCGCGATTCGACAAGCTCAGCCCAGCTCTCGACGGCGATTGACCAGGCCGTCGCCTCGAGGTAGCCAGGAAGGCGGCGAAGAACCAAAGTACGCAATCCACGCACGGGTACGCGAGAAGCGCTTGCCGACCATGCACTGAGTGCCAGCCAAAAGGATCCAGAAGTACCATCCCGCCGTGGTCGATCCCGAGCTGACGAGGCTGGCGATTCGCTGGGGGAGCGGGTCGAGCTCGAACAATCCAAGCTCGACCGAACGCGCTGGGACCTCTAGCGCCACGCACGCGCCCTGCGCAGCCGCGCCGCTCCCGTTCGTCCACGCTGCCCCAGACGCTGGCCAACGCCTCCGGCGCGCCGACTGCATACTCGGCACTGGCGCCGATGACCGCCGTCGCACGGGCCTCGACGAGGGCTTGCAGGGGACACATCGAGACTCAATCCGGTAGCCCACCAGGTGGTGGACCCTTTGCGCCATATACGCCAACTCGTTGGACGCCCTCCCCCAATCTGAAGTGAACACTTCCGGACCCTCAAGCTGACGGCGCGATAGCCCGATGAAATTAGGTGGGTGCACGACCTCAACTTGCCTGCGAGGGTGAGCAGCGGGTCGTGCACCCACCCATTTCAGTATCCCGCGGAACCGGCCTTGCGTATGAGGATGCGGTTTCCCGCCCTAGCGAGAATGTGTCCTTCGGCCCTAGATAGCCCGGCGTCTCGGGTGCATCCTGGGAATGGGTAGACAGCGATCGAGAATCAGACCGCCGGTCCTCGGTGCGACTGAGCGTTCGTGTCTAGTGCCCAGCACCCCCGAATCCCCCCCTCGGGGGTGCTGTCGCGTGAAGACCCAAAGTCGCTGTGGTTTCCGACGCGTAGCGGAACTGAAGAGGCCGCTAAGGCCCTTTGCGAGGCCGCCGGTCGGTGCCAGTGCCTCGAACACGCCACTAGCTCGCCGGAACCGCTCCCGTGGTCGGTGCTATCTACCTCCCATCAAAGATGCAACTGGATAAGAAGGAGGGCCAGCCAGCCGTACACAAACGGCGGACCAGCAGCGGTATCGCCAGCCAGTCCGGAGCGGTGAAGGGTGAGCCCGGCAGCCGGCCCGGAGCGTCGCGGGGCGTGGGGGGCGCCGAAACTACGTGCGAGACGGACTGCCGGCCGGCACACCAGGCGCCCAGTCCCGCCCAGCCCGAGGAGGCACGGTGCGGGCGCGGCGAAGGCAGCAAGACGGACGACGGCCCCGAGCCTCCTTGCCTTACTGCCTTCCTCTAACCGATGGTGGAGTTCTTCAGGTGTTTGTGCTGCCGAAATCGTGCGTTCACATCCGACGCGTACGGTGACACCATGTTTCGTTACGTGGTCGTCCGGCTGTGGCTCTCAGACCGCCCGGGATCGCTCGGTGAGATCGCCACCAAGATCGGGGAACTCGGCGGCGATCTCGTCGGTATCGACATCCTCGAGCGAGATGGGGCGCGAGCGGTGGACGAGCTCACGGTCGAGCTCCCCGACGGCTATCGCCCGGAGGCTCTCGCCGATGCCCTATCGCAGCTTTCCGGCGTAGAGGTGGAGGATCTGCGCCATCGCGTCTCCCAGGTGCCTTATGCCGGTCGCGATCCGCTCGATACAGCCGTGCTTCTCGTCGAGTCGATCGGCCCGACCGAACTCTCGGACGTGCTCGCTAAAGGCGTCTGCACCGCCTTCGCCTGCGACTGGTGCACGGTGCTCGACACGGGAGACGCCCGGGCCATCGTGGTGGCCGAGGCAGGCGATCGGCCGAGTGCCGCCTGGTTGGGCGCGTTTGCAGCCGGAGCACGAGCAGGCCTGTCGCTTTCCACCGGCAGCGGCGCAGGGCTGGTCGGTCCTCGGGACGTCGCCTGGTCGCCACTCGACTTGTCGGGTCTCGTAGTCGTAGCAGGGCGTGACGGTCCGCCGTTCCGGAGCCGTGAGCGCCGACAACTCCAGCAGTTGTGTCGGATCGCCGACGCCAGGTGGAGCGAACTGGTTCGCACAGGTGGCCGAACCGCCCTTCCAGGGGCGGAGCAGTCGCGCAACCAGCGCCTCGTCGCCTCGTGAGCGCTCGGTCCCGGATTCTCGAATGGCTGCCTGCACCTTTACGGAGACGCGCGACTTCTGTCTCCAACTGATTACTGGCCGCATGGGCATTCAGTAGCGATATCTGCCCGTGCTAGCTGTCTTGCTGGACCCACCAAGGGCGGACACGGTGACGAAGACGGTGCCGGACCCCGGCGGCACGGTAGCGGTGATCTGAGATGACGAGAGCACACGCACGCCCGTTGCCAGTTTCCCGCCGAAGTAAACCGAGACCGTTCCCACGAAGTTGCTGCCCTGGATCGTCACCTTCGTGCCGCCCTTCGTGGGTCCGCTGGCGGGTGCGATTTTGGTGATCGTCGGGAGGCCACGATGTGGCACGACACGCTCTCCCACTTGTCAGAGTCACGTCATAATCCCTTGGTCGCAGGTTCGATCCTTGCCGAGCCCACCATCGAACGTCCAAGTGGGATAAGGGAGAGCGGTAGGGGAGAACCGGTACACCCAGAGACGGAGAGTGAGCCAGCTAGGCCCGGGACGAGGGAGCGCCAGGAGTGCCTCGCAGGAACTCGTCCGGCCCAACACGGGAGTCGGGGTGCGATTGCCTCCGGCTCTGACGGGTTTCGCGCGGCTACGCGCTGCCCGCGTCATGCGTCTTGGCTGCGTCTGTAGCTTCTCGGGGCACAGGGCCGCGGGACACTGAAGCGACAGCGTTGGCTTCGTCGGTAACTCCGCTCGGCGTCGCAACAGGAAGCTGCGCCCCCGGCACCAGCGGACTCGCGTCACAGCCGGCCGTCGCGAACAGCGTCACGCCTTTGCGGCGTGTCCGTTTCGATTCGTACATCGCGCTGTCGGCCTGAGCGAGAAAGGCGTCGGCGTCGATCGACTCGGTGGTCCAAGCGACGCCGACGCTTGTCCGCAGCTCGACTGCACCGGTGCCGACGTCGATCGTGACCTCCGTCGCCGCCGCGACGCGCTCAGCAATTCTGACTGCTTGAGCCGAGCTTTCGACTCGCGGGCAGATCACAAGGAACTCGTCGCCGCCAAGACGGCCGACGGCATCGCCTTTCCGGGCGGCGCCACGAAGACGATCGGCAGCGGCGACCAAAAGGCGGTCGCCAGCCGCGTGACCCAGCCGGTCGTTCACGGATTTGAAATCATCGAGGTCGACGTAGATGACGGCGCTGCCCTCTCCGGGCGTCTTCGGCGCAGTGGTCATCGCCTCGACAAGTTCGAGCGACGCCTCTCGATTCAAACATGAAGTGAGCTTGTCGACCGACGCCTTTATCTCGAGCTCGCGATGCAGCTGAGCGCGGTCGGTCACATCGCTGAGGTACCCGACGGCGCCAGTCACTACACCGGTCGCGTTCGTGAGCGGCCGCATGCTCATTTCGCAGACTCGCTGGGTGTTGGCGACCATGAGCCTTATCTCGAGGTCGTCGACCGGTTGATTGGCAAGTGTCGCGGCAAGCGCGGCCTCAAGTACCGGTCGGTCCTCGGCGACAACCGATGACATCAGACCTTCCTCGGTGCCCGCAGGAGGGTAGCCCGCGATCGCGCGCATGCGATCGTTGTTGAAGGTGATACGACCCGTCCTATCGATCTCGAACAGACCAACTGGCAGCGCCTCGGACAACCGACTCAACAGCTGCTCACGAGAGAGGAGTCTCGATATCTCTTGCTCGGCGACCTTCCGTTCCGTGATGTCGCGAACCAGAAGGCAAACGCTCCTCGAAGAGCCCTCCGAACAGGCGATCGGCGCGACCCTGCTCTGGAACCACCGGATGCCCGCAGGAACCTCGAGGCAGTACTCCCAGATCTCGGGACGACCCGTTTCGAGGACACCGCGGATGATCTTCATCAACCCGAGGCCAACCTCATAGCTGAGGGTCTCTGCGAGTGTCCGGCCGAGCAGTTCGCTCCGGGGCGCTGCAAGGAGGGCGTCGTTGGCGGTCCAAATCCCGAGGTAAGTGCCGTTCTCGTCCAGTTCGAACACAAGATCATCGAGAGAGGAAATAAGTGCCTGCAGGCGAGCTTCGCTTTCTCCCAGAGTGTGGGCAACCCGGTGGGATTCGCTGTTGTCGCTCACTGCGTCCTCCAGAACTGAGGAGCACTATCGCCCTTACAGCATATGGCCATCTGCAGCCACGATGGTTCCTCGTGCGGTGACGCTCGGCTGGAAGATTTGGCCGCTTTGTCCATCGCCCATTGCCCAAACAAGAAGCTCATGATCCGTACGTCGCAGGCGGTTGGGTCGCGTAGGCATCGATGATCTCGAGGAGAGTCTTCTGATCAGACTTCGAGATGGGCCACACGTCGAGGGGAAGCGTGACCGTCTTCGGCAAATCCGGAACGAGTCGGGAGAACAGGAAGATGGGTCCGAGATGACCGGCCCGTCGCAGCAACGGCACTGTTTCGACACCGCTCAACCCGGGGAGGATGTGGTCCAGCACGATGACGTCGGGCTTCAGACGCTTCAGAAGCCTGAGGGCGGAACTTCCGCTACGTGCCTCGTGGACTTCGTGTCCGAGGCGTTGGAGACTGATGCGCAGTGCATGCCGCATGGCTCGGTCCTCGTCCACGGCGAGGATGGTCAACCGCCGGTGAGGGACGCTCGAGGCGGCGGACCGGCCGACCATTCGCGCATTGGCGTTCGTGGTCGTGACGAAGTTCGCGACTGCGCTCGGGTGGATGGGCCGGCAGATGACGTAGCCCTGGAACAAGTCGCAACCGAGTTGGCGCAGGATGCGCTCGGCCTCGAGGGTCTCGACTCCTTCGGCGACAACGCACAGGCCGAGGGTGTGGGCTAGTTGGATGACGGAACGCACGATTGGAACCGACAGTTCGTCGCTGTCGATGTCCGCGATGAAAGACCTGTCGATCTTCAGTTCGTCAAAGTCGAGGCGCTTGAGGTAGGCAAGCGACGAGTAGCCGGTGCCGAAGTCGTCGATGGAGAGACGGACGTTCAGGTCGCGGAGCCGCTTGATAGTGCCGAGGACGTCCGGGTCTAGCCCGTCGGCGAGAGTTCCTTCGGTGATCTCGAGCGTGAGGCGCTCGCCTGGGAGCGCCGACGCGCGGAGCGCCTCGTCCACGATGCTCGAGAGGGAGCCGCTGTGCAGCGAGATGGCCGAGACGTTCACCGAGATGGTGGGGATGTCGACGCCGCGGGCGAGCCACAAGGCGTGCTGGGTCGTCGCCCGTCCCAGCACGACGCGGGTCAGGTTGTCGATCAGATGTTCCTGCTCGGCAAGGGGGATGAACTGATCAGGACGGATATCGCCCCGCGTTGGGTGATGCCAGCGGGCCAGCGCCTCCAGACCCCGGACCGCCCCGTCAGCATCGACGACCGGCTGGTAGGCGACATCGATGCTGCCGTTTGCTACCGCTTGCCGGAGGACTTCGACAAGGCCGAGTCGGTGAAAGCCGGCGCTGTCGTCGGCACAGAACGCGGCGATCCCCCCGCTTAGCTGCTTGGCCCGATGGAGCGCCATGTCGGCCTTCTGGGTCAAGGTTTCGGCGTCCTGACCGTCACCCGGAGCGAGTGCGAACCCGACGCTCGCCCCGACGTGAACGACATTGCCGGTCACGCGGTAGGGCTCGCAGAGTCGTCGGCGAAGGTTGCTGGCGATCGCCAAGGCGGCGACCTCGTCGTCGACCTCACGGGCGACCACTGCGAACTCGTCGCCTCCGATCCGGGCGACGGTGTCTGCGTTTCGCGTCACCGCTTGAATTCTCCGTCCGGCCTCGGCTAGGACGAGATCACCCAACTTGTGACCGAGCCCGTCGTTGACATGCTTGAAATTGTTGAGGTCGACGATGACCACAGCCAGTTCCCGCCCGGCGTGCCGCGGGTCCACCAAGGCTTCGTTGAGGCGCTGGTTGAACAGACTTCGGTTGGGAAGACCGGTCAACTCGTCATGGAGACCACGTTGCCGAAGGGCTTCCTCCCCGACCTTGAGCTTGGTGATGTCGATCAATCGCACGGCGAGTGTGGCGTCGTTGCCGCTGCCGTTGCCGATGGCCTCCAGGCGGGTTGCTGCGACCAGCACCCAGCCGGAGGAACCGTCGGCATGGGTGAAGGGGCGCTCGCCGATCATGACGGTGCGCTGTCGGACAGCCCTCGTGACGTCTGATTTGGTCAACCCGCCGATGAGCCCCCGCAAGGGACGTCCGGCGAGGTCTGCCAAGGCGACACCGACCAAGTCGGACAGCGCCAGGTTGGCAGACCGGACCATCCCGGCGAGATCCACCAGAGCGATCGCCACCGGGGAGTTCTCGAACAAAGCCCGGAATCGAGCCTCGGACACCTCGAGGCGACCCTCAGCCCTGCGCTGCTCGGTGAGGTCCTCGATCTGCATCGCGAGATGCCGCACGACACCAGACGCGTCCGTCACCGCTGCCGCGCTCATCCGGACCCAGGCCTGCTCCCCCGTCCGCGAGCGGTAATGCTTTTCGCGCTGCACCATTTCGATCTCACCGGTGACGAGGCGCCGCAGGTCGTCAACCCCGACGTCGTGATCACCGGGATCGGTGACGTCGAGAAAGGAATGGCCGGCCAGTTCCTCCTCTGTCCGCCCAAGGATCCGACAAAAGGAGTTGCTTACCCGCTGAAAGCGACCGTCGAGGCCGACGATGGCCATGCCGACCGTCGCATTGGTGAAGACGGCCGCGAAATCCCCTTTGCCCTCGTTCATGCTGGAGAACCCCGCAGGGAGGAGGCGACGGGCAGACCCGCCGACGCCTCGCGGGCGCGGTAGCAACGTGTTGATACCAAGTTCAAGCCTCGACGACCGGGCGGCCGAGGGGCCCGTCCGACCTCGCGTCCGACGATCCCCTGCCAACAGACCCCGTGTCGCGCAACAGCTTCGCCTGCGATCAGGCCGAACGGGCGCCGTCGGCCGCGAAGCCGGGCGTCAGGGTCACGAGCAGTTCCAACCCCCACGGCAACCTCCAGTGGAAGCTCCGATTGACATTTTAGTGCTATCTAGCACTTCGCGGGTCGGTGAGGTCGACGGTCTCACCTCTCGAGCCTGTTCAGGCTCCGCGTTGCCATCTCCGAGCTGCTCCATCCCGCCAAGACGCGCGACGAATCCTCCCCTCGCCGACGGGACCACGGTGGCCGAGCCTGTGTTCGCGCAAGCCAGCGAGGGGGTCGGGGCGCACTCGGACCGACCTGACCAGGCGCCGAAGTAGAGGGTGGCGCGCTCGCTTCGACCTGGCGCAACTCGTCGATCATCGCGGCACTTTCGGTGGCGAGAGCGAAGTCGCCGATCGTCTCGGCCGTCATGGCATCGCCGAAGCGGCAGAGCACAGCGGGCACAGGTTCTGTCCAGTAGAGGCCCTGCATCATGGAACTCCAGCGCGGCGACAATACAACCGGTTACCCAAACGAGGATAATACGGAGTCGTCCAGTGAACACTGGTACGTGGCACCCTGCACACGGGAGCTGGCTTTGAGGGACTCAGTAGGACCCACGATCGGCGTGCTTGCGCCCTACCTCTCCGGCTACTTCTACGGCACCCTCGTATCGGCCATCGAGGACGTCGCCTCCGCCGCCGGAGGTCGCGTCGTCGCGATACAAACCGCCGGGCCCGTCATAGACGATAAAGGGGGACGCGCCCCAGAACGGCTGGACCGAGTTGCCTGGGAGCGCGTGGCCGGGTTTGTTGCGATCGGCAAGGCCGTACCACGCGATTATCTCGAGGACTTGTGTTCCACGGGCAAGGCGTTGGTGACCCTCAGCCATCACGAGCCCGGCTTGTCGTGCCCAGCTGTAATAGCAGACAACCGAGGTGGCGTCCGGGCGGCAGTCGAACACCTCCTGGACCATGGCCATACGCGCATAGCTTTCGTGGGCTGCCTGGCCCAGTTCGATGTCCAAGAACGCTACGCCGCCTACCGAGACACACTGGCCGCGCACGGCATCGAGCCCGACCCCGCCTTGTTCTTCGAGGCGCGCGACAACCTGGAACTAGGGGGCCGCCACGCCGCCGCGGAGATCATGGCCGCCGGGCTGCCGTGCAGCGCAGTCGTTGCCGGCGACGACTTCAACGCGATAGGCATCATGGCCGAGCTGAAGCGAGCCGGTTACCGTGTGCCCCGCGACCAGGCCATCATCGGCTTCGACGACATGCCCGGTGTCAGCGCTCTCTCCCCCGGACTTTCAAGCGTCTCGCAGCGCTTCGATGTCATGGGGGCCATGGCCGCTCAGCTTCTCCTACGCCTGCTGGCGGGAGAGACCGTAGCGCCCGGCCGCTATGTCGTCGACGCCGCGTTCGTGGCGCGTGAGAGCTGTGGCTGTGCCGGGAGCCCCAGCTCTTGGGGCTCAATCGAACTGGAGCGCTGGGAAGATCCCGTCGCCGGTTTCACCGAGTTGTTGCGGGAGGCGGTCGTCGGTGCTGCGTTGGCTTTTCCTGACCGCGCGGTCTCCCAGCTCGCAAGCGAAGTACAGGGCGCCTTCCGTCACGCGGCCAGCCACGAACTCACGTCTCTCGAGTTCTTCGACCTCCGCCAAGCTTGCCAGGACCTCTACGCCTTATGTCCCAGCCAGTCAACGTCCAACGCGATCCTGACGTTGGCGCATCAGCTCAGCTCGGGGCTCTCCACGAAAGGGCGATCGCCCGAAAATGGACGTCTCGACACTCTTCTCAGGCTCAACTCGTGCGTAGCCGAAGTGCGCCTCGCCCTTTCCCAAGCCCTCCTCAACGAGCGTAACGACGCCTATTACGACCTACGCCAAGCCGTCAGAAACGTGAACGCGATCAGCATGAACCTCCTGCGCAGCCACACAGAGGACCCCACGTCGCTGTCTTGGCTCGCGCAGACCAACGCAATAGCTGGGATGCTCGCACTTTGGAGGCAAGAGGGTCGAGGGAAGAAAGGCGACTTCTTCGACCAAAGCCCCGCGCCCGCGGGCGCGACCCCGGAAAGTCAGCACGGCGACGAAGGACCCCGACCCATGGACTCCGAACTGGTCGTGAGCGGCACGTTCGACGCCAACCGCCGCCAGCTGAAGCTCGATTCGTGCAGCTACCGCCCCGAGGACTTCCCCCCTGTGGCTCTGTTCGACAGCGTTGGCCCGGGTGCCCTGGTGCTGGTGTTCCCGGTTAGGAGCGAGGACACTGACTGGGGCTACTTGGCTGTCGCCGCCCCCGTGGACTCAAGTTTCCTGGGGGATGACGTGCTTTACGAGTGGGAAGGGCTGCTTTGTGAAGCCCTCGGCTACAGGGACCTCTTGGGTTCTCTCCGCGACAGCGACGAGCGCTATGCGCTCGCCTCGCGAGCCGCCAACGACGGGCTTTGGGACTGGGACCTGGTGGCGGGCACGATCTACTACTCGTCACGCTGGAAGGAAATGCTCGGCCACCCAGACGACACGGTAGGCGACAGCCCGGAGGAGTGGATCAGCCGCGCGCACCCCGATGACCGGGCAGGTCTTCTGGCCGAACTCTCCGCGCTCAAGCTGGGCGAGAGCACTTCGGTCATGTACGAGCACCGGGTCATGGCGAACAACGGGGACTACTTGTGGGTCCTCTGCCGAGGCTTGGCGGTACCGGGAGGAGGTGCTCCGGCGACGCGCATCGTCGGCTCCTTTACGGACATCACAGACAGACGCACGCTCGAAGAGCGCTTACGCCACGAGGCCCTTTTCGACAGCCTGACAGGCTTGCCCAATAGGGTCCTGTTCCTCGACCGACTGGCCCAGGCGGTTGCCACCGCGAAGCGCCAGCGAGGCTACTCCTACACGGTGCTCTGGCTGGACCTCGACAACTTCAAAGAGCTGAACGACAGCTTGGGCCATCCCTTAGGTGACAAGGTGCTCGTTGAGGTCGCCGAGCGCCTCCGCCGCGACCTGCGGGAAGCGGACACGGCCGCCCGTTTCGGCGGCGACGAGTTCGCTCTTCTGTTACAGGACATCGCGGACCTGCCCACCGTCGAACGTCTAGTGGAACGCCTCCTTGGACGGTTGCGGGTCCCTTACGAGATTGACGGTCACCGGGTCGTCGTGACGGCCAGCGTCGGGATTGCGACAAGCACAGTCGGGTACGAGCGGCCCGAAGATGTATTGCGTGACGCGGACATCGCGATGTATCGGGTCAAGTCGACCGGGCGCGGCACTTACTCCGCATGAGCATCCCCCTTTCCGTGGGGTCATCGCCTGAGCAGATGTGATGCCGGAAAAGTGCAGAAGGCATGCTCAGGGATCGGTCAGCACAAGACCGCGTCACCGCAATCCTCCTAGTCTTCGGACCCGACCTCCCTGCTGTGCACGATCCTCACCCGAGTGCCGGCAGTACGTCCTCGCGCAATAGGCGGAGCTGCGTCATGTCGAACGGGTGACCGATACCGATCACCCAGTGCGAGATACCGACCTCGGCGTAACTCCGGATCTGGTCGGCAACTTCGGCCGGCGTGCCGAGAAGCCAGTTACCTCGTTGGCCTTCGAGGTCTTGGCCATGGCTCGCAGCCGTCCGCGACGCGAGAGCTTCGGCATCCTCGCGCGTTTGCGCCAGGGCGAGCAGAGGGTGCACCGACAGCTCTATCTCGTCGAAGTCCCTCCCTACCTCCTCGCAGCATCCTCTCAGCAGCGCGGATCTCTCAGCGAGCTTGCCCGGCGAGCCCTGCATGTTCCAAGTCGTCGCGTGCTTGGCAGCCAGTCGCAGGGTACCGAGGCCGGACCCGCCGATCGTGATCGGCGGGTGAGGCTGCTGCAGGGGCTTCGGCTCACACGGCGCGTCCTCGACCCTGTAGTAGTGACCCACGAAAGTCGTCCGCTGCTCGCGCCAGAGGGACCTGATGATCTGGAGCGCCTCGTCGAGACGGTCATAACGCTCTGCGAGAGGAGCGAAGGGCAATCCGTACGTCCGGAACTCCCGCTCCGCCCATGCTGCCCCGAGGGAGAACTCCAGCCTCCCGCCGCTGATGTGGTCAACCAGCGCGGCGCTCTTTGCCAGGGTGGCCGGGTCGCGGTAGAGGACGCCGTTCACCAGGACCCCGATACGCACGCGGGAAGTGAGAGTCGCCATCGCCGCCAAGGTCGTCAAGGTCTCGAAACAGGCACCGTCGTCGGCCCCGGAGAACGGCAGCAGGTGGTCGAAAGTCCAAGCAGAGTCGAAGCCGAGCTCTTCGACCGATCGCAGCGCCGCCACGTAATCCTGCCAGCTGGTGCGTTGAGCCTGAAGCTGCACACCGAAATGCAGCGGGCGACCTCGAACCTCCATGAGCATTCCTCCCCTTCACTCCCAGACCCGGTAGCCGCGGTCCGCGGCTGCGCGTCGCGCCACGGCGGATGCTAATGGGACTCGACCAGCCCTACTTGTGAGTAAGGCTGGTACACCGCACCTGACATCAGGGACCTCGACAACGCTCGTCGGTGGGGGCGCGAGTCCGCCCTCTCACTTCCGGTCGAAGAAGTGCTCGAGCTCGCTGACGACGAGGTCCGGGGCGGAATTGACGGCCGCGTGCCCATTGTCGGGCAGGATCACGACTTCGGCGTCGGTCAAAGCAGCTGCGAGGACCCGAGTGATGTCGTCGGCCCAAGAAGGGCTCGTCGCACCGAGCAGTAGCAGCACCGGCACGCTGACGCCCGCCGCGAGACCAGAGAGGTCGACGCTCGTGAGCGCCTCCGCCTCTCTCGGAAGCGTTGCCGCGACAATCGGGAGGACATCTTGCGCCCCAGGGACCGCCCTGTACTCCTCGAACTGCTCTGCAGTGAGACCGACGACCTCGGTGATGAAGCTGAACATCGCGCGACCGGTCTTGCCTTCGGACACCAAGGCAGTGGCTCGCTCTACCCATTCTCTTGGGACTGTCTGAGGTCCGGGCGGTTCGTAAAGCGCAATACGACGGAACGGTGCCCGTTGAGCGGCTGCGCCGAGTGTGCAGGTCGCGCCATAGCTGTGGCCGAAGACATCCACGGGGGCGTCTTGTTCTTCTGCCAGACGGGTGGCTACCGCCGCAATGTCTTCGAACTCCTTGCTGAGAGCGTAGAGCCCGGTGTCGCCACTTGAGCCCCTGCCCCTTCGGTCCATCGCAGTAACCCGCCGGTGCTCCGCGAGAGCTGACCATATGGGCTCCCACCCCTCTAGCCGGCCCATTCCACCGTGCACGAGCAGCAGCGCCGGCCCAGTGCCAGCTGTCAGCAGGCCGATGCTGACGTCATCGGCGCCGATCACCGAATGTCTTGCTCCCTCCACCGAACACCTGCCTACGAGAACCAAGGGGACAAGGGCAATCGAGCCTCATCCCCGCTGCCCTGTCACGACAGTCATTCGAGCCACGCTATCGATCTCGCACACAGCGTCGCTCCGAAGGCCAACCCGCTGCGAAGGGTCGAAGACGCGAACAACGGATCCGGCGTCTCGCTGAGCGGGCACAGCGCGGAGGGCTCGTGTCGACAGGGATTTCGTTCACCCACAGACGTTGAGATCGGCCAGATCGTCGGGCGAGAAGGCTTCGTCTTCTGTGACCTGCGCGAGCCTGAGCCGACGACCGCTTCGGGCGCGGCGTCGGATGATCACGGCACGCGACAAGCTGGCACCTCGTTCGGCTCGGATGCTCTGATGACTCAGCGTTTGCGGGCCTGGAGCGTGTAACTCGCTGCGAGGCGCCAAGGTCGGTCGTGGAGCCGCCATTCACCGGTGGCGTCCACGCTCATCTGACCGGGGATCGCCTCCCACGGGACGCTGTCGTGCTCGACCAGGCCCGTGAGGTCCATGCCTGCGTCGAGGACGGCTGTGACAGTCTCGCCGAGGCCGTGGTTCCACTCATGGGTGACATTGTGGGAAAACTGCACCTCGGTCTCGACGTAGGTGCCACCATCTTCGAAGATGAGGGGCTCTTCCCGTTGGAAATACGGGTGGTCAACGACGAGACGGTCGAGATGGGACTCGTCGATGGCGAAGAGCATCGGATGGCATTCTCGGATGAACAGCCGTCCGTTCGGCCGGAGCAAGCCGGCGACGACCGCGGCCCACTGCGCGATGTCGGGCAACCAGCCGAGGGCTCCGATGCCTGTATAGACGAGGTCGAACGAAGCGCGCTCGAGCACATCGAGGGCACTGTACACGTCGGCCTCGACAAATTCGATCGACGTCCCGGACCGCTGCGCGAGGCTCCGCGCCTCAGCTAGCGACGCAGGCGAGAAGTCGAGGCCGGTCATCTGAGCGCCGAGGCGCGTTAGCGAAACCGTGTCGGTGCCGATGTGGCACTGAAGATGGACTCCCTCCACACCGGCGAGCTCGCCGAGCCGAGATCGGTCGAAGCAGACAACCTTGGACAGGAAGGAAGGATCGGAGACGAAGCGCTCGACGGCATAGTCGGGCGAGGCTGCATGCGCTGGAGCCCGCTCGTCCCAGTTGGCCCGGTTGACCTCCAGATAGTCCTGCATCTCAACATGATGTCGCAAGCACGCCAGAAAGAGAAGTACGTGGCGTGCTGCGACGTGGTCAGCGCTGTCCGGTCGGAGAACAGTGGACCCTCGTCACACCGATGAAACAAGTGGGTGCACGACCCCTGTTGCCTTGCGAGGGAAGCAATGAGCCGTGCACCCGTCTCAGTATGTCGCGGTACTTCCCGGCTCGCGCCGCCACCGAGGCCTCACGCCGAGCCACGCGGCGAAGACCGCCCCTGGGCGGGCTTACGCCACGAACTCGTTTCAGATCGGCGAGTAAGAGCTCTCGACCGTCTGCTGGTACGCGGGGAAACTTTGGATCTCGGCATACCACCCGTCTGTGCGCAGCTCCCACGGTCCGATCGGACGACCGATCAGGGCCTCGGCGCTGGCACTGTCAGGCTCCGAATCGTCGATGCCCCCGATGATGCCCGGGACGCTGAGGACCGGACCCTCCGCGCTGGCCAACACGTACAGGTAGCCGGCGTATTTTCCGCCGAGCTCGTTCGGCACGTAGGCGACGGTGGGGGGGCGGACGTTGTTTCGGGCTCCTGGGGGGCGAAAGTCCGAATCGATCATGAGCAATCCCTCCCTCTCATCCGGATGCTCCGCGCACCGACTTCGGTTGCACTATGTCTCGGCTCGGGCGAAACCATCGGGCCTCGTGCAGTCTCGAATTTCGACAACGTGACGACGCCAGGCTCGCAAGACAAGTGGCGCACTACAACACCACCGACCGTGCTGATCTCGACAAGCAATGCCTCTTGGCTTTCGAGCATCGTCCACCCCCAACCTCAGAAGTGTCCTCGCCATCCGACATGCCCCGACCGACCACACTCCCGGCAACTGGAGAATCCCCCGGCTCGCCCTTGAACCGATTATTGATTGTGGTTCCTCCCGCGAGACGCTTGCAATGGCGATTCCGTTACAGGGCTGTGGCACCGATCGAAAGGCCCGAGACGCTGGCGAGAAGTACGCGAAGCTCCACTCGGACTTCGCCGGCAGGGTCAGCCCCTGCCGAGGTTCGCGGCCAGTTCGTGGGCGCACCCCTCGGCCTTCGGGCTCGAGTAGGCCGGTTTGGCCAGGCGGAAGTCAGCGGGTCTGCGACCTGGACTTTCGCGTCGCGGCATGAGGATGTGTCTCCTCCGGCCGTCGCGAGAATGTGTCCTTCGGCCCTATGTAGCCCGGGGTCTCGGGCGCATACTGCATGCAGGTCGACAGTGATCGTGAATCAGGCCGCCGGTTCTCGGGGGTGACTGCGTGATCGTGTCCCCTAATACCAGCACCCCGGATCCCCCCCCGGGGTGCTGTCGCGTGAGGACCCAGAGTCGCAGGGGAACGGCCGACCAGAACGCCCAGAGTGACTGGAGGCGGGAGCAGGGTGCAACGACGGGACCAGGACGCCTGCCAGCCCAGCCACCCCATCAGATCAGACAGCCTGTCAAATGAGTCTGCCGAGGCAACTTGACCACCGCGTGAAGAACCGGAAGCTCAAGTGCACGGCTCGCACAGGTGGTTCGGGTTGCGACGCCGGAGGTCCCGGTGCTTCGGAGATGCCGTCAATCCCTACACCGCCGAACTGGTCCCCCTACGATCGGTTACCCGAGTCGCGGGAGCCAGGTTCCTTCACCACAGAGGAGCATTTGTCATGCCAGCACCTGATCCAAGTGCCAAAGTCAGCCCCTCGCGTGATATCGCAATGCTAACCAGCGCACTTACCCTCGAGGAGAAGGCCGCGCTCACCGTCGGGATCGACAGCTGGCGAACCGCGAGCTTCCCTCGACTTGGCATACCGTCGGTCAAGACAACCGACGGGCCGAACGGCGCACGTGGCGACACCCTCGACCATGCGAGCATCACCCCTTCTGTCTGTATTCCCTCGGCAACCTCGCTCGGCGCGACCTGGGACCCGGCTGTCGTCGAACAGGCGAGCGCGATCGTGGCTCGGCAAGCTCTGGAGAAGGGCTGCCGAGTCCTTCTCGCGCCAACCGTGAACCTGCATCGTCACCCCCTCTGGGGTCGGAACTTCGAGTGCTTCTCGGAAGATCCTGTGCTGACCGGAAAGCTGGCGGTCGCCTACATCGATGGTGTTCGGAAGAACGACGTCGTGGCGACGATCAAGCACTTCGTCGGCAACGAGGTCGAGCACGAGCGCAATACCTCCTCGTCCGATATCGACGAGCGGGCCTTGCGAGAGCTGTATCTCTTGCCTTTCGAGTATGGGGTCCGAAACGCCGGCGTGCTTGCGCTCATGACCTCCTACAACCGGGTCAATGGGCGCTTCGTCCCCGACGACGGCCGGCTTCTCGACGGCATCCTTCGCAAGGAATGGGGATTTGCAGGATTCGTCATGACCGACTGGAGCGGTATCGCAGGAACTGTCGAGGCAGCTACCGCAGGACTCGATCTGGAGATGCCGGCCCCGGCGCGCGCGTTCGGCCCGGCGCTCGTCGATGCCGTGCGCTCGGGCCAGCTGGACGAGACGCAGCTCGACAAGATGGTTCACCGCATGCTTACGGTCTTTGACGGTGTCGGCGCGCTCGACGACGTACCGGTCGACGAGCATCCCGAGGACCGAGCGGAGGACAGGGCCTTCGTTCGCCGAGCCGCCGCCGACGGAATCGTTCTCCTCGCAAACGATGGCCTCCTCCCGCTCGATGCCTCCGGGCTTCGCCGCATCGCGGTCGTCGGACCGAACGCGGAGCGGCTCGCTGTCATGGGCGGTGGAAGCGCAAGCGTCACACCCCACTATGTGCTGTCGCCTGTGACCGTGCTTCGGGGGCGACTGGGGAGCGCAGCCGAGATCATCTACGCGCCCGGGGTCGCAAGCGACGGTGTCGCGGATGAGGCGAGCATCGAAGCTGCAGTCAGTGCGGTCGAGGGAGCCGATGCCGTCGTCCTCATCGTTGGAACCGACGAGGTATGGGAGAGCGAAGGCTACGACCGCGAGACGATGGAGCTCCCGCGCAATCAGGACGAGCTGGTGAGACGGGTGCTCTCAGCGCATCCGCGCAGCGTCGTGGTCGTCAACTCCGGCTCCCCGATCAGTCTCAGCTGGGCGGACCATGCGGCGGCGATCATGCAGACCTGGTTCGGAGGTCAGGAACTGGCGAACGCCATCATCGACGTGCTTTTCGGCGACAGCGAGCCCGGTGGACGCCTCCCGACGACGCTGCCGATGTGCATCGAGCACACGCCGGCATTCGGGAGCTTCCCTGGGGAGTCGAGCACGGTCCGCTATAGCGAAAGTCTGCTCGTCGGTTACCGGTGGTACGAAACGCGCGGGCTGCCGGTGCGCTTCCCGTTCGGCCACGGACTCTCGTACACGAACTTCGAGATCGGCGCACCGAGCACGTCCGCTTCGACACTACAGCCGGGTCGTAGCCTGAGCATCGAAGTTCCGGTGACCAACATCGGCCAGCGTCGGGGCGCCGAGGTCGTCCAGCTCTACGTCGCACCGCCAGAAGGAGGACGGTCCCGGCCAGGTGGTCGCTTCCGTCCGGTGAAGGAACTGCGAGCCTTCGCGAAGGTATGGCTCGACCCCGGCGAGACGACGTCGGTGTCGCTCGAGCTCAACGAGCGGTCGTTCGCCTACTACGACATCGCCGACACAAATTGGCTGTCGCTTCGTGCCCGGATGCCGAACACGGTGTTCCACCACGGCCCGGTACCGGCTTCGCTGCACCGATCCCAGCCGGGCTGGTACGTCGATTCGGGCACCTACCAGCTCCGCATCGGACGGTCGTCGGCCGAGATCAGCCACGTCGTCGAGGTGGAGGTGACTGGCGCCAACTCACCCCTGCCTAGCTCGCTACGGCCGCAGTGATGCTCGGACGAGGTCCCGCCGGCAAAGTTCGAAGCCGCCCACTGCCGTCCGACAAGACCAGTCGAGCTCGGCGGATCCCAAACGACCGAGTCTGGGTAGGACCCGGGCCGCTTCACTTGTGAGTTGACCGTGCGGTTCCTCTGTTGTTCGGTGGACAGGTGACGGAACTGTTCGCCCCGCTGCGAAGCCGGGCATTCCGGTGGCTCGAGGGGACGGGCCTGTTCGCCAACGCCGGCGTCTGGATGGCGACGCTCGTCGGCGGCTTCATCATGGAGCGCCTGACGACCTCGCCGGTCCTGGTCACCCTCGCCACGACGATGAGCCCGCTCGCCGGCATTCTCGCCGTCGTGTTCTCCGGTGCCGCGGCGGACTCCCGGGACCGTCGTGCCGTGCTGCTCGTGGCGAAGATCCTGCTCATCGGTTCGGTGGCGTTCCTCGTTCTGATGTCATCGTCTCAGCTGCTGACTCCGGCGACGCTCCTGATCGGGCTCGCTGGCATGGGCATAGCTGGCGGGACGTCCTCGCCGTCGTGGTGGACGACGATCGGCAGCCTCGTGCCGCCCGACCTGGTCCCCGTCGCTCTCAGCCTGGACAGCTTCCAGTGGAACATCGGCCAGGTTGTGGGACCGGTGCTCGGCGGCGCAGTCCTAAGGGACGCGGGCACCACGGTGTTCTTCGCCCTCTGCGGCGCTGTCATGGTTCCCCTCGTCGGTTTCCTCCTCATGTGGCGGGGGAGGGACGACCTCCGCCTGTCCACGCCGGGCGGGTCGGCTGCCGAAAGCCTCCTAGGTGCGATTTCGTCCGGGTGGCGGTACTTCTCGAACACGCCAGGCCTGCGGGCCATCGCCGCCCGCACGGCGCTCTACGTCACGCCGGCGGCGGCGCTCGGAGCGTTGCTTCCACTCTTCGCCGCTCACTACCTGCACGTCTCGGCCTTCGGCTACGGCCTCATACTGGCGGTCAGCGGAGTGGGCGCCATGTTCGCGGCCCTCGTTCTTCCCCGCCTGCAGGGTCACCTCCACCTGGACGCCATCGTCGCCGCCGCCACGCTCGCCAACGCTCTCGCCTTGATTGCCCTGGTCGTCTGGCCGACGCGCTGGGCGGCTGTGCCCGTGCTCGGCGTCACCGGCGCGTCGTGGGTGTGGGCGACCGTGGCCTTCGTCATCGCCGCACGCCAGGTGACTCCGGAGTGGGTGCAGACTCGCTCGCTGTCGCTTTACTACGTCGTGCTACAGGGGCCGTTTGTTCTCGGCGGGCTCGGCTTCGGCGTCATAGACACGTTCCTGCCGCTGCGCGAAACGCTGCTGATCGCAGCCTTCACCCTCGTGCCGGGCATCCTCCTCATCCCCCGGTACCGCTTGCCGGTCGTAGACCGCTCCTCGTTGCAGCTCGTCGCGAGCCCAACGCTCGCCATCGGAGAGCACGTCCACCCCGAAGACGGACCGGTCCTGATCCTCATCGAGTACCGCGTCGACGGGGACGATGTCGACGACTTCTTATGCTCCATGGCTGAGCTGCGAATCGTGAGGCGGCGCCTCGGCGGGACGCGTTGGGGTGTCTACCAGGACGTGACCGCACACGGCAAGTTCTTCGAGACCTTCCTCGTGCCTTCCTGGAACGGCTACCTGCTCCAGCGCGCTCACTACACCAAGGCGGACAGAGAGGTCGAGGAGCGAGCGTCCGCGTTCCACCGGGAACCCGGCGGACCGAAGGTCACCCGTTTGGTTCACCCCGATACCGTCGAGGCCGCCCGTGCTCGGTCTGCCTGGCGGCGGGAGATGCTCCGGCTACTGAGACCGCAGTAGGGCTCGGCCCGTGCCTCGGCTCAGTCCTTGCGCCCGGTAAGGGCAAGTCGAACACCGACAGCGATGATGGCCAAGCCGCCGATGCCACCGATGAGCTCTACTCGCCTTGGTGACTTTGCGAACCACAGCCGGACCGTCCCTGCGAACAAGCCCCAGGCGTTGTCGCAAACCAGAGCGATGGCGGAGAACACGGCCCCCAGCACCAAGATCTGACCCGAAAGACTCCCGTCGGCTCGACTGACGAACAGCGGGAGGATGGCAACAAGGAATACGACCGTCTTAGGATTGGTGACCCCGACGACGAAGCCCTGCAACAAGAAGCGACGCCGTGACGGAGTTTCTGCTGGATGCAGCATCGTGAGCAGTGACCGGCGATCACGGATCGTTCTCACACCCAGGTAGACGAGGTAGGCGGCGCCGAACAGCTTCAGAGCTGTCAGCACCGCCACTGAACGCTCGGCGACCGCGCCGATCCCGAATGCCACGGCCACGACTTGGATGTATTCGCCGAAGGTGTTGCCGACGACCGTGAGCACGGCGGCTTTGCGTCCATAGGCCAGCGCGCGAGCGACGATGAACGTGACACTCGGACCTGGGATGACGATGATCACAAGTGCGGTGAGAGCGAAAGCTGTGACATGACCAGTCGCAGGCATGCCCAACGCTATATCCGGACTTGACCTCTTCGTTGAAGGCTCTTCCGGATACACCGCTCGAAGGTGCGGGCATGCCTCTGACCAATGACCGAAGCCACGGTGAGGAGCGAGGCGGTCACCTCCCAGGCAGGACAGGACGCCAGGTCGTGCCGTCGACAAGGTAGTCCTCACAGCTTCCCCGAACGTGGGCGCCGTTCCGGTCCGCGCTTACTATTGGCCGATGCCAGGAGTCGGGCCGAATATGAGCTTTGCACCTTATGAACGGCCCGTACGGGCCGCGTTCGTGGGCCTGGGCCGCATCTATGACCTCAACGTGCGCGCCTATGTCGACAATCCCGATGTCGAGGTCGTGGCGCTTGTCGATCCGAGCGAGGAGCGCCGCGCCCAACGCCGGGCCGACTGGCCAGCCGCCCGCACATTCACCTCAGCTGCCGAACTGGCGGCTAGTGGTCTCGAGGTCGACGCCGTCGAGGTTCTGCTGCCGATTCCGTTGCATGCAGACGGCGTCGCCGAGCTCGTGGGCTACGGCTGGCACGTCAACCTGCAAAAGCCGATCTGCAATGACCTTGCCGACGCGAACCGCATGCTCGGCGCGGCCGCAGCGGGCGGTCGGCTGCTGCGGGTAATGGACAACTACATCTTTTACGAACCGCTCGTAAAGCTCAAGGAGATAGTCGCGTCAGGCGAGCTCGGCGAGGTGACCGGGTACCACATGAAGATGGTGGCCAGCGGCCGCGGTGGCTGGGACGTCCCGGGGAGCACCTACGAGTGGCAGTTCCAGCAGATGCGACGTGGCCGCGGCACTCTCGTTTTCGATGACGGCTGGCACAAGCTCTCGACGGCAATCTGGCTCTTCGGTCCGGTCAAGGAAGTGCGGGCGTGGGTGGGCACGACCGAAGTCATTCCCGGCATCGAGGTCGACGCACCCACGACCCTCGTGTGGGAACACCACAGTGGGATCCGCGGTGTGTGGGACATCACACTTGCGATCGACATGTACCTGCGCTCCGACTACTACACCAACGACGAGCGTTGGGAGATCACCGGCCGCCGCGGCTACGCGCGGGTCAACCGGTGTACCGCCCGCGGCATCCAACAGCCGAGCCTAGAGGTCTACGTCGATGGGGAGATGCGCTCCTACCACGCACTCGACGACGATTGGGCCAGTAGCTTCAGGGATTCGGGCCACCACTGGCTACGTTGGCTCCACACAGGTGAAGGCCCGATGCTGTGGAGTGGCGACGAAGCTGTCAACGTATTGCGTTTTGCACTGGCCTCATATGCGAGCAACGCCGCAGGCGGCACGGGCGTGGACCCGGATTCGCTCGAGTAGCCCGCTGACCACGTCACCCTGAGAGGATCACCTCGTTCTGGGACCAGAGCACGAGAACCCGGAACGGCTCTCAGGTGCGCGCGTGTTCTTCCCAAACGTTCTGCAAACTCGGTACCCAGGCTGGCGACGATAATCAGAGAATGGATTCTCTTCTCGATCTGCTGACCAATGCCGCGGCGCGGGCCGCTGACCATCGCGAAAAGGTGGCCGAGCGGCCGGTGTTCCCAAGCGATGTTGACCTCGAGGCCGTGCGGGCCGCTCTGAGCTCGTTGGCCGAAGGACCTACCCCGCCCGCCGTGGTGATCGACGAATTGGTCGCCGCCGTCGAGCCGGCCCTGGTCGCCACGACCGGTCCTCGCTACTTCGGGTTCGTAGTCGGTGGCGCGCTCGATGCGGCGACGGCCGCGGACGTGTTGACCAGCGGATGGGACCAGCCGGCCTTCAACGCGTTCACCTCACCGGCTGCCGCGGTGGTCGAGGACGTGGCCGGCGGTTGGCTGAAGGAGCTGTTGGGCTTGCCGGCCGGCGCATCGTTCGGCTTCGTGACCGGTGGGCAGGGCGCCAATACCGTGGCGCTCGCCGCGGCCCGTCACCACGTGTTGGCCGAGGCTGGTTGGGACGTCGAGCAGCGTGGGCTCCTCGGCGGTCCGCCGGTGCGGGTGGTCGCCACCGGCGAGCGCCACGCCACCATTGATCGGGCCCTGCGTCTTTTGGGACTGGGAGCTGGGGCTCTTGAACCGGTGACCACCGACGCCCAGGGGGCGATCGACCTCGCCGACCTCGCACAGGTCCTCGCCAGCGGTTCGGACGGTCCGACGATCGTCTGTCTCCAGGCGGGCAACGTGAACAGTGGAGCTTTCGACGATTTCGCCGCGGCGATCGCCGAAGCTCATGACCACCGGGCCTGGGTCCACGTCGACGGTGCCTTCGGGCTGTGGGCGGCAGCTAACCCGGGCACCCGCCACCTCACCGCCGGAATCGAGGCGGCCGACTCGTGGGCGACCGATGGCCATAAATGGCTCAATGTCCCCTACGACGTCGGCTACGCCTTCTGCGCCCATCCCCGTGCTCACGCAGCCACCATGTCCTATACCGCCGCTTACTTGACCGGACAGGGCCAGGGTGGGCTGCGGGCGCCGGGTGATTACGTGCTCGAGTCGTCGCGCCGGGCCCGCGGGTTCGCCACCTGGGCCGCCCTGCGGCAGCTCGGCCGCACTGGCGTCGCAGAGCTTGTCGAACGATGCTGCGCCTTGGCTCGCCGCTTTGCCGAGCAGCTCAGCGCCATCGACAACGTCACGATCGCCAACGACGTCGTGCTCAATCAAGTCCTCGTCGGCTTCGGCGACGACGAGCGCACCGACCGGATCATCGAGAGCGTCCAACGCTCAGGAGAGTGCTGGATGGGCGCCACCACCTGGCACGGCCAGCGCCTCATGCGCATCTCGGTGTCAAGCTGGCGCACCACCGAGGCCGATGTCGACCGCTCGGTCGCCGCCATCCTGGCGGCGACCGAGAGCAGCTAACCGGTTCAGAGACCCGACCAGATCCGTGCCCCGTCTAATGGGATAATTTGAAGTTGGTGCAGGTCCCGCATGAGCTACGCAAGTGCGTGTGCGTCGTGGGTGGTCAACGAGGACATTCGCGCGGAGTCGGTGCCGCGTTCTTCGTTGGTGACCCGCTCGGCGTGCATGACGCAGCCGCTGTCTACGTGGTCACCGCGAAGCACTGCGTTCAGCCGTTCGACCACCTGGAGAACGGGCCTTTCCACAAGACCTGGTTGCGGGTCAACATGCGCCACGCAGGCTCGATGCACCTCGAGATACCGCCTGAGGAGTGGGTATGTCACCAAACAGCGGACGTAGCGGTGCTCCCGCTCGCCCTGAACATGCATACCTTCGACTACCTCTACTACCCGGTCCGCAACGGCGCCACGGCAGAGTTCATCAAGCGACACAGCGTCACGCCGGGTGAGGATGTGTTCATCACGGGCCTGCTGATCTCGCACCCAGGCAAGTCCCGAGTTCTGCCGATCGTGCGAGTGGGGAACATCGCGGCCTTTCCCGGGGACCCGATCCACCTCATGACAGGTGAAGACTCCGCTTATCTGGTCGAGGTGAGGTCGCTGGGCGGTCTCAGCGGCTCGCCTGCCTTCGTTCACCTTCTACCGCTTCATGCCGGTGCCACGGGCAACGTCGGGATCACCCCGGCAGGGATCGGGACGGCCGGGAGAACCTACCTCATGGGCCTCGTCCACGGGTTCTTTCCCACAACCAAGAACGACCCTGACGGGATTGGCGAGTGGGCAGAGGAGCCGTTGAACACGGGCATATCGGTCGTTGTGCCCCTGGATCGAGTGCTCGACATCATCGACAGTCCCGCGTTCGTCGAGCAGAGAGAAGCTGCGAAGACGAGGCTGAACGCCGGGCACGTGCCGACTCCTACCTTTCTCAGAGAACACGTGGAATTCATCCGGTTCGAGGACCTCGACCCGGGGCACGTCACCACGACCAAGCAGGGAACGGACGAGGTGGACCGCGACCATCTCTGATGACACGTCTCTTTGTCTATGGCCACGCCGGCTCGCGACGACCGCCCCATAGGATCAAAGGAGCTTCTCGGGGCGCTTGAGAGCTGGTGAAGCGCCGGTGCCCTAACCTAACCTCTCGGCCCCGCGGCGCCTTGTTCAGCAGCGCCACGGTAGGCACAGCATCTGGAGATCTCGACCTGAGGGGACGGGGGACGGCCGGATTTGAATCCTTACATCGTGCTCGGAAGTGCCATCGTCGGCTTCCTGGTCGGCATGACCGGTGCGGGAGGCGGCGCCCTCATGACGCCGATGTTGATCCTGCTGTTCGCAGTCAAGCCATCGACCGCAATCTCGAGCGACCTCGTCGCCGCCGTCGTGATGCGCCCCTTCGGAGCCGCGGTGCACCTCCGCAAAGGAACGGTCAATCTCCGCCTTGTCGGCTGGATGGTCACGGGTTCGGTTCCGATGGCCTTTCTCGGCGCGTATCTCCTCCACCGGATGGGCCAGTCCCATGTCGCTCAGGACAACGTGGAACGGGCGCTTGGCGCGGCCCTTCTGATCGGTGCCGCAGCGATGACACTGCGCTACATCCTTGACCGTCGTGCTGGTCACGTCCGCTCGGCCGTGGTGCACGAGGTTGTCGTCCGTCCGATTCCCACAGTCGCAATCGGGATGCTCGGAGGGATCATCGTCGGGATCACCTCTGTTGGCTCCGGGTCGTTGATCATCGTCCTGTTGCTGTTCGTCTACCCGCTTCTCGGAGCCAACCAGCTTGTCGGTACTGATCTCACCCAAGCAGTACCGCTGACCGGTGCAGCGGCACTCGGTGCGTTGGCCTTTGGCCATGTGGAATTCTCGGTGACGACCTCCATCATCGTCGGGAGCGTTCCGGCGGTGCTCGTCGGGTCTTTTCTCTCCTCGAGGGCTCCCGACCGGATCGTGCGCCCGATCATCACGTTCGTCATCTTCGCCTCAGGACTCAAGTACATCGGGGTGAGCACGACGGCGCTCGGGTGGATCCTGTGCGTAACGGCTCTCCTCGTCTCGGCTATCTGGACGGCGCGTACGCGACCGTGGAGAAACGAGAACGAGGTCGAGCGGTCAGCAGTGGAAATGGCCACTGACGGCCCGTCGCCTCCCGACTCTGCGGTAGCTCCGGTAGACGAGCGATGGGAAACCTGAGGGCCGGGCGCCGGGTAGCCCACAGGCAAGCACGGCGGGAAGCAGGTGCCCGCACAGTTCGCGGAGAGCCCGTCGAGTCGCCGAGCGGCCACGAAAACCTGAGAGACTCCTCACATGGGGACTCTTCCACCCGGGCTCCAGCCCAATCGCGTTCCCGTCGACAAGTCGCCGGTGCTCGCCTTCTTTCTCACCCTGTTCTTCGGTCCGCTCGGCCTGCTGTACGTGAAGGTGGTGCCCGCGCTGGTCCTGATCTTGGTGGCGGCTGCCGGCTATTTCACATTTGGCGTCACCGCGATCGTGGCCTGGATCGTCTCGATCGTCTGGGCTTGCATCGAGGCCTCCCGCAGGCACCGCGCTTCTGAGCTCTGGCGCGCTTCCACCGGAAATCAAGGCATACCTGTGGCGGGCTACCAGCAGGCAGCTGCGCTTGCGTACTACCGCGGTCAAGACGCTCCTCTTCCGCCGCCTGGCTGGTACCCGGACGCCGTTGACGCGACCAAGGTTCGGTGGTGGGACGGGAGCCGATGGACCGGTGACGCTCGATCGGCGTCCCAGCAGCCTCCGCCGGGGACGGCGCGACCGGACCAGACGTACCCTCCGCCCGTCGGCTAGAGCCCGCAGGGCGGCCGCAGGGTCGCCGACGCCACCGGAACCCTCACTCCCCGCTCAGGTGACGTTGATGAGGTGCACTTCGAGGCGTAGAACGTCAGTCAGGTGCTGGCGAAACCCCGGCTTGTCCTCCCGGCGCGGGTCGGGCGAGATCCCCCTCGCCCGAAGTCGCGGGACCGGCCAGGTCCATCTCCGCCAGCTTGCCCGGCCACCAGTTCCAACGACCGAGCAGCGACACCGTCGAGGGCACGAGCAAGCTCCGCACGAGGAACGTGTCCATCAAGATGCCGAGCGCCAGGCCGATGCCGATGTCGCGGATTTGGCTCCCGCCCGGCTGGCCTCCCGCTGTGACGGCAAGCACCAGGAACGTCCCCGCAAGAACGAGTCCCGCCGAGGTGATGGTCGGGCCCGACGCGCCGACCGCGATCACGACGGCGTCGCGAAGACGGTGTTGGTGTGCCTCCTCCCGGATGCGCGTCATGACGAGGATGTTGTAGTCCTCGCCCAGGGCTAAGAGGAAGATGAACATCAAGAAGGGTAAGAGGAAGGTGAGGCCACCGCTACCGCCAAGCTTGATGAACAGGATCGACGCCAGGCCGAGTGCCGCCAGGTAAGACAACATCACGCTCGCGATGAGGTAGAGGGGAGCCACGAAGCTGCGCAGGACCAGCGCGAGCAGGAGCCCGATCGCGATGATGGCGATCGGGACGATGTGGATGAGGTCGCTGTCGGAGATCGAGCTCACGTCGTAGAGAGCCGGGGCCTCGCCGGCTACACCGCTTGCGGTCGCACCGATACTGTGCTGGACCGTCGTCAAGGCGGTGCGGATGCCGGGCACCGCGTTCAGCGCCGGCGTCGAGGCGGCATCACCGGCCGTGAGCCCTGCCTCGAACTGGATCGTGTGCCCGTCTGGGCTCACAAAACGCGCCGTTGCGCGGTACAAGTCGTACGTCAGCGTCGGCACCTTCGCACCGGGTGAGCCGGGAGCCGGCAACGCGGGGAGCAACAGGGGATTGCCGAGCGCCGCGTGCAGGCGCGAGTAGACCGCCGGCGAGATCGGCGTGCCGGCAGGATCGAGCGGCCCCGGCAGAGCGTTGAAGAGGCCGGTCGCTTGCAGTTCCTTCTCGGCTTTCACGACCGTAGCCGGGTCCTGCCATACCGGGGCGGCGAGCCTCAAGATGAGGTTCGTCGGGTTCGAGCTCGCTTGGGGGAAGTACTTCATCAGTGCCGCATTGCCGGCGGCCGCGTCACTCCCGTTCGGAGCCGCGGTAGCTCCGCCGAATCCCGCCGGAGAGTAGAGAAGCGACCCGAACGCGAGTGCGCCGAAAACGATGACACCGACAGCGAGGGTGTGCGCCGGGCGAGCGATGACACGCTGGGCGACCTTGCCCCACCAACTCTTGTTCGCCTCGCCCGGGACGATCTTCGCGGGCCAGAACACGGCGCGCCCGAGTATCGCGAGCAGTGCGGGCAGCAGCGTGATCCCAGCGACGAGCATCACGGCGATCCCGATCGCGAGCGGGACGCCGAGGTCGTGGTAGATCCCGAAGCTCGCGAACAACAAGGTCAACAACGCCAGGATGACGGTCCCGGCCGATGCGGAGATCGACTCACCGACTCGTGCGACCGCACGGGCCACGGCGTCGTTCGCCGGCAGGCCGGATCGGAGGCCTTCCCGGACGCGGAACACGAGGAATAGCCCGTAGTCGGTCCCTGCCCCGAGGATGAGAACGATCAGGAGCAACTGGGTGATCTGAGAGATCTTGAGCCCGTGAGAGCCAAGCTCGCCGATGAGCGAACCCGACAACTGCAGGACGACCGCCGCAGGCAGCAACGTGATCAGAGGCGCCAACACCGAGCGGAAGACGAACAGCAGCAGCACGATGATGAACAGGATCGACAGCAATTGCGTCTTGTTCCCGGTCGAGTTCGACTGCTTCTGCTGCGCGACATTGGTGGCCACGGCACCGGCCAGGTGGAACTTGATGCCAGGGGGCGCTCCGGCCTTCGCGAACGCGGCCGACAACCCATTGACCACGTCCGCCGAGGGCCCAGGGCTGAACCCGGCTATGTTCGCCTCGACGAGGAGTTGCACCGCACGCCCATTCTCGGAGGTGCCGACGTACTGCACGGACACGACCTTCGGGACCTTCTTGGCATCAACGGCGAGGCGGGTGATCGCTTGGGTGTCCGCAGCGCTGATCGGACCGTCTTGGCTGACGCCGATGATGATGACCGGCACCAGCGATGCCTTGCCGACCAGCGGCTCAGCGAGGTTGCCGGCGACCGTGCTCGGCGCGCTGGCAGGCAGGAATGCCGAGTTGTCGTTGTTGACCTGGCTTCCGAGCGACGGCAGGAAGTGAACCGACGCGACCGTCCCGACGATCCACACGACAACGATGAACCAGCGAAATCGGACGGTGAAGCGTCCAAGGCCATTGAAGAACACATTCATACGTCCCGCGTCTCCGTCTCGAGGCTTGGCGGCGTTCGGTACGCCTTCGGTCTTAGGTCGCGGCCCCGAAGCGAATCTCTCAGAGGCACCCTCCGTCCAGCGAGTTACGCCGGTGGGCCGTGACGGGTAGGAAACCTAGCCTCTCGCAAGCACGCGTCGTACTCACGCACTCCACCGTCGTGCCGAGCATCCGCGGACACGTGGTCCGCAGAATTTATCACTAAATATGAGGACAAGGGTTTGAGAAGCTTGGCGCCGGAGGCCGAGCCCGCCCGGCGCAACCGGCGCTTCAGTGGAAGTCCCTCGAAGGGCCGACCGCCATCGCTAGGTCGATCTCCTCTAAGTACTCCGCCACTACGTTCGAGGACGACGGTGCCTCTGGGTCGGCCCCCTCTCCCCGTTCGAGCCGCCCACGTACGAGTAGCACCACCGCCGAGCGCGCCGCCTTGCGATAGCGGGTCCAGCATCCTGGCGAGCAGATGACGTTCACGAGCCCTGTCTCGTCTTCCAAGTTGAGAAACGTCGTCCCGCCCGCCGTAGCCGGCCGTTGCCGATGGGTGACCACACCGGCAACGAGGACCTTCGCGCCATCGGGCACCCTCACAAGCTCGGCGTTCGGGATCACCCCTCGGCTGGCGAGCCTCGCCCGGGCAAAGGACATCGGGGACGAGCCCGGTGACAGCCCAAGTGTCTGCAGGTCGGCGGACATCTCCTCGATCTCGTCCATCTCGGGAAGAAGTGGGGCATTCGTCCCGACCACGGTGCCGGGAAGACGGTCAGGACGCGCCTCAACGGCTGCACCTGCCGCCCAGAGTGCCTCGCGACGGGTGAGCGGACGGACTCCGGCCCTACCGGCGCTGGCTGCAGCTCCGTTGCGGGCAGCGCGGGTTGAGGCTCCGCCAAGCCCAGCGAGTGCTCCCGAAGTGGCGAGAGCTTCGAGCGCGGGGCGGCCGATGCCGCTCCGGCGCACGAGCTCCTCCATGTCCGCATATGGCCGGCTGGCCGCGATCTTGTCGGCGAGGTCGGAACCGATCCCCTTCACCGAGGCGAGCCCAAGCCGTACCAACGGGTCGGGTGTCGTCCCAGGTTCGAGCGAGGCCCCCGCCTCGCTCGAGTTCACGTCCGGGCCGAGGACGACGACCCCGTGGCGCCGGGCATCCGCGACAAGGGTATGGGGCGCCCAGAAGCCCATGGGCTGGGAGTTGAGCAGTGCTGCGAGAAACGCAGCCGGGTAGTGCAACTTCAGCCACGCGCTCACATATACGAGGTAGGCGAAGGACACCGAGTGGCTCTCGGGGAAGCCGAAGTTGGCGAATGCCGCCAGCTGCTCCCAGATTGTGTCCGCGATCTGGCCGGTGATCCCCCGCTCGGCCATCCCCGTATACAGGCGGGAGCGGAGGCGTTCCATGCGCGAAGCGGAGCGCTTTGAGCCCATGGCTTGACGGAGCTGATCGGCCTCGGCAGCCGAAAAGCCGGCGGCATCGATCGCCATCTGCATGAGCTGTTCTTGGAACAGCGGCACCCCGAGGGTCTTCGCCAGGCTGCGCTCAAAACACGGATGCAGGTACGTAACCGCCTCTGCCCCGTTACGCCGGCGCAGGTAGGGATGAACCGATCCTCCCTGGATAGGGCCGGGGCGGATGAGAGCCACCTCGACGACGAGGTCGTAGAAACAGCGGGGCCGTAACCGGGGCAGCGTGGCCATCTGAGCCCGGCTCTCCACCTGGAAGATCCCCACCGAGTCGCCACGGCACAACAGGTCGTAGACAGCCTCTTCCTGGGAGATCATCGCGAGGTCGATCTCGTCGTGGTGGTAGGCGCCGATGGTGTCAACCGCCCGGTGGATCGCCTCGAGCATCCCGAGACCGAGGAGATCGAACTTCACGAGGCCGACGGCCGCGCAGTCGTCCTTGTCCCACTGGAGCACGGTCCGGTTCTCCATGCGGGCCCACTCGACCGGGCAGACCTCCGAGACCGGACGGTCGCAGATCACCATGCCGCCGGGGTGGATGCCGAGATGGCGGGGAAAGCCCTCCAGCTCGGTCGCCACCGCCAGCACCCGGGTCGGGATCCCGAGCTCGCTCGCTACCTGCTCAGGGCCGGGCTCGGCAGCGACGTCGTCACGACCAGGCCGGCCATCGCCGGTCTCGCCTTTCACGGCATCGCGCCGTGCAGCCTCGCCATCCGCTGAAGCGCTCCACCACGTCCAGCGGTCCTTGCGATGTGGCGCGGTCGAGTGGTGGCCGTCACCAAGTGATCCCCACCGCTCGATGCGTCGCGCCCAGGCGTCAACCTGCCCGGGTGAGTGGCCGAGCGCCTTGGCAGCATCCCGCACGGCGGACCGGGCCCGGTAGCTCACGACTACGGCCACGAGCGCGGCCCGCTCACGTCCGTAGCGCCCATAGACGTACTGGATGACCTCCTCGCGCCGCCCGCTCTCGATGTCCACGTCGATGTCGGGTGGCCCGTCGCGTTCGGGTGACAGGAACCTCTCGAACAAAAGGCCGAGAGCGACGGCGTCGGCGTTGGTGATCCCGAGCACGTAACACACGGCCGAGCTGGCTGCGGAACCTCGTCCCTGGCAGTAGATCCCCGACCGTCGGCAGAACTCGACGATGTCCCAGACAACGAGGAAGTAACCGGCAAAGCCCAGCTCCTCGATCATCGCCAATTCATGCTCCAGCTGTCGCCACGCGCCGGGCACCCGCTCAGCTCCTGCTGGGCCGTAGCGCTGGCTCGCCCCCTCCTTGACTAGCTGGCGCAGGAACGTCATCTCGCTTTGGCCCGCAGGCACGGGAAAGTCGGGAAGCTTGGGGGCAACGAGGTGGAGGTCAAAAGCGCATGCCCGCCCGAGCTCGCCGGCTTGCTCGACGGCCCCCGGGTAACGGGCGAAACGCCTTGCCTGCTCGGCCCCCGAGCGCAGATAGGCCGCCCCCGCGGCGGGTAACCAGCCGTCGAGCTCATCAAGTGGGCGTCCTGAGCGAACCGAGGCGAGCACCGAGGCGAGGCGGCGGCCCGCGGGTTGGGCGTGGTGGACGACGTTCGTCGCGACGATGCCGAGGTCCCTGCGCACGGCGAGAGCGGCAAGGGCGTCGTTGCGCGCCGAGTCGAGCGGGTCATCGTGGTCGAACAGCTCGACGACGACGCTCTCGGTACCGAACCGGTCGATGAGCCGGTCGAGCTCCCTGGCCGCCGCGACAGGACCGGCTTCCACAAGCGCGGCAGGCACCGCTCCCTTGCGACAACCCGTCAAGATGAGGAAGTGGCCTCCCGCCAGATCGGCCAGTCGGTCGATGTCGTGGCGAGGGCGGCCTTTCCCGCCACCGGCGAGATTGCCCTCACTGATGGAGCGGGCAAGACGGGAGTAGCCCTCCGGGTCGCGGGCGAGAACGATCAGGTGGGACCCGGACGGATCAGGGGTCCCGGTACGCGGCGCCGCTGGGACGACCGGGTTGCCGATCAAGTCTGGTCCGCGGCCGGCAAGGGTGAGCTCGGCACCGAAGACGGTGGCCACCCCCACCTCCTTTGCTGCCTCGGCAAAGCGCACCACGCCGTAGAACCCGTCGTGATCGGTCAGTGCCAGAGCTCCAAGCTCGAGCCGGGCGGCTTCCGCGACAAGTTCCTCGGGGTAAGAAGCACCGTCGAGAAAACTGAAATTTGAATGGCAATGGAGCTCTGCGTACCCAACCACGGATCCAGGATAGTGACACTGATCGAACATATGTTCGGGATACCTCTCCGCAGAGTCGACCTGGTGGCACGCGTCGCGCGGCGGCCTCCATGCGGAATTCTCAGCAAACTCCCAGCAATATCGACCACAATGTGAAGGTGGCAGCAGGAGAACCGCTCCCCCGTGTCCTCGTCGTCGACGACGAGGAGTCCATCACCGAGCTCGTCTCGATGGCGCTTCGTTACGAAGGATTCGACGTCCAGACCGCATCCAGCGGATACGGCGCGCTCGAGCAGATCGATTCGTTCCGACCCGACCTCATCCTGCTCGATGTGATGCTTCCCGACATCGACGGGTTCAACATTGCTGAGCGCCTCCGGCGTGACCGGCGCGACATCCCAGTGCTCTTCCTCACGGCTCGCGACGCGACCGAGGACAAAGTCCGGGGCCTGACGATCGGTGGTGACGACTACGTGACCAAGCCGTTCAGCGTGGCCGAGCTCGTCGCTCGCACCCAGGCCATCCTTCGCCGCGCCGGCAAGGGTGGACCCGCCCGCGAACTGCTCCAGCTCGCGGACCTCGAGATGGATGACGACGCTCACGAAGTGCGACGCGCCGGCCAGCTCATCGACCTGACGGCAACCGAATACAGGTTGCTTCGCTACCTGCTCTCGAACCCGCGTCGGGTGCTCACCCGATCCCAGCTCCTCGACCACGTCTGGAACTACGACTTCGGCGGCGACGCCGGTGTGCTCGAGACCTACGTCAGCTACCTCCGCAAGAAGGTCGATTTCACCGAGCCGCATCTGATCCACACCGTGCGCGGCGTTGGATACGTGCTCCGCCCGCCGCGCAACTGACGAGAATGTCCTCTCACGTGTGGCTCTCCGGGGTCAACAACGGCATCTGGGGCTGCTCGTGTCGTTGAAGGTCCGGCTCATCGCCGTCCTGTGCGCATTCGTAATCGTTGCCTTGGTCACCACCGATGCCATCACGTACGCCTCCTTTCGTAGCTATGCCGTCGGGCAACTCGATCAGCAACTCTTCAGGTCGGCGAATCTGGTGGCGCGAAACCTCGGCTTCTCCAATCCACTCGGCGGCCCCGGATCCGATTTCGAAAACCAAGCTGTGACACCGGGCACGCTGGCCACGGAGTTGAGCCCGAGCGGCCAACGGCTCTTGCCCTGGACGTCGTTCAGTGCCACCGCCCAATCCTCTCCGTTGCTTCCCGCGTCGCTCGCGAGCCTGGCCGCCGACGCCTCGGGCGGTGCGCCCGTCTACCGGACCGTGCCAGGCACCGGCAGTATTGATTCCTACCGAGTGCTGGAAGCCAGCTTGACCAACGGCAACGTGCTCGTAGAGGCGATACCGCTCACCGGAACCGACGGGGCACTGCATCGCCTACTCGAGCTCGAGCTCCTGGTGAGCGGCGCGGTCCTGATCGCCCTTGCGGCCGCGGCCTGGCTGGTCATCCGGCTCAGCCTGCGCCCTCTCCAGAAGATGGCCGACACTGCCGGCGAGATCGCGGCTGGCGACTTGAGCCAGCGCGTCGGGGAGACCGACAACCGCACCGAGGTCGGACGGCTGGGCCGAGCCCTCAACGTGATGTTGGGCCGTATCGAGACGGCGTTCAGGGAGCGGGAGGCGTCCGAGGCACGGCTTAGACGTTTCGTGGCTGACGCGTCGCACGAGCTGAGGACGCCGCTCACCTCTATCCGGGGCTACGCGGAGCTGTTCCAGCACGGATTGGCTGACCGCCCAGCCGACCTCGACACGGCGATGCGGCGAATCGACAGCGAGTCGACCCGGATGGCAGGCCTCGTCGACGACTTGCTGCTGCTCGCGCGCCTCGACCAAGGACGCCCGCTCGAGCGAGAGCCTGTCGACTTGACGACGCTTGTCGCGGACGCTGCCCAGGACGCCCGAGCCATAGACCCGTCGCGCACGGTGACACGCGAGGCTCCGTCCTCGTGCCTGATCATCGGGGACGAGGGACGCCTCCGCCAGCTCCTGGGGAACCTCGTTTCGAACGCTCTCGCCTACACACCGGACGGTAGTCCCCTCGAGATCATTGCCCTCCTCGAGCCTTCGCAAGGCCTCGCTCCCTCCCGCGCCAAGATCTTTGTTGTCGACCACGGCACCGGGATCACGCCCGAGGTCGCTGCACACGTATTCGAACGTTTTTGGCGATCGGACCCCGCCCGGGTCCGTGCACACGGCGGCGCCGGGTTGGGTCTCTCCATCGTGGCGGCCGTTGCCGATGCTCACGGTGGACGCGTCTCGATCATGGAGACTCCCGGCGGCGGCGCCACCTTCGTTGTTGAGTTGCCGACCGAGCCCGGACCGGGGCCAAGCCCTTGGGGCGCCAACACGGCCGCCTCCGAGGAGCTCACTGGCAACGGCGCCGC
>OBLW0100000475.1_pt1 | contig 34298 bp, 22 predicted proteins | sample 1520161 | NCBI WGS metagenome assembly OBLW01 (sample SAMEA3539309, study PRJEB22396) | soil metagenome | biome: tundra; feature: field; material: soil | place: USA | collected 2010-05 | depth 0.15 m
GATGCCTAAGTGACTGGAGTTCAGACGTGTGCTCTTCCGATCTCAGACAATGCTCGCCTTAACGGTTCCGGAAAACACGGCCTCGGCATCGCGATCGATCCGGTACCACCACCATTGCCGCGCAAATCCTCGACCTCGCTACCGGCAAAGTTCTAGGCATGGAAACCGAGCTCAATCCCCAGGCCCCGTTCGGCTGCGACGTCATGAGCAGAATTCGCGCCGCGCTCCAAGGCGATGATCTGACCACCATGCTTCGCGTACTCCTTGGCCAGTTCATCACGCGTCTGACCCGCGGCCGTGAGCCGGAAGTTGCCGGGGTCATCCTCGTTGGCAACACCGTAATGCATCATCTGTTTTCCGGCTGCGACGTTGAACCGCTCTCGCATGCCCCCTTCGCCTCACCAAATCCCGGAGGTCAGACATTCCGCCCGCAAGATCTCGGCTGGCATCTGCCAGCAACCTGCACAATTCGTTTTGCACCCTGTCTGGGAGGGTTTGTTGGCTCTGACATCCTCGCCGGAATTCTCGCTACCGGCATTGCGCATAGTGACCATCTCATGGCCTTGGTCGACCTCGGAACCAACGGCGAAATCGCTATCGGTAACCGCTTCGGCATCGTTTGCGCCTCTGCCGCCGCAGGGCCCGCTTTTGAAGCTGGATGCATTCGGATGGGCATGCGCGTCGCCACTGGTGCCATTTCCCACGTGTCGCTCTGTGGCGAAGAGATACATGCAAATGTCGTTGGCGACGTCGAGCCACGCGGCATCTGCGGCAGCGGACTTGTTGACGCCATCGCCGTCGGCCTTCGCACAGCGGCTATTCTTCCTTCTGGACGGATCGCCAACGGCACGAAACTCTTCCCCGTTGCCAGCCCCGTCGTCCTTTACCAGTCCGACATTCGCGAACTGCAATTGGCAAAGGGCGCTATAGCATCGGGATTCAAGCTGCTCCTGAAGCGCCTCGGCGCCACCGCCGGCGATCTCAAGAGCGTCCATCTCGCTGGTGCCTTCGGCAACTATGTGCAGATTGAAAGCGCACTCCGCATTGGCTTGATGGAAGCGCACCGCGATCGGGTTTACGCGGCCGGCAACACTGCGCTCCGAGGGGCAAAAATGCTCCTGGTCGCCTCTGGGGAAAGCGCGCTGCCTCCGATCGAGCACGTGAGCCTCGCCACCGACGTTGATTTCCAAGACGAGTTCGCGAACTGCATGAGGTTTCCCGCGGCGGAGAACCATAGCTAAGAGGCGGAGACGTCCAACAACTCGAAAAATTGCAAACTGACGCAAGCGGTAACAATAAACGTTAGGAAAAAGATAAGGGCAAGGAGTGAATACAATGACTGCCACGATCGATAAGACAGGAAGCCTTGAGCGGATCATCGCAACTCTCAACCACACACAGCCCGACCGAATTCCGATTGACTTCGGAGGAACTCCAACTACTGGTGTGCATGTGAGCTGCGTGGCTGCGATGCGTGATTATTATGGACTTGAAAAGCGCCCCGTGCGGGTCCACGAGCCATTCCAGATGCTGGGGCTTTTGGATGAAGATCTGATCGAGGCGATGAGGCTTGATGTGGTCGGCGTCTTCGCGCGCAATACCATGTTTGGATTTCCTGCGGATGAATGGAAACCGTGGAGCTTGAATGGACTGGAGGTGCTGGTCGCCAAGGATTTCAACACCACGATGGACTCTGACGGCGGTACTCTGATCTATCCGGAAGGCGACACCACGGTTGCCCCGAGCGGGCGCATGCCAAGTGGCGGCCATTTCTTCGACTGCATTGTCCGTCAGGACCCGATCGACGAAGAAAGACTGAATCCCGAGGATAATTTGGAAGAGTATGGCCTGATCTCGCCGGCCGACCTTGACCATATTGTTCGAGCTACGCATACGGCTGCCATGACAGGCCGTGGAGTGATCGCCACCTTTGGCGGGACCGCATTCGGCGATATCGCATTGGTGCCGGGCCCTTCGCTGAAGCATCCCAGGGGCATTCGCGACGTCGCAGAGTGGTATGTCTCCACCAGTAGCAGGCAGGATTATATCCATAAGGTATTTGAGCGCCAATGCGAGACAGCAATCTTGAATCTTGAAAAAATCCACGCGGCAATCGGCAACAGCATACAAGCGGTCTACATCTGCGGCACGGATTTCGGAACTCAAACGTCCGCCTTCTGCTCTGTAAAAACCTTCAATGATCTGTACTTTCCCTACTACAAACAAGTCAATGATTGGGTTCACAAGCACACGCAATGGAAGACCTTCAAACATTCCTGCGGTGCGATTTTTAAGTTTCTTCCATCTCTCGTCGAGGCTGGGTTCGACATTCTCAATCCGGTGCAGTGTTCCGCGACAGGAATGGACCCCAGGCAATTGAAATCCGAGTTCGGAGATCGCCTCGTTTTCTGGGGGGGAGGAGTAGACACGCAAAGAGTTCTTCCGTTTGGAACACCAGCTGAAGTCAGAGAACAGGTACTGCAAAGGTGCGAGGTTTTCTCAATGAATGGAGGATTCGTGTTTAATACCGTTCACAATGTGCAGGCAGCTACGCCCGTTGAGAATATTGTTGCCATGCTGGATGCTGTACATGAATTTAATGGGCCAAGGTGAGAGCTTGCGGCGAAATTTGAAGCCTGCGTTTTAATACGACTGGCCTTCGAAAAGCCAAAGCCTTCGATTCAGGTTCTCCCTTGTTCATGGGGTCCTCAACCTACTTTTTAGAGTGCGTACGTTTCATTCAGAGCCGCTTACCGCATGCGTTTGTTCTGGGATTGGTCCAATATTCTTCGATCTCCTCCAAGCGCTTGTTCTTCGTCTCTGGTACGAAAAGCCATGCAAATATCCCCTGGCCGAGCGCCATCGCCGCGAGAAAGCTGAAGGTAAACGTCTTGCCGATCACATGAAACGCATAGGGAAATAGAAGCACGACGATCGCATTGGCAACCCACTGGATAAGCACCGGAACCGTCATTGCCATCCCACGCACATCGTTTGGGAATATCTCCGGAACGAGCGTCCAAAATACAGGGCCAATGCAGGATGCAAAGAAAGCCAGGTAGGTCAAAATCAGCGCCAGAACCAGGATTCCGTGGAAACGGCCGGCCATCACTGTCGCGGCAAGCAGAAGTAGAGATAGCGCCATACCGAGTGAGCCAACAATATAGAGCGGCTTGCGTCCATACCTATCGATAACCCAGAAAGAAACGATCGTAAACAGAAACTCCGTCAGGCCAACGATGAATGTTGACGCTAAAGCGCCGTCCACTCTCCATCCGGCCGACTGAAAGATCGCTGGGGCATAGTCGACGATGGTGTTGATCCCCGAGACATGGATAAGGATTGCAAGACCCGCACTGACCGATAGTGCGCGGTGAACACCTGGCCGCATGAGCGCGTGCCAGGTTTGCGGTTCCGTGTGAATGGTTGCCGCGATCTCGGATATTTGCGTGCGCGCACTCTCGGCTCCGCCGATACGTTCAAGCAAGGCAAACGCCTCTTGCAGTTTTCCAGTCAGTGCGAGAAAGCGTGGCGTTTCGGGAGCGAGTGCGATGAAGATCAAAAACACCACCGAAGGCACGACTCCAGTAAGAAACATCCATCGCCAATTATTCGACCCGGTATTTCGTAGCAGGTAGTTGATGCCGTAGGACACGATGATGCCGGTGATGATCGACATCTGGTACAAAGTTCCCATGCGACCGCGGATTGCAGGTGGAGAAACCTCCGACACATACATGGGGGATAGAAGAGAGACGCCGCCGACCGCCAGGCCTCCCAGAAAGCGAGCAGTAACAAACGCTGTAAAACCGGACGCCAAGGCGGTGGCAATGGACGTCAGGGCAAACAGCGCCGCGACAACCAGTAGCAGCTTCTTGCGTCCGTACGTGTCTGTGAGCTTTCCCGCGATGAAGCAGCCGATCACGCATCCAAACAGCAATGAGCTGAATGCCCAACCGAGGCCGATATCGCTCAATACGAATTCACGGGTGATAAATGGACCTGCACCGGTGATGATTGCGATGTCGAACCCGAAGAGCAGGCCTCCCAGTGCAGCGGTACTGCCTAAGAAAATGACATAGCGCAAATTGATCGGTGGATTCACTCAGTCACACTCCTTGATGCCTGCTCCAGGGCGTCAGCAAAGCAGGCGCGGGCCAGGTCCTTGTACAGAAGAGCTTGAGCGTAGCGATCGCTTTCCTCGACAAGTTGACCAGAGGCATTGGGAAACATGCGAGCGTAATAATGTCTTCCCGAGAGCAGTTCGGGTGCGAAGATGAGGACATCTCCTCGATGAGCAGTGCGGAGAAATCCCAGCATGGCGCGTGTCCACAGCTCTTTGAAATGGTCAAGATAATTGATATCGCCGTGGGCCTGTAGTGGTCTAGAAGTCAGGTCTGAATCGATGGACACTTGCATGCAGCCGGGGCTGGCGATTCTGCCATGCAAGAATCCAACCCGATCGAATATGGGGCCCATGAATGCAAGCTTGCTCTTCCAGTCGCCATACACGAGCTCCTGCCCGCAATAGTAGTGACTGAAGTCTCCGTTGAAGCGAACTTCCGGGAAAACTCTCGTGATCTGCACAGTCCGCCACAAGTCCTGGGTGATCGTGGCGCGATGCGTCTCGATGAAGATGGGTAACTTGTGTTTACTGGAGGCGGTAAGTATCGCTTCGACGAGGTGAAATGTTTCGTCATCGTCTTCGAGTCCCCATCCAGCGTGAACTGTGATGCAGAAATCGCCACGCTCCGCGTGTCTGGCTGCGACTTCATCAGCCTCTGCCGGTGTGTTGATCCGGTCCAGGCCGCAGTGTGGCATGGGTGCATGGGCGATCGGAGGGTCATTCGTCGTGAGCTGAACGCCCTCAAAACCATCCGCAACCAGGCGCTTGTACCGGGGCAAGCCGTCGAGATGTGGCCATGAGCTATCCTCGCGCAAATCGACGAGGTTATCCATGTTCAAGTAGACACTGAGCTTTGGTGAATCTGTCGACCCGTCGTTAAGAAAACCTGAGATGGATCTCATTCCCGACCTTTCTAGAATTCGTCGTAGGCGATTTGCTGCTCGCGCACGCCAATCCCGGCGAGCATCCTGGTGCACGACTTGATCATCATGGGTGGCCCACATAGGTAGTATTCGACCGCCGCGGGAGCCGGGTGCGTGCGCAGATAGTTCTCCAGGACGACCTCGTGAATGAGGCCGGTTGGCCCGGCCCAACAATCCTCAGCAAGCGGCGAAGAAAGCGCAAGGTGAAACGTGAAATTTCTGTGAACAGCGGACAATTGACGAAAATACTCCTCATAAAAGATTTCCTGTCGCGAGCGTGCTCCGTACCAGTAGCTGATCTTCCGCGAGGTCCCCTGGCTTTCAAGCAAGTGCGCAAGATGCGCGCGCAGCGGAGCCATGCCGGCGCCTCCGCCGATATAGACCATCTCATGCTGCGTGGGCTTGATATGGAAATCACCGAACGGACCGATGGCTGAGACGACGTCGCCCGGCTTGAGCGAAAAGACGTAGCTGGAACCGGCGCCGGGCGCGCAGTCCTGTCCGGGAGGCGGCGTGGCGATCCGCACATTGAAGCGCAGTTGGTGCTCGGTTTGCGGGTTACTCGCAAGCGAGTAGTTGTTGCGACGACCCGATTCCGGATTACGTGCCACAAGATCGAAGATGTGCTGATTCCTCCATACAGTTGCGAAAAGCTCAGGGATATCAAAATCCCGAAATCGGATCGAGTCATACGTGGGAATGTTGAATTGCAGATAATCTCCGGGAGTGAAAGTAATGGCCCTCGTGCCGTCTTCAGGTTCAAGAACAAGTTCCTTGATAAACGTGGCAACGCTGCGGTTGCTGGCCACGCGGAACCTGAATGTTTCTTGTTTCCGTGCCCCCACGCCCCCAGCGCGAACGATGTTGACATGAATTCGTCCTTGCCACTCCTCGACCGGATAGGTCGCAAGGCCGCGGCAGACAGGCGCACGCGCCGGCGAGCCGTCAATCAAATTGAAGCGCCCGTTGTGTTTGGGGCATTCGATCATCTTTCCTTTCACAAGGCCGTCTGCGAGATGCGTATTACCGTGCGTGCAGAATCCGTCGGTCGCGAATAAGCCGCCTGCTTCATCGCGATAAAGCGCGTATGACTTCTTGCCATGATCAAAGCGGAGGGCATCGCCCCGCCCCAAGGTTGTTGCCGCGCAAATCTCGATCCAGCCCTCGGCATCCGCCTGGGTCTTCGACGCGATGAATGCCTCACGGATGCGCCTCTTGGGTGGTGGCAACTGGCGCTTGACATGATAGGCCGGATCTTTCGTTTGCCTGAGCAGAGCGGGAATAATCTCGCACCACGCGGCGGGGATGCTGGCGTAGGGTGTGGGACAGTCGTCCTTGACCACCGCATGCAGTCGCGACAACGCATGATAGGGAACCAGCGGGAACATGTGGTGCTCGACGTGATAGTTCATATTCCAGTAGAAAAAGCGGTTGATCGGATTCATGTACACCGTTCGGCAGTTGAGTCGGTGGTCGAGCACGTTCTCCGCCAGGCCTGCATGTTGCGTCATCCCGTAGATGGGCATAAGCCAGTAGCCAAAGAGATTGGCGAACCCCACGAGCATGACCGGGAAAATGCTGCGTTCGTAAATTGCGATTCCTATCGCCGAGGCATAGATGAGGAAATAGATACGCGCTCTCAGATAGACCTTGGGGAATTCTGTTTCGGGAATGAAGGTCTTTTCGGCTGCGGACATTCGGCCCATGCAGTGCCTCAAGACGGCCGGGAAGTAATTTGGATAAGCGCGCACGCCCAGGAAAGTCAGAACGATTGCCTTCCAATCCGGTGGCCGTGGCACGGCGATTTCAGGGTCGCGGCCAACGATGATGGTGTCACTGTGATGGCGGTTATGACTCCAGCGCCAGACGGTCGACTCGCGCATGACCATGAACGAAGCGATCTCGTAAAGGGCATTATTCATCCAGTCCGTCTTGAATGCAGTTCCGTGGCTGCTCTCGTGCCAGCGTGAATCGGAAGTGGAGGCATAAAGCGCGCAGTAGATCGCATAGGGAAGCAGCGCCCACCAGGAACCCCACAGCTTCCAGGTTGCAAGTCCAGCGCCGATGATGAGCGCAAACCAGATTACGGTGTCGCGGATTGCGGGTCCATCGCGCCGAACCAGCAACTGGCGCATCGTTTCGCGTGGCACAGAGCACTGATACCAGTCTGCCTCGGCAAGACCTTTCTGGATGGCGAGCTCCGAGTTGACGCCGGTCAGGCTATAGTCCTGCCGGAGAGGCGATTGCTCTAGCACGGTCGCACTGTTTCCCATAATCAAGTACCCCATTAGAAGGTGTCTTGCATTCTCAACTGCCGCTCGCGAACAGCTGCTCGTTCATGGCAGCGTTGAAAAGGAGTAACTCGTGATTTCACTTCGGGCCTTTCCAGGTCGCAGAATGTTGTTGCCCATACTCGGAATGTTCGCTCCGTCGGGGTAGCCTTCGCACTCCAGGCAAACGCCGGCGTGGCGTGCATACCGCGTGCCGGATTTCCCGGTTAGCGATCCGTCGAGGCCGACTCCCGTGTAAAGCTGCACATAAGACTCAGTCGTGGATAACTCAAGAACGCGTCCACTGCCCGGGTGAACCAACCGAGCAGCCGGCACGGGCTTCGCTTGAGCAAGACGCTCGCCTGTTCTGCGTATCCGATACAGGTCCCCGTGGTTTCGAAAGAGCAGCGGGACGGCATATCCAAGACTGCGAAGTTCTCTGAAGTCATTGTGCTGGCCATTCACCGATATCAGTTGTCCAAGCAAAGTCATCTGTTCGTCTGTGGGCACGAACTTGTCGGAATGGATTTGGAGAAGATGATCGCTGATTGGGCCGGCAGCTTCCCCGGCAAGGTTGAAATACGGGTGTTGCGTCAAGTTGAATGGAGTAGGCCGATCTGAAACAGCCTCTGTTTCAACACGTAAGACATTCTCGTCGGTGACTGTATAGATCACGGCAACATCTACGTTTCCTGGATAGCCCTCCTCGCGGTCGGCACTGCGATACGTGAGTCGCAGAGATGGAGATCCCCTCGGATTCTGCATGGGGCAAGCTGACCAGACCTTCTTGTCGAATCCCTCGATGCCTCCGTGGAGATGGTTTAAGCCATCGTTGCGCGCAAGCTCGTATGTATTTCCCTCCAAGCTGAACCGGGCGCCAGTCGTTCGTCCCGCTACTCTCCCGATAATTGCCCCAGAGTATGCACGGCTCGTTTTGTAAGAGTCGAGGTTGTCGAAGCCCAGGACTACATCTGCCATGCGTCCATGCCGGTCAGGCACCAGAAGCCGCGTGACGGCTGCCCCGTATGTGATGATTTCGAGCAGCATACCGCCAGATCCCTGGAGTGTCCAAGCTTCCACTGGTTCTCCATCGGGCAGGGTTCCGAAAACTCGTGAGGTCAGGGGAAAGACCATAGGGTAGAGAAGACTCTGCATCATCCTATTGTCCGATCGGATAATTGTCATCTCGACAGGTGACGAAAAGTTATCGTATATTGTCCAAATGCTGGTAAACCTCAAGCTCGGCAAAGCTTACGACGGCCTTTTGTACTTGGCCGAATCCGCTCGACATCTTCAAATGCTCCAAAGCCATCACCATATTGAGCTCGAGGTGAACCTGATTGTCCAAGGAACTATTACCTATGTTGTCGATGGCCGGCGCTTCACGTTTTCGCCGAGAACATTACTTTGGCTCTTTCCTCAACAGGAACACCAAATGGTGGATCGATCGGACGATGCGCAATTCTATGTTGCAGTTTTCAAACCAACACTTATAAGAAGATCCTGCCGCTCAACTGCCTATGAAGGCTTAAAGCGAAGTTCCAATGAAAAAGTCGGGGTCCTGAGCACACTGCTTAAGCCAGACACCTTCGATCTAATCCGCAAAATAATGGATTCGCTTATGCAAGGTTCGTTGGATCCGGACCTGCTTAATCGGGAGGCTGGCTTCGGGCAATCGTCAGATTTCATTTTCGAACATAGCGATGCGGATGGACTGAACGCTGGGCTTCACTATCTGCTGTTGCTGTGCTGGCGCAGTCAACTCACGGGGAAGGGAACACGTGATGCCATCGACTTGCATCCGGTGGTGCGTCGTGCCCTTAAGCTCTTGAGCGAAGGTGACACGGCGCAGAATATAGGTGAGTTGGCAAAGGCTTGTGGAGCGAGCAAGGCCTATTTGAGCAGGATGTTTAGTCGTCAACTTGGTGTTCCGATGAGTAGATACCGCAATTCGCTGCGGCTGTCTCGCTTTTTTGAACAATATCAGCAAGCAGACCAGAAGACCATTACGGAGGCTGTATATGCAGCCGGATTCGGGAGTTACGCGCAATTCTACAAGGTCTTTTCGCAGGCCTACGGACACGGGCCGAGAAATTGTTTGAAGCGCAAGTTAGACGACCAATGACAGGAAACCTGGACTTCCGAAACAAGATCGAATCCAATAATCAGATTACAGTCAAGCTATGCATGAGCCTGGCTGCCCGCTTTGCCTGGCCGAACCTGGAGCATTTCAGGAGGATCAACTTCCATGGTCGCCAAGCTATGCTAAGCTGATGCACCTATTTGTCTCCAAATGCATAGATCCTCAAGATATCGCGCGAGGTGTTTTTCACAGGCTTCAATGCGTTGGCAATGCCCGCGGATCTCTATTCTGTCGAGGTGATTTTGGAGGCGCGGGAGAAGGCGCCGGCTTCCCGCCCCTCTCGTGCAGCCAGCGCAAGCGTGATCATTTGTACTGGCAGTATCTCAAGAATCGGCCTTAGTGATTCAGATGTCGCCGCCGTCCGAAAGAGAGCCAGATCGCTTTCATCAGAGACCAATTGACAGTTTCCGCCGAGGTCGAGGACCTCAGCCGCCAACCTGTTGTTTAGGCGCGCAGAACGCTTACAACCTTGAAAAACAAGAAGAAGAAGTTCATCGCTCAGCATCTCAACGGGCCCGTGGCGGAAGGCCGCTGCACTCATGCCTTCGGCTGGGAAGCGAGCAGCCTCCTTGATAATCAATCCGCCAGTTCCAGTTGTTGCAAGAGAAGGCCCGCGTCCCGCAAGTACCAAATGTCGCACACCCTGGAGGCAAATCTGGGCCTCCTCGACGTGCTCTCGCCAGTTTGCGAGATATCGATCCACCAAATCACCAATCGCCTCATTCGTCGCGTCGACTGAAGGTCCCCGATCCTGCGGGCACAAAACTTCGCCGAGGCGGCTCAAAGCAAGCAAGCTGCTCACATATGTTTTGCAGGAAACGGAGGACTCCACGCCGGCGTCAATCCGGAGGACTCCGTTAGCAGCGTGCGCGAGCGGAGAGTCCAGGTCGTTGGTCACTGCGATCAACGTCGATCGACCGGCATCGATTTCGAGCAGGCGCAGGATTTCAGCGCTGCGCCCGGACTGCGAAACCGTAAGAACAACCGTATTCGGGCCGAGGAGCCCGCTCCAGTAGTAGTTCAGCTCTGAGGTCTCAAGCATCACAGGGCAAATGCCGGATTCAGCCAGGCGGATCGCCAGGGGATGAAGAGCATGGTAGGAGGAGCCCATCCCCGTGAGGATCACAGAAGGTGGCCGAGGAGTTCTGAGCCTTTTGGCTACATCAGACAATTCGGCGGGCAGCGGCGTGGCCAACGTGCGCCTTAATGAATCGGGCTGTTCCAATAAGTCGCGAACATAAGGCCCTTCAACCACAGGATAAGTTGTTCCCATCATTGGTCCTCATTCCAGGTCCGGCCTGAACCCGGTTGCGCTGGGTCCGGTTGCGAGCTGGAGTCGCCATATTGTCCATTTTTCGGCCGGCCCCGCCTGCAAGCAACCAAAGAATACACAATGCGCACCAGTTGCGCAAGCGCTTGCTTATTATGGGAAGACTTTAGTTTGAAATCTCGCCCCTCCGCCCTGATCCGGTCGACCCCCGGACGATCAGGTGGGTATCGAGAGAAGACTCGGTTCCACCGGGAAATTCTCCGTTCAGCATCTTCTCAATGATGGAAAATGCCATCCGGCCGAGATCCTGCCGTGGAATATGAACCGTCGTCAACGTTGGGGTCATCAGCTGGGCCAACGGGATGTCATCCGCGCCGACGACTGAAATGTCCTCGGGAACCCGCAAACCGGAGCGGTTTAATGCTTGAATAGCACCAATCGCGGTCAGATCATTGCTACAAAGAATCGCAGTAGGCAGATCTGCGGCGGTCAGCAGACCTGCGATCGCATCTGAGCCTGATTCGGGGGTATTGTGGCCCTCGATAACCCGCAAGCGGCAATCGAGAGCCATTGCAGCCGATTCGACCGCGGTTCGATACGCGATGTGAGAACGGCGGTTTTGCGGGCCAGCGATCATCGCCATGTCGCGGTGGCCCAGGTTGAACAGGCATTGCACACCCTCCACCGCGCCCTTTTCGTAGCGCAGATGGAGACTGCTGCGATGCGGAGCGACCTTGGTTCCATCAAGCATGACAGAATCGATGTTGTTTTTTGCGAGGTATTCCAGCAGTCCCGGGTCAAGCTGCGAAGTCATGATAGCTACCGCAGGAGCTTGGTTTTCCACCAACTTGCGGCAGGCACTTTCGGCAATTTGAGGGTCATAGTTGGTGCTGAAAAGCAGAACATCGAATCCGTGCTGCCTGGCGATATCTTCAAAGGCCTTGATCACTCCTGGGAAAAATGGGTTTTCGATATCCGAGACAAGCATGCCAAGGAAATTGCTTCTTCCACGGGCCAGCCCCCGGGCGTGCGCATTCGCTGAGAAGCCTAACTCCCGCATCGCAAGCAGTATGCGGGCCTTCTTGTCCTCGGATACTGGCCGGGTGTTGTTGATTACATGCGAGACTGTCGATTCTGACACCCCAGCTCGCAGCGCGACCTCTTTCATTGTTGCCATGCGAAAGCCCTTTCGTAATGGTCCTCAAGAGAGACTTGTTGAAAACAACCATCTTGCACGAAATCATGAATACTGCATTGACATTAATATACCACCATGCTAAATTTCATTCTCAACTTGAGGAATGCGTTTGCGCAAGGAGGCTGCAGATGCATCGGGATACTCGCTTTTCACTCTTTATTCTCCTTTTGACTCTCTTGGTCATTTGGGGACCAATGACGGCCAGAGCCGATGTGAATGCCTCGATTCTGGGAATCGTCGCAGATTCAAGCGGAAGGGTTGTTCCGAATGCCGCTGTAAAGTTGACCAATTCCTCGACTGGCTATGAACGAAACAGCGTGACCGACGCAAACGGGGGATTTGAATTCCTGTCTGTTCCGATCGGTGGCGGCTACGCAGTGCAAGTTTCCGCTCCGGGGTTTCAAATATCCACCCAGCAAGGCATCACTCTGCTGGTCAACCAGCGCTTTCGCGTGGATTTTGCGCTTACTGTGGGCAAGGTAACTCAACAGGTCACCGTTGAGGCAGACGCCGTTCAGGTCGACACTTCAACCAGCCAACTCGGGGACGTGATCGGCGGTCAGAAGATGCTTGGTCTCCCCTTGAATGGAAGAAGTTACACCGACTTGATGGGCCTGCAACCCGGTGTCGTTCCAATCACATCGTCCGCGGCTTTTACTGATCGGCCCGTCTCGGGAGAACTCAACCCCGGAGAGACTTCTGTCAATGGCAGCCAGGAATCCGCGAATGCATTCTTGATCAACGGCGGAGATGTAGAAGAACCCAAGAATAACGGCGCCAGCATTATTCCGACGCTCGACGCTATCGAAGAGTTCCGCATACTAACCAACACCTTCGATGCCGAGTATGGGCGCTTTGGAGGCGGAATCATCAATGTGGTGACGAAATCGGGGACCAACCAGTTGCATGGCTCCCTGTTTGAGTTTCTGCGGAATGAAGATCTGAATGCCAAGAACTTCTTTGATCAGAACCAGATCGACCCATCCGCAAACCTGCCCATTCCCAACTCGGCGCGCGGAGTCTTCAAGCGAAACCAGTTTGGATTCACCGCAGGCGGACCGGTATTGAAGAACCGCGTGTTCTTCTTCTCCGACTATCAGGGCACACGGGAAGTCCGCGGTCAGACTGCCGGCGTAGCCTTGGTGCCCTCTACCTTGGAAATTGGGGGAAATTTCTCTGACGTCGCAACGACCGGTTATGGTGCGATCACTGGCCTCGTCCAGGGCGACAGTACACCGAATAAGCACACCATGCCCGAAGTACTCACCCAAAGGTTGGGCTATACCGTTATTTCAGGTGAGCCCTATTGGTTTGCGGGTTGTGCTTCCACGGCCAATTGCGTATTCCCCGGACAGATCATCCCCAAGACCGCCTGGGATTCCGCTGCAAGTGCGATATTGAAGTACATTCCAGCTCCTAACGGTTTTCAGGGCACAACGCCCTTCTACTCGACTTCGGGTCTGGAAACTCGGCTGAACGACGACAAGATCGGCGAACGAGTGACCTGGAACGATCAAAGGACCGGCGACTGGTCTATCTATTTCAGTTATGACAACGCATCATCGGTCAATCCTTTTGCCGGCGGAAATGTGCCAGGATTCGGCGGTAATGTGCCACAGCAGGCAGATCAGGGAAACCTCAGCAACACGCACGTTTTTAGCGCCTCAACGGTAAACGAGGCCAGGCTCAATTACACTCGTTCCACCATCTTTCAGACGCATCCCACTGGCGGCCTCGGCAAATTGAGCGATTTGGGCTTTTCGTCAGGCCCGCTGGGACTGATCTCTACTGTGCCGTCGGTCGAGGGAGTTCCAAATATCAGTATCGCCGGCGCGTATGGGACCACGCTGGGGGTCGTCTCGAACGCAATCCAGCAAATCAACAATACCTACCAGGCGTCTGACGTGTTTTCCAAGATCATTGGCCAGCACAGTTTGAAGTTTGGCGGAGAGGCTCGCGACATCCAGGTGAATGAATACAATATTTCATCTCCGAACGGGAGTTTCACATTCGACGGAACCGAGACCGGCAATGGTTTTGCGGACTACCTGTTGGGAGCTGTGGATTCGATGAACCAGCAGAGCTACTCCACGTTTTTCACGATGGCCTACTACGGTGGAATCTTTGTACAGGATTCCTACCGTGTCCGACCTAATCTGACCATCAACGCGGGCCTGCGCTGGGACATCATCCAGCCTTACTACGAGAAAAAGAACCGTCTGAACGCAATTGACTGGGGCGTCCAATCTAAGGTCTACCCAGGCTCCCCCGAAGGCTGGTTATTCCCTGGCGATATTGGCTTGCCGCCGAGTATCTCCAAGACGCCCCTTGACAACTTCAGCCCGCGCCTGGGAATCAACTGGAGCCCGACCGCATCACAAGGTGTACTTCGAAGCCTTCTCGGAGGCCCAGGCAAGACAAGCATCCGGGCTGGAAGCGGCATTTATTACACGGCCATTGAAGATCAACCGTCGTTCTATACCATTGGCGATGCCCCATTCGGTCTCTACTATCAAAGCCCGACTCCCACGTACTTCAACTCTCCGTATGAGGATCGGGAACACGGCAACGACCCTGGGCCGCATTTTCCCTTTACGAATCCAACACCCGGTCAGGCGATTGACTGGTCGGTGTACCTTCCCATCGGAGGTTCTCCGGGCGTGGCATTGGGAAATGTAACGCCCTATGTCATCCAGTTCAACCTCTCGGTCCAGCGGGAACTCCCTGGCTCGACCATCCTGAATGCAGCCTTTGTCGGCACCCGCGGGCACCATCTGCTGTCCCAACTGGAATCGAATCCTGGTATCGCAGCCACCTGCCTCGCTGTCGCGGCGGCGCTGCCGGCCGGCCAGGGTTGCGGGCCCCATGGGGAAGACCAGATCTACACATTGCCCAGCGGGAATGTGAACGGTACGCGTATACACAGCGTCACCTCAGGCACCTATTTGTCGCAGGGTCTCCTGGACTTTTCAAGCAATGGGTACAACGCGACAATCAGCAATGCCGAATACAATGGACTTCAGGCAAGCCTGCAGAGGCACATGGGCTTTTCACAGTTCTTGGCCGGCTACACGTGGTCCAAATCCATCGACAACGGATCAGGAGACACAGACCAGATCAACCCCATCAACCCTCGGCTGAGCCGCTCTCTTTCGGCATTCGATATGTCACAGAATTTCGTTATCAGCTATGGGATCAGCCTGCCAACGTTCGCGACTTCATCCCCCTGGGTTCGGGAATCAGTGGGAGGGTGGGATATTACGGGCATCACACGCTTCACCACGGGCCTTCCCGTTACTGTAAGGGAAAATATCGACCAGTCATTGTTGGGCACTGGCGGTGTAGATACTCCCAATTGGGACGGCCACCCCATTGCAAAATTCAATCCGCGCTCTTCGACCACGCGGACGTACTTCAACGCATCTCAGTTCTCACTCCAACCGCTGGGCACATTCGGAAACGCGAACCGGCGATTCTTCCACGGGCCGGGACTCGATAATTGGGACATGGCGTTGCATAAGTCGACTCAGATACATGAACGGTACACGGTAGAGTTCCGTGCAGAGTTCTTCAACGTCTTCAACCACACGCAGTTCAACAACCCTAGCGGAAACCAGTCGTCTGCGAGCTTTGGGCGCGTTAGTACCGCGCGCGACCCACGCATTGGACAAGTTGCATTGCGATTCGCTTTCTAGGGGAGCACTGAGAATTCAAAGTCAACCGAGAGGCGACCTTTTGGCCGCCTCTCGGGTGACCGGTCTGCATTTGGTTGGTAAGAATTCCGTCTTCGCGCATCGGAAGTCCATTTCTCCGAACATATCTAAAACAGGAGCGAGTATGCAGTCTTTGGAGAAGTTCCGTCGGCTTGTGCTGCATTCGGCGGGCCTGTGCGTGGTTCTTGCAGCCGTGTTTGCGGCGCCAAATTCGCGGGCACAGAAGGAAAAGGTATACCTCGCGCCGGACGACCACACCGACTATGTGTGGACTGGGGATGAAGAGACCTATCGGAAGGCTATTCTTCAGATGACCGACTATTATCTGGACCTAGCAGACAAGACTGCTGGTGAGCCGAAAAACTTCCAAAGCCGATGGAACCTGGACGGAAGCCTCTGGATGTGGATATGGGAGAACAACCGCGACCAGAAACAGGTTGCGAGGCTGGTAGCGCGTCTGCGGGACGGTCACTTCAGCATGCCGCTAACATTCGCAGTATCGACCTATGGGGGGATGCCGACAGAGGCGGCTCTTCGGGGAATGTACTATGCGGGCTCCGTCGAACGGCGCTATGGGCTGACTCTTCCGATCGCGATCGCGATGGAAGACCAGACGCTGCCCAATGGCCTGGGGGCTCTGTGGGCGGGATCGGGCGCGAAGTACAGTTGGCGTGGTATCTGCGGATGCGCGACCAAGATGGGGCCAGTTATCTTTGGAGAACGACCCCACGAAATCTATTGGTGGAAGGGACCTGACGACAGCAAGATCCTCATGAAGTGGTACTCGATCCACAACGAATTCAGCAGGAATGGCGCATACTTTCCCGGCAGCTATCTTGAGGCACGTGACCCGTCAGCAGAAAGCGACATTTCGTTCCTGAAGAATCCGCAATTTAGAGCAAACTATCCTTATAACATCTTTGGTTTCTTTGGCGAGGGCGGCGATAACCTGAGCACAATGAACGATAACTTTGTGAAGGCTGCCAAGGCGCTCTCGAAGCCAGGGCGAGAAGTCATTGTCTCCAATGAAGAGGATTTCTTTCACGACTTTGAAGAACACTACGGGTCGAATCTGCCAAAGGTGTCGGGCTCTTTTGGCAATGAGTGGGACACGTACTCTGCATCGATGCAAGAGGTCTCATCAAGTGTTCGCAGGGCCACGGAGAAGCTGAGATCGGCGGAGGCGCTTGAGACACTCGTGAGTCTCAAACAGCCGGGCTTTCCGAAACAATTCAATGCGGCACGAGACCTGGCTTGGACTTCATTCGGGCTGTTCTGGGAACACGACTGGACCGCCGACAACGACAAATACCTCGCGCGCTCAATTCGCGCCGACTGGCAGCGCCGAATCGCAAAGAACATAACATCCTATGCGGATGATCTTTCAGAAAAGTCCGAGCAGGAGTTGGGCACACTCATTCAAAGTCACGGAGCGCAGCCGCGCTATTTTGTCTTCAATCCTCTCAACTGGGTTCGGACCGATGGGGCGGATTTACCCTACGATGGAACGGAAGATGTTCACGTCGTGGACCTGACGACTGGCAAGGCGGTGCCGTCGCAGTTTGCTGACGTCGCTACTGACGAAGGAATGCCGAGACGTGTCCTCCGCATTCTTGCGACGGACGTTCCATCGGTTGGATATAAAGTGTTTGAAGTGGCCCCAGGGAAGCTCACAGAACTCCCCACAACTTTGAAGGTCACCGGCGACTCAATGGAGAATGAGAACTACCGGCTACAGTTGAGCGGTCGTGGCTCAATTCAAAGTCTCGTTGACAAAAAGCTCGCCGGAAGAGAGTTTGCCTCACAGATCGACGGCCGCGGCCTGAACGATCTCGGGCCAGGAGAAGGGACCGTCACTCTAAAGAATTCGGGCCCAGTCTCAGTCACACTCTTGGCCAAGGCCAGCAAGCCGATTCCGCATACGACAGAAGTTACGCTATTCAGCGATTCCGATCGAATCGAAATTCGCAACGAGATAACCGCCAACTTCTCCGATGTAGAGACGTGGGCATTCAGCTTCAATCTTCGTTCGCCCGATGTTTGGCATGAAGAGATTGGAGCGATCAATCACGCACGGCTCCAACCAGAGGGTGATTATGCTGCTGCCTTCTCGCGCCTTGACTGGCTCACGCTGAACCACTTTGTCGCCATGAGCGGCTCTGATGGAGTGGGAATTACGCTCTCCAACTCCGACGACGCTTTCATGAAGCTCGGTCATAGCAAGATTACCGATGGCAAATCGGAATTGGACACTGCCACGTCGCAAATTTCTGTTCTTGCCGGGGGACAAGTGGACGGGCCGAGCCTGGGCATTCCTGCACAGGGAGGAGACAGCCACTTTCTTCAGCGCTTTGCGCTTCGCGTGCAGGGCAGGTTCAATGGTGCAAGTTCAATGCGCTTTGCCTTGGAAGATCAGAACCCGCTAGTCGCAGGGCGCGTCGCAGGTGGCAATGCCTATCCGGAGACGAGCTTCTCATTGCTGAAGACATCCAACTCCGATGCCCTACTCTGGGCCCTCAAGCCCTCTGAAGACGGGATCGACAAAGGACTCGTCACAAGATTCTGGAATCTTTCCGCTGAGGCCGAGAGCTTCACGGTCAGCCTCAACGGTGGACTACAAAAGGCCTCTGCAATTACGCATATTGAAACGAACTTCAGGCCAAAACCATTGACAGGCCGGGAACTGCAAATCCGCGCAATGCCGTGGCAATTGCAAACGTTTAGCCTCTCGCCTTAGCGGAAATCTGCAATGATCACTTCCAACGGTTCTGAAAACTAGCCTGTCGATGGCAAATATTTTGACAGAAGAGCGGGCCGCCAATACGCAGCGCCTACGGAGAGTCCTCAGTTTCTGGGACCTCATGTTCTATGGGATTGTGATCATTCAGCCAACGGCGCCGCTGCCGTCGTTCGGAATAGTGAATGCAGTTTCGCGTGGTCATGCAGTCACTGCGATCCTGGTCGCCATGGTTGCCATGATGCTGACCGCACTCAGTTATGGGCGAATGGCCCGCGCCTATCCAAATGCCGGATCGGCATACACATTTGTGGGCCGAGAACTCCATCCGAATCTAGGGTTGCTTACAGGTTGGAGCATAACTCTCGATTACATTCTTAGCCCAACCATCGGGGTTATCTGGTGCAGCAAGGCGGCGATGAATATTGTTCCGCTTCCTTTCTTCATATGGGCGATGTTCTTTGCTGCCGCCTTCGCAATGGTGAACCTGCTCGGCATTCGCATGAATACGCGTACCAACACTGTCATGACAATCGGAATGTTCACCGTTCTGATTACATTTTTTGTTGTCGCTGCTGCATTTCTTTGGGATCACACGGGCATTTCAGCCTTGTTTTCGAGCCTTCCGTTCTACAATCCAGCAACATTCTCGTGGGGCGCGATGAGAACGGGCACGTCCATCGCAGTGTTGACATACATGGGCTTCGATAGCATCAGCACGCTTTCTGAGGACGTAAAGAACCCCGAACGAAATATCATGCTCGCTACTGTTTCCCTTTGCCTGGTGACAGGTATCCTCGGAGGTCTGGAAGTGTATGCAGGGCAATTGATCTGGCCGAATTTCAGAACCTACCCGGATATAGACACTGCATTCGTTGCTGTTGCTGGGCGCGCCGCTGGCCCATGGATGTTCAACCTGATGAATTTCACTTTGCTCATGGCAACCGTTGGATCGAGCATTGGAGCACAGCTTGGTTCGGTCAGGCTACTTTATGCCATGGGGCGTGACAACGTGATTCCGAAAGGCTTCTTCGGCCAGCTCGAGCCAAAACGCAACACGCCGCGAAACAACATCCTGCTAACTGGCTCGTTGATGCTCATGGGCGCACTTCTTCTGACCTATCAATTTGGTGCAGAGCTCTTGAATTACGGAGCATTCATCGCATTCATGGGAGTAAATCTCGCATCGGCAAAGCGAATGTTTGTCGATTCAAAGAGCAAGAGTCTACTAGGCCGGCTTCTCGGAACGGTATTGCCGGTTGCCGGCTTCCTGGTTTGTCTCGGCATATGGTGGGGACTTCGTCCGGTGGCCAAGATAGCGGGCACCGTCTGGCTTGCGATTGGATTTGTTTACTGTGCGTTCCGAACCAATGGATTCCGTAACCGACTAGAATTGGTAATCTCTCCAGACGAAGATTAAATGGGGTGAAAATGACGGACGGACGAGATCTGATCGGAGCCATCGATATCGGTGGTACGAAGGTGGCAATAGGTCTGGTCACGAGCGAAGGTCAAATTATTAGCAGGCGCAGCATTCGCACGGATAGTCTGCAGAACGGTACAGTTGCGCTGGACGCTATTGAATCAGGGCTCAGAGAGTGTCTGCAAGAGTCCACGGTGCGTATCTCATGTATCGGGATTGGATGCACTGGCCCTGTCGACCCGGTCAAAGGCGTGGTCGGCAACGTTGCCAACTTACCTGGTTGGCAGGGGCTCAAATTGGTTGACGAGCTTGTAAAACGGTTTTCCGTTCCCGCAGCCATGGAGAACGATGCAGACGCGGCCGCACTTGCCGAAGCAACATGGGGCAGCGGAGTCGGAGTCGATCGCTTTCTCTATGTCACCATGAGCACAGGAATTGGCACAGGCTTTTTGCTACAAGGGCAGGTATATCGAGGCGTGCAAGGGGCACACCCCGAAATGGGGCACCACACCATCGACCCGAGCGGCCCGAAGTGCTACTGCGGGGCCGCAGGTTGCTGGGAAAGCCTCGCCTCGGGCAGCGCCATCAAAGAATGGTATATCGAGAACGATCTCAGTCAAAGGTTTTCCGCAGATGCAGTGAGTGCGGAGACTATCTTCGAACTCTATCGGGCAGGCGAACCGTTAGCAGGGAAGGCGATTGACCGTCTCAGCTACTATGTCGGATTGGGACTCGCCAACCTGACGACAATTCTTGTGCCCGGCCTTATTACGATCGGCGGAGGGCTTACGCTCAGTTCGGATATCTTCCTCGATCGGGCGGTAGATATCTTCCGGAATCATTGCCATGAAGTACCGGCAGAAATGACGAGAGTTCGCATAGCAAGTCTGCAAAATGATGTAGGTCTCGCTGGTGCCGCAGCGGTCTGGGTTCAGCGGAAAAAAACAAGCTAAACCAAGGAAGCCTGTATTGGGGTATACATGGAAGTCAGGAGAACTTAATGCGGTTCAAATGTTGGTCTCCAGCGCGATGATGCAGGTAATGGTCGAAAGTCTCTTGCTGTTTCTGTCCCTTTGGGGGTTCTGTTACGGAGAATTTTGCTCAAGAGAAGAGGATACCGGTCGATATGGCCGTGTATCGGCTTCCAGGCTGAGGGCAAATGGCGCCCTACTGTCCCCATTGATGGCCAGCAGTCATCTGTTCTGCGCTCTCGGTACAACTTCGGTACATTTGAAGGTGAGAGAAAGTCGGTCTCTCGTCCCTAAGCGGCACCAGATTAAGCACCTAGATTTGGACTTCCATTTGGTTCGGGAGCAGGGGGCCGGAGGTTCAAGTCCTCTCTCCCCAATCACACTTCTTGCATATTCCAAGAGATTCAAGCAGCTTTCTTCAAATCGCCGTCTTTCTTGCTTTCTCGGTACCGTCGGTACGACTGAGGGCAGTTCGTAGCCGGAGCCGCACCTCACGGATCCGAGCCTGGCCTGACTCAGGGAGTTGAGTCCGTAACCAAATGTGCGAATTTCGGCGAGAAACCTACGGCACCCTGGTCGCAAATGCGCGCTCTATCTGCGCTCTGTTTACCGGAATAAGGCTGCTTTGCACGATCTTCGATGTCATCCGCTGACCTGCATGTTGTTGAAAATACGTTTGACTGATGATTCGAGTCCTACCTGAGGAGCCAATAAATCAATAAAATCAATAAGATGCGAGGCAGCCAAATTGGCTGCCATTTTTATTTTCGTCGAATGGCTGTTCTGGTGGCTGTTCCGCAAACTTCTTCTGTGTTTTGCGGACTGGAAGTGTTCCCGTCTTCAATCGGTGCCCTACTCATGTGAACTTTTTGCGTGAAACCCAGCGGTGATCGCCGCCCTCGCCAGTGGACTTGTCGGGACAGATCCGGAGCTGGCCTCGGGTTTGAACTCCGTCCATGTCGGCTTCATTTGGGTGGCATCTCCTCTCTTCGGATCCCGAAGGCCTATGCATCCCTTGGCGAGTTCCGATTCACAGAAATGGCGTCTGGAAAAACATGGTGCTAATCTAGGCGAAGACGAGGCGAAATATCTATGAGCGAACGCTTGTCAAGAGAGGGGACATTGCAGAGCGATGAGCCGCGCGAAATTCAGATGTTTGGCAATGACCAGGCGGCATTTCGATGTGGTTTGATCTATGAGGCGAATTTGCGAAGGATACTGACACCTCGCTGCAGCAGTTGAAGATGCCGGTGCTGATCGCGTGGGGTGCGGTGGACCGCATTACCCCGTTCGACCTTGATGAAAAGATCCAGCGGCTCGATCCGTAGTTGTAGCTGGAGGATTTTGCCGGATGTGGACACCTAGCTTTGGGGCAGTACGCCGGCCAGATGGGACCGGAGATGGTCGAGTTTGTGAGAAAATGACGCAGCCGGGAGCGGATCGCCGAGGCATCTGCGAAGACCGTTCGCAACGAAGGGAAGGTCAAGATGGATCGACGGAGATTTCTGCAAGCAGCAACGGCCGCAATTCCAGTTGTTCCAGCCATGCTGGCTCTAGGGGAACAGGCCGCAACCTCACAGGCTCGCGCGGATAAGGCCTCGACGACACAGGCCTCGGCGCCCGCAGGGGGAAGCAGGCTCGTTCCCCGTTTTGGAGATGCAAGAGACTGGTGGTTCAAGAAGCGCTTTGGCATGTTCGTACATTGGGGCCTGTATTCGATCGGCGGCTGGCATGAGCAGCTCGAATGGCGTGGAGGCGTCCCGCGGGCGCAGTACGAGAAGTTCTTCCAGCAGTGGAATCCACAACAATTCAATCCCGATGCGTGGCTCGATCTGGCTGAATCCGCCGGCATGGAGTACATCTGCCTGACGACCAAGCACCATGAGGGCTTTTGCTTGTGGGACACTAAGCTTACGGCGTACAACACCATGAACACGCCCTACAGCAAGGATGTAGTTCGCCAACTTGCTGACGCCTGCCATCGCCGCAACTTCCCACTGTGTCTCTACTATTCGATCGTCGACTGGCACAGCCCGCAGTATCCAAACCAGGGTAGATCCCACGAGCTTCAGGCACAACCTGAGCACCGCCCCGACCTTTCGAGGTACCTTGAATTTCTCAAGGGCCAGGTGAGGGAACTCTGCACCAACTATGGACAAATCAGTGGGTTTTGGTGGGACATGCGCATCGACAAGATCAACGACCCATCCATCAATGCGATGATCCGCGAGTTGCAGCCCTCGGCCGTCATCAACAACCGCGGTTTCGATCCGGGAGACTTCGGCACTCCGGAGCGGGACTATGACCCGAGCTATGACCTGCCGCTTAACTTCAAGCAGCGCATCGAGGCATGCCAGTCCGTGGGCATGGAGAGCTGGGGCTACCGCAAGGACGAGGATTATTACAGCCTCCGTTATCTGACATCCAGCATAGACAAATACCGCGCCCGCGACGCAAACTACCTGCTCAATGTGGGCCCGAATGCAGATGGGGTGATTTCTCCGCAGGCCAGTGAGATTCTGCGCCGCATCGGCACGTGGTACAAGCTCGTGCGTGAGTCCTTCGATGATGCCATTCCCGTATCGTCAATCACCGCAAACCGGGGCGTACTCATCACGCGCAAAAACAACAGCCTCTATGTGCACATTTTTCAGCCACCGGAGGGCGAGGAGATTCGGTTGCGTCCGCTGGCCCTTGCGCCCCAACGTGCCACTCTGCTCAATGACGGACGGCCTGTTGCATGGCAGCTCGATATTGCGCCAATGGAGTGGGTAGACCACAAGCCCTATCTCAGGCTCCATCAGATGCCAGTTGAGGAGTTTGCCGGCACCACGATGGTAGTCCGGCTTGATTTCGTGAGCCTCGACGATCTCGGCCTGGAAACTGCTGGTGCAGAGAGCGGAAATAGCGTCCTGACTCAATAGCTACCTTTGCTCGCCGGTAAGCCCATACAGCAGAAGCAGATGATGCGGAGATCATTTTGGTGCCTCCGGCAAGCAGTCTTGCGGGTTGGTCTAGAATAACCAGTAATGAAAGGTAAATCCCACAAGCCGACCGGTGTCAAAGCGATTGCCAATGCGCTTGGAGTCTCGATCGGGACAGTAGACCGTGCCCTGCATGGGCGCCACGGGATAAGCCTGGAAACCCATGCCAAAGTCCTGAAGATGGCGGCGAAGCTGGACTACAAGCCCAATGTTGCGGCGCGCAGTCTGAAGCTAAACCAAAAACTGAAGTTTGCTGTCCATCTACCCCAGCAGATTGCCTGTTTCTTTGACCTTTTGCGTGAAGGCGTAGTCGCCGCTGCCGAGGCGGTTCTTGGCGCACAGGTGAAGCTTGATCTCCGAACATATCCCAGGCTTGGGGAGGGGGATATCGAGATGATTGAAATGGATATGAAGGAGAACTATGACGGCTTCATCCTCACGGCCGGTAATCAATCGCGTATCGACCCGCTTCTGCGAAGATTGGCGGAGCGCAACATATCCGTAGTGTGTGTCGCTAGCGATGCCCCTAGGAGCCCGCGACTCGCAACGGTCTCGGTCGATGCTACTATCAGCGGAGGAATCGCAGCGGAACTGCTGGCCCGAACGGTACCTCGAGACGGAACTGTTGTCCCGATAACTGGGGACCTCAGCACACAAGATCACGTTGAAAAGCTTCGTGGTTTTGCCGGAACGCTTGCAACATTTGCCCCGCATTTACGGCTTCTGCCTGCAATCGAAGCGCATGATAGCTTGGAAGAGGCCTACACGAAGACCCTAACCTTGTTGCGCAGGAAGCCGCGCCCGGATGGTATCTATGTCAATACGGCGAATAGTTTGCCGGTTCTACGAGCATTGCAGGAACAGGAACTACTAGGCAAAATCCAAGTAGTGACGACGGATCTCTTCGCGGAGCTTGTTCCGCTTATAGAATCGGGAGCAGTCCTAGCCACACTTGATCAGCGACCCTTCACTCAGGGAAAACGAGCCTTCGAGATACTTTTTAGGTTTCTTGTGGAAGGGATCCGGCCGCAGGCGGTGACTCGGCTAGCCCCCCACATAGTCCTGCGCAGCAATCTGTCGCTGTTTTCGCAGCAAATTCGGCACAATTCGAACTGAATTCCTCCACGTCGAGCCCCAAATATTGACAAACTATCAGAATCCATGAGGTAATGGGGTCAGTTGCGGTATCGTACACGGTAAACGGCCAAACTTAACCGCCACTCGAACAGTTGGGAATCCCTTCATGCTGGATCTTGAAAAGCCAGACGACACATTGGCCAGAGGCCATCGCCTACTCCTGCCGGTCGCTCCCGCGAGTGAGCGAGACGCCGTTAAAGCCTGGCAGGAAAAGGTAAACATTTTTACATATTTTCCGGACCAAGCTGATCCAAACCCCATGTTTTTCGAAAAGCGGGTGTATCAGGGGAGCAGTGGGCGCGTATACCCGCTCCCATTCATTGACCGTATAGCTACGGAAGGGCAAGACCATGCATGGCAGGCGATCCATATCGAAAACGACTATTTGCGGTTGATGGTTCTTCCTGAGATTGGGGGGCGAATCCATGTAGGGTTCAGCAAGATCAATGACTATGACTTCTTTTATCGCCAAAATGTAATCAAGCCAGCCCTCGTAGGCTTGGCAGGCCCGTGGATTTCAGGGGGTGTGGAGTTCAACTGGCCTCAGCACCATCGCCCAGCAACCTTCATGCCGGTGGAGTATGAGATTGAGCGAGGATCGGACGGATCGGCAACAATCTGGTGTAGCGATCACGATCCAATGAGCCGCATGAAGGGGATGCACGGTATTTGTCTGTATCCAGGCAAGGCGTACCTTGAACTAAAGGTGCGCTTATATAATCGGACTCCTTATGTAAGAACGTTTTTGTGGTGGGCGAATGCTGCTGCACATGTTCATGAACGCTACCAATCGTTCTTCCCTCCCGACTCACGGTATGTGGCAGATCACGCCAAGAGGGCTATAAGCACATTTCCAAAGAGCAACGGAAAATACTACGGCATCGACTACGCCGAGCGTGCGCGAAGGGGCGTGCCGCCTGAAGAACGCCCGCGTGTCTACATGCCTGACGGCTCCTATCCGGCTAACGACCTGAGCTGGTATGCGAATATTCCCGTTCCGACCAGCTACATGATTCTTGGATCAGCAGGGGATTTTATCGGTGGGTACGATCACGCTTTACAGGCTGGAATGGTTCACGTTGCAAATCGACACATCGCCCCAGGGAAAAAGCAATGGACATGGGGAAATCATGAATTCGGATATGCGTGGGACCGCAATCTCACGGAGAACGACGGTCCGTATATTGAGCTGATGGCGGGTGTGTACACGGACAACCAGCCAGATTTCTCATTTCTGGCGCCTGGGGAAACGAAGGAGTTCAGTCAGTTCTGGTATCCGATCTGGAAGATGGGCGTTCCAGTGGCGGCGAATCTGAAGGCCGCGCTCAGCCTGCGGATACACGCCGGAAGGGCGTACCTGGGTATTTGTGTTACAGAAGACCTACCGGACGCGCACGTATCTCTAGTACGGGGAGATTCGATCCTTGGCGAATGGTTCCAGCCAATCTCCGTTGTGCAGCCGTTCTTGACCGATCATTTGCTCCCTCACGATGTTCAGGAATCAGAATTGAGCGTTATCATCCGGGCCTGTGATCGTGAAATGTTGCGGTACATGCCGTGCAAGACCTCGGATCGTACGCCTCCTCATGCAGCAAAGGAACCCCCTTCACCGGAGAGTGTTCCTACTGCAAATGAGCTCTACTTGACGGGATTGCACCTACATCAATATCGGCACGCAACAAGATACCCAGAGGAGTACTGGAGAGAGGCGATTCGGCGGGACTTGGACGATAGCCAAGCGAGCCATGCGCTCGGTCTGTGGCATCTTCAACGCGGAGAGTTTGCCGCTGCCGAATCTTGCATTCAGCGCGCTATTAAGCGGCTGACACACTTGAATCCAAACCCATACGACGGAGAACCTTTCTACTCCCTGGGTCTGAGCTTGCGAATGCTGCATCGGGATGAGGAAGCTTATGCAGCCTTTTATAAAGCTACCTGGAGCGCGGCCTGGAAGTCTCCGGCTTATCATGCACTGGCGGAAATAGACTTCAGGCATGGCGATTTGGAGACTGCGCTGGAACATCTTCGTCTGAGCCTTCGGGTCAACGTGGATAACCTGAACGCGCGAAACCTAGCCGTTGTTGCGCTAAAGAAACTTGGCCGTGAGCAAGAAGCCGATGCCATGCTGATGGAGACGCGTCGGTTGGATCGTCTTGACATCTGGAGCCGATATCTTGAGTCAGGGGAGCAACCGGTGGACAATCAACTTCGGATTGACCTTGCTCTGGACTATGCTCGCGCAAGTCTCTGGGAGGAATCCATCGCTCTTCTCGCCGGCTCAGACATGGAACGAAGAGATGGTTCCGTTCCTATCGTGCTTTACGCACTTGCGTGGTGCCAGGAGAACCGGGGCGAACATCAGACTGCGTCTGTGACGCGTCACAAAGCTTCTGCTATTCCTGCGCAGTATTGTTTTCCCAGCCGGTTGGAGGAGATTGAAATTCTAGGGTCGGCAATCGCTGCCGATCACACCGATGCTCGGGCGACTTATTACCTTGGGAATCTGCTTTATGACCAGAAGCGGCATGGCGCTGCAATCGAGCTTTGGGAACGGTCGGCGAATCTCGAAAGCGGATTTTCGATCGTGTGGCGAAATCTCGCGTTCGCCTATTTCAATATTTTTGGAGATGCGTTCAAAGCGCGAGATGCTTTTGAACGGGCGTTAACGGCAAATCCACAAGATGCACGGGTGCTATACGAACGGGATCAGCTATGGAAGCGCATTGGGGTGGCGCCAGCAGATCGTCTCCAAGAGCTTAGGCGGCACGCCGAGTTGTTGGGCACCCGTGACGATCTCATCATTGAACTGGCAACACTTTTCAACCGGACTGGGCAACCCGCACAGGCGTTGGAACTTCTTGAGGGTCGTAGATTCCAGCCTTGGGAGGGCGGCGAGGGTTTGGTATTGGGACAATGGACGAGAGCCAACCTCATGATGGGGCGAGAATCACTTGAAGACCAAGACGCAATGAAAGCCCTCTCATTCTTCAAGGCTGCATTGGCTCCCCCGGAGAACCTTGGAGAAGCAAGACACTTGCTCGCCAATCTGAGTGAGACATTTTACTGGGCCGGAGTGGCCTCCTCTGAACTGGGGGATGCTGCGCAGGCGCGTATGTGGTGGGAGAAAGCTGCGTCGCGTCGCGGAGACTTCCAGGAAATGAGTGTACAGCCAGTCTCTGAGATGACCTACTGGACTGCGCTGGCACTGCAATGTTTAGGCAGGGAGGCGGAGGCTCAGGAACTGTTTCTGGGGATCGAGACGTATTCTCGCGAGCTGGGGCATCAATTGCCGGAGATCGACTATTTCGCCACATCGCTTCCGACGATGCTGCTGTTTCGAGAGGACCTCGTCCAGCGGAACCTCATCGAAGCCAAGTTCTTGCGTGCTCAGGCATTCCTGGGCCTGAATCGCAAGTCAGAAGCGTTGGCCTTGCTCAATTCGGTGTTGGAGATGGATCAGAATCAAATTCGGGCAGCTGATCTATTGCAAGGCGCAACGGAGCAGAGCGCTCTTGGGCATAGGAACTAGCCGTGTATAGTGTGCCCTCGTCTGTTTTCGAAACCGAAAATAACGGGAACCAGATTCATACTAGTTACGTATGGGCAATCGCGTTCGTAGCCGCGCTCGGCGGGTTTCTCTTTGGATATGACTGGGTTGTGATCGGGGGAGCCAAGCCATTCTACGAAGCATACTTTCACCTGGATTCAGGTAGACTTATCGGGTGGGCCAATAGCTGTGCTCTCCTTGGGTGCCTTCTAGGATCATTTCTAGTCGGAGGGATTAACGAGAGACTGGGGCGGAGGCAGATATTGCTAGCCGCTGGGATATTGTTTGCTGTTTCATCCGTGTTGACCGGGTGGTCTCACACTTTCTCCACCTTTGTGACTTGGCGGATTGTTGGTGGTATTGCGATCGGACTGGCCTCAAATATCTCCCCAACGTATATCGCGGAAATCGCCCCGGCTCCCTGGCGTGGCCGCTTAGTCAGTCTCAACCAACTGGCAATCGTCTTCGGCATCATGACGGCGCAGATCGTCAATTGGTTGATCGCGCAAAAGGTTCCAGAACATGCGACAATCGCGTACATCGCGGGCTCTTGGAACGGGCTCTATGGCTGGCGGTGGATGTTCACCGCGGTGGCTCTGCCGGCGATTGTCTTCGTCGCATGCTCACTTTTCATCCCGGAAAGTCCTCGCTGGCTGGCTGCAAAGGCCAACACTGAAAGGGCTTCTTACGTTCTGGCCCGCATTGGAGGTGAGAGGTATGCCCGAAAGGAGCTCCTGGAAATCCGTGAATCACTCCGGAGCGATTCAGAAGTTCGCGTGTCCTGGCGTGACCTGCTGACTCCGCGTCTCCGGCGAGTCCTCTTGATTGGTGTTGGCCTGGCTGTTCTCCAACAGTGGAGTGGGATCAACATCCTCTTCAATTACGCGGAAGAGGTATATCAAAGTGCAGGCTACGGGGTCAGCGCAGTTCTGTCCAATATCATCGTGACAGGAGCTATTAATCTCATTTTCACTCTTCTCGCCATGGCATTCGTGGACCGATTAGGAAGAAGAGTCCTTCTGCTTGTAGGGTGCTGCGGGGTCGGAATCGCTGACCTTCTGGCCGCATTCGCCTATCGTGCACATCTGCAAGGCACATTTGTATTTGTGCTTACGCTTTGCGCCATCGCTTTCTATGCAGTGTCCCTCGCCCCGGTCGTCTGGGTCGTTATCGCCGAGATATTTCCGAACCGCCTGCGAAGCGCTGGCGTTTCTGCGGCGGTAGCAAGCCTTTGGGCTGCTTCATTCTTACTGACCTTCAGCTTTCCTTTACTGATGCGTCTCACGAGCATGGCTGGGACGTTCTTCCTGTACAGCGGAGTCTGCCTTCTTGGAGGAGTGCTTGTCTACAGCTTCGTCCCCGAAACCAAGGGGAAGACTTTGGAGGAACTTGAGATTACGCTCAAAACACATTCGTGAGAAGACTGCGACGTCAATGACAATCTGCTGGTGTTCGGGCTCGATGTCGAAACTCCCCCCCCGAGGATCTCTGAAAAGGGCTGCTCCAGCGCACTTGCCTGCAAGTGCTCCCAGGTCGTACCTGCTCAATGGCCTACGCGGAGCTGTTGTTGGCTGGAAGATCGATGCAGGTGGCAAATCTACCAATAGGCCGCAACCTGATTGCTAACAGATCAGTTGAATCCCCATTAGCGTTAGGCGATTTTGTGTGTCGTCTCCAAATGCGATGAGGCCAGGTAAGTGGGGGCTTAGCGCGCCGCGGCGTCAAGAATTTGCAAGTCGCTGCTGACGACGATGCCGCGATCATCGACAAGATTGAAGTAATATGCCGTTGTACTCTTCGGCAGCGTCGCCCAGACTTCGTGCTTGCCGGGTTTCAGCTCAGCCGGGACAGTGTTCCACTGTCGCTTAAACCAGGTGCTACTGTCTGACGTATAGTTCAGTTCCGCCTTTAAGAGGGGTGCTTGGGACTTATAGCCGGCCCAGGCGCACTGCCCCTTTCGGCCCTGAATGCGGACGGCCGCCATTGACGCCTCCGATTTCAGTAGATGATCGGCGAAAGCGCGAATTTCCTCTGTCTGCTCTCCCTCTTCGTGGTTGTGTGGCATTCGGACGCGAATCGCGAGAGTTCGTGACCCTCGAGGAAGAAGATAGGACTTTCGTAGCGAGTCCAGGGGATAGAACTGGTCATTGGTCCCATCCACCCATAGAAAGGGCATCTTCGCTCTTCGTAGGTAGACTGATGGGTCCCATGAATCCAGCCATTTCCGTGCCTGCGCATCGCCCATTTGCTTGAATTGAGGCAGCCAGTACGAGTCCTCTCCCAGAAACCCGCAGCCATAAACAGGAGCGGCAAACCGAAAGCGATGATCGACACTGGCTGAAATGGCTGTAAGATAACCACCCCACGAGATACCGGTGATCCCGATCCGCTTTGGATCGATCTCGGGAAAGGAACGCAACAGAGAATTGGCGAGGATTATGGCCGAGACTGCTTGATACGTCCACTGATCCTTTTCTGGCCAGCTTATCTGATCGAACGATGCATCCCAACAGGGCGGTCCCCCGTATGGATTCCGCTGCCATGTATGGTTTTCTGCAGGTATTGGCACGCTGCCGCATGTATCCATAGCGATCGCCGCATACCCTCGGGAATTCCAGAGTCTCACCCAGTTGGCAAAAGCTGTGCCCCCTCCCCCATGCACAAGCACCATCGCGGGCACTCTTTGTGCCCCGCGATTGGGCGGCACCCCATACCAGGCAAAAATGCGGGTTGGCTTTCCGCGCCAAGTCACGCCCTCAAAGAATAAAGCACGAACGCCTTCTGCCTGGAAACCGGGGGCTGGATAGATCTGCGGAGAGACCGAGAGTTGTCGCATTTCCCAGTGAACCTGAGCCCAGGCTGTTGAGGTAGACTGCGTGAACCCCGCGAGAAAGGTCAGTGTGATTGCGGCAAACTTCCAGAAGCCGTTCATCATTTGGCAACTGGCCGCGAGCCACGCATTTGTTGAGCGGGCGAACAGGCTCGTAAGATCGGCGTCGCAAAGTCGGTTCATATTGCTATCACCTCGGATTCCTGGACGACAGGTACTGACAGTTCGGCTGCCCAAAGTGAGCCTGCCATTCCGCCCGATGGGGTCCAAATTGGAGAATCGCTTTACGTTATCGTAAACGATAAATTGCCACAATTCCCACAACATGCTAAATTGGGCTCTATGACATCACGCTATACGCGCCGTCAAGTTCTGGCCACCGGCAGTATGGCAGCGGCCTTAGCCGTCGTACACGCTTTCGACGCGGTTGCTTCGCCCGCTTTCGATGCACTCACCGGAGCGTACGAGGAACAGCTGCGCTCCATCTATAAGCAGCTCACCGAGTACTTGAAGCCGGTACTGGAGGCGGCCACGCTCCACCTCAGCAATGGCTTGACTCTGTTTCTTCCATCAAAGATTGGTGGATATAACGGGGTTTGGCCCGATGACAGCATTTATCCATTCATTGCCGATCCGAAGCTTGCGATCAAGAGTGAATTATCTGCTCTACTGGATTTCTTGACGCCAAGCGTCGTAGAGATGCGGCAATTGCCTGACCGGGTTGAACCGGATGGATTGCCGATTCTTTCACCGGGAACATGGAACCGACCACCGATGACCGATCGGATGCCGCTCCATCTCCCAGGAGCGTGGGTACGTCTGCTTAGCTATTATCAGGAGATGGGGGTTGAGATACCTCGGAAGCGTGAGTGGTCGCAAGTCGTGTCCCGAAGCTTCGATCTTAATTCCTTCGCCTGCGGTCTGGCATACTCCGATCCTCAACATCCCGCGATTGGCTTCGGATTCATGGATAGCGTGAAGATCAGCGGTTTCGAACTAATGAGTTCGCTAGCTCTCTATCGTGGGTTGCAACGTGCTGTTGTACTTTTCCAGGAGGAAGTAGATGCCTCGACCCTGGCGCGATGGAACCATCTGGCGCAGGAAATTCCAGCGAACTTATACAGACTGTACGATCCTGCAATCGGCGGTTACGTGGAAGGATCTCGGCAGGGCCATCAATTCAGTGTATGGGGCAATGGGATGGCCTATTCCTTGGCACCGGTTGATGTGAAACGGCAGATCTTCGACTTCTATCTGAAGAACCGGTCAAAGATCTTTCGCAGCGGCTATACGCGACAGATCGCAGAACCCAACGGCTGGGAAGGTCCGGGACAGCCAAAGCTGCTTTACCAAAACGGAGGATTTTGGGGTACGGGGACCGGATATGTGCTTCCGGTGCTTTACGATCACGATCCGACTGTAGCTTTGGAACTGGCGAACGAACTTGTTCAGAATCTTCCAAAGGTGGACTATTGCGAGTGGCTTGACCCGATCAACGGCACGCCATCGGGGGCGATGGGTTTTTTGGGAAGCATTTCGGTCCCCGCAATGGGAGTCCGAAGCATTCTGGAAAAAAGGCCGCTTATTGAATACTTCTGATGCCAAGCAAGGATCTGTTGGCCCCTTTGGTGCTGGTCATCTCCATCTACGAAGCGGACTGAGATCCAAGAGATGACCTTTTGAACCTCAAGAGTCGGTAATTCAAAACCCTCCCGCGGGCGACGGGGTGGCTTGCTGTGGCAAGCCTCCGCAGTTGCGGCTCAAAGGGCACCAATTTTCAGGTGACAAGGCAGAAGAAGGAGACTTGAGGAGGCATCATCATGGACGTGATTCCGGAACTGCTTAGGACGATTGCGGACGCGCCCATCAAGAAGCGCGCCATTACCAATCGCGACGTGCTCAACGAGGCTTACGCCTATGCTAAGCCGAGCTCCTTCTCGCGTGGCATGAGAATCGACCTCAACGGCCTCGCCATCCTCCTCATCTCAGGCACGGCAAGCATCGACGAACTTGGTAGAAGCGTGCATGCCGGCGATTTTCGCGCCCAAATGCGACGCACGCTTAAGGGAGCCTCTGCACAGCCCGTCATTTTGCGGCGTGATTGCGATGCAATGAGGTTCTGAAGCAGTTACAGCCAAAATTGCGGGACAAGTCGCATCCAAGCGCGGGCTTTACGTGGTTGTTTTTGTCTCTGGAGGCCGATTTTCAGCCTCCAGAGACACTACGCCCCCAGCGGGACCAGCCGTTTGCGATGTTGGTAGAGATTAACCAGCGCGAATGCCGCCAATAGCCATTCGTGGTTCTTTTTGAGTCCGCGATAGCGCACCTTGGTATATCCGAAGACACGCTTCAGGATGCGGAAAGGCCACTCCACCTTCGAGCGCACCCTGGCCTTGGTGCGGTTCCTGCGCCGCTCCACTTCATCAACGCCGCCCTTGTGTTTGGCACGCCGCGAAGTCATGTCCTGCGCTGCGGGAGCAGCGGCATGAATGGCCTCCGTTTGGCCCTGGTAGCCTGCGTCGCCCCAGACCTTCTTCTCTGCGCCGTGCAGCAGGTCGGGCAGCATATGCACGTCCGATACCGAAGCCGCCGAAGTGCACACCGAGTGCACGATGCCTTCCTTGCTATCCACGCCGATGTGCGCCTTGGCGCCGAAAAACCACTGGTTGCCCTTGCGCGTCTGATGCATTTCTGGATCGCGCTCTTTCTTGGCGTTCTTGGTCGAAGACGGAGCCGCGATGATCGTGGCATCGACGATGGTACCGGTCGCGATGCGCAAGCCTCTGCTGGCCAGATAATGGTTCACCGTGTCCAGAATTTGGCCGCACAGTTCGTGCTGCTCCAGCAGGCGACGGAAGCGAAGAATCGTGGTCTCGTCGGGGGCTGCGGCACGGCCCAGATCAACGCCCGCAAAACGGCGCAGCACAGGAGACTCGTAGAGAGCATCCTCGGCGCCAGGATCGGAGAGATCAAACCACTGCTGCAGAAAGTAGACGCGCAGCATGATCGACAGCCCAACCGGCTGA
>OBLW0100000476.1_pt1 | contig 34297 bp, 29 predicted proteins | sample 1520161 | NCBI WGS metagenome assembly OBLW01 (sample SAMEA3539309, study PRJEB22396) | soil metagenome | biome: tundra; feature: field; material: soil | place: USA | collected 2010-05 | depth 0.15 m
GCTCCTAACGACATGAAAAAGGGAGATTTAATTGCGAAATGGTGGATTATAACAGACCCGGAACCTCGCCTCATGCGGGGCACGCGGGATAGAACGGGGAAACGGCTGCTTCTTTCAATCTTTCCTCCACAACGTCATGAGATGCACGAAGCGGCATTGATCCTGTATTCTCAGAAACTATATGGCGTCTGACTTTCTTGCCCGGCTCAAGCAATCCCCAGTGTTGTGCGATGGCGCGATGGGGACGCTGCTTTATGCCAAAGGCATTTTCATCAACCGATCCTACGATGAACTGAATCTCTCCCAGCCCGACCTGATTCGTGGGATTCACCACGACTACCTACAGGCGGGAGCCGAGATTATTGAAACCAATACTTTTGGTGGCAACGCTTTCCGCCTGGGACGGCACAGCTTGGCGGACAAGGTCCGCGACATCAACCGAGCCGGTGTCCGCCTGGCCCGTGAGGCCGCCAAGAGCTTCGATGTATGGGTGGCGGGATCGGTTGGCCCGCTGGGTACCAGAATTGAGCCCTTGGGGAAAACATCGTTTCAGGAGGCGCGCGAGGCATTCCGCCAGCAGATTGAGGCGCTGGTGGAGGGCGGAGTGGATCTGCTGATTCTGGAGACCTTCGGATATCTGGAAGAGATTCACCAGGCGATGCTGGCCGCGCGGGATGTCAGCAAAACGATACCGCTCGTGGCTCAGGTCACGATTGATGAGGACGGAAACTGCCTGGACGGCTCCGACCCGCAGACGTTCGTTTCGAAACTCGAGGAATGGGGCGCGGACGTGATTGGCTGCAATTGCAGCGTCGGTCCGGTCGACATGCTGGACGCGATGGAGCGAGTGCGGGCGGCAACTTCCCTTCCCCTGGCAGCGCAGCCGAATGCAGGCATTCCACGGTCGGTGGACGGCAGGAATATTTATTTGTGCTCGCCGGAATACATGGCGAGCTATGCACGCAAGTTTGTGGCAGCGGGAGTCCGGCTGGTAGGCGGGTGCTGCGGAACAACGCCGGAGCACATCCGGGTGATGAAGTCGGCGCTGCGAGTGGGGGAAGCTAGAGGAAAGACGGCTTCGGCCCATGCGGTGGGCGGCCCGTCCGCGCCGAAAGCAGTTGCGGCGGTGCCGTTGCAGGATCGGTCCCTATTGGGCGCCCGGCTGGCGCGCGGCGAGTTTGTCACGATGGTGGAGATCGTTCCTCCGAAGGGGATCGATATTGCAAAGGAGGTCGAGGGGGCGCGGTTTCTGAAGTCGGTGGGCGTGGATGCGGTGAATGTCCCGGACAGCCCGCGGGCGTCGGCACGCATGAGCAATCAGGCGTTATCGCTGCTGATTCAGCGCGACGTTGGGATTGATGCGATTCTGCACTACACCTGCCGCGATCGCAACGTGCTGTGCATTCAGAGCGATCTGCTGGGAGCGGCCGCGGTGGGCATCAAGAACCTCATTTGCATCACGGGCGATCCGCCGAAGATGGGGAACTATCCGGACGCGACCGCGGTGTTTGACGTGGACGCGATCGGGCTGGTCAATATCGTGCACAACCTGAACCGGGGGCTCGATCTTGGCGGCAATCCGATTGGGACCGGGACGGGCTTTGTGATTGGCGTGGGAGCGAACCCGGGGCTCACGGATCTGGATGAGGAGATTCGGCGGTTCGAATACAAGGTAGAAGCCGGGGCGGAATATGCGGTGACCCAACCTGTGTTTGACCTGCGGCTGCTGGAGAATTTTCTGAAGCGCATTGAGCACTGCAGAATTCCGGTGGTAGCCGGGATATGGCCACTGGTCAGCGTGCGCAATGCGGAGTTCATGAAGAACGAGCTGAGGGTGTCGGTGCCAGACGCGATTCTGGAGCGCATGGCGCGGGCGCAGACCCCGGAGTTGGCCCGAGCGGAGGGCGTCGCCATCGCGAGAGAAATGCTGATGGCTGCGCGGCAGATGGCACAAGGGGCACAGATCAGTGCGCCCCAGGGGCGATACACGTCGGCTGTCGATGTTTTGGAAGCACTGGGGACGAATGCGTCGGTCGCCCTTCCTGGCAAGGACAACACCGGCGCTGCCTAAGTTTCCGCTCGCTGGTATCGGAAAATCGTTATTGCGGAACTGCGTTCCGCTCCGGGAATGAATGGTTCGTTAATTTCGATTCATTGCATAGAAAAGACTGGACTCTTCTTGCAAATAGTTGCATTACAATAAGAGACGGAGCGAAACCCCGTTGCCCAAGTTTGAAGAGTGCCTCCAGCGACTGGAGAAGATAGTTCAGGAACTGGAAAAGGGAGAGGTGCCTCTGGAAACTTCTCTCACGCTTTTCGAAGAAGGCATGCAGCTTTCCTCCTCCTGCCGGAAGGAATTGGAACAGGCGGAAGGAAAGGTGGAGATTCTGCTGAAGAAGAACGGGAAGCTTCAAGCTGAACCATTCGAAGCGCTGACAGAAAAGTCGCCTGCACGACGGTAGGTGTGCGGATTTCTGACCGCGATTCGAGAGCTTTAGATGTCTGTGGCGTCGTGGTTTCCCAGCCACCCCGCAGCCCTAGTCCAATGTCGACGTCCGCCGTTGACGACGGTTGAAGATCGGGGGAAGTATGCCGCAAAGTATAGTTGTTCTCGAGAAGGATCCTAAAGTGGCCAGGTGCCTGGCGGGTGGACTCCGCCCGCATTTCTCGGTGCACGTAACCCGCTCACGTGAAGAATTGCGGGACAACGTAACCCGGAATCATCCGGAAGCCGTGATTCTGAACATAGAGTTCTGGCGGCTGACGGATGTCGAAAGTTTGCACCGCGACTTTCCGGGACTGCCCATCGTTTGCACGCACCGCATTCCCGATGAAGAGATGTGGATGGCCGCGCTCGCGGCCGGCGCCAGCGATGTATGCCCCGCGGATGATGTGGCCAATGTACTAACTTCGGTTCTGCGAAGTATGGCGGTTTCGCGAACCGCTGCCGCGTAGAGCAATCCTGTACGTAACCTGCAATAAGAAGACGCCCAAAATGGGCGTCCTTTTTATTTGCGGGGTCGGTTGCGCCCGCTGCCATTGCTGCGGACAATTCCCACATCCGCGGCCTTGTTATACTCACTGCTTCATGCTCACCGAGACTCTCGAACAAGGACGGCAGTTGACCGACGCCGCGCTCGACCGGCTCATTCCGCTGGAGACGCAGCATCCGGAGTCGATCCACAAAGCCATGCGCCACAGCGTGTTTGCCGGCGGCAAGCGGCTGCGGCCAGTGCTCTGCATGGAAGCGGGACGCATGGTTGCGGGATCGTTGCCGGAGCGTATTGAAGAACTGGGCGCGGCGCTGGAAATGCTGCATACTTACTCGCTAATTCATGATGATCTGCCGGCGCTCGACAACGACGATCTGCGGCGCGGACGGCCTACCTGTCACAAGGCGTTTGGCGAAGCCATCGCAATCCTGGCTGGAGACGCTTTGCAGACGCAGGCCTACGAAGTTCTGGCGAGGTTGAAGTGTCCGGCCGAGGCGCGCGTGCGCATCATCGAAGAGATCGCCCGGGGTACGGGCACGGTCGACGGCATGATCGGCGGGCAGGTCGTCGATCTGGAGGCGGAACACACTCGGCCGACAGCGGAGATGCTGGAGTATATTCACCGGTCGAAAACCGCAGCTCTGATCACGGCGAGCCTGGTAAGCGGCGGGTTGTACGCTGAAGCAAAAGACAGCCAGGTCGCGAAGCTGCGCGCCTTCGGATTAGCGATCGGATTAGCGTTTCAGATTGTGGACGACGTGCTCGACGTAACCCAGACGTCGGAACAACTGGGGAAGACGGCCGGCAAAGATACGGCGTCTGAGAAGGCGACGTATCCGGCTCTGTTTGGAATTGAAGCGTCGGTGCAGAAGGCAGATGCGCTGGTGAACGAAGCATTCGGGGAACTGGACAGTTTCGGCGAACAAGCGGAGCCGCTGAGGGAAGTGGCGCGGTTCTTGGTGGAACGGAAGAAGTGAGGGCGCGGGCGCCGGACCTCAGGCGTCGGACCTTGGACCTTAAGTCACTGGGCTCCTCAGGGCCTCTGTGATAGAAAATAAGTACGGCGATGGAGTTCGCCATAACCGCCTGCGTAGCTCCTGGGATGCAGGCTGATAACTCCTACAGAATCTAATCCATTTTTGTAGGGAGCTCCGTCGTGAGAGATTTCCTCGCCATATCCGTCGCCGCGATTGTCGGCGCCAACTTTCGATACTTTCTCAGCCGCCTGGCCGCCCGAGAATTTGGTCCTGTCTTCCCTGTCGGAACCCTCATCATCAATGTTGTTGGCAGCTTCATCGTGGGCTTCTTTGTAATCTGGACCAGTGAACGGGTGCTGGTGGACCCGCGGTGGAGGCTGCTAGTGGTCGTGGGGTTCTGCGGCTCGTTCACCACGTTTTCGAGTTACGCGTTCGAGACCATGTCTTATTTCGAGCAGGGGCAGTGGGGACTGATGCTGAGCAATGTCCTCAGCAACAACCTGCTCTGCCTGGGCGGCGCACTGGCGGGCATGGCACTGGCGCGGGTGCTGTAAAATGGCGGACGCGATGGCTGTTCAAGTCACCATCTACCTGAACGACGCAGACCAGTGGCACCACCGGCCGCTGCACATGGAGATCCTGAACTACCTGCGCAAGGAGAACGCGTACGCGGCGATCGCGATCCACGCCGTGGCGGGCTTCCTGGGGCGGCAACGCGTGGAGACATCGCATCTGGTCGAGGCCGGGGGGAAACTTCCAGTGATCATTATTTTCGTCGACACCGACGAACACGTGAATCGCGTCCTTCCCACGCTGAAGGAAATGGCGGCGCACCGGTTGATTGTGCGCGAGAACGTGGTGCTGGAGCAGGGGAATCTGGACTGACATGTCTTCCCTTCCCGGCGTTGAATCTCTCGATATTCTGGCCATCGCCGCGCACCGCGACGATGTAGAGCAGACCTGCGGCGGCACGCTGCTGAAAGCCGCACGGCGTGGGCAGAGCACGGGCATTCTCGACCTGACGCAGGGCGAAATGGGAACACGGGGCACGGCGGAGGATCGCGCGCGCGAAGCGGCCGACGCGGCCGAGATTCTTGGCGTCAGTTGGAGACGCGCGCTCGATATTCCGGACGGGCGCGTCGAGAACACCTGGGAAAACCGGCTGAAGGTCGCGAATGTGATTCGGGAGACGCGACCGAGGGTGATCATTCTGCCGTACTGGAAGGGGCGGCATCCGGATCACTACACCGCTTCGGTGCTGGGATACGAGGCTTGCTTTCTTGCGGGGCTGGGAAAACTGGATCCAGCAAAAGCTCTCAGCTCTCAGCCGTCAGTTGTCGGTGAGAACTCTGAGAACCTGATGCGTCCCAGCGAACTGAGGGCGGGACGCCATCAGGACAGCCGGCAGGATGCCGGCGCTACTTCCCTTCCTCCCCATCGGCCCTTCAAGATTATTTACGCTACGCTGTATTACGACATTCGGCCTTCGTTTGTTGTCGACATTGGCGAGCAGTTTGAGGGAAAGTTTGCTTCTATTCTCGCGTACAAATCGCAGTTCAGCGACCAGGAGGCGGGTAAGGACCTATTTCCTGCTCACGACGAGATCCGCGCCCGCGTCGAGGCGATGGCGCGCTTCTATGGCATGCTCGGCGGCGTAACCCTCGCGGAGCCATTCCTGCAAAAAGAAGTCGGACTGGTTGAAGACCTATTGGCCATTCCGGTTAAATCCATTTAGCATTGCTGCATCCGATTACTCTCAGAGGAGAACTTGCACCTATGTCTCGTTTTGTATTTACCCTCATTGCCGCATTCGCGCTGGCAGCCACCGCCGCAGCTCAAGCCGGAACCTGGCAGATCGATCCCAACCACTCGGCGGCGCAGTTTTCCGTGCGCCACCTTGGGGTATCGACCGTGCGGGGCGCGTTCACGAAAGTAAGCGGTTCGGCGAAACACGATCCGGCAGATCCGTCGAAGGATTCGCTGGATGCCACGATCGACACCAACTCGGTGGACACACGTGTGGAAATGCGCGACAAGGATCTGCGCAGTCCGCACTTCCTCGATGTGGACAAGTATCCGGCCATCACTTTTCATTCCAAGACAACGAAAGTGGTGGGGACGGGAAAACTGCAGATCACGGGCGATCTGACGATTCACGGCGTCACCAAAGAAGTGGTGCTCGACGTGGATGGTCCGTCGGCCGCGATCAAAGACCCTTGGGGCAACCAGCGCATTGGCGCGTCGGCGACGACCAAGATTACCCGCCAGGATTTTGGCGTGAGTGGCGCTCCCGGCGTGGTGGGAGATGAGATCACCATCACGATTGACGTGGAGTTGATCCAGCCGCAGGCAAAGTAGCGCGGGCCGCGGTTTCCATTTGAGCCAAGTTGTCTCTGTTCTGAATTCCGTTCTGGCAGGAGTCAGACATGGCCCGAGTCGCGCAGTGGTGTGGTTTGTGCATAGCAGTGGCGATGCTGGCTCTGACGGGATGTGGCGGGGGCGGAGGCTCGTTTGTCGCCCCAAGTGCCACGGTTGCCATTTCCCCGAAGCGCGCCGCCGTGGCTGCCATTACGCAGACCCAGCAATTCACGGCCACAGTGACCGGCAACGTCAGCGATCTTTCGGTCACGTGGAGCGTGGACACCATCGCCGGCGGCAATGCGACCGTCGGGACAATCGGCAGCAGCGGGCTCTATACGCCTCCCGCGGCCGGCGGAACTCACACCGTTACTGCAACGAGCGTCGCTCTGTCCACATCGTCGGCGTCCGTCAGCGTGGCGGTCAGCGACTTAGCGGGCGTCTTCACTTACCACAACGATGTGTCGAGGGATGGGGCCGACACTCAGGAGTATGCGCTGACGGCCGCGACCGTGGGCAGCTCAACTTTTGGCAAGCTGTTCTCGTGCGCGGTGGATGGCGCCGTCTACGCGCAACCGCTCTGGGTGCCGGGGCTAACCATTGGAGGCGGTAGCCACAACGTTCTCTTCGTCGCCACTCAGCATGACAGCCTCTACGCTTTTGACGCGGATGCCACTCCCTGTGTGACCTATTGGCAGGCGAAGTTGCTGGACACGCTGCACGGCGGCACGGCCAACGAGACGCCGATTATCTGGAACGATGTGGGGAATTGCTTTGGGGATATTTACCCCCAGGTCGGGGTCACGGGAACTCCAGTGATCGATCCCGGTACCAACACGATCTACCTGGTCAGCTCCTCGGAAGTTGGTACCGTAGGCGGAAACTGCTCGTATGCGCCCGGCACGTTTTTCAGGCGGCTGCACGCGCTTGATCTTGCCACCGGAAGCGAAAAGTTTAACGGGCCGGTGAGTATTACCGCTTCGGTTCCCGGCGTGGGCGATGGCGGGACTACCGTGAACTTCGATCCGCAAAAGCATCATCAGCGATCTGGCTTGGCGCTGGCGGGTGGAACGGTCTACGTGCCCTGGTCTGCGCACGAGGATGCGACCCCGTATCACGGCTGGTTGATGGGTTACAGCGCGTCCGATTTGTCGCAGGCCCCGAGCGTTTTCAATACCACACCAAATGGCGGGCTGGGCGGCATCTGGGCAGCAGGCGGCGCTCCGGCCATTGACAGTCTTGGCGACGTTTATCTCTCGACTGGGAACGGCATCTTCGATGCCAATTCCACCACCAGTCCCTTCACCGATTACGGCGACAGCATACTGCGACTTCACCCATCTTCGGGAAGCACGCTGAATGGCTTGAATCTGAGTCTGGCGGGCTGGTTCACTCCGTATGACCAAGCCACGCTGGCACAATACGACGCGGACTTGGGTTCGGGAGCGGTGGTGCTGTTGCCGGATCAAACCTCGGGGCCCGAGCATCTGCTGGCTCAACTAGGGAAAGAGGGCGTCGTTTATTTGATTGACCGCGACAATATGGGTCAGTTCAATCCTACGGACAATAGCCAGATCCTGCAGAGTTTCTCCGGTACGAGCGGTGGATTCTGGGGTGCGCCCGCATTCTGGCAGAACGGATTGTATTTCGCGGGGGCTTACGATTTCCTGAAGGTCTATTCGTTCGACCCGTCCACGGGATTATTCAACACGACGGCTGCATCGCAATCTGGCAACGCGTTCAGTTTTCCCGACGCGACGCCGTCTATCTCCTCGCAGGGAGCGTCCAGCGGCATCGTCTGGGCCATCGATGCCAGCCTGTACGGATACGCCAGCCCGAATGCTGCCGGAGGTCTTAATTGCTATGCCGTGCCCGTCCCTTCGGCGTGTACCGGGCCGGCGGTACTGCACGCCTATGACGCGACGAATCTGGCAACGGAATACTGGAACAGCACGCAGGCCACAGGCAATCGCGATCAGGCCGGAAACGCGGTGAAGTTTGTGCCGCCAACCATCGCCAACGGAAAGGTCTACGTAAGCACGCGGACCGAAGTCGACGTGTACGGACTGCTGCCGAACTGATCGATTCCCCTACTTCTTCAATGCCACCGCCAGGCCGTCGCGGATGGGCAGAAGAGTTGTGTAGAACTCTTTCGAGTCGTAGAGTTTGCGATTGAAGTCGAGGATGGCCTTCGTCCTCGCATCGGTCGGATTCTTTTCGGCAACCCGTCCGCTCCAGAGCACATTGTCGGTGATGAACAGGCCGCCCTTGCGCAGGCGGGGAGCTACCAGGCGGAGAACGCGCGGGTAGTCTTCCTTGTCGACGTCGTTGAAGATAATGTCGAACTCCTGCTTCTGCTCGGAGAGGAATTCCAAGGCATCTCCGGTGTGTAGCATGATGCGGTTTGAGACGCCGGCGCGCTGGAAGTAGGCGCGGGCGCGCTCTGCATTCTTCGAATCGCCGTCGGTATAGATCACGCGCCCTTTATCGCCCACGGCTTGCGCCCACCAGATTGTTGAATAACCGATGGCCGATCCCAGTTCGAACACCGTGCGGGCGTTGATCATCCAAGCCAGTTGCTGCAAAACACTCGCAACGGCCGGGCCTACGATGGGAACGTTGTGCTCGGTCGCGTAGTCTTCCATCTCGGCCAGCACCTCATTACGCTTGGGCAGCATGGAATAGAGGTAATCGTCGACGGGTCCTGCAGTGGTGAAGTTGTAGTGCCGCCAACTGGCGGCGGAGTCTTTCTTCTTGGCTTGAGTCACGCGCTTCCCTTTCCGAGTGCAATGATACTGGCTTCTATCCGCCGACGGTGACGCCGGGTTTCATCTCATAGACTTCAACCCCAGGGACCAGTTTCTGCAAGGCGCCGGGAGTTCCGGTTAGCACCGGAAATGTGCCAAAGTGCATGGGGATGACCGTTTTCGGCTTCAGCAGATTGATCGCATACGCAGCTTCGCGCGGGCCCATGGTGAAAAGATCACCCATGGGCAGCAAGGCGATCTCTGGCGCGTAAAGCTCACGGATGATGGCCATGTCGCCGAACACATTGGTGTCGCCAGCGTGGTAGATCTTTACGCCATTCTCGAACTCGATTACGTAGCCGCAGGCCTCGCCGCCGTAGACGATCTCGTCGCCGTCCTGAATGCCGCAGGAGTGGTCGGCGTGGACCATGGTCACTTTGATGTCGCCGATGGTCTGCGTGCCACCTTTGTTCATGGGAGAGATCTGCTTGGCGCCCTTCTTCCCCAGCCACAGGCAGAGTTCGTAGATGCCAACCACAACCGGGTTGTGCTGTTTGACGATTTCGACTGCGTCGCCGATGTGATCCCCATGGCCGTGGGTGCAGAGGAGGACGTCTACCTTCTTCACTTTCTTGTCGGCCTCGGGACACATGGGATTGCCCATGATCCAGGGATCGATGATGACGGTCTTACCGGCCGGAGTTTCGATACGGAAAGTAGAGTGGCCCAACCACGTGAGTTTGATGCCTTTCAGATTCATCCAGTTCCTAGCTCCTAGCTTCCAGCTTCTAGCTTCCAGCTATCAACAGTCGGCATTCAGCGAGAAGCCTTCTGAGAGTGCTTTTCCCCTAATCAACCCTCCTAGTTTAATATGAAACGCCATGGCTGAACTCAAAGTGCTGATTTCGCGGCAGGACATTGCAAAGCGCGTGAGTGAAATGGGCGCGCAGATCACGAAAGACTTCGCCGGGCAATCGATCATTTTCGTAGGCGTGCTTAAAGGCGCGGCCATTTTTCTGTCTGATTTGGCGCGGCAGGTCGCTCTTGACTGCACGTTCGACTTCATCGGAGTCTCCAGCTACGGCAACCGTCCCAGCCCGACCCAAGAGCTCAAGAGCGGATGGGACTCCACCGGGGAAGTAAAACTGACCAAGGACGTCGACCAGTCCATGCAGGACAAGAATGTGATCGTGGTGGAAGACATCCTCGACACAGGACTGACGCTCACGGTTCTCAAGAAGCTACTGCTGGCGCACCAGCCGCGAACCTTGAAGATCGCGGCGCTGCTCGACAAGCCTTCACGGCGCAAGCTTCCGCTGGAGGGCGACTATGTTGGGTTCAAGATTCCCGATGAATTTGTGGTGGGCTACGGACTGGATTACGCGGAGAAGTACCGCAACCTGGCCGACATTTGCGTTGTGCCCAGAAAATAGTGCGGCGCGAGTAGCGCCGAGTTGAGTCTACGACACGCCTTTCGAACCGCCGAACCTGCGAGCCAAGAGGAACGGGGAACGCGGCTGCTATCATACGAACGAATGGGTTCTGTGCTTTCCAAACCGGATCGGTTGCCGGTCGAGTCGCTGCTGCTCGACGTCGCGGACGTGTTGGCGACGTCGCTCGACCTGGATACCACCGTGCGCCGGGTCGCTGAAGTCGTCCGCAAAGTCATTGATTACGAGATTTTTGCCATTCTGCTGCTCAACGAAAAAACCCAGGAGCTGCGTTTCCGGTTTCAGGTGGGATATCCGCCGGAATTTATCGAGCGCAGCCGGATCAAGGTGGGCGAGGGAGTCACCGGGCAGGCGGCCCAATCGCGGCAGGCGGTTCTGATTGACGATGTCACCCAGGACCCGCGCTATATCGAGGCGGTTCCCAACGTGCGTTCGGAACTTGCGATCCCGCTGATCACCAAGAATCGCGTCATCGGCGTGATCGACATCGAAGCGCGGGAACCGGGCTATTTCAACGAAGAACATGTCCGGGTGCTGACGCTGGTCGCCTCGCGCATGGCGGCCGGAATCGAAAATGCCCAACTCTACGCACGGACGACCAAGCAGGCCCGCATTCTGCTGCTGCTCAATGAAATTGCGCGGGAACTGACCTCGATTTTGAATCTGGACGAATTGCTCGGCCGGATCGCGGAACTGGTAAGGCGGCTGATTGACTACCAGATGTTCAGCATCCTGTTGGTCGATGCTGCCGGCGAGAAACTGCAGCACCGGTTCTCCCTGCGATTCAATGAGAACATTCATCTGAAGCATGAGATTCCACTGGGGCGAGGATTGGTGGGGCACGCGGCCGAGAGCAAGCAAGCAATTCTTGTACCCGATGTCACAAAGGACTCCCGCTACGTCGAGGCAAATCCCGAGACGCGTTCCGAACTGGCCGTCCCCATGGTTTACAAGGGCAAAGTGATTGGGGTGCTCGATTTGGAGCACACGCGGCGCGGGTTCTTTACCGAAGAGCACCAGCGCACCATGACGACTCTGGCCGCGCAAATTGCGATCGCCGTAGAAAATGCGCGACTGTACGAAGAGATCGAGCGGCAGGAGCGGCGACTGGAGCGCGATCTGGCGCTGGCACGGGAGTTGCAGGGACGACTGCTGCCGCAAACGAATCCCAAACTGGCCCACCTGGACGTGGCTGCAAAGTTTGTTCCGGCGCGGGCCATCGGCGGCGACTTGTATGACTTCATCCCGTATTCGATGTCGCGGCTGGGCATTGTCATCGGCGATGTAAGCGGCAAGGGCGCACCCGCCGCCATCTATGCTGCACTGGTGAGCGGAATTATCCGGTCGCATGCACCGATTGAGCCAGGCTCGGCCGAAATGCTGTCTGCGGTGAATCTGTCACTGGCCGAACGCCGCATCGAGGCGCAATTTGTCTCCATCATTTACGCCGTCTGGGATGACGAACATCGAACGCTGACGGTGGCGAACTCCGGACTTCCCCGCCCCATTTTTGTGCACGGCGGCAAGAACGAGGTAATCGAAGCGACGGGCTTGCCGCTGGGCCTGTTCGATGAAGCCGACTACGACGAATTCACGTTCCGCATGAAGCCGGGAGATATGTTCGTGTTTTTCAGCGACGGCATTCTCGACGCCCGCAACCGCAAGGGCGAGTTGTTCGGACGGGGACGCGTGGAGCAAATCGTTTCCGAATGCGCTAGCAAGTCGGCAAACTGTGTCGTGGATTCCCTGTTCAAGGCTGCCGCAGAACACTCCGCCGGCGTGGAAACGTTCGATGACCAGACCGTCGTCGCCATCAAAGTACACGGCGGCGCGCACACTCCCCCTAAGAAAAAATGACTTCGCGTAGTCAGAGCCCAGCGGCAGCGCGTCCCCCCGGATTTGTCTTTGTCCGTCGCGAGACGAACCACCGCACCTCGCGCAGGGACGGAGCGTTTGTTCTCCACTGCGAAAACGTGTCCTTGCAGAAGCTGAGCGAGCAATACGGCACGCCGCTCTACGTCTACTCGGCGGCGATGATTCGCGAGCGCTATGACGCGTTCGACGGCGCGTTTCGTGAACATCCGCATACCATCTGCTATTCGGTCAAAGCAAACTCAAACCTGACGATTCTGCGGATGCTGGCACGAAAGGGATGCGGGTTCGACGTGGTTTCCGGCGGAGAACTTGAGCGCGTACTCGCCGCGGACAGCAAGGCGGCGAAGAAAGTCGTGTTCTCCGGCGTAGGAAAGACGCGTGAAGAACTGACTGCGGCGTTAAAGGCGGGAATTATGCTTTTCAACGTCGAGAGCGAATCGGAATTGTGGGCGCTCGAGGAGTGCGCGGGCCGGTTGCGCAAGACAGCTCCGGTGGCGCTGCGGGTGAATCCGGATGTCGCCGCCGAGACCCATCCGTATATTTCTACCGGCCTACGCAAACACAAGTTCGGAGTGCCGATCCACGAGGCGCGGGCGCTGTACGCTAAAGCGTCGGGTGCTGGACATCTTAGAGTGCGCGGGGTAAGCGTTCACATCGGCTCCCAGATCACGGACGTCGCACCGTTTGGCGAGGCAATGACACGGGTTGCCGACCTGGTCCGCGAACTGCGAGAAGATGGGCACCGGATCGACTATATCGACGCGGGGGGCGGCCTGGGAATTGCCTATGAAAAGCCGAGTGCGATGGAGTTTTCCGCAAATGTGGCGGCTTACGCGAGGGCGCTCGCCGCACCGCTAAAGGGATTGAACGTACGGCTGCTGCTCGAGCCCGGGCGCTCGATCATCGGTCCCGCGGGCGTTCTGATCACGTCGGTGGTGTACCGCAAAGAAAATGATGGCAAACGATTTCTGGTGGTAGACGCCGCGATGAACGACTTGATCCGTCCGGCGCTCTACGGGGCGTATCACGAGATCGTTCCGGTCACGCTGAGCGCGGGTCCGGCGGCAAAGTCCGAAGTCACGGATATCGTTGGTCCCGTGTGCGAGACGGGAGACTTCTTCGCGCGCGACCGCGAGTTGCCCGCGGTGGACGAAGGGAGTCTACTTGCGATTCTGGATGCCGGCGCCTACGGGATGGTGTTGGCATCGAACTACAACACGCGGCCGCGCCCTGCGGAGGTGTTGGTTACGGGGAAATCGGTCAAGGTGATCCGGCGGCGGGAGAAAGTGTCGGATCTGCTGCGCGCCGAGGCCTGATTACCTCTCCGCTTTATGCTGCTTCAGTTTTGCCGCTCTCCCCACTTCAGCTTGGTGCGGAGCACTTGAAAAAAGTCCGACCCGGTGCGGAAGAGATTCACCTGATGCTCCGAACGGCGGCAGCGCACGCGGTCGCCGTCGCGCAGGTCGAGGCCGGGCTGTCCGTCGAGGCTCAGGTAGGCGACTTCCTCTTCGCTGCGCAGCAGGATTTCAATCTCCACCGAATCCGGCACCACCAGCGGGCGATGCGTCAAAGAATGCGGCGCGACCGGGGTAATCACGAAGGCGCTCACTGTCGGCATGAGCACAGGTCCACCGGCTGATAAGGAGTAGGCCGTCGAGCCGGTCGGCGTAGCTACGATCATGCCGTCGGCGCGGTAGCTGGAAACGAATACCTTGTCGATGTAAAGGTCGTAGGTGTTGAGGCGGGCCAGGGCGGTTTTATTGACGACGGCGTCGTTGAAAACAAGATAACTGCCGCGCACCGTGTCTCCGCGCAATAGCTGGCACTGCATCAGGGAGCGGTGTTGCACCGCAGCGCGTCCCTGCGCGATGGCTTCGAGCATGGAGTAAAGCGATTGCAGCGGCACTTCCGTCAGGAATCCGAGCGACCCCAGATTCACACCAAGCAGAGGAACATCGACCGCCGCCGTGATCCTCGCGGCAGATAACAGGGTTCCATCGCCGCCAAGCACAATGACGAGATCGAGCGCTTTCGAGGCCATTTGGGCGCGCGGCACGACCTCCTGCCCGGTTACGTATTCCGCTGTTTCAACATCGATGATGACCTTGTAGCCGTGCTCCGCGAGCCAGGTGAACAGTCCGGGAAGAATCTGCGCGACTTCGGGACGATCGGTCCGCGAAATGATGGCTGCGGTTTTCTGGGCGGATGGTTGCGGAGTGGCCATAGGGAAAAGGAGATTGTACAGAAATTCAAGGACTTCACCACAGAGGACACCAGGAACTAAAACACGCCGTAGAGCAGGAACTCGCGATTGCCTTCGGCGCCGAGTATGGGTGAGTCGATCGTGTCGACTTTCGCAACACCCAAGCTTTTCACAGCACTCTTCACCTTCTCCACGGCTGAGAGTTGGGCGGCCGCGTCGCGCACAATGCCGCCTTTGCCCACGTGCTCCCGGCCCGCTTCGAACTGGGGCTTGACCAGCACGACGATCTGCCGGCCCCGGCGTTCGGCGGGCGATATCGGAAAGGCAGCGCCGATGACGGAGGGAAGAACCAAGGTCGCGGAGATGAAGGAAACGTCCATCACGATGAGATCGGCAGTGGCGGCGACGGCTTCGCGCGTCAGATAGCGGGCGTTGGTTTTTTCCAGAAGCCGAACGCGCGCATCCTGGCGGAGTTTGAAATCCATCTGGCCGTAGCCGGTGTCGACTGCGATGACTTGCGCGGCACCCTGCTGCAGCAGGCAATCCGTAAAACCGCCGGTGGAGGCGCCAACATCAAGGCAAATCCTTCCCGTGACCGCGATGTTCCAGTGTTCCAGCGCACGCTCCAACTTCAATCCGCCGCGACTAACAAACTTGAGATCTTCACCCAGCAGACGGATCACGCACTCGGCATCAACCTGCGCCCCCGCTTTCTCGATTTTCTGATCGTTCACCAGCACTTTGCCGGCAAGCACGAGAGCCTGCGCGCGCTCACGCGATGCGGCGAGACCGCGATCCACAAGAAGTTTGTCGAGTCTGACTTTCAAAAATATCTTGCTCATGATTTCTACCCCGAAAGTGCCAGCACTTGCTCTAGTGCAAAGTGGTAAAGCGTCTCTGTGCTGAACCACTTACAACGGTACTCCAGGTCTTTTCCACAATGTTTTCCACGAAGGTGTTGAAAACTTCGGCCTACAGAATGCCTAGCCTGTTTTTCGAGGAGCACCCGCGAAGAAGAAAAGCCGCCCGAAACGAGGGCGGCTCTTTGATTTTTTTTGCTGCGAACTATCCAGCAACTTCTTCCAGCGTCTTCTGGTCGATGTCGAAGTTGGAATGAACGTTCTGCACGTCATCCTGATCTTCGAGCGCTTCCATCAGGCGGATCATGGTATTGGCCGCAGCGCCTTCCAGTTTGATGTAGTTCTGCGGAATCATGGCCACGCTCGCGGATACGGGCTCGATGCCGGCCTTTTTTACCGCCTCGAGCACCGCTTCATACGCCGAAGTCGCGGTCAGGATCTCCCAGTTGTCGCCATCGTCATTCAAGTCTTCGCCGCCATGCTCGAGAACGATGTTCATCAGGTCGTCCTCTTTCGCAGCGGTCTTGGGAATGAGGATGTCGCCTTTCTTGTGGAACATCCAGGAGACGGCGCCGGCATCGGCCATGTTGCCGCCATTCTTCCCAAAGACGTGACGGATCTCGCTCACCGTGCGGTTGCGATTGTCGGTATTGATGTCGAGCAACACCGCCACGCCGCCAGGCCCGTAGCCTTCAAGGGAAAACTCCTCGTAGTTGGCGCCGGGCAGTTCGCCGGTGCCGCGCTGGATCGCGCGCTTGATGTTGTCGGCCGGCATGTTCTCGGCCTTGGCCCCCAGGATCGCACCCCGCAGGCGTGGGTTGGTATCAGGATCGCCGCCGCCATTCTTTGCGGCAATGCTGATTTCCTTGATGAGACGGGTGAAAATCTTGCCGCGCTTGGCGTCGAGCGCGCCCTTCTTGTGCTTGATTGTGGCCCATTTTGAATGGCCGGACATGGTTAGACCTCGTGTCTAAAGATCTTCTGTAAAGAGCTTATGGATGGCGCAGGATTCGCCTTCAGAGGAGATCACAAGATTGCCTCGATTCGTATGCAGGCGAACCCGAATTATAACATGGACGCGGGCAGGCCATATCGGATTCTGCTCGCTGGAGAACCTGCGGCCCTTAAGGTACCTTTTGCGGTCTTGACGGGGTTCGCCGTCGCACCTAACATGCCATGCAAAGCTGCAATGCAAAGCGCGCGCTCGTGTAATTAACTATGCCTGGTCAGATCGTGGGGCACTACCGGGTCCTCGAAAAGATTGGCGCCGGAGGGATGGGCGAAGTATTTCGCGCGCGCGACGAAAGGCTGGGGCGCGATGTCGCGCTGAAGTTGATCCGGCCGGCTTCCAGTGATAATCCAGACCATTTGCGGCGCTTCGAGCAGGAAGCGCGGGCCGCAGCCGCGCTGAACCATCCCAACATCCTTGCGATCTACGACGTTGGTTTCGAAGGCACGGTGCCTTACATTGTCTCGGAACTGCTCGAGGGGAAAAACCTGCGCCAGCGGTTGTCCGAAGGTGCCATCCCCATGAGGGACGCCGCGGACTATGCTCTCCAAGTCGCTCAGGGCCTTACCGCCGCTCATGACCGGCTCATTGTTCATCGCGATCTCAAGCCGGAAAATCTGTTTCTGACGAACGACGGGCGGATCAAGATCCTGGATTTCGGTGTGGCCAAACTGCAGGCGCCGGCCGAAGACAATCGCAGCATCGAGAGTCTGACGACGGTAACCAAGCATGGAGCTATGATTGGCACCGTCGCCTACATGTCTCCCGAGCAACTGCGGGGCAAGGCGGTAGATCACCGCAGCGACATCTTCAGTTTCGGCGCGATTCTCTACGAAATGATGGCTGGATGCCGGGCGTTTCGTGGCGAAACCGAAGTCGACACGATGACCGCGGTGCTGCGCGAAGAGCCGCCGGCCGCCAACCTGGAACAGGCGGCGATCCCGGCGGGATATCAGGACATCGTCAAGCATTGTGTGGAGAAGGAACCAGAGAACCGCTTCCAGTCCTCCAAGGATCTGGTCTTCGCGTTGCAAACTCTCTCGGCGACTTCGCCCGTGAGGGTGGTCCCCTCCCCCAAGCCGATCCCTCGAACTCGTTCCAAGTTGCCATGGGCACTGGCAGCGGTGCTAGGTGCGGCGACGGTCGTGCTAACGCTTACCCAGTTGCTGCGTGTTCCCGTCCCGCCTCCGGTTTACCGTAACCTGACGTTCGAAGCCGGTACGGTGTATTCGGCGCGCTTCGCACCCAATGGTGAGTCGCTCGTGTACAGCGCCGCCTGGAACGGTAAGCCAGTGCAGCTTTTTTCCACGGTCGGAAATTCGCTTCTGGCTCAGCCGCTTAATTTGACCGATGCCAACCTCTTGGCCATTTCAGCGAGCAATGAACTCGCGGTCGTTCTGCATGGTACGCACAACGGTCAACTCGAAACCGTCGATGGGATGCTGGCTCGTGCGCCTCTGGCCGGGGGTTCGCCAAAAGAACTGCAGGCCGACGTGCGCTGGGCGGACTGGGACGCAGAGGGCAGGCTAGCGGTTGTGCACTATGTCGATGGCCACAGCCGTCTGGAATACCCGAGCGGCAATGTTCTTTATCAGAGCAGTGGTTGGATCAGCAACATTCGATTCTCGCCCGGTAGTGACAAGATCGCCTTCATGGATCACCCGGCGCTCTGGGACAATCGCGGGGTGGTCTGCGTCGTTGAGGTGGCCGGGCATGTCAGAACTCTTACTGGAGAGTGGGCTTCCGAGCACGGAGTTGCGTGGCGCCCGGACGGGAAAGAGATATGGTTCACGGCAGTTGCGAAAGGACACGATCTTAATCTGATGGCGGTAGATCTTTCCGGAAAGGTTCGCACGGTGCTCGACTTGCCAACAGCAATCAATTTGCAGGACATTGCGTCGGACGGGCGAGTGCTGGTGACGTTGAACTCCAAGCGCCTGGCAATGGCCTTTAGCACACTAGGCAAGGAAAAGGACGTGGACCTGTCCTGGCACGACTTGAACTCTGCGCGGGACATTTCGCGCGACGGGCAGTATGTCGTGTTCGAGGATGCCAGCGAAGCTGCCGGTCCGGGGTATGCGGTCGTCGTTCGCAAAGTCGACGGCACCCTGCCGATCCGGCTTGGCGACGGCAGCGCGGGCGGGATGTCGCCCGACGGAGAATGGGCGATCTCGATCTCGACCAGCAGTCAGGCAGCACAGTTGACGCTCCTGCCCATCGGCGCCGGCCAGCCTCGCGTCATCAAGGTTGGTGGGCTGGAGCACATTCAAAATGGATGGGCGCGCTTCCTGCCGAACGGGCAAGGGATTGCTGTAAACGGCGATGAGACCGGCCACGGAACCCGTTGTTACGTGGTCGACGTGTCGAGCGGAAGAGCCAGAGCGGCAACTCCGGAGGGGGTTCCGTGCGGCCCGTTGTCGCCGGATAGCCGATACGTACTTGGGATCGGACAGAATCGATCGATGGCCCTCTATCCTCTCGAAGGCGGCGCGCCTCGGCTCGTGGCCAACCTGGGAGCGGCCTTCAATCCGGTACAGTGGTCGAACGATGGTTCGCTGCTTTACGGCTACCATCTGGGTGAGTTTCCCAGCAAGATATACAAGGTGGACATCGCTACCGGCAAAGAGACTCTGCTTCAGCAATTGAGGCCGGGAGTTCCTGCCGGGGTTGTGATGGTGGCTCCGATTGTTGTGAGCCGCGATGGCACCAACTTTGTGTATAGCTACAATCAGACTCTATCCGTGCTGTGTCTCATCTCAGGCTTGCGCTAAGCCACACAGCAACCCTGTCCATCAGTCCAGAGACCCGGCGAAATCAGCTGCAACATAATGGAAGAAAATCGAGGTCGAGGTTTGGCCCTCGGGCAGAGTGCTGCGGTAGTGCGGCAAGCGAGTCCCCCGGTAGGCTAGTCCGTCGCCCAGGGCCTGGTAGACGGTGACCGTGCTGGTGGGAGTATCCAGCCGAATGGGCCATGGAGTCTCGAGAACGGGCTCGGGAGAAAAATCCAGGCAGAGAGTGACGCTGAAATCGCATTGCTCCCGGTCGGTGTGTTTCTTAAGTTCCGCTCCACTCAGGTACGAAGCCATATAGACGTAAGACGCCTTGAGCGGCTCGCCGGCTACAGCGCTCAGAGTGGCCGTGATGTCCTGGTGGAAGAAGCGCGCCACTGGCTCGTTGTAGGCTACATAACGACGCGGACTCTGCTTATCGCCCAGAAGGATCGCGCCGGTGCGAATCAGGTAGCGATAATAGCGGCGCAACGCTGCAATATGAAACGGGTGGATCAAGTCGCCGAGTGGCGCGTAGCCTTTCTCTCGGAACAGCGAAGATGCCCGGCTGACCTTCTCTTCGTGCTGCCGCCTGCGCGGGCTGGTTCGGTCCTCGGGAATCAGGATATCGGCGGCCATCAGCAGCCGACGCACGCTGGCCGGCACAGAGTGGGGCACCGGTTCATTCCGACGCAGACCTCGCACCACATCTCGCAGTTGCGGGCCGAGCCAGAACGGAAGAAGGCTTCCGGTTAGGGGGTTGCGCACCCACGCGACCGTTCCTTGAAGAGCAAACGCTGAGAGCATTTCCTGCCGCGAAGCAAGTTCATCGGGCAATTGCTCGCCAGAACACAAGACACAGTCAGGATTCAGGTAGAGGGTTCGATCATGATCTTGAAGCGATGCAAACCTGAGATCTCTCCGCGGGATCAAGTGCAAAGGCAGTTCATCGAGCAGGCAATAGAAGCGATCGGGAGGAAGCGTCGCGGCATAGGTGTGCCGAGACGCTCCTCCCATCAGGGTTGTCATCCACTCCAGCCACGCCGAGTTGTCTAGCGCCGAAGCCATCCGTTTAGGGTGAAGCGGCTGTCGGCGAAAAGCTGCGAAGAGCAATTCACCGGAGTGATTTCGTGCAATAGTTCGCACGGGAAGAAGACGATCTGATTCTGCTGCGGAGCGATCGTCTGGTAACTGCCTTTGCTGACGTAAGCTCCTTCTTCGAGGCGCGCATCGTGAATCCGCAGTTCTCCCCCCTCGAATTGCCGGGGCTCGCGATGGAAGAAGTAGACGAAAGTCAGATAACGTGAGGCCACTCGATCGCTGGCGTTATCACTGTGAAAGTGGAAGAAGTCGCCGTCGTTGCTGGCGGTGACCTGCGCTTCCATTCCGGAAATGGAGAATTCTTCCATCCCCAGTTTGTCCAGAACCTGCGGCAAAACGGACTTGATGCGCTCCAATATCAAGTCCTGATGTTGGGCCAGGTCCATGAAAACACGGGAGCGGCGGTGTTCATAGTTGACGACGCCGCCATCCGCACTGGGAGAAACGACCTCGCTGGCGCTGAAGTCGGCTTCGTGTTCCAGCGTGAACCGCATAAGGCCTTCCAGTTCTTGGGGAGCAAGAAACTCATCCAAAACCACACATTGCGCGGGCAAGACCGGCGGCCGCTCCGCGACGGCTGCACTCGTTTCCGACACCACCGTGGTACGAACGGAACTCGGCGGCTGGGGGTCTTTTGGAGGCGGAACAACCGGGGTATCGCGCATCGGACCGGTGGGTGGCTTCTGCGGGGCGCGGACACTGGGCGGCTGCGGATCTTTTGGCGGTGGAACGACCGGCGTGTCACGCATCGGTCGGTGGGGCTCCTTGTGAGGAGCTCGAACACCCGGTGGTGGCGTTCCCGGCGAGTGCGATGGCGGCTGCGGGTCGATCATGGTGCGCAGCGGCTCGGTTGGCGGTTGTGGTTGAAAAGGAGGTCGGGGACCGGTGTAGGTGTCCGCCGTTCGCATTCCGGCGGAATCGGTCAGCGGCACTGCGCTGTTCTCCAAAATGCGTTCGACGATGCTTCCGCCGAGCACCGCGAAAGCGCGCTGAGCTACGGTTTCGCCCACGGCCGAGGCAATCACCGCTCTGACTGCTTCCTGCGTCTCCTGCTTCTCGCCGGTCACAGTCTTGGCATGTTGCAGCAGAGTGGCAACCAGCGCGCGTTCCTGCGCGCTAAGAATCCGCTCGTCCTGCATTAAGGTTTCTGAAAAGGAATCTAGAATCTGCTTCGGTGTCATCAGAGACACGCCTCCCCGCGTGTGCTTTAGAACACAACCAAGTCTAGGGGCCCGTGCTACAGGGGAAGAAAAATGACCATATACCGAGAGCCTGTTGATCACCAAGAAAATTCGTCGATAATTCGATCAATTCGCAACGGAACTACCGCCCGGCCATGGCGCCGACCATCGACCGAAATACTTTTACGCCGTCAGTGCAACCCAGTTCCGGCTCGGCCGAGCGCTCGGGGTGGGGCATCATGCCAACCACATTACCGCCGGGGCTGCAGATGCCAGCAATGTTGTCTAACGATCCGTTGGGATTGGCCTCTGGGGTGAGGTCTCCGCCGGGAGAGGAATAGCGGAACACGACGCGATTCTGTTTTTGCAATTCGTCAAGCGTGGTCGGATCGCAGAAGAAGTTGCCCTCCATGTGACCGATCGGAATCGTGAGCACTTCCCCCTGCGCACAAGCGTTGGTGAAGGGGGTGCCCACATTTTCCACCCGCACTTGCACGGGCTTGCAAACGTACTTGAGACCGACGTTGCGCATCAAGGCACCGGGCAGCAGGCCCGCCTCGCAGAGGATCTGAAATCCGTTACAAATGCCCAGCACTAACCCCCCGCGGTCGGCAAATTTTCGCACGGACTCCATTACCGGAGAGAACTTCGCGATCGCACCGGTTCGCAGATAGTCGCCAAACGCAAAGCCTCCGGGCACGATTACGGCATCACAATTTTCCAGGTCATGCGATTCATGCCACAAGAAAGTGACAGGCTGCTTGGCGACTTGTTGAATCGTCCAATGGGCATCGTGATCGCAGTTTGAACCGGGAAAGATAATGACGCCGAATTTCATTGTTGCCCTCAGTTGCGGGAATTTGTGGTTAGTCTAGCACGCTCGGCAAGAGGGCTCTCAAGAACGTATCCACCATTCCCCTAGCCTATTGAACTCAATGGCTTAGGCCATAATTAGGCTGCGAACGGCTCCCTCTAGTTACTAGCTTCCGGGTAACGCGTCGTCTCGCGAAACAGTTCGACTGTGACGGGAGACATAGACACGGCTCTACTAGTGTGGTTCCATCCCCTCCTATGCGAACCGGGATTTCCTTGACAGGCGGGAGCCCGGCCTATATTGTCTCGACCAATAAGTTGCATGCTCCACAAACCGGTGTAGCTTGGCACCGCAGTCACCAGCTCGGCCTCTGGCTTCCCCCTTCAGCCCGGCGGTTTCCGCGGCATAAAGAACTCCTACAGGTGAATTGCGCCATGCCGAGTCTTCGGATCCGTTTTCTTTTGCTCGCCGCATTTATTTTTGTCCTGATAGCGACCGCTGGTCTGTTTCCTGCTCCCGCCTGGGCCGTGAATTTTCAAACCGTGTCTCCCGATGAATTGAAGATGACCGGCGAGCCCAAAGCTCCAGGAGCGCCGGCGATTATTCTGTTTCGTCAAGTCGACCGCGATGACCGCGGACTGACCGCGCACGAAGACGTTTACTTCCGTATCAAGATTTTCACGGAAGAAGGCCGTAAGTATGGCGACATCGAAATTCCCTTCTGGAAAGAACAAGGCAGCGTGGTCAACATTCACGCGCGAACGATCAAGCCGGACGGCACGATCGTCAACTTCGGCGGAAAGGTGTTCGACCAGTCGATCGTTAAGGCGCGCGGAGTGAAGTACATGGCCAAGACGTTCACGTTATCGGAGGTGCAGCCGGGCGCCATCATCGAGTATTACTACACGACCGACTTCACGGAATATTCCCTTTTCGAATCGCACTGGATCCTGAACCACGACTTGTTCACCAAAAGCGCAAAATTCTCATTGAAACCGTACACCAGTGATTACACCCAGTACCACGTGCGCTGGAGCTGGCATAGCCTGCCGGCCGGCACCGCGCAGCCAGCGGAAGCTCCCGACCGCGTCATCAACCTGGCCGTGAACGATGTGCCCGCCTTCCACACCGAAGATTACATGCCCCCGGAAAACGAGTTGAAGTCTCGCGTGGACTTCATCTACAGCGAAGATGCGTTCGAAAGTGATTCCGCCAAGTATTGGAAAAAGCTCGGCAAGAGGCGCAATGATCAGCTGGAGAGTTTCATCGGCAAGCACAAGGCCATGGAGCAGGCGGTTGGGGAGATCGTAGCAACGGGTGATTCCCCGGAAGCCAAACTACAGAAGATATACGCCAGAGTGCAGCAGTTGCGGAACACCTCATACGAAGCGACCAAGACTGAACAGGAGCAGAAGCGCAATAAGGAAAAAGAACCGGGCAACGTCGAGGCGGTATGGAAGAAGCAATACGCCGATGGCTTTGAACTGACATGGCTTTTCCTGGCCCTCGCCCGGGCTGCCGGATTCGAAGCCAACGGCATGTGGGTTCCCGACCGCCAGAATTACTTCTTTTCTCCGACAACCATGGAGGGGCGACGCCTTGACGAAAATGTTGTGGTCGTGAAGCTTAACGGGAAGGATGTTTTCTGCGATCCGGGAGCGGCATTCACGCCCTTCTGCATGTTGCCCTGGTCCGAAACCGGAGTGAGTGGATTGAAGCTCGACAAAGACGGCGGCTCATGGCTTCAAACCTCCCAGCCTGCCAGTACCGAATCCGCGATCCAGCGCAAGGGAAACCTGAAGCTCAGTGACACCGGCGACCTGGAGGGAAAACTAACGGTGATTTTCACTGGTCTGGAAGCGTCGCACCGCCGGGTAGAGGAGCGCCTAGCCGACGCCGCCGAGCGTAAGAAGTTTCTGGAAGATGAAGTCAAAGAGTCCATTCCAGTCGCGTGCGAAGTGGAACTCACGAACCAACCGGACTGGAAGAGTTCTACTCCGCCACTGGTTGCCGAGTATTCACTCAAGGTACCGGGCTGGGTATCGGCAGCTGGGCGGAGAATTCTGTTTCCAATCGGACTTTTCGGCGCGCCAGAGAAGCACTTGTTCGATCATGCCGACCGGGTACACCCGATTTACTTTGAGTTCCCGTTCGAGCGGGCAGACGAGATAAACATCGAACTGCCACTCGGCTGGCAGATTACCACGGTGCCGGCGCCTCAAAAGGTCGGGGGCCAAATTATCACGTACGCCACCAAGGCGGACAATGAAAAGGGGACGCTGCGCATAAACCGCACTTTGAATGTCGATATCCTACTGCTCGAGCAGAAATACTACGGCGCGTTGCGCAATTTCTTCCAAGTAGTAAGGACCGGCGATGAACAACAGGTCATCTTGCAACCGGGAGGGACCAGTGCCAGCAATTGATTCTCGCAAGCTGAGCGGCCTGCTGTGCGCAGCCCTATGCATGTTCGTAACGCCGGGCCGCGCGCACGCCGGGGATGCTCCGCAGTGGATGCATGCGGCAGCGGGGGCGCCGCTGCCGGCTCACGACGAAAAGACGGACGCAGTTCTGCTCTACGAGGAAAGGGCGGTTAACGTTCAATCCCTGGACAAGATCAAGACCCGCGTTCGCGTAGTCTACAAAATTCTGCGGCCAAGCGGCCGCGACTACGGGGTCGCCGCAGTCTCCTTCAATGCTCATCGCAAGATCAATGGCCTGCGTGGGTGGTGCATACCGACGCAAGGAAAGGACTATGAAGTCAAAGACAAAGAGGCAATCGAAGTTTCCCTGCCAAAGGTCGTGGGCAGTGAACTGATTTCCGACGTAAAAGACAAGCTACTGCAGATTCCAGCGCCCGATCCCGGCAACGTTGTCGGCTACGAATATGAAGAAGACGAGCAGCCCATGGTATTGCAGGACGTCTGGATGTTTCAGCGCGAGATTCCCGGGCGGGAATTGCACTATTCGCTGCAAGTTCCGGCGGGATGGGAATACAAGGCGTCCTGGATCAACTATTCCGAGACCAAGCCAACGCAGGGTGGCAACAACCAGTGGGAATGGTCCGTCAGCGACGTGAAAGCGATTCGCAAAGAAGCAGAAATGCCGCCGATCGAAGGGATCGCCGGCCAGATGATCGTCTCTTTCTTTCCACCCGGCGGGGCGGCCGCGAATGGCTTTGCCAGTTGGCTGGAGATGGGAAACTGGTATCGCAACCTGACCAATGGCCGACGGGAGGCATCCCCGGAGATCAAGCAGCAGGTCACGACTCTCACGGCCTCCGCCGGCACTCCGCTGGACAAGATGCGTGCTCTGGCTCGGTTCGTACAGCATGACATCCGCTATGTCGCAATCGAACTCGGCATCGGAGGCTTTCAACCTCATGCCGCTCCCGAGGTCTTCAGCCACCGCTACGGAGACTGCAAAGACAAAGCTACGCTGCTCAGTGCGATGCTGAGCCAGATCGGCGTCGAGTCCTTTTATGTCGTCATCAATTCCGAACGGGGCTCAGTAACCCCCGAGACGCCAGCCAACTATGGCAGTTTCGACCATGCCGTCATAGCGATCAAATTACCAGCGAACGTTTCCGATCCCTCTCTGATCGCCACGGTGCAGCATCCCCGTCTGGGACGCATTCTTTACTTCGACCCGACGAATGAATTGACGCCATTCGGCGAAATCGGAGGATACCTGCAGGCCAATTATGGGTTACTGGTTACTTCGGACGGCGGAGAACTCGTGGAACTTCCGCGGCAGCCCTCTGCCATGAACAGCATCCAGCGCACGGGGAAGCTGACGCTCGATCCGGCGGGCACGCTGAAGGGCGAGGTCAGCGAGATCCGTGTGGGCGATCGCGCCTGGTCGGAACGCGCGCGCCTGCGTACAGTGACCAAGTCCGCCGATCAGATCAAACCCATCGAAGATCTGCTTGCGGGCTCCTTGTCACTTTTTACCATTCGCAAAGCCACGGTTGAAAACTTAAACCAGACCGACCAGCCGTTCGGCTTCCAATACACATTTGAGGCCCAGAATTACGCCAAGAATGCCGGGGGATTGCTGCTGGTCCGTCCGCGCGTGCTGGGAGTAAAAAGCAGCGGGATTCTGGAAACGAAAGAGCCGCGACAATTCGCGATTGAATTTGAGGGTCCGTCGCGCGACACCGATAGTTTCGAAATCACGATCCCAGAGGGATATGTAGTCGACGACGTGCCTCCTGCCATTAATGCTGAATACAGCTTCGCCAGTTACCATGCGAAGACCGAGATCACAGGCAACGTAATCCACTACAGCCGCACGCTGGAAGTGAAGGAACTGAGCGTTCCGGTGACTCACGCCGACGACTTGAAGAGGTTCTACCGCATTGTTGCCGGCGACGAACGCAACACGGTCGTGCTGAAAACGGGGACTAAGTAAAGACCGGCTCGAGTCTGAACGATTTGCGCTCACACGGACGCTTCCATCGCGATCTCCTTCAGTCGCCGGCAGAACCGGCGGACGCAGAAGCCAATTCGCGTTGAGTATGAAGTGCGGAGTGGAAAATACTTGAAGTGAGGCGAGTGCGAGTGCAAATTCACTGCGGATTTTGGGGCGGCGATAGTGCAGGAAGATTCTGCGGCTCCGCCGATGCAGGAGAGACCTTGGGCTGAGGCAGGACGGGCTCGCTCGATGAGATCCGGGCCTGCCGGTCGCCTGGCGTCGCCGAAGTCGTTGCGCCAGGATAGGTCTGCGGCGGATATCCTCTCGCATGCACGATGGCCCAGTGCCACTCTTCGTCGGGAGCAAGCTGCAGGTTCAGAGGCGCGCTGAATACAGTGGTGCCCGATGGAGGCGCGGCCGCCCGCATCCGGTAGATCACGGTCACATCGGGCTTCTTCTCGACACGAACTTCATTTTCCTGAGGCAAGTCGCCGGCGACGGCAGGCAGCAATTTCACCGCGCCGTAGGTTGTCCCGGCAATGGGCGTCGCGCCGTTCAATAACGAGGCTTCGTGAGTTTCGCCCTTCTTAACGACGGTCAATGCGACGGCCACTTCACTGACATGCCAATCCGTCCGGTTGTAGACGGCAACGATCAGCGCATCTCCTTCGATCGTGGCCGGGCCTTCCAGCTTGAGCACTTCGCCCGGCGGCAGTTCCATCTGCGCGTATTGATTTGAAAGTAACGACTTCACATTGGCCGTGAACGCAAGGCTGCAGGTAACGTCGGGCGCGCTGACCTGAAAGCCGTTGCCTGCACCTGCCATCAGAAACCTCAACGCTGAGCCCGGAGGGTGGCGGCCGTCCGCTTGCTCCATCACTTTCGAAAGATTGTCATCGTCGATCACATTCTGCGACGGCGGAGTCTTCTTGCGCAGCGTGCGGGCTACGTCCCCGAGTGGCGCGTCGTTCGGATCATCCTGCGCGGCCAGCCACACGGGCGCCAGCACTACCAGTAGAGCGGGCAGGACGAAGATCAGTCGCATTGTTCGAAGCCGCGGCATGGAAGCTCAGAGCAGATTGCGGACCGCTCGAGAGAGCGTCCCTGAGCCAATTGTATGGAGAGCCGGGAGAAACAGGGTGATGCGGGCAAACCTTGGTAACAGTTACTTCAGGGAGGACAGAAAGCAATGGGCGCGCGCTGACGAAATGGAGGCGCAACGGGGCGCACGCCCAAGCCCGAAAAAACCGTTCTACAGAAGGCCCTGTGACCGGAACCGCGTGACTGGGTCTACGACCGACGATGCTTGCCGCTTGAAAATCCAGCGGGCCACCGCAAAGCCAATTGCCGCATAGAACAGGTGCATCTTTCGCATAGAACACCCCCCCAGTCGGGATCTACTCACGGACCCTTAGGGGAGGAACTAACTTCTCTATCGGCACAATACCAATGTGCCTGAGTCTGAACAAGGCACATCGGTGCCATGGAAGTGGCACGGAAGTAATAGAAGTAATGCAGTTGGGAACAGGCGGGAACCGTGGTCCCGCCCGCACCGAGGGCGGTACGCCCTCGGGACTGCCGGCGAGACGCCGGCGCTACGTTCTCAAAGACGCTCAGTGCGCCGGAACCGCCTCTTCCGTCGACCGGCCCGGCGGTGGCACCACTACCGTGGAGAGGCTGCCTTCCGCCGTTAGCTTCTGGAACGCGGCTAAATCGCGGCGTTGCAAGTCGTCCCAACGGCCGATGAGTTCCCCGCTTTGCCGCTTCAGTTTCTCGAATTGGCGCTGCTCGGCCTCGGTCGGGGCGGAGTCAGCCGTTCCCAGGTCCATCGCGAGGTACGCCAGCTTCGCATCGAGCTGCGGGGGATAAGCCAGCGAGTCTTCGTTGGCGCTAATGGTCAGGTTGATGAGTCCCTCGCGCACCGCGACGACCTTCTTCTCCAGATCGTCCGCTGCAGTAACAATCGTCTTCGCGCTTGCGTTTTCCGGGAGTCGCCTCTTCAAGCCGGATAGCTGCAATCGAACGTCCTGAATTTGGTTGACAGCATCGTACACGCGGCTCAGTTCTTCGCGCGTCTGCAACAGCAGATTGAACTGCTGCTCCAGATCGGCCTGGCTAACCTGGACGCGCGGGTCCAGTTTTAGATCGAATCCCGCAGTCTGGGTTTGCGCCCCCACACTAAGCCGAACCTGATAATGTCCCGGAACAGCCACCGGGCCCCGCGCACCGGCGCCGTATTCCCACAAGTAGTAGCCAGGCACGTGACGCGCTTCTTCATAGCGCAAGTCCCACACAAAGCGGTTCAAGCCGGCTTCTGGTTTGATTTGTTTTTCAGGCTTCTTGTCGTCGGGATCGAGCGGCTCTTCCAGCGTGTTGTACTCCGCGCTCGAGTAGTTACGAATCACTTTCCCGGAAGCATCGAGAATCTCAATCTTCGCCTCCGTACCGGCCTTGGGCGTATCTTTCAGGAAGTAATAGATCACGGCGCCCGCCGGTGGATTCTGGCCCGTCCGTTTCGAGGGATGCCGTTCGCCGCCCGCTCCTGCCTGAATGCGATAAGCCGTTCCTGGCGTGTACAGGAAAGCATCTTTCTGGGCGAGGTCATCGCTATACTGCCGCAGCGGAGAGATATCGTCCAGGACCCAGAACGCCCGCCCATGCGTGGCGACCACCAGATCGTTATCTTTGATCACCAGATCGTGCACCGGGGTCGTCGGTAGATTCAACTTCAGCGGGCGCCAGTTTGCACCATCATTGAACGACACGTAGACTCCCGTTTCAGTTCCCGCATACAGGAGTCCGCGTTTTTTCGGATCTTCACGCACTACCCGCACGAACGTCGTATCGGGAATTCCCTGCCCCAGCTTTGTCCAACTCTTGCCGTAGTCGTTGGTTTTGAAAATGTAAGGCCGCAGATCATCGAACTGGTGACGATCGACCGCCGCATAAGCTGTCCCTGCATCGAACGCGGAAGGATCAATCTGACTGACGCGGCCCCACTCCGGAATATCTTTGGGAGTGATGTTGGCCCAGGTCTTGCCTTCGTCCTGCGTGAGTTGAATCAAACCGTCATCGGTTCCGACCCACAGCAATCCCTTTTTCAACGGCGATTCCGCCAGCGCGAAGATCGTGTCGTAGTATTCCGTCCCGGAGTCGTCGAGCGTGATGTCCCCGCCCGAAACTTTCTGCTTCTCTTTGTCATTGCGCGTCAGATCAGGACTGATGGCCTGCCAGTGCACGCCCCCGTCGGTGGTCTTAAACAGGCGCTCTCCAGCGTGATACAACGTGTTGGGATCGTGCGGAGAAAGCATAACCGGCGCAGTCCACTGGAAGCGGTGTTCCAGGTTGGCGGCCCCGTAAGCATCGGAAAGCTCCGGCTGCTCGGTGATCGCCTTCACCTGTCCGATGTGCCGGTCGTAACGCGTAATGTTTCCCTGATAATCCGCCGCGTAAACAATATTCGGGTCGCGTGGATCTGGCGCGATGTATCCTGCCTCGCCGCCGCCTACGTCATACCAGTCGCTCTTGTCGATGGACCCATCGTCGCTGCGGCTCACAATCGCGACGGTCCCGCTGTCCTGCTGCGGCCCGTACACACGATAGGGCGTCGCCGTGTCGGTGATGACGTGATAGAACTGCGCCGTCGGCTGGTTGTCCTGCCGAGTCCAATTCTTACCGCCGTCGAGCGTCACGGTCACTCCGCCGTCGTTCGAGGCGATCATCCGTCGAGTATTCTGCGGATCAATCCACAATCCATGGTTGTCGCCGTGCGGAATCCTGACCTTGTTGAACAAATGTCCGCCGTCGGTCGATTTGTAGGCGTCGACGTCCATGATGTACAGAACGTTCTCGTCGCGCGGGTCGGCGATCACGTGCATGTAGTACCACGGGCGCTGCCAGAGGCTGTGGTCCGGATTTACCATTTGCCATGACTCGCCGCCATCGTCGGAGCGGTACAGGCCGCCATCTGGATTGTGGGCTTCGATCAGCGCATAGACGCGCTCCGAATTCGCAGCCACAGCAACGCCGATCTTTCCATACGGCCCCTTGGGCAGGCCATGTTCCTCGATGCGCTTCCAGGTGGTCCCGCCGTCATTCGAACGATAAAGGCCGCTGCCCGGACCTCCACTCGCCATGCTCCACGAAGTGCGCCGCGCCTGCCACAGGGCTGCAAACAGAATATTGGGATTGTGAGGATCGAAAGCGACGTCAATGCCGCCAGTGTTCTCGTCCTTGTAGAGAACCTTCTCCCACGTCTTGCCACCGTCGGTCGTCCGGAAAATGCCGCGCTCGGTGTTTGGGCCGTAGGGATGTCCGAGAGCCGCCACGAAGGCGATGTCGGGATTCGTGGGATTTACGATCACCTTGCCGATGGCACGCGAATCGCGCAGCCCGGTATTCTTCCACGTCTTGCCACCATCCAGGGACCGGTAAACGCCGTCGCCATGCGAAATGTTACCGCGAATACAGGCTTCGCCCGTCCCCACATAGATCACGTTGTGATTGGAACTTGAAACCGCGATGCTGCCAATCGAAGATGTCCCCTCCTTGTCGAAAACTGATGACCATGTCATCGCGCCATCCATCGACTTCCACACGCCGCCGCCAGTTCCGCCGAAGTAGTAAGTCGTGGGATCGCCCGGGATTCCCGCAGCGGTCAGCGACCGGCCGCCGCGAAAGGGCCCGATCAGGCGGTATTTCATCCCTTTAAAAACCTTGTCTTCGGGCTTGGAAGCGTCGGCAGCATCCGAATCGCTGGCTTCTGGCGCCGCAGGCTGAGCGGCCTGGGCGGCTGGCGCCGGCTTCACAGCTTTGGATTGCCGCTCAGGTTTGGCTTGTGCGATGGCAGCAACTGCAAACAAGCCTGCGAGTGAGAGTGTGAAAAACAACCGTCCAACCAGCGACATGTTGGAGTGAATGCTTTTTGAGCCCATGTTCGAAGTTATCCCCCGGAAGAAGTGAACGATGTCGCAATGGTAATCCACTGGAGGCCCGGTGCAAAGCGCAGCGATTTCTGTGGCCCTCGGAACCTTGACTTTAAGTCACGTCGCCGCCAGTCAGGCGTTGTCACTTCTTAGATATAAGAATCTTCCTCGCCGCTGCCAGTTCTTTGCGATTGGCCTCGTCCACCTTGGGATACGCGAGGTCGAGAGATTCCAGGGTATCGACGAGTACGGTTGAAACCACGAGCCGAGTGAACCACTTATTGTCCGCCGGCACTACGTACCAGGGAGCCTCTTCGGTAGCCGTGTTGCGGATCATCTCTTCATATGCCGCCTGATAATCGTCCCAGCATTGGCGTTCGCGAATGTCGGCGGCCGAGAACTTCCAGTTTTTCTCAGGCTCCTCCAATCGCGCCAGAAATCGATTCTTCTGTTCCTTCTTGGACACATGCAGGAAGAATTTTCGGATCGCCGTTCCGCTCCGCGCCATATGCCGCTCAAAGCAGCGGATATCTTCGAAGCGCTCCTCCCATATTTTCTTGCCAACCAGCGAAGGTGGCGTCTTCTGGCTCTTAAGAATCTCGGGGTGTACCCGAACCACCAGCACCTCTTCATAATAGGACCGGTTGAAGATGCCGATATGCCCCCGTTCCGGCAGGCTGCGGGTCGTCCGCCACAGGAAATCATGCTGCAGTTCGGGCTCTGACGGCGCTTTGAACGAATACACCTGGCAGCCCTGCGGATTGATTCCGGTCATCACGTGCTTGATGATGCCGTCTTTTCCCGCCGCGTCCATCGCTTGGAAGATCAACAGCAGGGCCCAGTTGTCCTGCGCGTAAAGTTTGTCTTGCAGTTCGGCCGTGCGGGCGATTCCCTGTTGCAGAGCTTCGGCAGCGTTTTCCTTTGAATGCCAATGTCCGGTATCCGCTGGATCGAAATCCTTCAGACGGAAATGTTTCCCGCTGTCCACGCGGAACGTTTTGGCCAGTTTGTCAGTCTTCATTGATCTCGATTCCTTCTTGCGGAGCTCATCCCTCTTTAAGAAGAGCGGAGGTTAACCTCTTGAGAGGCTGGCGCCGCAGGGTTCCCGCCCTACTTGGTTTCGAAGCGGAACGTCACACCAGATTCAGCCTGCACGGGCACGCCTTTTATCGCCATGGCCTTGAGCTTCCACTTCAGCAACTGGTCGCGCGCGGCATCCTGCAGTCCTGCATTGTCGGCGTTCAGAGGGTAGGCTTCCCGCACCCGTCCTTGGCGATCCACCGAGATATACATGCTTAGAACGCCCGAAGTCTTTCCGCTCCGCACGGCAGGCCATACCATCGGAGGCTCGCTGTCCGACACCTGCTCGATCGTCGATTGCGTGACATGAATGGACTGCAGACGCTGCTCCGGAGGCGTTGCGCGCTCAATGGCAAACAGAGCCGCATCCGGCTTCAGGTCCTCCAGCAGGATAACGTTCGCCACCAGATTGGTTCCCGGTTCGGGATTGCTCTGGTAGCGCCGCGCGATCATTCTCTCGCCGAACTTCTGATAGTCGTCGAATTCGATGCTGTAACCGGGAGATCCGACCATTTTCAAACGGCCGGCATCGTCGAAGCAGATACTGGAAAATGCGTCATTGTTTATTTTCTCTGATCCGAGCTTGAACTTCATCCGGGCGCACGCATCGGAATGCTGCCCGTTGAGCAGCGTCATCTGCGTGACTTTGGAATCCTGCTTCTTCCACACTTCCGCGCTCGGAACGGGGTCGAAGAGGCCGTTCACAAAAGCCCTTAACCACAGAGGATAATAGTCGCCAGTGATCTGTTCGCTGCCCTTATCTCCATTGACGATGAGGGTCTGCTTGAAGTCCGGTGTTTCAATCACGCGACTCCACTGCTGAGGCGAAACCCAGGACTCCTCGATTTCCGCAGAATACGGTGAAGCAGGATTCGTCGATTCCGCCAAGTGCACTTTCACATGAAAGGGCTTGGCATGCGCGCCAGTGAGCGTGGATTGCTCCAGAGCCCGCTTGAGTTTATCCCCCAGCGGAACCGATGTTTCGGTAGTCCTTTGACCGAAGCAGGCGCTGGCACACAAGAGAACGATTGCTGCGATGGCAACGCTTAAGAATTTTCTCGCAATCATCATGGTCGCAATCATACCTCTCGCACACCCACAGCGAAAGCAGCAGGCAGATTGGATGAACCGCGATCCACGCACCGGAGCGAGTTTGCGGTGCTGCCTGATGATAGGATCACTAACGTGCCACGGTTCTTTGCGTTGGTCGCGCTGGGGCAGGCGCGAACGGGCACGTAACGCTATTCTTTGACTGGAGTTCCCTATGAAGGCCCTTCCCGTTATCGGAGTTTTGCTGCTGGTGTTAGGAGTGCTGTCGTTCGTCGTGCCAGTTCCTCAACACGAGGATCAGGGCGTCAAGATCGGCGACGCCAAGATCAGCGTCCAGACTGAACACAACGAAAAGCTGCCACCAGCAGTCGGCGCGGTGCTTCTCGCCGGCGGCATCCTGGCACTGGTTCTTGGACTGCGCAAGACCTAGGAAAACGCTTGTTCGAATCTGAGTTCCTGACTCCTACCCAGGCAGCTGGAGATCTGTAC